>OHEX01000280.1_pt1 | contig 30333 bp, 29 predicted proteins | sample 1567361 | NCBI WGS metagenome assembly OHEX01 (sample SAMEA3879585, study PRJEB24766) | human gut metagenome | biome: human-associated habitat; feature: feces | place: USA | collected 1985/1987 | reverse complement strand
CCCTGCTGGAGCAGGTGATGCAGAACGGCATGAAGCTGCTGATCGTGGCTGAGGATATCGAGGGCGAGGCTCTGTCCACCCTGATCGTCAACCGTCTGCGCGGCACCCTGAATGTCGTGGCTGTCAAGGCTCCCGGCTTCGGCGACCGCCGCAAGGAGATGCTGCAGGATATCGCTACCCTGACCGGCGGCACCGTGATCTCCTCTGATCTGGGCTACGAGCTGAAGGACGCTACCGTCCAGCTGCTGGGTCATGCCCGTCAGGTCAAGGTGACCAAGGAGAACACCACCATCGTGGGCGGCGCAGGCGACAAGGACGCTATTGCAGCCCGCATTGCCCAGATCCGCAGCCAGATCGAGGCCGCTACCAGCGACTTTGACCGCGAGAAGCTGCAGGAGCGTCTGGCTAAGCTGGCCGGCGGCGTGGCTGTCATCAAGGTCGGTGCTGCTACCGAAGTTGAGATGAAGGACAAGAAGCTGCGCATCGAGGATGCTCTGAACGCTACCAAGGCAGCTGTGCAGGAGGGTGTTGTGGCCGGCGGCGGTACCGCTCCCATCAATGCCATCCCCGCTGTGCGCGCTCTGTGCGACACGCTGGAAGGCGACGAGCGCACCGGTGCCAAGATCGTGCTGAAGGCTCTGGAAGCTCCTCTGCGCCAGATCGCCAAGAACGCCGGTCTGGAGGGCAGCGTCATCATCGACAAGATCGTTTCTGCCAACAAGCCCAACTACGGCTTCGATGCCCAGAACGAGGTCTTTGTCGAGGATATGATCGCCGCTGGCATCGTGGACCCGACCAAGGTCACCCGTTCCGCTCTGGAGAACGCAGCTTCCGTCGCTGAGATGGTGCTGACCACCGAGAGCCTTGTGGCTGACCTGCCGGAACCCCCGGCTCCCGCCGCACCTGCCGGCGGTGACATGGGCGGCATGTACTAATAACTGCCTAAAAACCGCATGAATCCTTGATTTTTGGAGCGCGCAAAAGCGGATTTACGCCAAACTTACGCCACTTACGCCAAAAGTCAAAGCGCACTATAGGGTAACAAAATCGGCACTCGCTGAAAAGCGGGTGCCGATTTTTTGCGTCCGGGAGTTTTGAAGACTCATGAAACCCACTGATGGTTTCTGCGAGCGGCAGACTGTCAGCGGCTTTATTGTTGACGAAAAACAAAGGTAGGGATACAATAATAAAAAAGAATGTAAAACCGGAAGGGAGCGTGCCGCCATGAAAAACCAAAAGGACTTCTGCACAGAATGCCGCAGAGAAACAAACTACACCCTGAAGAAAATCAAAATCAACCAGACTATTCGGGGTAAAGAGTATACTTTTGAGATCACGGCTGCTTTCTGCAACGAGTGCGGCGGCGAGATGGGCGTTCCCGGATTGATGGATTACAACATAAAAGAAATTGAAGAGCAATACCGTAATTCAAACATGCCACAATGATTGGAGCGTTATAGTGGCTAGATTGTGAAAAACAAAATGGAGGTTATCTTGATGAGCGCAACTGCTAAACATTATCTTGAGCTTATTAGCCAGCATTTACAGGAACACCATGCGGCTCTTTTTGTTGGGTCGGGATTTAGCCGTAATGCTGATAAAGTAACATCTGACGTTCCAAACATTCCATTGTGGGATGGATTAGCCCAAAAATTCAGAGAAAAGCTGGGAGATTCCGATCAGAGCGACCCTCTCGCATTGGCTGAGAGTGTGGAAATTGCGTATGGTCGTAGTGAATTAGATCACCTTCTTCTAGATAGTATAAAAGATGCCGATTATCGTCCATCACCTTTGTATGAAAAACTTTTGCGGTTGCCTTGGAGCGATGTTTTTACAACGAATTACGATACGCTTCTTGAACGTGCGGGGAAAAATCTTGTAGAGAAAACATTTACGCTGGTAACCAACAAGAACGACCTTGTGGGCAGTTCTGGAACAACAAGACTTATTAAACTTCACGGCTCATTTCCTTCGCAACGCCCTTTTATTATTACGGCAGAGGACTATCGGACATACCCTCAAAAATTTGCCCCATTTGTAAATACCGTACAGCAGTCATTGTTGGAAAATACTCTCTGTATGATTGGATTTTCAGGGAATGATCCCAATTTCAATAACTGGATTGGTTGGATTCGTGACAATCTTGGTGCGGAGAATGCGCCGTATCTATACTTTTTAAGCCATGAATCTGTCTCGGACGTTCGGCGGGAGTGGTTACATAGGCGGAATATTATTGTCGTTGACCTATCCGAGATTTTTTCTGCTGAGTCTCCTTATGCTATCTATGAGCAGGCGTTGGACTATCTTTGGAATGCGTATAGTGAATTCCGTGTAACCGGGCAGAATTGGAAAATAGAGCAGCTTTTAGGTGGAAATATAAACCATACGGCTTCCATCAAAGAAGCACTTCCGATTTTAAAAAAGAATCGTGAAAGCTGTCCAAAGACAGTGACTCTTTCGGCTTTAAATCGAGGAAAATTAAAACATCTTTTATCTATAACACATTCGATTCTGGCTGAACAGTGTTCGCAAAAAGATTCTGACACTGAAAATGAGATAGAGTATCTATACGAGTACGACTGGCTGAATGAAAAAGCGCTCTTACCACTTTTCAGCGCAGACATTGATTTGTATCAAAAAATTCTTGATAGAAATTCTGATGTGCGTAGCGCAGAAAAATGTTCTATCTTGCTTTCAATGCTTCGATCTTTTCGAGAACATGGGGATGAAGAAAACTGGAATAAAAAATATGAAGAACTAGTTACTATAAAATCGTTCCTTACAGATGAACAACAAGAACAGCTTCAATGGGAAGAATGTCTGCATTCGTTTTTTCAATACGAATTTCAGCAATTGCAACAGAAACTGAAAAAATGGAACGTTTCACCGGACAAACCTATATGGGCGTTACGTAAATCTGCACTATATGCTGAACTTGGTGAGTATGATACGGCGCTTTCTCTTTTGCAAGATTCTCTTTCTAACTTGCGACAGCGGATGGCACACCAAACTCGGCCGGATTCCTTTCTTGTTTCACTGGAAAGTCCTATGATGAGATTACAAAGTTATATTTCGCAAGCACATTCATATAGCAAGGGAGAAATTGACTTTGAAAATGATTCACAAGATTTTGTAGACGAACACCGCAGGACGATCCATAGGCAGTATGAAGTAGATTGGGAGGATGAAAATAAATATTTTACGTCAAGGCTAGAAGCTCATTGGGTTCCTTTTCGGACGTATGAGAACAAACCGGGTTTTGATTTTGGGATGAGTTCATCTACAATGCATTTGGGAGGAGAAGATGAAGAGAGAGTTCTTGCGTTCAGCTTTCTTAGGTTCCGTGAAGAAACAGGTGTACCTTTTCGACTTGGGAATGTTGTAGAAGACATAAAGGCTGCTGGTGGAGCAGCTGATCGCATTGCGTTATATTGTCCTTTATGGGCCATCTTGACCGTGGTAAGAACCGATGAAGAAAAATATGTGGAAAGTGCGCTTACACGTGGTGTTCTCAGTACATGGCCACAAGAAGATGCGGACGAGTGTTGCCAGTTTTATATGGATGCAGTTTTGCGCACAGAGGCAGAACTTAATGAAATTAAAACACATTGGGCTAATACCTTTGCGACAAGGACAGCAAGGATTCTTCTGACGGCTTTATCTGAACTGTGCTCCAAGTGTTCGGACAAAATGATGGCTAAACTTCTTGCTTTTTTGAAAAAACTGTATGAGTTGCCTCAAAAGGAACACTATTTAAATGCTGCACCGCTGGTGAGAAGGCTGATTTCTTTTTATCCGATTGCACTGCGTCAAGACTTGGTTATGCAGCTGCTAACTTTTCCTTTGCCAGATTTGAAACGACTTAATGTTCAGCTTGATCTGCCGGACCCATTCGAAGCACTTTCGGCATCCGCAAGTGGATATGAAACGAAATCTGATAGGTCTTACAAGGAAGTTGAGCAGCTGATTGTTTTAGCTCAAAGAAACGATGAGAATTTAAGCGCATTAAATCGGTTGCTTTATTGTGGAGCACTTGTTGAACATCGTCACCGAGTTCATCGAGGAGTTTAAGGCCAAGTTTGGCGACCACGTTCATGTTTTGGACTGGGCTCTGCATCTGGATGAAAGCACGCCCCACATCCACGAGCGCCATGTGTTCGACTGCGAGAACAAGTATGATGAGGTGGCACCCCAGCAGGAAAAGGCATTGGAAGCACTGGGCTTCGAGCTGCCCGACCCGGACAAGCCTCTCAGCCGCCGCAATAACCGCAAGATTACCTTTGATGCCGCCTGCCGGAAGATGCTGCTCGAGATTGCCAAGCGGCACGGGCTGGAATTGGAGGAAGAAGCAGAATACGGCAACAGCAAATATCTGGAAAAACAGGACTTCATCCTCGCCAAGCAAAAGGAGCAGCTTGCCGCCCAGCAGAACAAGCTGGACGAATTGACCCTTAAGGTCAACGATGTGGAAACGCTGATTGACGAGGTTTCGGCTGTGGCCTACGACAAGGCGGTGGAGGTCGTGACGGACGTGGTACGCACCGAGACCCGCAAGGAAGATATGCGGATGATCGAGGACACGAAGAAGTGGGTGCTGTCCCCGGAACGCAAGGCTCCGCAGGCTACGAGAGAGTATGCAGCGCACCGTTTGGACACCGTGCTGGACAAGTTCCTCAAGACCATGCAGACCACTGCCACTCGCTTGCAGGAAAAGCTCCTGAGACCGGATGTCCGGCAGAAGGGCAAGGAGCAGGTCAAGGAGAAAGCACGGGATTCCGTTCTGCAGCTGCTGAACCGCTTGCAGGCAGAACAGGCACAGCGGAAGCCATCTGTCCCGCCTACCGCCGAAAAGTCAGAAACACGAGGTGATGTTTATTGAGCAAAGAAGTCAATCAAGAAGAATGTGCTCCCCGAACCGTTGAAGATGTGAAGGAAATGCTGGTCAAACACTCCAACGGCGAAATCCAGCGGACGATCCAAAACTGCATCACGATTTTGCAGAACGACCATGTGCTTGCCGATGCCATCCGGCTGAACTTGTTGAGTGAACGCATCGACATCGTAAAGCCTGTTGGCTGGCCGCGCTCCGGCAAGACGCTGAGCGACACCGACATGAAGTATATTCTGCGCCGGATGGAGAAATACGGCATTTCCAGCGAGAAGAAAATTGAATCGGCCATCCGCATCGTTGCCAACGAGAACCGCTATCATCCCATCCGGGATTACCTGAACAGCCTAAAATGGGATGGAACAGAACGGATAGCCCACGTCCTGCACCACTTCCTCGGTGCTGCGGAGGACGAGTACACTTGCGAAGCCATGAAGATCTTCCTGCTGGGAGCCATCAAGCGGGTATTCCAGCCGGGATGCAAATTTGAGACCATGCTCTGTCTGGTGGGCGGGCAGGGAGCGGGAAAGTCCAGCTTTTTTCGGCTGCTGGCAGTCAAGGACGAGTGGCTCTCGGATGACCTGCGGCGGCTGGACGATGACAACGTGTACCGCAAACTGCAAGGTCACTGGATCATTGAAATGTCAGAGATGATCGCCACCGCCAACGCCAAAAGCATTGAGGAAATCAAGAGCTTTCTCAGCAAGCAGAAGGAAACCTATAAAATCCCCTACGAGACCCATCCTGCCGACCGTCTGCGCCAGTGCGTCTTTGCTGGCACGACCAACCGGCAGGATTTTTTGCCCCGTGACCGCACCGGCAACCGCCGTTTCATTCCTGTTCCGGTGGATGCGGAACTGACCGAAGTCCACGTTTTGGACAACGAAGAAGGATCCCGTGCCTATATCGACCAGCTCTGGGCAGAAGCCATGACCATCTACAACAGCGGCGACTATGAGCTGGCGTTCAGCCCCGCAATGCAGGAAACGCTGCAAGCTCACCAGCAGGACTTCATGCAGGAGGATGCACAGGCTGGCATGATCTATGCCTTTCTGGAGGACTACACGGGGGACCGGGTGTGTTCCAAGCAGCTCTATGCGGAGGCGCTTGGCAACAACAACATCCCGGCTGAGTGGGAGACCCGTGCTATCTGCGAGATCATGAACACGGGAATTTCGCGCGGCGATATCCAAGGCTGGCAGGCGCACAAGACCGCTAAGCGTTACCCGAAGTACGGCGTTCAGAAAGGCTGGGAGCGCGTAACCAGCCACGAAACCGGGGCTGAAAATTTCTCCGAAATAACGGATGCGGAAGCCGAGCAGATGGGCTTTCCCTTCTGATGGACAGCGGTTACACGTCTGGTTACAGATTTGGTTACGCCGTAGTTACACCGAAAAGTCCGCATGACTGCTGCATTTTCCGCTTTCTGTAACCATGTAACCTTAAAAAGATAAGAAAAAGTATAAAGTCCACCGAATGTCCTGTGTGCAGAAAAAGAGAGTTTTCCTGCCCGGTTACAGGCGTTCGGTTACAAGGAATTGGAGGTCTGCCTATGAAGGATGTCCCGATTTGGGAAAAGAGCAATCTGACGCTGGAAGAAGCTGCGGCTTACTCTGGCATTGGCATCAACAAACTGCGTGAAATCACGAATGAGGATAAATGCAAATTCGTCCTCTGGGTGGGAAACAAGCGTCTGATCAAACGTCGCCTGTTCGATTGCTTTGTCGAGCAAGCATATTCTATTTGAGAGGTTGCCAAAGGCTGCAAATGTGAAACCGTCCTTTTCTCATTCGCTGCGGGTGGAAATCGCATGGTTGATGTGTTATACTGACACTGACCTTATAGATGCGCTTTTCACAGAAAGGAGCTTCTAAATGCCTGAAAAGCGCAAAGATAGCAAGGGCCGTGTTTTGAAGGATGGCGAAAGCCAGAGAGCAAACGGCACCTACGACTATCGTTATACCGATATCCACAAGAAACGGCGTTGTATTTACGCTAAATCCCTGACAGAGCTGCGGAAAAAAGAGGAAGAACTGTGGCGCGATCTGGCAGACGGCATCGACTATGCTGCCGGAGAGATGACAGTGGCTGATTTGGTTGACCGCTATATGAATCTGAAACGTGGGTTGAAACCTAATTCGCTTCGGTCGTACAACACAGCGGTCAAGCGGATTCATGCTGACCCTTTCGGGCAAAAAACCATCAAAACGGTAAAATTGTCCGATGCGAAAGGCTGGTTCGTGTTTCTGCATGACAACGGTTTCAAGCAAAACACCATTGGAATTCTGCAAAGCGTTGTCAGACCGGCGTTTGAGATGGCGGTAGAGGATGACATCATCCGCAAGAATCCATTTAAGTTCAAGCTGTCGGACGTTGTGCCGAAGGACGCTTATGTGCGTGATGCACTGACCAGAGAACAGCAGGAGAAATATCTGCAATTCGTTCAGGACTATGGCGGCAACTATTATGATGATATCGTCATTCTTATGGGAACCGGCTTGCGTGTGAGTGAGTTGTACGGCCTGACACGAGCAGATATCGACTTTGAACGGCACTGTATCCATGTCCGGCGGCAGCTTTGCCGGACGGCTGAAAAGCCCTACTTTGTCACACCGCCGAAAACAAAAAGCGGTATCCGCAATGTTCCCATGACAGATACCGTTTGTGCAGCGTTGCGGCGTGTAGTAAAAGCCAGAGCGTCCACGAAAGTGGAAGCGCTGGTGGATGGTTGCAGCGGATTCCTCTTTCTGGACAAGTCCGGAATGCCGAAGGTGGCAATGCACTTGGAAAACTATATGCGTGGCGTGCAGGGAAAGTTTGAGAAGGCATATGGCAAACCGGTTCCGCGCATTACACCCCATGTGCTGCGACACACCTTCTGCACCAATGTTCAGCAGGCCGGGCTGGATGTAAAAAGCCTGCAATACCTGATGGGACACTCCAATGCCAGTGTGACGCTGGATGTCTACACGCACAGCAGCTTTGAATCGGTTGAAAGGGCCTTTGAACAGATCGCCGGCAACCTGTGATTTTCGACGTATGAAGCGGAATTGCTTACGCCGAAACTTACGCCAAAACTTACGCCAATCACCCGGTAAGTGGCGTAGATTTGCGTAGAAAAGCGTGGATCGTGCAAAAACGGAGAATCTGGAAAAATCGGCTTGTGGCCTTGATAATTCTACAAAAGTCTACGTTTCCCGATATTCGTGATTCGGCTCCAAAAGTGTGGTTTGGAAGGGCGGCATGTACTAATCCGTACCAGTCTTTCTTAATAAGATACACCAGAGAGGTGGAATTTCTCTTCGGAGAGGTTCCACCTCTTTTTATGTATACCCTGCACCCCTGCTGCCCACCCTAACCATACAGAAAGGGGGCGTGGAGATGTCCGGCAAACGGGTGCTGGCGGTGTATGCTGCCTTGCTGCTGGGGTTTATGGTGGTGCTGTGCCGGTTGTATCTGCTGGCGCAGCACCCCGCCTATGCCGCGCGGGCGGCGGCGCAGAGCACGGTCACCCTGCAGCTGCCCGCCCGGCGGGGCAGCTTTTACGATGCACAGGGGCAGCTGCTCACCGGGTTAGAGGAGCGCTGGCAGGTGGTGTGTTTTCCCGGGCAGGGCAATTACGACCGGCTGTATGCCTGCACGGACGCCGCCGGGCAGGCGCTTTTGTACCGCAGCCGCAGCCGCGCTGCGCCGTTTTTGCTGGAGGTGAACTGCGACCCCGCCCGCCTTGGGCTGACCGGTTACCCCACCGCCCGGCGGTATGCGGCGGTGCCGCTGTGTCAGCATCTGCTGGGCTATCTGGATAGCACAGGTCACGGCGCTGCGGGGCTGGAAAAGGCATTGGACGCCGTGCTTTCCGGCACAGGGGAGCACAGCAGCCTTGTTTGCGCCGTCACGGCGCAGGGCACGCTGCGCACCGGCGAGACGTCCAAACTTTTGCAAGCCGACAGCGGGGCGCTGGGTGTGCAGCTGACCATCTCCCGTCCGGTGCAGCGGGCGGTGGAAGCGGTGGCGTCCACCACTATGCAAAGCGGCTGCATTCTGGTGCTGGATACCGCCACGGCGGCGGTGCGCGCCAACGTCAGTGTGCCGGGCTACGACCCGGAGCATCTTGCTGATAGTTTGCAGGCGGCGAACAGCCCCTTCCTGAACCGGGCGCTGCAAAGCTATGCGGTGGGGTCGGTGTTCAAGCCGGTGCTGGCGGCGGCTGCACTGGAAGCGGGCTTGCAGCCGGTTTTCGAGTGCACCGGCGCGGTGGTGGTGGATGGGCAGATCTTCCGCTGCGCGGGCGGGGTGCCGCATGGACAGGTAGACCTTGCCGCTGCGCTGGAAAAAAGCTGCAACGGCTATTTTATCTGCCTGGGGCAGCAGCTGGGCGCGGAAAAACTGTTGGACGCCGCCCAGGCGTTCGGCTTTGGACAGAGCCTGCCGCTGGCAGAAGGGCTTGCCGCCGAGGCCGGCCAGCTGCCTGCCCCGCAGGAGCTGGTGCAAAGCGGACAGCTGGCCAATTTCAGCTTTGGGCAGGGCAGCCTGCTGGCGACACCCATGCAGGTTGCGGCGCTGTTCAACACCATTGCAGCGGACGGCGTATACCGCGCGCCCTATGTGCTGCAAGCCACGCTGGACGAGACCACCGGGCAGCCCGTGGAGACCCTCAGCCACCCTCGGGGACGGCGGGTGCTCCCGGCGCAGAGCGCAGCGCTCTTGCGCACTATGTTAGTGCAGGTGGTGCAGCAGGGCACCGCGCAGGATGCCGCCGGGGTTTCCGGCGGGGCGGACAAGTTTTTGCGTTCCGCGCAGACCGGGCAGTTCACACCGGATGGCACGGAACGCAAAAACTTGTGGTTCGCAGGGTTTTACCCGGCGCAGCAGCCGCGCTACACCATTGTGGTGCTGCAGGACGGCGCGGTGCATACGGCGTATTCCGATGCAGCCATCTTTGCACAGGTGTGCGCCGCGCTGGAAGCGGCGGGATAAATGCGCGGATCCCGCTTGCAATTTTGGCTTTGTTATGCTACTATATAGTTGTGTTTTTGCGTGGATTTCCGTATTTACAAATAAAAGGAGCGTTACGATTCATGTCTGTTATCGAAATTGTTGGCGGTGCCATTCTGCTGGTGGCTTCGCTGGTCATCGTTTTCCTCACCCTCATGCAGCACACCCACGGTCAGGGCCTTTCCGGTGCCATCAACGGCAGCGTGGGCGGTGCCAACAATGCACGTCTGACCCCGGCGGATCAGATGCTGGCTAAGGTCACCCGCATTGCAGGCGTGGTGTTCTTTGTGGTCGCTATTCTGGCCTGCCTGTTCGCAGGCCGTCTGGCAGGCTGAGAAGGCGTTGCAGCCCCGTGAACGGACGGGGCTGTTTTTCTGTGCAGAAAAAAGTGCGGGCAGCCGGTTCTGCGGGCTGCCGCAAAGAGGGGACAGGGGAAAAGTGCCCGTCCCAAGGCAGGGCTGTGCTCCGCAGGAGATGCACGGCCACGGAAGTGAAGGAGAAAATATTTTATGGCAATGCGCGATAAAATTGAGCACGCGATCCAGAATCAGCCGTGCACCGTAAAGGATCTGAAAAATAAGTTCGGCGGGGATCGCGGCGCAGACCGCAAGGTGATGGAGGCCGTGGACCAGCTGGTGCACGAGGCCGTCATCTGCCAGCGTCAGGGCGTGTTCTTCACCGTGCGCAGCGGCCGTGCCGACAAGGCACTGCTGTGCAAGGTGGTAAAGCTGGGCAAAAACTTTGCCTTTGTCATGCTGGAGGACGGCACCAGCGATATCTTTATCCCCGGCCGGTTCACCCGCGGCGCAATGCCCGGCGACAAGGTGCTGGTGGAAAAGTTTGCACACCCCCGGGTAGAGGGCAGCGATGAGGGCGAGATCCTTGCTGTTCTGGAAGAGAAGAACGCGCTGGTGGGTACCATGCACCGCATGGAGGGCCGCCTGAAGTTCGTACCGGACGATTGCCCCGCTATCTCCATGCAGGTCATGCGGGACTGCGAAGGCAGCGCCAAGGACGGCGACAAGGTGGCAGTGGAGATCCTGCTGCGCGGCAACCGTCAGGAGGATCACCGCGTGGGCGTGGCCATGCGCTTTGGCAGCTGTGACGAAGCCAAGCGCTGCGCAAAGGCACTGCTCTACGCGCAGGATATCCGCAGCCGCTTCCCGGACAAGGTGCGGGACGAAGCTAAAAAGCTGGACAACGCCGAGGTGTCTGCTGCGGACTGCGAGGGCCGCATGGATCTGCGCGCTCTGCCCATCTTTACCATCGACAGCGCCGAGACCAAGGATATCGACGATGCTATCAGCCTGACCAAGACCCCGGACGGCGGCTTTGAGCTGGGCGTGCATATCGCGGATGTTTCCAACTACGTCAAGCCCGGCACCGAACTGGACAACGAAGCCTTCAGCCGCGCTACCAGCGTCTACTACGCCGATCAGGTGGTGCCCATGCTGCCCAAGCAGCTGTCCAACGGCATCTGCAGCCTGAACGAGGGCGTGCTGCGGCTGGCTTTCTCCTGCCTGATGCGGCTGGATAAGGACGGCAACCTGACCGATTACCGCTTTGTCAAGTCCGTCATCCGCAGCCGGGTCAAGGGCGTGTACTCCGAGATCAACGCCCTGCTGGCCGGCAACGCCGATGACGAGCTGACCGGCAAGTACCACGAGGTACTGGCGCAGCTGCCTGCTATGAAGGAGCTGTATGGCCACCGTGCCCGCCTGCGCAAGGAGCGCGGCTGCATGGATATCGAGAGCGGCGAGGTGAAGCTGATCCTAGACGAGGACGGTCACTGCATCGACGTGAAAAAGCGCACCTCCGGCGAGAGCGAAGCCATGATCGAGGAGTTCATGCTGCTGGCAAACCAGTGTGCCGCCCACTTTGCCCGGGTGAAGCAGATCCCCTTTGTGTACCGCGTGCATGAGGAGCCCAACGCCGAAAAGCTGGAGCGTCTGCACGGTCTGCTGCAGGCCTGCGGCGTCAACGACCACTTTGCCAAGGACGTGCCCACCCCCAAGGAGTTGAGCGCTATTCTGGAGGGCGTGCGCGGCACTGCCTATGAGCAGATCATCAACACCGGTATGCTGCGCTGTATGTCCAAGGCCGTGTATGAGGAAAAGCCCAAGGGTCACTACGGTCTGGTTCTGCAGGATTATGCCCACTTCACCAGCCCCATCCGCCGCTACCCGGACCTGGCTATCCACCGTATCATGACCGCCCAGCTCAAGGGCACCGATAAGGACACCATGATCCTGCGCTACAGCGAGTTTGCCGAGGATGTCAGCAAGCAGGCCAGCGAGCGCGAGGTGATCGCCATGCAGATCGAGCGCAAGGCCGAGGACTGCTACAAGGCCGAGTATGCCCGCCGCCATCTGGGCGAGTGCTACGAGGGCCGCATCTCCGGCGTGACCCAGCGCGGCCTGTTCATCGAACTGGAAAACGGCGTGGAGGGCTTTGTGCCCGCTTCCAGCCTGACCGCCACCGGCACTATGCTCACCGAGGGCGTCCGCCTTTCCGACCCTGTTTCCGGCAAGAACTGGAATCTGGGCGATACCATGATGATCACCATCGTGCGTGCAGATGTCAATCTGGGCAAGATCGACTTTGAGGTCGCCCCGGAAAGCGCAAAGCAGTAACCTTATAATAGAACAAAAGCAGACTGCCCCCGAAGCAGCGCACAAGACCGTGCTGCTTCGGGGGCGGTTTTTATGCTTTGCTGCAAAAGCTGTAAAAAAGTTAAAATTCCCTCTTGCATTCTGCCTGATTCGTGCTATAATAGTAGGGCAATCGTTTCCAAGGCCGCTCGACGGGGTAGCCGATATTGAAGGTTGTGATGGGCACATACATTAAATATGGCCCCAATACGTCAGAACCAGAATTGAGGTGAAAAGAATGAAACAGGGTATCCATCCGAACTACGTTGACTGCACCATCACCTGCGCATGCGGCAACGTCATCAAGACTCGTTCCACCAAGCCCGAGATCCACGTCGAAGTTTGCTCCAAGTGCCATCCTTTCTACACTGGCAAGCAGAAGCTGGTTGACACCGGCGGACGTGTTGAGCGCTTTAACAAGCGTTTCGGCCGTAAGTAATTATAGGCTATCTCATGCCGCTTCCTTCGGGAGGCGGCATTTTTGCGTTTTGCGCGGGCAAATGTTTCGTTTTCCCACACAGGATTGTCTTAATTTAAACACATTTTCCGTCTAAACTATAGCAGTTCCAAACCGGAAAGCGCTGCGTCCATGCCGCTTTCCGCAAAACAGCTTCTGAATAAAAGGAGAGTTTGCTGTGATCGAAGTTTCTCACCTGAGCAAGTCCTACGGCAGCCGCCCTGCCGTGCAGGATCTCTCGTTTACGGTGCCGGACGGCCAGATCTACGGCCTGCTGGGCCCCAACGGCGCGGGCAAATCCACCATTATGAATATCCTTACCGGCTATCTGGCACCCACCGAGGGCGAGGTGAAGGTAGCCGGGTTCCGTCTGCCGGAGCAGGCACAGCAGGCCAAAGCCTGTGTAGGCTACCTGCCGGAGCAACCGCCGCTCTACCCGGAAATGACCGTGCAGGAGTATCTGGACTTTGTGGCAGAGCTCAAGGGGGTCAAGCGTGCGCAGCGCAAGCAACAGGTGCTGGCTGCTGCCCGCCGCACCGGGCTGGAGGAAGTGCTGCCCCGGGTCATCCGCAGCCTGTCCAAGGGCTACCGTCAGCGCGTGGGCATTGCGCAGGCGCTGCTGGGCAGCCCGCAGCTCATCATTCTGGATGAGCCCACCGTGGGGCTGGACCCCGCGCAGGTCATCGAGATCCGCAACCTCATTCGGGAACTGGGTAAGGCGCACACGGTCATCCTGTCCAGCCACATCCTCAGCGAGGTGCAGGCGGTGTGCCAGCAGGTGCTCATCCTCTCCAAGGGACGTCTGGTGGCTGTGGGCAGCCCGGAGGAGCTGGGCGAGACCCTGAACCCCGGCAGCCGTCTGCGCGCTACCGCGCAGGGCGAGACTGACACCGTGCTTGCCGCAGTGCGCAGCGTGCCGGGTATCTGCCGGGTAGAACTGGAAAGCGCTGCGGACGGTCAGGTCACCTTTACCGCCGAGAGCGAGGATGCCGCCGACCGCCGTGCTGCCGTGTCCCGGGCACTGACCGAGGCCGGCTGCACCGTGCTGGCGCTTGCTGCCGAGAACCGCAGCCTTGAGGAGGTATTCCTTGCGCTGACCGAAAAAACGCCGGAGCAGGAAGCCCCGGCAGAAGGGGAGGGGAAATGAGATGCTTGCCATCTTTAAACGAGAGCTCCGCAGCTGCTTTCACGGCATGATCGGTGCGGTGCTTACCGCCTTTATGCTGGCGGCTACGGCCATCTACTTTGTGGCGCTGAATCTGGGCTACGGCCTGCCGGATTTTGGCTATTATACGCTGTACCGCACCATTTTTGTGCTGCTGCTCTACATCCCGGTGCTCACCATGCGCTCCTTTGCGGAGGAACGCCACAGCCGCACCGACCAGCTGCTGCTCACAAGCCCGGTGTCGGTGGGCGGCATCGTGCTGGGCAAATATTTTGCCCTTTGCGTCATTTTTGCGCTGCCCTGCCTTGTGGATGCGGGCATGATCCTTGTGCTGAAGGTGCTGGGCGCTACCGGCACCAGCACGCTGGCCAACTTTTCTGCCCTGCTGTGCTATTACCTCATGGGCTGCGCCGCCATTGCCATCGGGGTATTCCTTTCCAGCCTGACCGAAAACCAGATTATTGCCGCCGTGTCCGGTGTGGCGGTGCTGCTGCTGGCCTATATGATGCCCAGCCTGCGCACTATGTTCACCACTGGCAGCGCGGTGGCGCTGGCACTGTTCACTGCCATTGCCGCTGTGCTCAGCGTGGTGGCGGGACTGCGCAGCAAAAGCTTTACGCTGGGCTGCCTTTCCTTTGCGGGGTGCTGCGTGGCGCTTACGGCATTGTTTCTGCTCAAGAGCAGCTGGCTGACCGAAGCTTTCAGCGCGGTGCTCAGCGCCCTGTGCCTGTTTACCCCCTTTGAAGAATTTGTCAACAGCAGCTTTTCCATCCCCACACTGGTCTACTACCTGACCGTGGCAGCGGTGTTCCTGTTCTTCACCGCGCAGGGGCTGGAAAAGCGCCGCTGGAACTGAGAGGAGGCCGCAATGATGAAATGGAACAAGAACGCATCCTCTCAGAAAGGCAGGGTATTCCGCAGCGGACTGCTGTCCACCGCCATGCTGGCAGCAGTGCTGGTGCTGGCGGTACTGCTCAACCTACTGGTGCGGGCGATCCCCACAAAATATACCGAGTTCGACCTCTCCGAAGCCAAAATGTATACCCTGAGCGACAGCACCAAAGCGCTGGTGGAGGGGCTGGAAAAGGATGTGCACATCTATTACCTCTGCGAGACCGGCAGCGAGGATGCCATCATCACAAAGCTGCTGGATCATTACGCCGCCGAGAGCGGGCACCTGAGCTGGGAACAGAAGGACCCCACCCTGTACCCCACCTTTGTCGCAAAGTACGGTGCGGAGAATGTTTCCACCGGCAGTCTGATCGTCACCTGCGGGGAGAACAGCACCGTGCTGGATGCCGCCGACCTGTACGAGTACGACTACACCGACTACTACACCACCGGCTCTGCCAGCGTGACTTTTGGCGGCGAAAAGCAGATCACCTCTGCCATTTATAAGCTTACCGCAGCCGGACAGAGCCACGCCTACTATACCACCAACCACGGCGAACAGTCCCTGACCGACTCCCTGACCGATGCACTGGACGCCCAGAATATCGACGCCCAGCCGCTGGATCTGCTCACGAGTACCATCCCGGAGGACTGCAATCTGCTTATCATCAACGCGCCCACCAGCGATTTTACCGCAGGGGACGGCCTTGTGGATGAGATCAGCCAGCTGCAAAATTATCTGGCGGCGGGCGGCAAACTGCTGCTGACCAGCAGTGTCTACGCCCAGACTCCGCAGCTGGACGCCGTGCTGGCGCAGTTCGGCCTTGCCCGCGCAGAGGGCATGGTGGTGGAGGGCGACAGCACGGCGCTGTATAACTCTGCATGGTCGCTGCTGCCGGACTACGGCACGCCCACTGAGAGCACCGCGCTGAACGGCGTGAACACCAATACCCATGTCATGTTGTCAGTGGCACAGGGCATCACGGTCACTGAGACCGAGGATGTCACCGCCGAGCCGCTGCTGAACAGCTCCTCCTCTGCCTATGCCAAGGCCGACATCAACGACCTTACCACCATGGAGCGGGAGGACGGGGACACAGACGGCCCCTTTGCACTGGCTGTCTGGGCACGGAACGAGGATACCGGTGCCGAAGTCCTCTGGATCGGCTGCCCCAACATGGATAACGAGCAGCTTTATCAGTCCATGCCCGGCAACCTGACCTTCCTGCAGGGCTGCGCGGCTTCGCTGGTAGGGCAGGATATCCTTGTGGACACCAAGGCGCTGGAAGCCGAGCCCATCACGGTGTCTGGCTCCACCGCCGCTGCACTGGGGCTGACCTTTGTGTTCGTGCTCCCGGCGGCGGTGCTCATTGCCGGGGCAGTGGTGGTGCTGCTGCGCCGCCGCAGATAAGGAGACCGCCATGAAAACAAAACAGCGTGTCCTGCTGGCGCTGCTGGCAGTGGCAGTGCTGCTGGGCGCGTTGCTGTGGGCGATGACCCGCAGCAATGAAAAAGCCGAGCAGGCCGCCAGCGCCGCCGCTGAGGGCAGCATCCCGCTTTCCAGCTTTGCCGCCGAGGACTTGGAGCAGATCGAGTACACCTATAACGGCGAGACTTACACTCTGCAATATTCCGGCGGCAGCTGGCTGCTGGCACAGGACCCTGCCTATCATCTGGACGAAAGCGCCTGCAACACCATGCGTACTGCCCTGATGGCACTGAATGCCAAGCGCAGCCTGACGCCGCAGGCAGGGGAGGACTACGGTCTGGACAGCCCGCAGCTCACCGTCACGGTAACAGTGGCAGGGCAGAGCACCACTTTGACCTTCGGGGCAGAGAACCCGGTCACCGGGGATCTCTATGTGCAAAAAGCCGGGGACGATGCCATCTACACTGTCAGCGGCAACAAAGTCGCCTGCTTCCAGCTGGATAAGGCCGGGCTTTTCGGCAGCTTCTGCCCCACCGGGCTTACGGCTTCTGCCATCACGCAGGTAGCCTACACGCTGGCAGATGGAACCTCCGTCACCCTGAACGCCGTCAGCGAGCCGACCGAAAGTGCCGACAGCGCCTCTTCTACTGCCTACGAGACAGTGTGGCGGCTGGCTTCTGACCCCACTGCCAGCCTTGCACAGGACAAGGTGCAAAGTCTGCTGTCTGCCCTGTGCACCTATGCCACCGCTCAAACTACGGACGCGGATCTTGCCGCCTGTGGTTTTGATGCACCGGTATTCACCGCAGCCGTTACCAGCGAGGATGGCTCCACCGTGCAGCTGGCCTACGCCTGCGGCACGGACGGGTGGTATTTGCAGGTGGAAGGGGAACCTTCGGTATACACAGTGGATACCAGCACTGTGCAGGCGCTTCTGCTGACCGAAAACGACCTGAAAACGCAGGAATAATTGCTTTGATACGCTGCACCGAAACCAAGGTGCAGCGTATATTTTTTTGCGGCTTTTTATAAAGTTTCAGCAAACATCGGCAGAGTGATTGACAATCCGACTGTGATTGTTTATTATAAACCGTGACAGGGTAAGTCTGCCGCGCAAAATCATGCTGCTGCGCGGGGCAGACTGCCCCTTATACGCAAAAAAGATGGGGCAGGTTCCCTGTCTTTTTTCGTATCTGAGAACAAGGAGGATAACATATAAAATGGACAACTCGGTGGTCGTTTCACTGCGGGATATCGTAGTGGAATTTGATGGACAGCGCATTCTGGATGGGCTGAATCTGGATATCCATGATAAGGAGTTCGTGACGCTGCTCGGTTCCTCCGGCTGCGGCAAAACTACCACCCTGCGCCTGATCGCAGGTTTTCTGGAGCCAAACGCCGGCAAGGTGCTGCTGAAGGGAGAGGACATTACCGGTGTGCCGCCCTACAAGCGCCCGGTGAATACCGTGTTCCAGAAATACGCGCTGTTCCCGCACCTGAATGTGTTCGAGAACGTGGCCTTTGGTCTGCGGCTCAAAAAGCTGGACGAGGACACCATCCGCCGCAAGGTGCGCGATATGCTGGAGGTCGTGGGCTTAAAGGGCTTCGAGCGCCGCAGCATCAGCCAGATGTCTGGTGGTCAGCAGCAGCGCGTGGCCATTGCCCGCAGTCTGGTCAACGAGCCGGAGATCTTGCTGCTGGACGAGCCGCTGGGTGCACTGGACCTGAAGCTGCGCAAGGAGATGCAGCTGGAACTCAAGCGGCTGCAGCGCGAGATGAACATTACCTTTATCTATGTCACCCACGATCAGGAGGAAGCGCTTACCATGTCCGATACCGTCGTGGTCATGAACGGCGGCAAGGTGCAGCAGATCGGCACCCCGGAGGATATCTACAACGAGCCGAAAAACGCCTTTGTGGCAGACTTTATCGGCGATTCCAACATCGTGGACGGCGTGATGCACAGGGACTTTCTGGTGTCCTTCTCCGGCGTGGATTTCCCCTGCGTGGATCGCGGCTTCGCCCGGGAACAGAGCGTGCAGGTGGTGGTGCGCCCGGAGGATATCGAGGTGGTATCCCCCGTGGAAGGCCAGCTTGTGGGCGTGGTGAACGATGTCATCTTCAAGGGCGTGCACTTTGAGATGCACGTGGAGTGCGAAGGCCGCGAGTGGCTGATCCACTCCACCCGTGCCTGCACCCCCGGCGAGACCATTGGTATGCGCATCGGCCCCAACGAGATCCATATCATGGCGCGGAGCGAGGGGTGATGTGCCATGAAAATCTATGATAAAAAGCTGGCCTATCCGTACTTTGTATGGATGGTGCTCTTTACCGTTGTGCCCCTGTTCATTGTGGTGTACTACGCCATGACGGATGCCGAGGGCAACTTTACCCTGAATAACCTTACTTCCATCAGCGGCTACGGCTCGGTGTTTGCCCGCAGCCTGCTGCTGGCGCTGATCGCCACGGTCATCTGCCTTATCATCGCCTTTCCGGTGGGGTATTTTCTGTCCCGCCTGCGGGTGAACAAGCAGCACATCATGCTTATGCTGGTCATGCTGCCCATGTGGATGAACTTTCTGCTGCGCACCTACGCATGGATGGGTCTGCTCAGCGTCAACGGCCCGGTGAACACCCTGCTGGGCTTTATCGGCCTTGGCCCCTATACCATGCTCAACACCTCCGGTGCGGTGGTGCTGGGCATGGTGTATAACTATGTGCCCTACATGATTTTGCCGCTGTACACCAGCATGACCAAGATCGACCAGAGCCTTGTGGAAGCTGCGCAGGATCTTGGCGCCAACACCACCAAGACCCTTGTGCGGGTGCTTATTCCCATGAGCGTGCCGGGCATCAGCACCGGCATCACCATGGTGTTCGTGCCGGCGGTGTCTACCTTTGTCATCAGCCGTATGCTGGGCGGCGGCTCCAACCTGCTGATTGGCGATTTGATCGAGATGCAGTTTTTGGGCAACAGCTATAACCTGAACGTCGGCTCTGCCATGAGCTTGGTGCTGATGATCATCGTACTGCTGTGCATGAGCTTTACGTCCAGCTTTGACGAGGATGAAATGGAGGGCGTATCCTGATGAAAACAAAACATCTGCGCCTGATGCAGCGGGTCTACATCATCCTGTTCTTCTGCTTCATGTATCTGCCCATTGCCTACATGATCGTGTTCAGCTTCAACCAGAGCAAGGGCTATTCGCTGTTTACCGGCTTTACTTTTAAATGGTACCGCAGCCTGTTCACGAATGCGTCCATCCTCCATGCGCTGTGGGTGTCCGTTGAGGTAGCCATCCTGTCTGCCATCATCGCCACAGTGCTGGGCACGGCTGCCAGCCTTGGCATTGCCTCCATGAGCCGCAAAAGCCGCCTGCTGGTGACTAATATCACCTATATCCCGGTGGTCAACCCGGAAATCATCACCGGCATCTCCCTGATGCTGCTGTTTGTGGCCTACCAGCGCTTTGCCGCGCAGTCTGCATGGCTGCCGGACAACATCATGGGTCTGCCTACGCTGCTCATTGCGCATATCGCGTTCAACGTGCCCTACGTTATCTTTAACGTAAGTCCCAAGCTCAAGCAGCTGGATATCAAACTGTACGAAGCAGCGCTGGATCTTGGCTGTGATCCCAGACAGGCCTTCTTCAAGGTCATTCTGCCGGAGATCAGCCCCGCCATCCTGTCGGCCTTCCTCATCTGCCTGACCTATTCCATCGATGACTTTATGATCTCCTACTTCAACTGCGGCACGGTAGAGACCCTGCCCATTGCCATCTACTCCATGACCCGTAAAAAGGTCAGCCCAGAGATCTACGCACTGTCCACCATCATGTTCGTGGTCATCCTCAGCGTCATTCTGGTGTCCAATGCCATGGAGAGCCGCAGCTACCGCAAGGATCAGAAAACGCTGCGAGGGGAGGGCGCATGATGAAACGCATTGCTGCATTGCTGCTGACGTTGGCTGTGGCGCTGTGCGCCGCATTGCCGGTGTTTGCCGCCGGTACCATTGAGGTCACTGAGGACGTCTCGGTGTCGGACGATTACGACTGGACCCGCTTCAAGGGGCAGAACGTCACCCTGAACGTCTACAACTGGGGCGAGTACATCTCCAACGGCTCGGATGACAGTGTGGACGTGGTGGCTGCCTTTGAAAAACTGACCGGCATCAAGGTAAACTACACTACCTTCGACTCCAACGAGTCCCTGTACGCCAAGCTCAAGTCCGGCGCAGCCAACTACGATGTGATCATCCCCTCCGACTACATGGTGGCAAAGATGATCAACGAAGGGATGCTTGCACCCCTTGACTACGACAATATCCCCAATTTCCAAAAGATCGATGCAGGCTACCGCAACCCGGATTACGACCCGCAGAACGCCTACACCGTGCCCTATATGCTGTGCACCACCGGCATCATCTACAACACTACCATGGTAGACGAAGCCCCCACCTGCTGGGCAGACCTGTGGGACGAACAGTATGCGGGCAACATTCTGATGTTCAACAACAGCCGCGACGCCTATGCCATCGCTGCATTCAAGAGCGGTCACAGCATCAACCCCGCCACCCCGGAAGAGGTGGACGAGGTGGTGGAAGAGCTCAAGGCACAGAAGCCGCTGGTGCAGGCCTACGTCATGGACGAGATCTTTGATAAGATGATCGGCGGCGAGGCTGCTATCGGCGTGTACTACTCCGGCGATGCCATTACCATGATCGATGATAACCCGGACTTGGCTTGGGTGTTCCCGGAGGAGGGCAGTGTGCTTTCGGTGGACTGCATGGCTGTGCCTGCTGCCAGCGAGCACAAGGAAGCCGCCGAGATGTTCATCAACTTCATGTGCGAGACCGACATCGGCAAGGCCAACAGCGAGTATATCGGCTACACCACCCCCATGCACGATGTATGGGAGGTACTGGACGAGGATCTGAAAACCAGCGAGATCGCCTACCCGTCTGAAGAGGACGCCGCCCGCGAGAAGGTGTTCACCGCCCTGAGCGACGAGGTGAACAGCGAACTGGACCTGAAGTGGAGCGAGATGAAGAGCTACGATGAAGGCGGCGGCAGCTACCTGTTTTTGCTGTTGCTGCTGGCCATGCTGGCACTTGCCTGCTTCAATATCTGGCGCAAGGTGCGCAGAAAGACCCGCAATCAGTATTGATCGTTCAACCAAGGCTGCCGTCCCGGACGTGGTGCGGCGGCCTTTTTCCGATAGGAGGGAAAGACTATGGAACAGTTTTATTATCAAGGCACCACCGTGGTAGAAAATGCCGATGCAGACTGCCACAGCCTGCTCAAGGCCAGCGCCCTGCTGCGTTATGTGGAGCAGATCTCCACCATGCACGCCCGCCACTTTGGCATGGACGATAAGTTTTTTGAGGATCACGGCGTAGCGTTTCTGGTGGGCAAGCAGGCGCTGCGGTTCAGCCGCATGCCCCGCCGTGGCGAGACTTTGACCCTTTGCTCCCGCTCAGAAAAGGCTTTCCGCGGCTCTATCAAGCGCATCACCACCCTTACGGACGAAGCCGGGCAGGAGGTTGCCATGGTGGACAGCCGCTGGATCATGTCCAGCCTTGAGGATGGGCACATCCTGCGCCAGCCGGGCTGGACGGTAGAGGGATACTGGAACGAGACGGTGAAAGAGGAGCTGCCCCTTTTGCTGCATAAGCGCCGGGACAGCCTGACCAGCGCCGGCCTGTTTACGGCGCGCTACTCCCAGTGCGACCTGCACTATCACATCAACAACGCTTTTTATCTGGATATCGTCTGTGACGCGCTGCCGCTGGAGATCATGCGCGATCACGTTGTAAAGTTCGCTTCCATCAACTATCACCGCGAAGTCCCCATGGGGCAGCAGGTGGAGGTGTTCTACGCGCCTTCGGATGATGGCTGGTACTTTATTGCCAAGCGCGCAGACAAAACGGCTTTCGAGTGCTATCTGGAACTGGAGCCGGTCAAACAGTAAACGTCCAAAGGGGAAATGCCTATGTCCAAAATTAGAGAATTGTTCGGCACCTTTTTTAAGATCGGTGCCTTTACCTTTGGCGGCGGCTACGCCATGGTGGCGCTGCTGGAACACGAATTTGTAGAGGAAAAGCGCTGGCTCACCCGGGAGGAGTTTCTGGATATGGTCGCCATTGCCGAGTCCACCCCCGGCCCTGTGGCGGTAAACAGTGCCACCTACATCGGCTATAAGCTGGCCGGTGTTGCCGGTGCGGCGGCTTCTACCTTGGCGGTGTGCCTGCCGTCTTTCGGGGTCATCTATCTTATTTCGCTGTTCTTCGACCGCTTTTTGCAGCTGACGGTGGTAGCAAATGCCTTTAAAGGCATACAGGCCTGCGTCATCTACCTGATCCTATCCGCCGGGGTCAAGATGCTCAAAAATCTGCAGCGCACCCCCTTCAACACGGCAGTGGTGGCGGTGGTGCTGGCGGCCATGGTGGGGTGCTCTATGCTGGCGGTAAAGTTTTCCTCCATCTGCTGCATTTTGCTTTGCGGCGCAGCCGGGGTGCTGACCTACGGGGCAGGGCAGATGAAAAAGAAAGGCGGCACAAAATGATCTTGTTGCAATTATTCTGGAACTTTCTGGTCATCGGTGCGGTGTCCTTTGGCGGCGGCTACGGGATGATCTCGCTGGTGCGGGAAACGGTGCTGGGGCACGGCTGGCTGACCGAGAGCGAATTTCTCAGCTTTATCGCGGTGTCAGAGTCCACCCCCGGCCCACTGGCGGTGAACATGGCTACCTTTATCGGCGCTTCACAAGCGGGACTGGCAGGTTCCTTTGCGGCAACGGTGGGGGTGGTGCTGCCCTCCTTTGTCATCATTCTGCTCATCGCGGCGGCGCTGCACAGCCTGATGAAGTACGCCGGGGTCAACGCCTTTCTGGCCGGGGTGCGCCCCTGCGTGGTGGCTATGATCCTAGCCACAGCCTGCACCATGGGGCTTTCCACGCTGGGGGGCTTTACCACTGTTTCCGGCGGCTTTGCCCCGGATATGCGTGCGCTGGCGGTGTTTGCCCTGCTGGGCATTCTGCATTTTGCCTATAAAAAGAAAACGCAGAAAGCGCCGTCCCCCATCGGGATGATCCTGCTTTCTGCGGTGCTGGGCGCAGTGCTGTGGAGCATCTGACCCGGCAAGAAAGGATACTGCAATGAACATTACCGTGTATCTGGGCGCAAGCCTTGGCACCGACCCCGCACTGCCGCAGGCTGTGCAGCAGCTGGGGCGCTGGATCGGCGAAAGCGGCAACGCGCTGGTGTACGGCGGCAGCAAAAGCGGCCTGATGGGGCTTTTAGCCGACAGTGTACTGGCCGCAGGCGGCAGGGTGACCGGTGTAGAGCCCAAGTGCTTTCTGGACGCAGAGTTGCAGCACGAGGGACTGACTGAGTTGATCGTGACCGAGGATATCCCTGCCCGCAAGACCAGAATGATCGAGCTGGGCGATGCTTTTATCGCGTTTCCCGGTGGCACCGGCACGCTGGAGGAGATCACTGAGGTCATCAGCAAGCTGTCGCTGGGGCAGCTGGACGCACCCTGCATCCTCTACGACCTGAACGGCTACTACCAGCCTTTGCACCAGCTTTTGCAGCAGATGATCACCATGGGGCTTTCCACCCCGGCGCGGCAGAGGAACATCGCCTTTGCTGCCGACCTTGTCCAGATCCGCGCGATTCTTGAAAAATGATACTGGGAAGCTTACTTCTCAAACGTAAGGAGACTGCTGTACATGGCTTTGTGCGGTGGTCTTTTTTCATAAAATGGGATACCGGGGCGTCCGTAGACGACCCGGTATCCCGAAAAAAGAAAAAATCATTCCGCTGATTATGCCCATAGCGCACGCGGAGGGCATTTATAATCTTTCTGCGCAACCAAAAAGGCCGCTGCACAAAACGATGTGCAGCGGCCTTTTGCTATCCTGTTATGTACGCTGTGCGCGTTAAACTCAGGCGGCAGTGGTGGAAGCAGCCTCAGAAGAAGCAGCCTCGCTGACAGCAGCCTCAGAGGAAGCGGCCTCGGAAGATGCAGCCTCAGAGGAAGCAGCCTCGCTGGAAGCAGCTTCAGAAGAAGCAGCCTCGGAAACAGCGGTGCTTGCAGAAGCGGCCTCAGAGGTGGAGGAAGCAGCGGTAGAAGCAGAGCCACCGCAAGCGGTCATGCCAGCAGCCAGAGCCAGAGCAACAACAGCGATGCAAATATTCTTGAGTTTCATATCAATGATCTCCTTAGTCTTCTTGTAAATGTTTAGCAGCGGGCTTTCGGTAACACCTCACTGCGATGCTATATTCTAGTCCGTTTTCGAAAAAAATCAAGAGGGTTTTGGTCGAAAGTTATAATCTATGTAAAGAATCTGCATAGTTGTCATAAAATTTCACCAAAAGTCAAAGACTTTTTGGCAAAAATAAAACTGCAAAAAGACGGGCTGCTATCTGCTGTAGAACCCGCTTTTGCAGAATGTCGCCCGGCAGTTGACCTCTTACCCGGCAGAGTGTGGTATGCTGTGGGTACAGAGCAAAGCCTGCACCGCCGGGCGGGGAACACAAAGTAGAAAAAACTTGAAATGATCTGCCGAAAATCCTTTTTATTGGACTGCAAATGTGGATAATAGAAGCACACCGAGGGACGGACATCCCCGGAAGGCTTGAACGACAAGAACATTTGCGGAGGATAATACGATGAAAGATTTTGATTTTGGCTACTTCGGCACCGGCGATGAGGGCTATGCCCAGTACATGACCGCATTCGAGCGCAATTTCAGCACGGACAGCACCGACAGCTTTGCGTCCGATGACACAGACTGCGATGCAGACAGCTGCGACAGCAGCGAAGAGGATTTCTAAGGAGGTAAAATCATGAAGTATTATGTAACACTGACCGGCCTGAACTACCGCTACGGCACGATGCCCTTTGCAGTAGGGCAGAAGGTGCGTCTGGTCAAGGAGCCGGAGAATCAGGCCGACCGCGAAGCCATCCGGGCAGAGCTGCCGGGGCTGGGCAAGGTGGGCTATGTGGCCAACAGCACCCATACCGTAAAGGGGGACTGCTACAGTGCAGGCCGTCTGTACGATAAGATCGGCAACACCGCTGTGGCAAAGGTGAAGTACATCCTGTGCGATGCCGTGATCTGCAAGGTAAAGGCAGACGCCGCAGCGGCCGTGCCGCCCATGAACCCCGACACCGGCCTGCCCTATGGCAGCGAAGAGGAAGCTATCGCGTTTTAAGGAGAATGTCTTTATGGGTAAATTGACGATACGAGGCGAGGCCGCAAAAGAATATGCCTACGACCTGATGGAAATTTCGGTGCAGTTCTGGGGAACAGAGGGCTCTGCGGCTGCTGCTATAAAGAAAGTGACGCATCAGTCGGAAGAATTTCTCGAAGAGTTGGAACGCGCTGGCGTTAAGCCAGAGGATATTCATATCGGAGAGGATGCTGTTGAACGCCGTTCCACTAACTCCGGTTTTCAAATCGAGGTTGAACGTGAACTGAAACTGTGCGTGCCGTTCAATATGGATTTTGCTAATTTCATTCGGAATGTGGTACAGAAAAAAGCGCTGGATGCCGGAATTGAAACGCATTATAAATTTTCTGCTCCAGAGACGATCCATCAGGAACTGCTGAAAATGGCGCTGGAGGATTCCCGGCAGAAAGCAACATTTATTGCGGAAACAATGGGAGAAAGGGTTGTTGGAATAAAAACGATGACCGTAGGCGATGCACTTGGCAGAAACCTGCTTATGTGTCCGCAATCTGCATTGGACAGTTCGGGGGTGCTTTGCTTTAATGAGTTGAATTCTCTGCTTTCCCACAGGGTTCAGGCTCCGCTTTCCATGGAAAGTGAATCAGTAGAGGTGGTTTGGCTTATTGAGTAAGCAACTTGCACCTTTTTGCCCGTTTGTGCATACAAAGGGCAAAGGGGGAATGCGGTTTGAACCGGATCGTTTTCATACTTGGGGTCTGGCTGTTTCCGGCGGCGTGTACCGCGCTGGGAGCAGCAGGGGTGTTTTTGCTGCGCAGGCAGGCAAGACCGGCTACCCGGCGCATTTTGTGCGGAATGGCGGCGGGTATCATGCTGGCGGCAAGCGTATGGAGCCTGCTGCTGCCGGCCATAGCCCGGTCGCAGGGCAGGGCGGCATGGGTACCCCCGGCGCTGGGGCTTATTTTAGGTGCTGTGGGGCTTTTGCGACTGGAGGATGCCGCCGGGCAGCTGCTGGCGGGCGGCCCCGGGCATTGCGGGCGCATGGTGCTGGCGGTCACCCTGCACAACCTGCCGGAGGGCATGGTGGTGGGGCTTGCTGCGGCACTGGCGCTGCACGGGGACGCAGACGCCGTAAGCGGGGCGCTGGCGCTGAGCCTCGGAATCGGCTTGCAGAATATCCCGGAGGGTGCGGCGGTCAGTCTGCCGCTGACCCAGAGCGGGCGCACCCGGGGACAGTCCTTTGCCGCAGGGGCGGCGTCCGGGCTGGTGGAGCCTTTGGGCGCGGTGCTGGCCTTTGTGCTGGCCGAGTGGGTAGGTGCAGCGCTGCCGTGGCTCATGAGTGCGGCGGCGGGCTGTATGGTGTGTGTGACCGCACAGGAGATGATCCCTGAGGCGGTGGAACCGGATGAAGTGGCCGGTGTCATCAGCATCGTGCTGGGGTTTGCGCTGATGATGGCACTGGATGTGGCCCTATGATATAGTAAAAGCAATGCCGGACAGACCTTTTGGCCTGCCCGGCATTGCTTTTATGCAAAAAGGATTTATACCGTCTGCTGCTGGTTCTGACGCAGATGCCGCCGCACTACCAGCAGACAGCCGAGATGCACCAGTGCGGTCAGCGTCCAGCTGATGGGGTAGCTGATGTACAGCATAAAGGGGGTGCGGTTCAGCTGGAAAATGGTGGCGATCCACACCAGCCGCAGTGCGCATACGCCCACAAGGCTTACCACCATGGGCAGCACGCTGTAACCCAGCCCGCGCAGGCTGCTGGCCAGCACGTCCATGATGCCGCACAGCAGATAGGAGCCGCAGATGATCCTTAACCGCTCGATGCCGGTAGCAATGACCGCGGTGTCCGAGGAGTAGAAGCGCAGCAGCTGGTTCCCTGCCAGCGCTGCGCCGCCGCCCAGCACAAGGCCGGTCACCACGACACACAGCAGACAATTGCGGATCACCCGGTCAAGGTTGTGGTACTTGCGTGCGCCGATGTTCTGGCTGGTAAAGGTGACAGCGGCCTGCGCAAAGGCGTTCATGGCGGTATACACAAAGCCCTCCAGATTAGAGGAGGCAGAGTTGCCCGCCACCACCATGGAGCCGAAGGAGTTGATGGAGGACTGGATGACCACGTTGGAAAGGCTGAACACCGTGCTTTGCAGCCCGGCAGGCAGACCGATGAGCAAGATCTGCTTCAGCGTCCCGGCGTGGAAGGCCAGCCGCCGCAGGTCCAGCCGCAGCGCACCCTCCTCCCGGACGAGCATCCCGGTCACCAGCAGCGCGGACACGGTCTGGCTGATGATGGTGGCCAGTGCTACGCCTGCCACGCTCATGGAAAAGCCGATGACAAAGACAAGATTCAGCACCACGTTGATGACGCCGGCAGCGGCCAGACAGTACAGCGGGCGCTTGGTGTCGCCTACGGCCCGCAGCAGCGCACTGCTGAAGTTGTACAGCATGGTCATGGGCATTCCGATAAAATAGATCTTCAGGTACAGGGCGGAAAGACCGATCACATCCTCCGGGCAGCTCATCAGCTCCAGCAGGCCGCGCGCGGTGCAAAAGCCCACCACCGCCAGCAGCACGCCGCTGACCAAGCCCAGTGCCACGGCGGTATGTACCGTATCCTGCACGCCTTTTTCGTCCCGGGCACCAAAGCACCGGGCTGCCACCACGTTGGCACCCAGCGAAAGCCCGACGAACAGGTTGACCAGCAGATTGATCAGCGCACCGTTGGAGCCAACAGCGGCCAGCGCCGTGCTGCCCGCAAAGCGCCCCACCACCACAACGTCGGCGGCGTTGAACAGCAATTGCAGAATGCTGGATGCCGCCAGCGGCACAGAAAACAAAATGATCTTTTGCAGCATGGGCCCGCTGGTCAGGTCTGCGGAACGGCTGGTCGTAGCCATGAGTTATCTACCTCCTATAATTAGAAGCCGTTTTCATAAGCGTTGCACACCGCTCGAACGGTCTTTTTGCTCGCATACTGCGTTGCTTTCCCTTGCAATCCACCAAGGATTGCTGCGGAAAATCGCCTTGTCTGCGGGCAAAAACTCTCGTCGTTCGGCACACCCCGCTTATGAAAACAGCTTCTGAACCTGAATTGACATAGCAATTGCCTATTATAGCGCGATATTAGGTAAAAAACAAGAGGTAAAGCGTCCACTTCCTCCAAAATCGCCAAATATCAGCCGCCGGGCACAGCCTGCAATTGAAAAATGCTGCCCATACTGCTATAATAAAGCGGTACACCCGTAGAAAACGGAGGAAGTTTTATTTATGTATCGAAATCGGATCAAACGGCTGCTGGATATTTTGCTGTCGGCCTGCGGCATCCTGTGCCTTTCGTGGCTGCTGCTGCTTCTGGCTGTTGCCATCAAGCTGGACTCGCCCGGGCCGGTGTTTTTCCGGCAGAAGCGGGTAGGCATCGGCAAGCGGCATTTCCAGATCCTCAAGTTCCGCACCATGCGCATCGACACCCCGCACGATATGCCTACCCATCTGCTGCACGACCCGGAGCAGTATATCACCCGCATGGGGCGCTTTCTGCGCAAGACCAGTCTGGACGAGCTGCCCCAGCTGTGGAACATCCTTGTGGGGGATATGGCAGTCATCGGGCCGCGCCCGGCGCTGTGGAACCAGTACGACCTGTTGGCTGAGCGGGACAAGTACGGCGCAAACGATGTGCGCCCGGGGCTGACCGGCTGGGCGCAGATCCACGGCCGGGACGAACTGGAAATTGCCGAAAAGGCAAAGCTGGACGGCTGGTATGTGGAGCATATCAGCTTTGGGCTGGATGTAAAGTGCTTCTTTGGCACCATTACCGCCGTGCTCAAGCATGACGGCGTGGTGGAGGGCGGCACCGGCACTTTGCACGATGAAAAATAAGGCGCACCGCCGCCGTGCCACGCCTTTGCGCTGCGGAAAAATCATTTGTGACAGATAGAGCAAGCCCGGAAGGTCTGCGGATCTTCCGGGCTTCCATTTTTACGGGAAGGGACTAAAGCGGAAAGCGGCATCTGCGAAAGCCCTGTTATTTTCGCCCTTTTCTGCGCATAATAAATCCGAAAAATGCGCAGGGAGGCCGTAAAATGTCCAAGCACAGCATCGTCAGGTGGATAAAGATTATAGGGGCTTATCTGCTGGTGGCAGCCGTGGCGGCGCTGGGCTGGCTGTGGTGCGCCCTGCCGGAGCAGGTTTATCTGGAACCGGAACAGCCGCTCATGCTGCCGCGCTTTGGCTGGGTGGAACCGCTGCGCGGGCACGGCAGCCGCAATGTGGCCAGCACCCGGGCAGCGGGCAGCTATCAGACTACGCTGGCGCTGGGCGGCTGGCTGCCGGTCAAGACCATCCGCGCCACCGTGATGCAGCGCCCCACGGTTACGGTATGCGGCACGCCTTTTGGGGTGAAGATGTTCTCAGAGGGGGCGCTTGTCGTGGGTTTTTCCGAGGTGCATACCGCCGCCGGTACGGTGAACCCTGCAAAGCAGGCGGGGCTGCGGCTGGGCGACCGGGTCATCCGCATGGGGAACACCGTCCTTGTTGTGTCGGGCTACTTCAAGAAAGACACCACCGCTACCGCAGCCGACAAGATGATGAAAGTTTTGGAAGCCGAGAGCCACGCCGGACAGAAGCCTCACCATACGGCATAAGCGATAAGCCCTATT
>OHEX01000242.1_pt1 | contig 33347 bp, 29 predicted proteins | sample 1567361 | NCBI WGS metagenome assembly OHEX01 (sample SAMEA3879585, study PRJEB24766) | human gut metagenome | biome: human-associated habitat; feature: feces | place: USA | collected 1985/1987 | reverse complement strand
ATAGAAAAATCCGTATGCGGGATGGCTTGATGGAGTGAATTGTGATACAGAGGCGGCGGGGTGTAATGCGCCCCGCTGTCGGCTATTTTTTGTTACGGTATAGGGATAAACGCAGTTCGCCCTTACAAGGTTTCCGGCATCAACCGCGAGCCGGCTTCCGATGCAAAGCTTGCCTGTGAATCACACGGAGCAAAGGGTATACTCTGTTTACGAGAGCAGGCAGCTACCGGAGATTATAAACGGCTAACGATAGCGTTTGCATATTATATCCCCACAGGTTGACAATATGAATTTTTTTTGATAAAATTAAAAACCGTCACATAGTAAGGCGCTTTGAGATTAGCGCGTTGCCAAAGATAGAGGAAGACGTAATGAAGTGATCATAACGGGGCTGACTCGAAATTTTTTGAAGCAGTGTAAGTTTTGTCCGCAAGAAATCCAGTGTTTATGCGGGGTTTCACAGTTCGAAAACTGAATAAAATTGGTGTTCTTTCCGTCAGTTCTTTCCAAAAGTTTTGGAAATGATTTTCGGATTGACATATGGAGAGTTGTCCGAGTGGTCGAAGGTGCAGCACTCGAAATGCTGTAGACCGAGAGGTCTCTAGGGTTCGAATCCCTAACTCTCCGCCATCGTCGTCACAAGCTATGTATCGCTTGTGACGATTTTTTTACAAAAAATCATCCCGCACTCACGCCGCTGTTCCTCCTCTCCCCAAAAAGTTTCACAACTTTTCGGGGACCCCATTACACAGTAAACAAGCGGGTTTGCTGGACTTTTCTTTTTTACATAAGCGAGCTGAGAGAGCCTTTTTTCAGAGCAGAACAGAAGAGAACCGGGACAGAACAGCCAGTTTTCAGCCTGATGCCCTCATCTTTCAGGGTTCGAAACGGCGAAATTTTCTTTTCCCATTTCTATCTCGCTCCATTTGCTCTGAAAGCCTTGGGCATCCGGCAAAAACATCCCATCCACCATCGCCTGTGCAGAAGACAGTTTTGACGAATAATCCAAATGGGCGTATATATTTGCCGTCGTACTGAAATCCGAATGTCCCAGCCAGTCTTGAATCTGTTTTAACGGAACACCGTTTGCAAGCAGTAGGCTTGCGCAAGAATGACTAAGCTCGTGGAAGCGACAAATGGGTATTCCCTCGTGGAAGCGGAAAATGACATATGGTATGATATTGTCAGAGGCTACGGTTTACGCCGTAGCCTTTTTCGTTGAAAGGGGATTTTCATGGCACGAAAAAGCAGAAAACATCAACACGCAGAAATGGTTAGGACTTCTACCGCCCAAGCAGTAGGCTATGTTCGACTTTCAGCTGCAAATCGAGAAGAATCCAGTTCTATCCAAAATCAGAAATTCATTATCGAATGCTGGGGCGATCAGCACCAAATTCCTATATCGCATTACTATATCGATAATGGTTTTAGTGGCCAACAATTCGACCGCCCTGCGTTTCAAAAAATGATTAAAGGCATCCTTGCGGGCAAAATCAACTGTGTCATTGTGAAGGACCTCTCTCGCTTGGGAAGGGACTACATTACCACCGGTTATTATATTGAAGTCATTTTCCCAGCTAACGGAGTCCGATTTGTATCTATAAACGATCAGTTTGATACGATTGATGGTATTACCAACCAAGAACATCCTTACAGTTCCAGGATTCGAGTGCCAATAACAAACGTATTTAATGAACAAGTATCTATTGAAATTAAAAAGAAAGTGGAGGCGACTTTAGATATGAAAGCACAACACGGTACATTTATTGGACCAAGAGCCCCATTCGGCTACAAAAAATCAGAATCTAACCACGATCAACTTATTCCTGATCCCAAAGCAGCTATTATTGTCCGAAAAATCTTTGGGTTAGCAGCGAATGGCACTGGTGTGACCGCCATAGTTCGGTATTTGAACGAGAAAGGTATTCCCACACCGATCCAATATGCGAGGTCGAATGGTTTAGCTGGAAACTATGATGATGGCAGTGGAGATTGGAATAGCAGATCAGTTAAGTACATCCTGACCAATCGAACCTATACCGGTATGCTCGTACAGGGGAAAGAAAAGAGAGTTGTTTCCGCAACACATGAGCCCCTGGTAGACACGGATACCTTTGACACTATTCAAAGGTCATTTCAGGCAAAAGCGTTTAACCTCACAACAAATAGTCAATCGACAGAAAATGTTTTAAAAGGGAAAGTTATTTGCGGCTGCTGCGGTGGGAAAATGCAGCGTAAGCGCGGAACCAATCATGCAGATTGGCACTTCTTCACCTGTATTACCAAAAACCGTTTAGGTGCTGACAAATGCACCGGTATGTATGTGCGGGAGGAAGATGTCTTTCGTGCTATCTATCATCAACTAAAACTATATGTAAAAGAGCATTTTATTTCCGATTCACAGTATAAGCAGGTAATAAATGGGCTCGGCAATGATATTGCCCAATCTGATCAGCTATATCAAGAGGCTTTTAGGAATGCTATTTGTCATTACGAGAGGTTTGTTGACGGAGAAATCAGCAAAGAAGAATTTCGAGCAGCCCAAGATGCAGCAAATGAAAAGAAAGCAATTCGGGATGATATTATCGCAAGCAAGACGGCTTATGAAAAACGATATCAGGTGTTTCGCAAATTATTAAAAGCAAGTTACAAAGAAATTACTCTCAGCGAGATTATAGACTGTATTGATGAGATTATTATATGTCCAAACAAAAACATTACCGTCAAATGGGCGATTATTTCCTAATTATCAAATGACACTAAACCATCTTCGCTGAATCGCCGTATCTACGGATTATTCTTTCAAAATATGCACTTCAATAGCCATAGAGACATTGAAAAAATGTCACGAATTATGTATAATATTCGTGACGTCCAGTGAGAGGTGGTTCTTTGGATAGTGGATATATGAAACAAATACGTGAGCGAATTCTGTCTGCTGAAGACGGAACTATCTTTGCTACTTCCGACTTCGCAGATGTTGCTGATTCGGCAACTGTGCGACAAAGTTTGAACCGTCTTGTTCAAGCAGGAATATTACGGCGCGTTCTTAGAGGAATTTTTGAAAAGCCGAAATATAGTAGCGTTCTCAATGAGTTTGTAGAAGTAAATCCAGATGCAGTAGCAAAAACTTTGGCTCGTACTTATCACTGGGCAATCGCACCGTATGGTAACGCTGCCCTATACCTATTAGGATTATCTAGTGAAGAGCCGACTGTTTGGTCCTACATTAGTAATGGACCATATAGAACCTATGAATGGAATTCAACTAGGCTTGAGTTTAAGCACAGGACAAATAAAGAATTCATTCAGAGATGCCTTAACTAAAGAAGAGCATAATCAAATTTTTGATACTGATGAAAAGGAGGTTATAAAATGCCTAATCACCAAGCTTCTGAGCAGATGCTAGGTTATTTGTATCAGGTGCGATATGCCTTGGCACTACTGATGAAGAATGACAACGCTGATTTTCAAATATCGATTGAAAAATTTGATGATGTTGCGTTTAGCAAAGACGGTGTGCCAAAGCAACTTATCCAGTTGAAGCATCATATACAGCGACAAGGCAGTCTCACAGACGGAAGTACAGATTTATGGAGAACATTAAAAGTATGGATAGATGTAGTCTCTGAATCTCCGGATATATTAAGTGGAACAGAATTTCTTATTGTTACGACAGCAATTGCCCCAGACGGCACAGCTGCTTCTTGTCTAAAAAAGGATAAAAATCGAAATGCGGAAGGTGCATATGAGAAATTAAAGGATGCTTGCCTTTTTGAAAACTGATGAAACCATTGTTAAGTGTTTGATCAGCCAAATATGTGTTATTGATGGTGCGAGTGATATAATTGATGTTGAAAAGGATTTCAGAAAACAGATTCGGTATAGCTGTATTCCTAAATATGAGAATCAAATTTGTGAACGCTTAGAGGGCTGGTGGTACAAAAAGGCAATTGAAGCCCTTTGCTCAGACACGCCAATATTTGTTACCCAAAGCCAAGTTAGATCGTTCATTGTATCTGTAAGCCAAGAGTATTCAGATGACAACTTGCCAATAGATATTTTTGATATTGGCAACTTGCAAGAAAATGATTTAAGTGCTAGTGAGAAAATATTTTACGAGCAACTTAAACTGATTTGTCTTGGCAGTCGTCGTATGCAAACTGCTTTAAGAGATTATTATCGTGCATTTAAGCAGAGAGCCAATTGGGTAAGGAATGATTTATTGTATGTCAATGAATTGGAAAAATATGAGCAGCGATTGATTGATGAATGGGAACACGCTTTCGCGGCTATGGAAGATGATTTAGCCGGGTATAGCGGAGTTACAGAAGAAGAAAAAATTACAGAAGGACGTAGACTTTTTTCTGAAATAGAAAAGAAAGATATCCGTATTCGTCCCAAATGCCAAGAGGCTTTTGTGATGCGAGGAAGTTACCATATGCTGGCTAATCAACTTAAAGTGGGTTGGCATATTGATTTCTGTGATCGACTCAAAAAATTATTGGATACATAAGAGGGAGGCGATGGAGATGAAAAGCTGGAACATGCGAACACATGAAGTCGCATTTCTCCTCAACCCCGCTTTTTGTGGGAGAGTATTATATTCAACAATTAAAACTTATAATGATAAAACGTGCAGGGCGTTTCCGTTTCCGTTGAGTTATTTAATCTTGCCTCTTGTTTTACATAAAGAAACAAGGATTAATATAAATAGTAGGACGCAGTTGCAATTATGGATTCAGCGATACCCGCAGCTTTTAATCGATTTTCCCCAAAGGGCAAGAGAACTAGTTCCAATTACAAATGAATCTGTTGAATTTCTTCTCCAAACAGGGAAAGTTCTGCTAACGTCAAATGGTGAATTAGAAATATCACCAGCTTCGAAAACATTGAGCAAAACAAAATTTGTTGATGATGAAATTTCGGAATGCCTCAAAAAAGGCGAACATATTGCCAAGTGGTTTGCAACAGCAGGAAAAGTCGAGACAATATATATTGAGTTGGGGGTGAGACCATGATGCAGATACGTGAACTTGTACTTTATGGATATAACGGGAAAGTGCGTCACCTACCTTTTGCATTGGGCCGAGTAAATATTATTACTGGTAGATCAAAATCAGGAAAATCCGTGGTAGGTGATATTATTGATTATTGCTTGGGCGGTGATTCATGTAATATTGCAGACGGAGTAGTTCGTGATAATGTAGCATGGTATGGCTTACTCCTGCAATTTGAACGTGAACGTGTATTTGTAGCACGCAAAAATCCAGATAAAGGCCAGCAAACAACAGGGGTTTGTTATATTGAAATTGGAGAGAAAATTGAAGCTCCTGAAAAGTGCAATTTCTTGTCCAATACAAATGTATCTGGGATTGAAGAATCGTTGACTCGTCGAATTGGAATCTCAGAAAATTTAAACACACCACCTGAGGGACAGAGCAGACTACCCCTTGCAGCGAATATAAGACACGCATTATATTATTGTTTTCAAGGGCAAGATGAAATTGCAGCAAAAAACTTTTTGTTTCATCGTCAATCGGATGATTTCATTACACAAGCTATTAAAGACACCATTTCTTATTTTTTGGGGGCCATTAGCGAAGAGGCTTTGGCACTGGAAAATGAAAGAAGTATACTCAAACGCAAATTAACACTTGAGAAGCGCAAACTTGAAGAAAACCGGTATTTAATGGGAGGCGGTTCTGAGAGAGCAATTGCGTTAATTGGAGAGGCTCGACAAACTGGCCTTATTGCTGCATCGACACAGATAGATCATCAGAACTATCAGGAGATGTATTCTGTTCTTCAAACTGCTATGAGTTGGTCACCTAGTATGATAGGTTCTAACAGTGGAATGGATCGGCTAACTTTCTTGCAAAGTAAACTTCAGGAGATTCGGGATGAGTTTGACGAGATTGGAATTAGCCTTGATAATGCACGAAAGTTTGTCGGGGAGACCACAGGATATTCCGGAGAAGCTCAACACCAGAAAATGCGCCTTGAATCTATAGGACTTTTTGAACAACTTAATTTCAATCCCGGAAAATGTCCGTTGTGTTCTGGAGTGCTTGAACAGCCGCTTCCTAGTGTGGAGATGATAAAAACTTCTATTATCAATTTGGATAAGTCAATAGCAAATGTGACGCGCGAACAACCGAAACTTAGAGCTTTTATTTCTGATTTAGAACAAGAACGGGAAAAGAAACAGGAAGAGATTAAGGCGTTAGAAGCAGAAATTGACGGGTTATATCAGCAGGAAGATGAAAGAGCACGGTTGAGAGATATAAATGCACGGAGAGGGAAAGTTGTTGGACGAATTAGCCTTTGGATTGAGAGCGTGGAAAACGATACAGAGTCAGAAAAGCAGGAACAAATTGTAAATGGAATCGAAGAGCGAATAAAAGAAATCGACGACATTCTTGATAGAGACTCTGTGGAGGAACGCAAGCAGTCAGCTCTTTCTCGAATACAGGTGGATATGACGGAATGGGCTAAGGTGTTGCAACTAGAACATTGTGACAATCCATATAGGCTCGACTTGAATAAGGTCACTGTTGTTGTAGATAAGCCAGAAAGGCCTGTGCCACTTAAGCAGTTGGGAAGCGGTTCGAACTGGGTAGGGGTTCATCTTATTTCATATTTTGCATTACAACAATTTTTTATTAATGCAAATCGCCCAGTTCCAAGATTCTTATTCCTTGATCAACCATCACAAGTTTATTTTCCGTCTGAGTTGGATGAAAAACAGATAGACTGGAATGAAGTTAATAAAATGTACCAGTTTATCATCGATCGTACTAATGAACTTAACGGAAAACTACAGGTTATTATTGTTGACCATGCTGATTTAAAAGAAGAGTCATTTAGAAAATTTATTTGTGAAAATTGGTGGCCCATCGATAAAAATCTTGTACCAAATGATTGGTATGAAGCATAAAGAAGGAGGGATTCCAAATTATCATTGATTTGATGATTTGGAATTTCTCCTTTTCAGAGAATATTTTTTGTCGTGGGCTTGACATACGGGTGTCTCAAATCGTGGAAACGCATCTTTTTCATTCCGTGCCTTTGAATAAAGGCAGGAAATTGTTGCGTAAGATAATTGGGATTCATTCTCTCTCCCAGTTCATCCACAAACACATATCCGTCGTACTCATAGTTGTAGCAGTTGCCGCAGACCTGCTTGTTCAGTTCCTGCGCCGCCTTGACTTCTCTGAAGTATTCAGCAAAGCTGCCCACCAGCGGAAGTGTGCGCATACTGGATTTTGTTTTTGCTGAATTCTGCTCAATAATCTTTGTTTTACCGTTAACCTGAATTGAAGTGACGGTGCGCTTTATTGTCAGCGTTCCACGCTCAAAGTCGATGGCGTCCCATTTCAGTCCGCATACCTCGCCACGGCGCAAGCCATAAAAGGCAGTGACTAAAACAGGCAGTTCCAGTTTTGTTCCCTTGATCACCTCAAAAAGATGCTGTAATTTTGATGCGTCCCAAAATACCGGCTGAAAGTCATTCTTTTTTGGGTGGTCTACCTTCATCGCTACATTCTGCGGCACAAGATCGGTTTTCATTGCGTATTTCAGCGCCTGATGAATGACCGCGTGATAGTGAATAACAGAATTCGGTTTAACGGTTTTCAGCTTTTCGGAATAAAACTGCTGGATGTGCCGTGCTTCCAATCCTCGCAAGGTGTAGCCTTTCTTGCGAAAATAAGGCTCGATTACGCTTTTCACCATTCCTTCGTATGAAGCGTATGTGGCGATCTTTACACGCACCTTTTACGATATCCAGCCATTGCAGCAGATAATCCGCAAAGGGCATATCCGAGTTTAGCTCTTCAACTTCTGTAGGCGGCTCATAAGTACCGCGGATACGGATAAGCTCCGTTTCTGCTTTTCGTTTATTCCCTTTTTCGGGAAGTCCTGTGGAAATCCACGGTCTGTGCCTTTTGCCGTTGACATCCACATAGCTTAGCACCACATAGTAGTACCCTTTTTTAATTTCCAAGTGCCCTGATACCATAATTTATTTTACCTCCTGATTTTATTTGGCATACACAGGACAGCTCGCAGGCGTAATGGTTCCAAACTTTTTAATGCTCTCAATCAGTCGTTTCATTTCCTCGTTGTTTTGAATTTTAAAGGGATGATCCTTGAACGGATGAAGCTCATACAGCGGAATGTCTTTTACTCGTTCCAGTTTGGCATCGTCCCGTTCCGCCTGTGTAGAGAATAAATCATCCAGCGTGGGCAGTGTAAAATCAGATTTTTGTGTTGTCATGTTGTTCGCCTCCTTATTGCCATTTCAGATTGCTTTTTTCAGGGCGCAAATATTCCCGTTCAATCGCCGCCTGCAACTTGTGCCATCGAAGCGCTTCGTTTTTCAGCATCGGCGTATCAATAAAGCCCAGAGCGTTCGCTTTCGCCGCAAGCTGGTTGATGTTGTTGCCGATGGCGGACAGTTCACGCATCGTGTCATAAAATATTGCGTCCGGTTTTTCTCTCGGCTCGTAGCCACGCAGAAGTATTCTGATAACGGCGGTCTCTGTAATTCCGCAAAGCTTTGCCTTGCGTTTTAATTCTTTGGCTTCCTGTGGAGAAAACCAAAACTGTTTTTTGATTCTTTGTTTCATCATGCTCGTCCTTTCATTGAGGGGTATTAGGGGTGCGGGTCTCCGGTGGAGACCTCTGCGCAAAGCGCAGAAGCACCGACCGAGGCGACAGCCGAGACCGCCCTAACGAGATTTACCGTTTTACGACTTTTGGGAGTATAAACGGTCTGCTCGCTGCGTCGTTGCAAGCTTCATATCTTTCGTCCCGCCGCAAGCGGCAGGCCTCAATCATTCCGCTGCTCCTCCTTTCCCCAAAAAGCCTTGCGGCTTTCCGGGGACCCCCGAAATGTAGCCTAAAACCTCCGTTTTGTTTATTTACTTCAGAAGATCCTCTACCGTGCTTAGCCGATGGAGGATTTCGCTTCTTGCGAGTGAATCAAAATCCTTTTTCAGTTGTCGGACAAGCCGAAAAGTCTTGTAGATTTCTCATCGGTTGCGGCTTTGACATCTTTTCCAAGCCCCAGCCTCCGCAGATATTCCGACAGAGAAAGTCCGCAATAATATGCGTTTTTGCTGAGTTTCTCCTTCTCGGCAGGCGTTACCCGCACATTGATTCCAAGTATTTTGTTTCTCATCAAATCTCAATCCTTTCTTTTATTTGTGACAGCAATGACGGCTGTGACGGATATTTCGCTATACCGTGATATTCCCGTCATTTGCGTCACCGCCGTCATGGCGTATGAATTTAATCAGCCTGCTTTGTCCCGTCCGCTTGGTGCGGTACTCGATTCCGGCGGGCTCCAGCACCTCATAGTAAAACTGTCCCAAGTACTTGGTTACCACATTGGGCGTGGTTTCCGTTTCCGCCATATCGGCGATCAGCTCGGTGGCGGTTCCCACCCATTCGGTGCGGGCTTTCATAAATTCCACCACCCGAAAAAGAAACTGCGGAATCTCCGCTTTGCGGATTTCCTCCGTTTCTTTACGCTCCACCAGCTCCCATTTGAGATCCTGAAACCGCAAAGTCAGCTCCTGATATTCCACATCCCGCCCGCAGGCAAGAAGCGTGGCGTCCCGGCTGCTTCGCTTACGCTTGAGCACATAATTGGTGTCCGCCGCCCCGGTGATACCGGTAGAGCCGGACACCTCGTTGAACGGATCGTCTCCGTCCTTGAGCTTACGCAGATGGTGGACGAGGATAATGGAAATATCGTGCTCGTCTGCGATCTTCTTGATGGAGGAAATGTCGTCGTAATCGTTGCCGTACATTCCCGCTTTCCCGGCGCTCCCCTTGGAATCCCGCACCTTTTGGAGTGTGTCGATAATCACCAGCTTTGTCTTCGGGAAGTCCTCTAAAAAGTTGATAATTTCCTCTTCCAACCCATTTCCAATCAGGCCGCAGGTCACGGCTAAGTGGAAGCTGCGGGTTGAATCGTCCGTCAAATCGAACAGCCGGTCTTTGATTCGTCTCAGCGTATCCTCCAAGCAGAGATACAGCACATCGCAGTGCATGGTCGAGATTTCCCAAACAGAGAAGCCTTGGGAGACTTGCAATCCCAACCACAACATCAGCCAGTTTTTGCTGATTTTAGAGACTATGCTCAGGGCATTCACTTCTTGCGGAATCAGCCCATTAACAATGAACATGGTCTTACTCATCGGTGTGGACAGCAGGGTTTCTGCGTCCACGGTTACTAATTTTCTTTTCATAAGTACATCCTTTCTTTTTTTGGGGGGTGCGGACAATTAGAACTCGGAAATCGAGGGGTTTGGTATTTTATCCTTCTTCACCTTGTTTCGACCTGAAAAAGCCTTTGTAAATAGGGAGTTTCTGTGCCTCTAACTGTCCGCTTTGCGCTCTCGTTTTTCTGCCTGCGGTGCACCTTTTTGCTGCAATCCGAGCAGTATTTCTGCCGGTTGGAGTTTGGCACAAAAGCCGCCCCGCACTCGGCGTAGTGATAAGTACGCTGTTTGAAAATGTCAGCATACAGTTCCTGTTCGGCAGGTAAAACCGCATTCCGGAAATACCTGCACAGCAGCGAATAGGAAATGGTCTGCGGGCAGACGCAAGGCTTCCCGTCATCCAACAGTAGACAGCTGCCGTCATCATAATTGGCGCACAGCCTTTTGATCAGGCGGTTGCACCGTGTGCGTTGGGACGGAGTAAGTTCGATTCGTTCAGGCACTGGATTTCACCTCCTTTTGCTCCTCGGTCACGTAGTTGATGACGCTGACCTTGGGGATTTTTTAATGACGTCCCAATTTTTACCGCCTGTATCTCGCCGTCGCTGATCAGCTTGTACGCAAGCGCACGGCTGACGCCGAGCATCTCCCGCAGTTGTTTGACGGTTACAATATCCGGGTAATCCGGGAACATCATCTGGTAAAGCTCTTTGAGCTCCGATTTCTTCATAGCTTCCATCCTCCTTTTTTATGGCTATGTAAGGCAGATATCGGCGTGAGGGTCGTAGCGCCTTCCGATATCTGCTGCCGTTGCATCCTAAGATTCCTACATGTACTCCCGCTTGTCGGCGGGCGCTGTGCAGTCCCAAGCTGTTGTTTTTATCAACTCAGGCGCTCGTTTGCCTTTCGGCAAAGTCATGGCGGTTTGTATCCTTCGGACGGTCATTCAATTTTCAACTGCTGTGAAAGAGCCCTTCACTTATTCCCACTGAGAAGCAGCAAGTGGCAAGTCTAAATCAGAAAAATATGCCGGCAAAGCAAAGAAGCTGTTCCGATTGGAGCAGCTTTTTTTCGGGTAGTCATCCAAATAAACTGTTCTATTCCTTATAAATCGGCAAAAAACATTGATTTTCTTACCGGTTTGTTGTATAATTATGCTGTGCTTTTATATCTACCCGAAAGTGAGGGCGAAAAATGGATTTGAATGTAGAACGCTGGTGCTCTATGAAAGAGATATGCGAATACCTCGGCGTCAGCCGGGACACCGTTTTAGCATGGATTGAAAAAAGAGAAATGCCCGCCACGAAAATCGGCAGGCTGTGGAAATTTAAGATCAGTGAAGTGGACGCATGGATGAAATCCGGCGTTGCGGCTGAGAAATAATCGGTGATTTGAATGGACGAAAAGAGATTGGAATCATTTGAAAACATGCTAAAAGCCATCCTTTCACAGTATGATTCGACTGTAGAAAAGATGGCAAAGCTCAAAGCGGAGGGCAAAGAAAAAACTGTTACCTATCGCCAGCTTTTTGCCAATAAGCTGCAACTTCAGACGATGTTGTCCTATTATCGGACTTACGGACTTTTGGAGAATGATGGATAACAAATGACGATGAAACGCAACCCAATTAAGGATATGGAAGACAAACATCTGTTTAACAATGCTTTGACCGATTACATAAATAGCTGTGAAGTCTACATGGAAGGCATCGACCATAGCTACTATTACGAAGGTTATACTACCTTTAAGGCGGAGGAACTATCATGAATTTAATGGAATTATCATCAGACGGTAAAGTGGCATATTTGATTAAACCGATACTAAAAGTATTGCAAGAAGCGGGAGGACAGTTAGAACGTTCCGAAATCAAAGAGCGGATTGCAGATTTAGATGATCAAATAGCAGAATTTTCCGAAATCGTTAAAAAGTCAAAGAAAACGGGTAATACATATAAGGAGTTTAATTTCAAGTTTAACTTTGCCATTAAAGATTTGCTGTTTAACAATTTATTGACATATACTAACTCTTCTCCAATCACTCTAACGGAAAAAGGATTATATCTTGAGTTAGATACCCTTGATGTTCAAAAGGATATAATTGAAACCTCAAAAAAACATTGGGATGAACTGAGCAATAACAATAAGAAAAATAAAATTGCTGATGTTAGCGATAACGAAGAAGAAACACAGGCAGAAGAAAAAATCAAAGATGATTTCAAAGAAACACTGCTTGCGTCAATAGCTAGAATGAGTCCGAAAAAATTTGAAGCCTTTTCAAGAGCATTGCTAAACCGTATGGGTGTTGAATTTACCGAAAAAGGTGTTCAGATTAGCAACGACGGTGGAATTGACGGATATGGTTATCACATAGATGCAAATGATTTCAGAACGACAAGAGTAGTTATACAATGCAAACGATATAATGTTGCACCTGTTACAGAACCTGAAATCAATCAGTTCTTAGGCGCTATGAATAAATATCAAGCGGATTATGGTGTGTTCATTACCAACGGTAGATTTACAAATTCAGCCAGAGTCGCTGCGAGAGAAGGTTCACCAATTACGTTAATCGACGGCAATGATTTGGTTAAATTGGTCATAAAGTATGAGCTGTATATTACACCCGTTAAAACTTATGTGTTAGATGAATTTTATTATTCAGAGGAGTAAACGAACGTATAGCTATTAACTCCGTTAATGGTAAAATTCAAAATTAAGAGTGAGGGCGATAGCAATGAAATCAAACTTTGAATTTCTAAATAGGTATTGGCCTGTGCTGGCACAATTAGGCGCTAATGCAGAAAACTATCTGTATTCTGATCCCAATGCGTGTATCTATAAGCTTGGAATGTTTGCAGAGCGCCTTGTTCTGGAAATTTTGGTATTTGAACATATGGATGAACCCAAGACAGATAATACCCACGCCAATCGTATTCGTTTGTTGAAGCGTGCCGGCCTTCTTCCTCACGAGATTGATAATACACTATATGTTCTCCGTAAAACCCGCAATTCCGCAGTACATGCGGGAACAGATTCTGTAGACGAAGCTAAAACGCTTCTTTCCATGACATACAACTTAGCAGTGTGGTTTATGGAGACATACGGCGACTGGGGATATCTCGCCGAAGATTTTGTTATGCCTGAAGAAGTGCATCAGGTAGACCTAAAATCAGTAATAGAAGATCAGGAAAAAAAGATTGCCGAACTGTCAAAAAAGCTCGCACAGGTAACAACAGCTGTTTCGGGTACAACGCAGAAAGAACGTGCAAAACGAGCTGAGACGGTTTCTTCTATGATGCAGTGGAACGAAGCACAAACACGCTGTCTGATAGACGAGCAGCTTCGCAAAGCAGGATGGGAAGCAGATACCACCAATTTGCGTTACAGCAAAGGCACTCGCCCAGTGAAAGGCAGAAATATTGCTATCAGCGAATGGCCTACCAATTCTGCTTTTTATAAAAATGGATATGCAGACTATGCCTTCTTCATTGGGGAAAAACTCGTCGCTTTAATGGATGCGAAAAAGGCTTCGGAAGATGTTGCTTCTACCATTGATGTGCAGGTAAAAGACTATGCAAAACATATCAAAAAAGAACATTCAAAATATGTTATAAATTCTTGGAATAATTATCAGGTGCCTTTCCTGTTTGCTTCAAACGGCAGAGCTTTTTTGGAACAGCTCAGAACGAAATCCGGTATATGGTTTTTAGACGCAAGAAAAACATCCAACCAGTCATATCCAATCCGAAATTGGTTCAGTCCCAGTGATCTGGAAGAAAAATTAAGTCAGGATATTGACAAAGCCAATGAAAACTTAGCTAACTATAACGATTCGTTTATGGAAGACCCTACCGGTCTTAATCTCCGTGACTACCAGATTAAGGCGGTCAACAAGGCTACCGAAGCAATCATGAATGGTAGCCGCACGGCATTGCTTGCAATGGCGACCGGCACCGGTAAAACACGAACCGTTCTTGGCCTTATTTACAAAATGCTTGAATCCAAACGCTTCAAGAGAATTCTGTTCCTTGTTGACCGTGTATCCCTCGGAGAGCAGGCAATGGATACCTTTAAGGATGTCAAGCTGAAAGACTTAATGACTCTAGATGAAATCTATGAGCTGAAAGCCATTGATGATAACGAAATTAATCTAGAAACCAAAGTCAGCGTTTCTACTGTGCAGGGATTATTAAAACGTACCATTCTTTCTGATACACCTGATTTAATGCCTGGTGCTTTTGATTTGATTATCGTAGATGAGGCACACAGAGGATATATTCTCGACAGGGAAATGACAGAAGAAGAAATTCTCTACGATAATCAAGATGACTATATGAGTAAATATAAACAGGTCATCGAATATTTTGACGCAGTTAAAATTGCCCTTACAGCTACTCCTGCCCTGCACACCACTGAAATTTTCGGTGAGCCGATTTTTACATACAGCTATCGGGAAGCCGTGATTGACGGCTGGCTGGTCGATCACGACCCGCCTTATATCATCAATACAGATTTCATTGAAAACAAAGCGAAATTCAAAAAGGGTGAAACGCTTGCGCAGTATGACCCCAACACAAACGAGCTGATTAACGGCTCTGAATTGCAAGACGAGCTGGATTTTGATGTTTCGGAGTTCAATAAAAAAATCGTCCTTCCCGACCACACCCGCAAGGTTTTAGAGGAAATATCCAATCACTTGAATCCTGAAAGCGGCGAAAAGACATTGATTTTTGCTGTCAATGATAACCACGCCGATTGCATTGTCGATACTCTTCGTAATATTTATAAGCCCTACGGTATCTCCAATGATGCGATTATGAAAATTACCGGCAAAACCGCCGGCGGAAACAAAAAGAAAATTTTGCAGGTAATCAAACAGTTTAAAAACAACCAATATCCTAACATTGCGGTAACGGTTGATTTGCTGACAACCGGCATCGATGTTCCGCCTATCTGCAACCTTGTGTTTATGCGGAAGATTAACAGCCGCATCCTGTTTGAACAGATGCTCGGTCGTGCCACCCGCCTTTGCCCTGAGATCGGCAAAACGCATTTTAACATTTTTGATGCGGTGCGGGTGTATGAGGATTTGGACTCCACTTCCGGGATGAAATCCGTTTCCGTAAGCAAAACGATGTCGGAACTGCTGGAAGATCTATTCCGCAACAGCGAAGAAAACAAACAGCAGATCAAAGACCGTATTCTCGCAAGACTTCAGCGAAAAAACAACAATCTGACGCCGGAGCAAAAATATGAGGTCACGGAACGCTTGGGTGATATTGATTTAAGAGCATATGTCCACAAGCTGAAATCCTGCACAGAAGATGCGTTCATTGAAGTTTGCAAAAAAGATAAAGACTTTTTACTGTGGGTGGATTCGCTCAAAGGCAAGAAAAAAGGTTATTTCTACTCTGAAAAAGAAGACACCTTGAAAGAAACCACCCGTGGATACGGCGATACGGAAAAACCGGAAGATTATCTGGAAGCCTTTACGAAATTCGTCAACGAGAACAAAGACGAGATTGAAGCGATTCGAATTGCCTGCACCAAACCCAGTGATATGACCAGAGCACAGCTAAAAGAGCTGAAACTCGCTTTGGATAAAGAGAATTTCACGGAAACCAGCCTGAACGAAGCCTCCAGTGTCGTTACCAATGCACATATTGTGGCGGATATTATTGCTCACGTTCGCAAGGCTGTGCTGAAAACACCACTGTTTAACCACGATGAGCGTGTTGTGGCTGCTTTTGCCAAACTTACTGCCGCACATCGTTTTAACAAAATGCAGCTTGATCTTTTGGAAAAAATCAAAACCTATATGCTGCACGAAAGTATCCTGAACACCGAAACTTTTGAAGCCCCGGCATTTAAAATGGATGGTGGTTTTGCCCGGTTTAACAAGAAGTTTGGCGGAACGCTCGCCGACATTATCCGGGAAATCAACACTTATATTTATGAAGGAGCCGCATAATGAGCACAGTTGATATTGTTCAAAAACTATGGAATCTCTGTAATGTTCTGCGTGATGACGGTATTACCTATCACCAATATGTTACGGAGCTCACCTATATTCTTTTTCTGAAAATGCTGGATGAAACCGGTGAAGAAAACACCCTGAAAGCCGATGTGCTGAAAGCATACCAAAAATCTTTGGAACAGTATGCCCACAAAAAAGGCAAAGCAGTTGAACAACTCACCGAAGAAGAAAAAGAATCCAGAAAGCCTCTGCTTTACAACTACTCTTGGGAACATCTTACCACCTTGGAAGGCATTGAACTGAAAAACTACTATACAAAGTTGCTTTCCGAACTGGGCAGCACCGGTATTCCCCAAATCAGCGATATCTATGCAAAAGCGGTTTCCAGTATTGAAGAACCGAAAAACCTACAGAAAATCATTTCAGAAATCAACAAACTGGATTGGTTTGAAGCAAAGCAAGAGGGACTCGGCGACCTTTACGAAGGCTTGCTGCAAAAGAACGCCGACGAGAAGAAGTCCGGTGCAGGGCAGTATTTTACACCCCGTGTGCTCATTGATGTGATGACCGATTTGATTTCCCCGAAACTCGGTGAAAAATGCTTTGACCCCGCCTGCGGTACGTTTGGTTTTATGATTTCCGCCTATCAGCACGCTGTTGACGGCGTGGATCTCTATTCTCTTTCCGATCAGAAAATGGCAGTTTTTCAGGACTCTTTCCATGGGGTTGAACTGGTGCATGACGCACACCGTTTGGCTCTGATGAACGCCTATCTGCATAATGTTCCTGCGCACATTTTCTGTGAAGACTCCCTGTCTCCGAGCGCAAAAAGGCTAAAAGGCTTTGACGTGATCTTGACCAACCCGCCCTTCGGAACTAAAAAAGGCGGCGAGCGCACCTCCCGTGACGATATCTCATTCCAGACCTCCAACAAACAACTAAACTTCTTGCAGGTGATCTACCGCAGTCTGAAAGCAGACGGAAACGCCCGCTGTGCCGTTGTTTTGCCGGATAATGTGCTGTTTGCCGACGGCGATGGTGTAAGCGTCCGCCGAGAACTTATGGACTTTTGCAATCTCCATACCATTCTGCGCCTGCCCACTGGCATTTTCTATGCGCAGGGGGTTAAAACTAATGTGCTTTTCTTTACCCGTGGCAAAACTGAAAAGGACAACACCAAAGAGGTTTGGTTCTATGACCTGCGCACCAATATGCCCTCTTTCGGCAAGACAACGCCGCTGAAAAAAGAGCATTTTGAAGGTTTCGTAAAAGCCTATACCGCCGAAGACCGCCACGCTGTGGACGACGAGCGCTGGAGTGTATTTACAAGGGAACAAATCGCCGAAAAGGGCGACACCCTTGACCTTGGGCTGATTCGTGATGATTCCGTTTTGGATTATAACGATCTGCCCGACCCGGCGGAGAGCGCCCAGGAGGCCGCCGCCAATCTGGAAGAAGCGGTTGACCTGTTGATGAGCGTGGTGAAAGAACTGCGGGCGCTGGAGGTGCAAGACTGATGGCAAAGGCAAAGAAAAAAGAAGCCTTGACACCCGAAGAACGCTTGCAGGCGGCATTGGTACCGGACTGGGAACAGCCCTACAAGGTGCCTCAGAATTGGTGTTGGGCATATCTAACGAAAGGTGCCGCAGAATGTCTTGATTCTTTTAGAAAGCCGATTAACGCTTCAGAAAGAGCAAACAGAGAAGGAGATATACCTTATTATGGCGCTACAGGGCAAGTAGGTTGGATCGATAATTTTCTTACTAATGAACAATTAGTATTAGTCGGTGAAGATGGAGCGCCTTTTCTCGACCTAATTAAAGATAAAGCCTACATAATTGAAGGAAAAGCTTGGGTTAACAACCATGCACATATATTACGTTCTCGATTCGGAAGCACTGGAAACTCTTTTTTGATGCATTATCTCAATATCTTCAATTATCACGGCTTTGTAAATGGAACTACACGCTTAAAACTAACTCAAGGTAGTATGGATATAATGCCAGTACCGATACCGCCGCTCCCCGAACAGCAGCGCATTGTTGACCGCATTGAAAGCCTGTTTGCCAAGCTGGACGAGGCAAAGCAAAAGGCGCAGGATGCGCTGGATAGCTTTGAAACCCGCAAAGCCGCCATCCTCCACAAAGCCTTCACCGGAGAACTCACCGCCCAGTGGAGAAAAGAACACGATGTGGGGATGGAACAGTGGGGACAAATTTGTTTTGACAACTCTTTTATAAAAATGCAAAACGGCTTGGCTAAACGTTCCGGCAGTTCAGGTGTTCCGTATTCTGTTCTTCGACTTGCTAATTTATCGGATGCCGGTATCTCAACTGAAGATATGCGGACAATTTTACTCGATACAAAAGAACAAGAAAACTACGGCTTGAAGAAAAATGATGTTTTAATGATTCGGGTTAATGGTTCTAAAGAAAATGTTGGCAAGCAGTTCCTTCTTACAACTGACAATCAATGGGCATTTTGTGACCATATAATTCGAATCAAATATAAGGAAAATTTGCTTCCTGCTTATATGGTTTATTTTTCAAAAAGTGATACTTATAAGTTATATGTAGAGAATCATATGGTATCAAGTGCTGGGCAAAATACAATAAGCAGAAAAGGGATGGCTTCACTGTCTATTCCTGTTCCCGATTTAAGAGAACAAACCGAAATTGTCCGTATCCTTGACGACCTCCTCGCCAAAGAACAGCAGGCCAAAGAAGCCGCCGAAGCAGTGCTGGAGCAAATCGATCTGATGAAAAAATCCATCCTCGCCCGTGCTTTTCGTGGCGAGCTCGGCACCAACGATCCCACTGAGGAGAGTGCTGTGGAGTTGGTGAAAAATATTATTTAACTGAAAGAAGGTGGCAAAATGCGCCGATTTATCTATCTTGACATAGATACTCTTAATTCATATTTGGCACAAATATTTGATGGAGTGATACAGTCTCAAGAAACAGAAAAAACGGTTGGTAAGAAGAGGGAAAAACAGCATCGCTTTATAAATAGTCTTGGCGGACAAATTGCATTCAAACTTTTTGGAAAAGGGGTAGATGCGAACGCACAAGCTACCTATGAGCATTTAAAAACAGTCGCTAACGATGAAATGGTTAGGGATGTACAAACTAAAATCATGCATGACAATGCTTTTGACGAATTTGCTTCATATTTAAAAGAACATAGCCTTCTTGCGGGAACAGAGATTGGCAATTTTGTTTCCATTGAGGATGACTTCTATATTTTTGATATTGCGTTCTTTCAAAAGCTTTTTAGTGCGGGCGGTTTTGTTTCGGGGATAAAAGAGATTCAAAAAAGTAATTTTCAAAAGGAAGCTGAGAAAAAGGTTCAAGAGTTGCCCCGAGAGCAGCAGCGGAGCAAAAATTTACAACGTCAAATCAAAGAAATGGTTGATGCAGCCACTTCTAAAAATGAAGAAGAATTTAAAGCTGCCGAAAACCTCATTAATATGCTGGCATCAATCATCCCATATCCCCAAATTCTGTGTATATCTAACTATATTGTTGTACTTAATGAGAAATATCTGCGAGATGATTTATCTACTGCCGCTTTCAAGTACGGAGGTAAAATTAAAGTTGTTGGGTATATCACAAACAAGGTTGCAGCACAAGGAAATACACATGTTTCTGCTTTCGCAAGTATTGGAAATTCTATCAATGCCCTTATGAATATTTTCTTTGAAAATGTAGATGAAATGTACATAGTCCATCCTGTTGCAATTTATTATGATAATTAAAGAATTTTCAATGTTCCCAACATACTATAATCGGTGCGTTGGGTTGTTTATGCAAATTTGCTTTACTATCCATAGAAGAAAGTAAGAACAATCCGATTTTAAGAAAAGAGGGAAAGTTATGCTTGATCAATCAAGAGAAAATATTGAAAGACACATTAAGACCCATTCAGAGCGCTCCGATGACGATCGAGCAGCTGTTTCAGTTTTGGAAACATTTCTTCGTTCAAACGGAAGAATAAATACCGCTTTTGCTTCGGATGACAAATGGCCAAACCATGATGGGACTTTCGAGTTTGTACCTAATCCGGATGTATCACGACGTCCTAAACAAACGTTTTATGTCCAAATCAAAGGGACGCGGAATTACAGCGAAAGTGATGGGGTTATTAAATATTCCTTAAAAGATCTTGCTTTCCCTGCCTTTGCTTGTAATGAGGTGTCGTTTGATCCCGGAATACTATTCGTAGTGCTTAATCCGGCAGACAGGGGCAATGAGAGAGTTTTCTGGAAGTACATGTCTGTCAATTTTCTTAATTCTCTTGATTTTACAAAAGACAGTACCACAATTAGTTTTCAATCGGAAGATGAAATCTTAAATAATGAAGTAAGCGTTCTGGCATTTTGTAAACGATTAGAAGAGATTGTAGAGCGCCATTCTTTTGTAAATCAGTTGAAACGAAATACATACTCTGAAAAAGATGTAAAACGTATCGTTCAAGCCTGTGATGAGGAAATTACGGATAGCATTGATCGTTTAGATGTCCTAAACAAGAACAGAGATAATGTATCCAGACGAATCCTGACAAGATTGGATGATTTATGTGTGTCTGCTCTTCTGCTGAATGCTATGCATGATGGGCACCAACATCCAAGCGTTCCTTTTGCATGGGAACACTCTTTCTTAAATATTGAAACAAAGTATTTGGGGAATTTTTATCGGGGGCTGCAATATATTGGCCGACGAATCCCCGATGATGGTCAGTCAGAAAGACTGCTGCTGAAATACTATAATTTTATGTGGCAAATCAGAAAGTTTATTGCAGATGGTTATGGTATTTCTGTGCTAAACAATTTGGAAAAGTTCCTTGAATATACTGGCTCTGATGATTTGGATAAACAGTATTATGAATTGGTAGCAAATGCATTTGGCAACGCAAAATTCGAATTACCAAACCGTAGTTCCACAAGATTTTATGTCCAGAAAAAAACGCCGTTCTATATTGGAACAGAACGATATTTTGAAGTTACTCTACAGCAAGCCGGTATTTATGCATCAAAGTATAACCGGATTACAGCATACACGCAGCAAAATATTTCTACCAGCTATTCTATACAAATTGAATATACGCCTACAACTATTAACTTATGGGGAATTGACACAGAAATCAAGATCATTACAGCGTGGAAAGTCTCTATAGATCCAAGATGCTTAAATAAACTGGGAAAAATATTAAAACTGCCGATCAAGCTTTCATCTAACTACGGAGAATATGATGCCTTAATGCGTTTTCTTACAGGAACCGGTATGAATTTTTTGGAAATGATTGACCTTCGTGAAGTAAAGTTTTCGGGTATACTTGAAGCGATTTACCAACATTCTAATACAAACTATTTTAAGGAGGTATTGCAAAAGCTGAGAAATAACTACGCTGTGGGATCTGAGCAGTATGGCAGATACACTATCCGCTATTTATTGCTGAATCTACGTGAGGAGTTACTGGAGCGTGTTATGCCTTCGCAATTCAGTCCACAATGGAAATATGCAGATTTGTATTTATCATGTAAATGCGTACCATTTGAACGCAATCCGCTTATTTCCAATTTAGCTGGTAGTAAAACCAATGCAATTAGCCAAGCAAGATATTTAGCAAGTGTTGTCGAAAGAGAAAAAACAGAGGCTGTTATTCCATATTGGTCAATTATAAATACAATTCAAAAAACTGGCGAGATATACTGTGATATTGACTCAAATCTGACTATCTCTTCAATCCAAAAATATAATGAGCAATTGGATTCTTGGGAGAAAAGCAATGGTTATGGTATTACTGTTAACAATAATATGGCATATATTGATTCTTACCAAGAGTCAACTCTGTTTATTTTGAAAAAGCTTCTGGAACTATCACATATTCCAAATAAAGGGCAAAAAGAATTCAACGAAAAGTATCTAAGGCAAACGGAAATTGAATTTAAAGATTCGAAAAAAGAAGAAGCTCTTAGGTATGCATTTGTGAACTCCAGAGTGCTTCTTATTTACGGAGCCGCAGGTACTGGAAAGACCACTCTCATCAATATGCTTTCAACAATGATGGCTGGCCGCCGAAAACTTTTTCTTACCAAAACGCATACCGCACTACAAAATTTGCAAAGAAGAATTGAAAACCCGGGCGCGGATGCAGGTTTTGTAAGCATTGATAGCTTTACCAAACGAGTGAATCTTCCGGATTATGACATTATTTTTGTAGATGAATGCAGTACAATTGACAATCGTGTTATGAGAAAATTTCTTGGCAAAATGAGGCCTGATACATTTTTGGTTCTTGCCGGAGATATTTATCAAATAGAGTCCATTGAATTTGGAAATTGGTTTTCTTATGCTAAAGATCTTGTTAAATCTCCGGGTTCCAATATTGAGCTATTAAGCACATGGCGTACTGACGATCAAAATCTTATTGACCTGTGGCGAGAAGTGCGTTGCAAGGGTGCGCTAATAACTGAGAAACTTGTAATCAATGGTCCGTTTTCTGAGAATATTGGAGAAAGCATATTCAGTAGTGAGATAAAAGATGAGGTAATTCTTTGCCTTAATTATGATGGGAAATTTGGCTTAAACAATATGAACAGCTATTTCCAGAATGCAAATACAGAGAAAGCTGTTACTTGGGGAGATTGGAAGTATAAAGTTGGAGATCCTATATTATTTAATGATACAAATAGGTTTGCTCTGCTTTACAACAATCTAAAAGGACGTATCATTCACATTAACAAATTTAAAGATAAAATTATATTTACGGTAGATGTTGCTATTCCTTTGACAGAAAGTGATTGTAAAAACGATCACATAGAATTTGTTGATGCAATTGAAGATGGAACACGCATAAAATTTGATGTACTTGCTTTTGATGAGGAAATGTCTGAAGAAGATCGTGAGAGGACTATAGTACCATTTCAACTTGCCTATGCAGTTTCAATTCATAAAGCACAGGGCTTAGAATATAAATCGGTGAAAGTTATCATCCCAAGCATCAACGCAGAAAAAATTACACACGGTATTTTCTATACCGCAATAACTCGTGCAAAAGAACAATTAAAAATCTACTGGAGTTCCGAAACAATGCAGAAAATTGTTGCTGGCTTTTCTGAAGAAATCTCACGACAAAAGAGTCTATCGATTATTAAGGAAAAACTACACCAAAACGAGATATAAAGACAAAAAGTATATCTACCTAATGTGGGTGTTTTAAGTCAGGTGACTTCTCATACGAACACCACCTCTGCATTAACAACTTCTGTTACCCTCTCCCGAATATTATTCATCCTGCGCACCCATTCCATTTGGTTCTCCGCCTTAAGCTGTTCGGTAACGCTTTTCTTTTCAGCGTACTCTTTCACCAACCGGAGAAAGAGGGATTGGGCTTCTTCCTCTATATCAGCAAGGTGGGAACGGAGTTTGCCGGAAGTGAGCAGGTTGCAGCAGAGACTTTTATGGTGCTGTTGCAAATATCGCTTACGGCGCTGTCCCCACAAACCGATGGGGCGTTCTTCTTCGGCGGGTAATGTGAGGTTGGGCAGACGATAGTCGCCCTGCATGGTGTATGTACCGCCCGTTTGTTCAAATATTGTTTTAGCCATAATGAAAACCTCCTTTGATACTATTATTGTACCAAAGGAGGTTTCTGTTCACGAATGTGCGATTTTGATTATCGCACATTGTATATTGAAAAAAATTAGTCAACTACAATTTAGTCAATCGTAATTGACTAAATTGTGATTCGGCAGACCTTTCATTCTTTCAGATAGCTTGCAAACGGTGCGTCATCGCTGCAAAAGGTATCGAAAATCATTTTTGCGCCGAGGCGGAAGCCGACGAGAAAGGAATCAAGGCCGCTTTCGCCCATCAGTTCTCCGTAAGCGTTGCAGAAATCGAGGAACAGGTTTTTGTCTTTGCCCTGCAATCGTTCGGTCAGCTTTTCCTCCAGCTCGGCTATGTTTTTCGACACCCTGAAATTATGGCTGCCTGTTCGGTAGCCTCTCGCCTGCGGGTCGAGGTTGCCGAAGTAAAGGTCTTCCAAAATGTTCGCCATTACTCCGCACCGCCTTCCGCCTGTTTCTGCCTTCGCCAAGCCGGGAAGCGTTTCAGCGTCCAGATATGCCAGTCGGATTTGCGGGTGATGGAGCGGCAGTCGGGAGAGCAGAGAAACTCGATGAGATACACCTTCGGGATATGGTTGACATTGCTGCGCTTGAAGGCTTTCAAAATGCCGCTTCCGCACCAGTTGTTGACGGCGGTCTTGCTGTAGCCGGTGAGCTTGCAGACCTCGGCGGCGGTCAGGACGCATGTAAATCCTCCAAGACCTCCGGCGGGAGATGGATTTCCATTTTAAGCTCGTAGCGCCCCCTGTACCAGCCCTTCGGCGCGGCATACGCCTGCGGGAAGAGCTTGCGGTCCTCCAAGTAGGCGATCACATCCTCCTTTTTAATTTGATAACAGCGGGTCTGCTTGCCGGTATAGTAGCAGGGTATCTTTCCGCTTTGCAGCAGATACCGGGCAGTGGATTTGCTGATGTGGCAGATCCGGTAAAGCTGGTCTTTTGTGATTCGGTCGGGAACATCGTCCCAGTTGATGGCTTCGTTGTTCATGGCAATACACCTTTCAAAATCAGATTTGCCGGTGTGACTGTCCTTGTATTGCCTTGTTATACGTTGTTCTTTCCGTTCTTTCCGCAGTTCTTTCCAAAAATGCGGATTTTGGCGCATTTTCCGACGCATTCGAGCTTGCCCGAAACACCGGACTTTTTCGGGGTTTCGGCGTAAAAAATCCAGTATTCATGCGGCTTTTCACCGAGGACGAGGCTGACAGAACCTGACACGAAACTAACTAAACCTGACACGCACTTTATAAAACTCGAAATCAGTTGTACCTCACGGTACCGTGGTTCGAATCCCACCCGCTCCGCTACCTCGTCGTCACAGACTTTGTATTGTTCGTGATGACTGTTTTATAAAAAGTCATCAGCCCACTCACGCCGTCGTTCCTCCTCACCCCAAAAAGTTTTATAACTTTTCGGGGACCCCATTATCCAGTAACCATGCGGGTTGCGGATTTCTCTTTTTTTGTGCTCACCTCAAAAATCACCCTCATTTCGACTGTTCTTTCCAAAAATTTGGAAAGAACAGCTTTTGTGTTATTCCGCTATGTTTCCCATCAATGATGCTTCCCATTTGCTTGTGAAATTCTTCGCCTGTGGCAATCACGTCCGTGTTTGGCTTTGATACCACCTCGTTTCCTTGCAGAGGATTTTTCCGCTTTTTAGCAAATACTGCGCCGTGGATTTGCTGATATGTCAGATTTGATCGGGTTATTCTTTTGGAATGACGGCGAGAAGTTCATTCCAGTTGATTGCATAATTGTTCATATGAAAAGTGGAGACGGGATATCGGGGGAGATATTAAGGAGGATGTGTGATGATAAGCGTGTGGAGACCATAGAAGCGCACGAGATGCAGAATCATGCTCTAACAAAGAGCTTCGGTTTGGTTGGCATCGGGCCGGACACTGCGGCCTTCTCATCCTACGGTTGCGGCCTCTGTTCACTGATTATGAGCGTTCTTTTTAACTGGCCAATCTTTATTTGATTTGGACGAATAGGCAACTCCGGCGCGTTTTAGATCCTTTGATGTGGAAATACGGTGACAGAGAAGTTTTATAAATAGATCAATTTTGCTACTTATATATTATAAAACTGTTGCTTTTCTTATGCTGTCCTGTTATTATATCCTATAAGATTTATATATTGATCAAAATTTTACGCATTTTTGGAATCGTATTTACATTATGAAATTTTGTGGTGAAATGTATGGCTTATTACAGCTCTAAGAATGTTCTGCGCCTTTTGAAATCATTTAATACGCAATGGGAAAACGGCGGATTTTCTCCGCCGTGCCCGGGCTTCAGACGATCCGCCTTTTATATTGCCGAGAAATGGTATGTAAAGAATTATACGAAACCCGTTTTGATTGAGGGGGGGCACGCTTTTGGGAAAACAACTCTTTTAAAGCAAATGCTTGCCGCCTTGTTGGAGCGCGGAGTCCCGCCCGGAAATATTTTGTATCTTTCCTTTGATTATCCGCTCACAAGAAATAAATCTGCGGCGGAAATTATTGAGATCTATCGCCGGGAATCCTGCTCCGGCAGCCCGCTCTTCTGCCTTCTGGATAATGTAGAGTACGCATCTGAATTTGTTGATTTCTGCAAAACAGCCGGAGGGGGAACGCACGTGCACGTGCTCGCCGCTTCATCCGCGCATATTGACGGGCTTAACGGAACCTGTCCTTTCATCCGCTATATTCCCATGTCAGGAATAACATTTTATGAATATTGCGAATATCACGGTTTTAAGCCAGACGAAAGAACGCCGTTTGTCTATCCCGCCGATTTTCACACGCAGGATATTTCAGTAATCACTGCCATGCACAGAGGGTTGGAACCACTCAGCAGATATTTGGAAGATTACATCAGGAGCGGCGGCTATTTTGATCCGAACGGCGGCGCAACGGATGAATTACTTTATGCGAAAGCCGTAGATAAAACGCTGATGCGGGATATTCCGCTGTTGTTTGAGGTGAGAGGCAATACGGATGTGGAAAAGGTTTTTGTCTATCTGTGCTATCTTTCTTCAGGGACCATCTCAGTCAATTCTATTTCAAAGGCGCTTAGGATCAGCCGGGCTACAGTGGAACGATATATCGACTATTTTGAAAAAACGAATCTCATCACCATCCATGAGTCAATGGACTGGGAAACGCTCAGTAGTGTGAAGGGGTTTAAAAAGATTTATATCAACAACTACCGTATGCGCAACTGCGCGCTGAATGTGGGCGGAGCCGATACGGCCGCATTTGACACAGATATAAAAAATGCGGTGAAGGTATCGTTTATTATGCATTTTAGGCAATTCTTTCAGGATGGAACGGTATTGGGCTTTTTTAAAAAAAATGCCGCTGCGAAACGGACGGATATTGTGGTGCGTTTTCCTGACAAAATCAATGCGCTAATCAATGTGCAGTATGCCGATCAGGTTCAGCTGCGCGCGAATGACTGGTTGTTGACGTTAGCAGATAAAACCTATCCCAATTATCTGGTGACAAAAAAAGCGTCGGATTACGGTATGGTATATCTCGAGGATGGCAGAAGCGTATGTAAAATTCCGGCCTATGCAATCCTTTATCTGTTCGGTTATTTTGAAAAATATAGACCAATGTTAAGAGGAGACGAAAACGATGATTTATGACATTTGTACCGACAATTACAGTGCATTTCAAATTTTTGAGAAAAACAAGCTCAAGCCGCGCGCATATTTTATTCCGTTTCAGGATAGAAAAAGCTCAGAAACGGTAAGCCTTTGCGATGAACGGTATAAAAGCAACCTTGTAAAAGTGTTAAACGGTAAATGGGATTTTAAATATTATCCGAAATTTTCGGATATGCCGAAGAGGTTCGACACGTCGATAGTGGATTTTGACGAAGTAAATGTTCCGTCAATGTGGCAGTATACCGGATATGAAAAGCCGTATTATATCAATCAGAATTATCCGTTTGGTAGGAAGCCGCCCAAAATTCCGACAGACGACCCCGTTGGACTTTACAAAACCATCAGAAACGGAAAGTGGACGCCATTGACTGTGGACAATATCTATAACAGCGTAGGTGTTTACCGCAAGAAAATCGAAATTTCCGATATAGAAAAAATATTTATAATCAGTTTTCTCGGCTGCTCCTCCTGCCTTGAATTATATGTTAACGGCAGTTTTCACGGTTACAGCGAAGGGTCTCACAACACCGCTGAATTTAATATTACCGATAAGCTTGGTAAGGGCGAAAATGAAATCGTTGTTGTTGTGCATAAATGGTGCAACGGAACTTACCTGGAAGCGCAGGATATGTTCAGAAGCAACGGGATTTTTCGCGACGTACTGCTGTTTGTCCACGATAAGAGTTATGTCTATGATTATTCCGTTAAAACGCCGTATCAAAACGGTAGATATTCGCTTGAAATAAAGGCGAAAACCGTTGGCGACGGTAAGCTGTATGCAGAGCTTGTAGATAACGGAAAAGTGCTTGCAATTTCCGAGGTAGACGGCGAAGCCCAATTGACGGTTGGCGTTGTCAAAGAGTGGAACGCCGAAACACCATACCTTTATGATTTATTCTTTACCTTAAAGGATAGCAGCGGAACTGTTATAGAGTGCATCCGTCAAAAAGTTGGCTTCCGCCATATCAATATTGACGGAGAGATATTTAAGCTTAACGGAAGAGCAATTAAAATAAAGGGGGTCAATCATCACGATACTAACCCGAAAACTGGATATTATATGACTCCGCAAGATATTCTAAAAGACTTAACATTGATGAAAAGCCACAATGTAAACGGCGTCAGGACGTCGCATTATCCGCCCGACCCGCTGTTGATTCAGCTCTGCGCCGAGCTTGGTCTTTATGTGATTGACGAAGCGGATATCGAAACCCACGGCTGTAACCTCTGGCCGATTCACAACATAAACAAAATCAGCAATCATCTGAAATGGAAAGAGCATTACTGGGATCGCGTTCATCGGATGTATGAACGCGACAAAAACAATGCGTCGATTCTGATGTGGTCTTTTGGGAACGAATCCGGCGGATACAAATGTCAGGATTACTGTTACACAAACCTCAAAGCGCTGTGTGCTGAAATTCCCTGCCATTACGAAGGCGTTATACACACCAGGCGTCAGGCCTACGACGTAATATCGGAAATGTATGCGGAGCCGGAATATTTAAAAAAGATAAGAGACGGTTTTTCACCGTGGAGCAACTATCCGGCTGTGTTTCAAACGCTTTTAAAAGCGTATCACGTTCAGTTTTATCCTACCGATTGGCTCAAGGGAAAGGGCTACGCAGGAAAGCCCTATTTTCTGTGCGAATATGCGCACGCAATGGGCGTTGGCCCCGGAGGGCTTGAGGATTATTGGCAGGTTATTGATTCCTCAGATAGATTTATGGGTGGTTGTATTTGGGAATGGGCTGACCACGCGATTGACCATGAGGGCGAAAAAATAAAATACACCTACGGCGGCGACCATGGCGAGCCGTTCCACGACGGTAATTTCTGTGTGGACGGTCTTGTTTTCCCTGACCGCACGCCGTCCTCAGGCGCGCTGAATATGAAGCAGGTTTACCGCCCTGTGCGTGCACAATATAAAGGCGGCGCGCTTATCTTTAGGAATACAAATTCCTTCCGCGATACAGGATATCTAAAAATTGCATATGCCCTCCAGTTGGATGGCAGGATTCAGAAAACATATGTACTCGATCAGGCGATACCGGCGGGAAAATGCCTGTCCATTGCTTTTGATACGCAGGTAGCAGAGGGCGACTGCTTTATTAATATTAGATACGACGACCGGTGGAGCGGCGAAAATATCGCGTTTGAGCAGCTTGCAGTTCGGGAGAAATTGCCGAATATGAAAATAGGCTCGGCCGCGCCCCTGATGGAGAAGGACGGTTCCTATCTTTTTGAATGCGAAAAAGGCGAATATCATTTTGACAGACAGAGCGGCTTGCTGTCAGTCATCCTTGTCAACGGCAAAAATCTGCTTTCCACAGGCAGCGCCGTCCACACAAACATTATGCGCGCGCCGATGGATAATGATATGTATATCACACCCAAGTGGCGTGAGCACGGATATTATGATATAACGGAAAAAACTGAAAAGGTAGTTGCAAAGAACGGTGCAGTTTATACTGCAACACTTTTGTGCTATGGTGGGCAGCCGATTTTCAGAAGCGAACAAAATTGTAGAATTGACACAGCGGGGAATCTTTCTGTCACTTGTACGCTCACACCGTTAAAGGAGGATCTACCCGAACTTCCGCGCTTCGGGAAGGTGCTTTTTGCTGATCGCTCTTTGAAGAAGGTCATCTATTATGGCAGAGGCGAAACGGAATGCTACAGCGATTTTAAAGAGCAGTCAGCCGTTGGCATCTATACCGCAAGACCGGAAGAACAATCCTGCCCCTACATTTTCCCGCAGGAATACGGTAATCACACCGATGTCAGATATGCGCGGCTTGTGTTTGAGGGCGATCAGGGCTTTACAATTCGAGCGGTGGGTAAGCCGTTCCAGTTTTCGGTGAAGGACACGGATGACCAATCGCTCTACCGGGCGAAACACCGTGAGCAGATTAAAAAACAGCCGTTTTATCAGTTGACTGTTGACGGCTTTCTGCGGGGTGTGGGTTCCAACAGCTGTGGCCCCGGGCCGGCAAAGCATCATATCATTGAGGCTGACAAACCGCTCGCCTATTCCTTTATGATTTCACTCGATAAGGTTGGAGATAAAAATGTTTGAGCAAACTGTTGAAAAGGCGCGGGGAGTTGTTACCAATGTCATGCGCCACTGGTCAAAGCCCGCCAAAGGCAACTATGTTTCATATAAGGAGATATTGAATCTCGGTATAGGTGGAATGGGCGTTCAGTTCTTTACAATAGTGCTTGCATATTTTTCGTTGTCCTCATCAAGCACTTTGATGGGCGCGACGCTCGGAATACAGCCGATGCATATGCAGTTTATCGGCATACTGATGAGTGGCCTTGGCACGCTGATCGCAATCGGCCGAAATGCAATGATGGATAACACGCATACAAAAATAGGCAAATTTCGTCCGTATATTATTTTTTCAGGCATACCGATACTGGTTCTTGCATTTATCTTTGTTTTTCTTGACTTTGATAAAATGTCCTATATCCAAAAACTCTCATATGCCACAGTTTTCACCTTTGCGATTGGCTGCATACTGCCGTTTTATTCTGACTCCTATAACTCGCTGCCATCGGTTATCACCCCGAACAGCGAGGAACGCGGAAAAATCGTTGCAATCAATGCCTTCCTGTATTCGGTTGCCCCCACAATTTATCATTTTATTGTGCCGATACTTGCCGATAAAACGGGAGGATACACTGATATTCGCACTTATAAATGGGTTGTAATGCCGTTTGCAGTTGTCGGTCTCGGTCTGGGCATGTTCGCCGCGTTCGGCACAAAAGAACGCATTGTTGTTCCGAAAACATATATACCGAAGGTGAACACAATCAGAAGCTCACTCGGTGTTTTCAAAAATAAATACTGGGTTATCACTACAATTTCGGCCACAATCGGTTTTTTGGAGGGCGGTATTTCAAACCTTTTAAACTGGTCCTTTATGTATGACAGTCAGAATTATATGCTGATGGGCGTGGTGAATACAGTTCTTGGCACATCTGCAACAATTGCATTTATCCTTGCGCCGATCCTAATTAAAAAAATCGGGGCAAGGGGCGCGCTTTTGTTAAAGGAAGGAATGAATATTGTTTTTATTGCCCTTATGCTGATAAGTTATAAAAATATCTATTTCTTCTTTTTAGCATGGTATCTTAATCAGATTTTTTCTTCGCTCGTGCTTGTTGTCAATCCTGTAATCGGCGCCGACACAAAGGATTATCATCAGTATATCAGCGGAGAGCGTATTGATATGACATTCAGCACGGCGCAAATGGTGCTTACCCCCATCGGCTATCTCACAGGTATGGTAATTCCTTATTTCTTTGAGTCCTACGGAATTACGCAGAACTATGATATTTTGTTTGACCCAATGGTGCGCGATAACGTATTCAGAATTCTGTGTATTTTAGCAATTATTGGAGCTTTTTTGCAGTTCGCGCCCCTTGTTTTTTACGATTTAACGCAAACGAAGCACCAAAATATAATCAGAGTGTTAAAGGTGCGTGCAATGTTTGAAGACTATTCAAACGGCGTTATGACGGACGAGGACTTGAATGACACAATGAGTCAGGTGGAGCGTTCAGAAGGCTATTACTATGGAGCAACTCCTGATACGAATTTGCTTTTAGACAATCTCAAACGAGCCAAAAAACTCCCAAAATCGACAAAGGACGAGCGAGCTGTGCGTAAGACTGAAATCAGAAATGCCAAGAAAGCACTGTCTGAATCCAAAAAAGCCCTGCTTGAAAAAGAGTCGGCAGAGATCCTTATCAATGAACTGCACAAGTTTGATACGCCGTCCTTCCAGTTTCGCATCAATCTTTCTAGAAAGCTAACCGAACGGCAGGTTGATGCCTTGGATATTAAAAATGGCGAGTATCTTTCGGCGGCAATGAGTCTACCCGAAGGTACAAAACAAGAAAGATCTTTCAAAAAATCGGAAATCAGACGGGCTCGCAGAATTGAAAAAATGCCTATAAAAATTGCAAAAAAATACCCAAATGGAATTGCAGAGCCAAATCCCAAGGAACTACCGCAGGCGCTTATTATGCCTGATGGTACTAAAGAGGAAAGAAAAGCCAAAAGCCGCGCCGTCAAAGCCGCAGAGCGTAGCATTAAGCGCTATCATACCATTGCAAATGAATATGTTCAGGCGCAGAAGCTCTTGATTTCCTTTGAAAACTACGGCAAGCTGGAAGAAATTAGACAGCTTTACAAACAAAAGTTGCAAAAGGTTGAAAGTGAGGCTGTACTATGAAAAAAACATTAAAAATCCTCGTGGTGGTTTGCTCTATGCTTCTTTTGGCAGGCGCATTTAGTTCCTGTGCGAAAAAAATTCCAACCGACAGCGCATATTCAAAACTTCGTGATGCTCTTGAAAGCTCACTCCAATATAAAACGTATTACATTCAGGAAATGATTACGCACGACAAACTACTTGACAAAACCACGGTAAATCTGCGGTGTGAGCTTGACAAAAATTATCAGCCTATTTTGAAAAATGGAAGATTGTCGGATTACAAAGCGGAGATTCATTTCAGCAAAAACGACTTGGCAGTAGCCGATATTTTTTGCGGTGTTTCAAAATCCTCCACTGGAGAAGAAAGGGATTTGCTTTTCCGTACAAAATACGAAGAGCAAAACGGCAAAAGCAAAGCCGTTTCCAAAACCATGCAGGCAATGCCGGTTGAGAAGTTTATTGAGGGGAACGAATTCAAAAACAATTATTCAATAGAGCACTTTTTAAGTGAGCTTAACGGCATGACGGAGGCTGATTTTCACTTTTCGGCAGATACGGCAATAGCGGAAAGTAAAAACCATTTGACTGTGATCGGGTTTTCGATAACTGATGGCTATTTA
>OHEX01000227.1_pt1 | contig 34443 bp, 24 predicted proteins | sample 1567361 | NCBI WGS metagenome assembly OHEX01 (sample SAMEA3879585, study PRJEB24766) | human gut metagenome | biome: human-associated habitat; feature: feces | place: USA | collected 1985/1987 | reverse complement strand
CTCCGGCGGACAGGTATGCGGTAAATGTGAAGCCAAAACCTGCACCAACGGCGCCTCCACCTCTAACACCAGCGTTTCTTCCTGCGGCGTCGGCGGCAGCGAAGGCTGGAACTTCAGCATTAACGGTTATGCCGGCGACACCGCGTGCGGCCTGTGCACAGCCAGAACCTGCGATACCGGGTCTACAGACATCACCAGCGCTGCCGATTGCCTGACGACCGGCGACAACGGCTGGACGATTAACCGTGTAGATTACGCCGGCAACACCGCCTGCAACGAATGCGTTGCCAAAACCTGCCCTGTCGGCTCCAGTACCAGCCAAACCTGCAATAACGGTACCTATACCACGGGTTCGGCACAGGAAACCGGCTCTTTTCAGGGTAATACCCCCTGCTACGAATGCAGCTATAATTGTAATGAATCAAATGCCTTTGCCAGCCAGACCAACTGCACTAATGGCGGCTATACATGCACCACCACTACCGAAAACGGCAAAACCTGCTACATCCGCAACGGTTCGCAAAGCTGTCCGCCCGAGTATAACAACGGCACAACGCCCTGCTCCGGCGGAACCGGCTATACCTACAGTCAGGAAACGACCACCGTCGGCAGCAACACCTGCTATAAATGCACCTATTCCTGCGCTTCCGGTTGGACGGCCGGCAGCTGCCCGAGCGGCAAAACCTGCACCAACTCGATTAGCTCTCCGGTAGCCTGCTACACCGGTGCCCAATGCCCGTCCGATTATCCGTTCACCAGTCAGACAACCTGCCAGGAAGGCGGCTATACTTGCGTTGAAAGCGCTGCCGGCTCAGGCTGCTGGAAGCAAAATGGCTCAACTGGTTGCCCGGACGGCTACAGCACGGCTTATCAGTCCGTCGATAACTGCGGAACATCAAAAGCTAACGGCTGGACTTTCTCTTCCAGCGGCACCTCCGGCGGACAGGTATGCGGTAAATGTGAAGCTAAAACCTGCTCCACCGGTCAGATTACCGCTTGTACGTCCAGCAGTTATGCCACTGTCTCAACGGACGAAACCGGTGCGTATTCCGGCGACACCCGGTGTTTCACCTGTTCATACACCTGCAACAATACGTCCGGCTTTGATTCCTGCCCGACCGGAGCTTCTTCCTGCGGAACGGACAGCGTTTCGGGATGTAAATATGTCATCAGTTGCAACGCAAGCGAAGGATATGTTCTGACTAACGGAACTTGCGCCTGCGACAGCAGATTTTCGTATAGCAACTGCCCGACCGGAGCCAACTGCTCGCAATGTGAAGGAAAATATGGTATTGACTCTTGTAAAGAGGGATATTTTGAAGATAACGGCACCTGTGTAGCGGACAGTGCTTTCAACTCCAAACTTACTCTGACGAACCAAACCGCCATAGACGTAACAAGCGCGTCCGGAGAGAGTGAAGACGTATACGGCTTGAAGAACGGGGCAGACATAAAGAACACGACGGACAGCGTAAACGGGGGCGTCGGGCGCATCACCATCAGCCACTTCGGCACGGGCACGGCGTACGGCATGTACGGCTCGTCCTCCGGCACCGTTACCAATGACGCCGGCGCATCTGTCGCCATCGCGAGCCATAACGGCGGCAACGCCGTCGGCATCTACTCCAACGTCGGCGGTACCGTCATCAACAAAGGCTCCGTCACCATCTCCGGCAACGCCGAAAACGCTTACGGCATCTATGGCGAAGGCCAAAACGCCATCACCAACGAAGGTTCCATCGACGTTGAAGGGCAAAACGCCTACGGCATCTACGTCAAAGACGGTCAGGGCACCACGGTAACCAACACCGAAACCGGCACCATCACCGTCAACTCTTCGCCCGACGGACAGGCGCACGGCATCTTTATTGATGAAAATTCTTCCGACGCCGTCGTCAACAACTTCGGAACCATCACCGTCAACGGCGAAGTCCGCGAAGGCAGTTCCGGCATCACCCTCAACGGCGCAAAACTCCGCAACTACAGCCTTATGAGCTTCTCCGGAGACGCCGACCTTAACGCCCTCGGCGGCAAAATCTACCTTGAAGACGGCGGCGTTTATGAAGCCGAAAGCCTCAAAGGCGACCTCGCCGCGGGTTCCTCCACCGTCATGGGCGGCAATCAGGATACCTATGTCCAGGAAGGAAGCCTCAAAACCGAAAACGCCGACGATTTGAACCTCTCCTCAGAATCTGCCCTCTTCAAAGCCGAGAAAAAGCAAAACGCTTCCGGCGGCTATGACGTCGTCCTCAACCGCAGAAACTTCAACGAGTTTGCGCAAAACGCCTCCCTCGGCGAATATCTTGAGCAGAACTACAAACAGGGCAACCTTGAAGGCATGTACGACGATATCAAAGGCGCTGATTCCGACGCCGGCGCTGCCCTCAGCATCGCCGACAAGGCCGGCCTCAATACCCTCACCAACTTCGCCGACGAGAACTTCCAGGTGCTCAGAAGCCTTAACCGCAATATGGCCGACACCATCCTGAAACCTTCCGACGAGCCTTATCGCGTTATCGCCGGATACGACAACTATAACCTCGAAACCGACAACAAGAGCTACCTCTCCGGTTACGACCTCTCCGCCAACTCCATGTATACCTTTGGCGACAAAAGGATTGATAATAAAAACCGCCTCGGCCTCGGTATCGGTTATACCAAAATTTCAACCAGCTATGACGACGGCGGCGACCGCGACCTCAACATCGTTACCGTCTTTATGCCCTGGCTCCACAAATTTACCGACAACCTCCGCCTCGCTTCCGTCTTAAGCCTTGGCTACGGTTACGGCGAATACGACCGCGGCTCCGACAGGGAATCCGACATCACCGACTTCTTCTACGGCCTCACCAACGAACTCCGCTACACCGTTGACCTCAACGGCTACGCCGAACTCGAACCCGCCCTTATGCTCAACGCCCTCGGCTATACCGAAGACGGATTTGACGAAGGAAACGGCGAAAACGACCTCGTTACCAAAAAGACGCACAACCTCTCCGTCGAAGCCGGTATCGGCCTCTTCCTCAAAAAAGAAGTCAAAACCGAAAAGTACGGCAAGTTCGCCTTTAAGGTCGGCGGCGTCTATTACCACGAATTCGCTTCGCCCTTCGACGACATCAAGGCCAGACACAGCTCCGGTTCCGGTTGGTACTACATCCGCGACGACGCAAACCTCTATCAGCGCGACCGCGCCGTCCTCGAAGCCGCTCTTGATTACGAGTACAAGGATATCGCTCTCTACGCCAAGTACAACCGCCTCATTCAGAAGAACGACCCGCAGCTCTTCGACCTCGGCGTCAAGTACAAGTTCTGATATCTGATAGACACCCGTACGCGCACACCACGCCTCAAACGCGTACGCCTCAAACGCGCACGCCTCAAGCCATTGTCGCGGCTCAAGCCTACCTCCCCCTCTCCGCGCACAGCGCACCACGCGACTGTCCGCTACCTCGCGCCGACCGCCAAACAGGAGCGCGACCAATAGGAGCGCGCCCCAAGCCAATGCCACGGTTCAACACAAAAAATACAGCCCATAACCATAACATAAAAAATCCAGCGTCTCCGGACACTGGATTTTCCTTTTCTTCACAAAACAGCCCGTATTTACATCTCAGGCATTTTGTCCGTCAGCTCTTCCAGCTGATCCAGATAATAGCCGATAAGGTTCAGCCCACCCTGCCAGAACTCCCGGTTCTCCGGGTTCAGCCCGAACGGTGCAAAAATCTCCTTATAATCGCCAATCGCGGTCTTTGACAACAGCTCCAGATATTTGTCTTCAAAATTCTCAGCCTTGTTCTGCAGTTTCAGCCAGTACAGCGAATTGACCACGCAATCGGCAAAAGAATATGCATAAACGTAAAACGGCAGGAAGAAGAAATGCCCGACCTGCTCCCAAATATAGGCGGAGTTTTCATCTACCTCTACCCACGGCCCCAGGCTTGCTTTCATCTCTTCCAGCCAGATTTCGTTCAGCCGTTCAACGGGCAGCTCGCCGTTTTTACGCTCATTATGCGCCCTTGTTTCAAAAAAGTGAAACGCAATCTGGCGTATCGCCGTATTGATCATATCATTGACCTTCATCGCCAGCAGCGCAATCTTCTCATTGTCTGTCTTCGCGTTGTTCAACATCGACTGGAACACCAGCATTTCGCCAAACACCGACGCCACCTCTTCGGTCGTCATTCGCGTCGTTTCGTTCAAAACCCCGTTTTGCCGCCGCAGCTGGTGGTGGCACCCGTGCCCGAGTTCATGCGCCAGCGTCAGCACGTCATTGCGCTTACCGGTAAAATTGAGCAGCAGAAACGGATGCTCCTCGGTCAGCGGCCCGGAACAAAAAGCTCCGCTGCGCTTGCCGTCTTTCGGCGCCACGTCAATCCACGGCTTGTCAAAAAACTCGCGCGCAATCGTATGCAGTTTCGGCGAAAACGCCTGATAAGCGTCCAGAACCGTCTTAACGGCTTCTTCCCACGTATATTCCCTGTCGTCTTCGAGCGGCAGCGGCGCATTTCTGTCCCAGTACTTGATTTTCTCCACGCCGAGCAGTTTCGCCTTTATCTTGTAAAAACGCCAGGCGATGTTTTCATAATTGTCCCGCACCGTCTGCGCCAGATTTTCCACCGTTTCGTCGCTGACTTCTTCCGACAGGTTGCGTGACGACATCGGCAGCTTAAACCCGCGCTTCTCGTCTTCAACCGCCTTGTCTTTCATAATCATATTATAGATATAGCCGACTTCAAAGCTGTTGTCTCTGGCAACGTTGTTAATCTCCTTGCCGGCCTTTTCGCGCAACTCCGCGTCCGGACTGAGGCACAGGCGGCTGACCTGCGCATCGTTATAGCTTTTGCCGTCCACCGAATACGACAACCTTGCCATAAATTCCTCATACAGGCGAACCCACGCCGAACCGGACGTAACGTCCTTTTCCAGCAGCGTCTTCTCGACTTCCTCCGACAGCTCGTAGGGCTTAAACTTCCGCACCCGTTTCAGATACGGCAGATAAAAGCGTACCTGTTCGTCCGCCAGAAGCTTTTCTTCCGCCGCCTTGTCCATCTTGTTGTATTCAAGGGCAAAAAACAATAAATTCTTTCCCGCGTCGTTCAGATTTTCAACCACCCGCTGATACAGAGCCGACGCCTTTGCATCCGTCAGATGCGTTGAAGAGTTAAGGCTCGCATACCCGCCGAGTTTGGAGGCAATGCGGCTCAGTTTCTCCAGCTCTTTCAATGCCGCGACAAACGCCGCGCCGTCAAGCTCCGCCACCCTGCCGCGGTATTTCGCCGCAAAAGCGGCCGCTCCGGCGGCATATCTCTCTATGTCCTCGCCGATTTTCGGGTCATCAACCCCGTTATAATATTCGGACAAATCCCATTCCGGCATTTTTTCTTTGTTTTCCATATTCTTACACTCCTTATATCTGTATTCGTCGGGCTCCATAACGGCCTGTTTCTCCCCCTGCCGGTTCATTTCCCCTCCCGCCGGCATCATCTCCTCCCACCAGACCTTATGCCTTTCTGCCGGCTCACTTCTTCTCCTGCCACAAATCTTCGCTGCTCTCCGGACCGTCCAGCCGGTTCGCCTTCAACAAATCTTCCGAAAACGGCTCGCTCAATTCCGGCGGCACCTTAAAATTCTCCGATTCGAAAAAATAATTGCTCCACGGCCTCGGCTGTTTGCCTTCCAGCCAAAGCCCGACACCGTCCGCCACAACGCCCGCATAGCAGGCATAGCTCTCACCAACCGCGCCCAGCACGCCCCATATCCGGCGCCCGGCTCCCTGTATGCTGAGTTCCTGCGCCAGCCGGTAAGTGCAGGGTGTAAAACCGCGCATTTTTGCATCGTCATGCGGCGCCGCGGCAACAACCGCCGCAAATATCAAAAACAACAGCGCCGCCGTCAGCAGCAGAATGCCGAACCAGTATTCCTTTAACGCTTTGACCAACTTTCCCTTTCCTTATAAAATTCCTCCAGCAAGGCCAGCTCCTCGCGCGTATTGGCGCTGGCGACCTCTTTCGGATTACCCTCAATCGCGGTGCATTTCAGTCCCATTTCGCGCGCAATCTTGACCGCATCGGTAAGATAATATTCCTTTGCCGCGTTTTCATTACCGATTTGTGCCAGAATTTTAAATAAACAACGCCCGTCAAATCCCATGCACCCGGAATTGCAGAAATCAATGCTCCGTTCCTCTTCCGTTGCATCTTTATATTCGACAATCCCTGTCAGCTCCGTCCCGCTCATCTTCAGGCGTCCGTACCGAGCCGGGTCTCCGGGTCTGAACCCAAGCACAACAACGGCATAGCCTTTGCGGATTCTGTCTGCAATTTTCAAAAAGGTTTCTTCGGTAATCAGCGGCGTATCGCCGAAAATCACCAGCACCGGCCCGTCAAAACCGCCTTTCAGCGTTTCTTCGGCGCACCTGACCGCATGCCCGGTGCCAAGCTGTTCCGCCTGTACCGCCGTTTTGTACGGCGCAGTTTCGTTTTTCACCATATCTCCGTCGGGAGAAACAACCGTTACGACATCTTTTACGCCGATTTTCTCCAGCGTATCAATAATATGGCGTATCATCGGCTTGCCGCACACCGGCATCATCACTTTCGGCAGGTCGGATTTCATCCGCGTCCCTTTTCCCGCGCCGAGAATAATCGCCGCAATCCCGCCGCCGCTCGCCTCTCCGGCGGCGCCTGCCGTATTTTCGTCCTTCATAGTTATCCCCTTTTAAAAAAATTAACTTCTTGTCTTTATACTTAAATATATTTATGCTGGTTGATACCATAAAACGCAATGTTCCGCAACCTTGAAGGAAAAGATATGAAGAGTTTTTTTATCCGTTTGCTGGCAGCGTGGCTGTTTGCCGCGCCATATACCGTTTCCGCCGGAGTCCGCAGCGCATCCGCGCCGCTTGACATTCTGCCGGTCAATCCGGAAAAGCGCCTGAACGAAATGAAAAAGCTCTATGAGGAAATGCCGGATTTAAACAACAAAAACGACGTCCGCGCTTATCTGTCCAAACGCCTGCGCCTGACAACACCTGCCGACATTGACCCCAATGAAGCCGCCGTTCCCTCCGCTACCAGCATCGTTAATCCCGACGAAATAAAACAAAAGGAAGAAGCAACTCTTTCCGCCTACGAAAAGATATACAGAGAAAGCATGCGCAATGCCGGAAGCGTCGGCGACACGATAAACGAAAATGTCGAGCTGCAGGGCACGTTCTACCGCCTGAAAGAAACCGAAAACAACGAAGCCCGTCCGTTTGTGCCCGACTTCCCGTATGTTACGGTAAAGCTTTCCGACAGCCGGGAAATCCTTGCCCCGGCCGATGAGCATTTTCCCTATATCCTGACCACCATAAAGATTGAGCCGACCGGTCTGCTCCGCGTAACCGAAGAATTTATTTTCATCTCCAACAACGAAAGTTTTCCCAACGGCTTTTTCCGCATTCTGCCCAAATACAACTATTCGCGTAACGGCGACCGGCGCCGGACCGATATCACGCTTGAATCCGTAACCGTCAACGGTGAGGAAAAGCCTTACCACATGACCGAAATCGGCAATTACCTGCACATTGAACCCGACGAGCCTCTGAACCTGCCGACCGGAATTTATACCTATCGTTTCAAATACCTGATAGACCGTGCGGTATGGTTCTATGACAATTTTGATGAACTGTACTGGGACATTACCGCCAAAACGCTGAAAAACGTTGTCGGCTCGGCCAACGCCGTCGTTTTCCTGCCGTCCAACAAAAGCTTTGTCGCCCAAAACGCCGTTGCCAGCACCCGCGGCGGCTTGGACAACCGGCGCGTTACCATCAACACGCTGGCGTCAAACTCGCTCGGCTTTGCCGATACGGAAGCGCTCGGCGTCGGCGAGGATATCCACCTCTTCCTGACCATGGAAAAAGGAACTTTGCTCCCGCCGGACTTCTCCAAAAAATACCAGTGGTTTATTCACGACTACGGCGCCAGCCTGTTTGCCCTTTTCGCCCTGCTGGCAATCCTGCTTTCCTATAAAATATCGTTTGAGCAGATTCGCCGCAACAAAGACAAAACCAACGCCTACCTCAAAAAGACGCCGGCAATCTTCCGCCTGTTAAACGCCAACGTTTTCGACCGCCGTTCTTTCGGCGCGGAAATCCTCAGCCTCTGCGCCAAAAACGTTCTGGAACTGCGCGCCAGAGAAAACGAAGCCGTCTTAATCAAAAAGACCGATAACCTCAAAAAACTCTCTCCCGCCGAACAAAAGCTTGTCGCCTGTCTCTTCCCGGGACAGGAAACCTCACTCCCGGCAACTCCCGAAGCCCGCCTTAAACTTGAACGTGCATACAGGGCTCTGCGCTATGCCGCATACAGGCAGTTCCACCTCTTTAAGCTGAAGCTGAATGCGCTGTATCTTGTATTCAGCCTCGCCATGCTGGTCTGCGGCATTGTCGGTTCGGCTTTGCTCGCCGTTTCCCCTTGGAATACGTTTTGGATTATTATCACTTTTACGGCGCTGCTCTTCCCGTACATAATGCTCTTTATGCTGCGTTTCAAAAGCAATGCCGTTACCCTTGCCGTCAAGGCTTTTGCCGCGCTGTGCGTTCTGTGGACGGCCGGCTGGCTCGCAATATATACGTCAAATTTCTATGCCGTTCTGATGATTTTGAGCGTATACCTGATTATCAGCTACTACCGCCTGTTTTCACGCCGCAGCGGCTTGTTGCGCAATAAGATTAAGGAAACCGAAGACTACAAGTCTTATCTGCAAAAGAATCCCGAACTGGCGCAATCCGGACGCGACTTCGCCGCCAAAATCCCCTATATCTTCGCTTTCGGCTTGGAAAACTGCTACAAAGGGGAAGAAAGTTTCACACTGATAAAGCCTTTCCTGTCGCTTCTGCCTGAAAACACGGCGGAAGCGCCGCAGCATACGTCGCCCGGCTTAAGGCAGGCATCTGCCCGTTCGCAGCAGGCTCCCAGCCGCTCCCGGATGCAGAGTTCGGCAGATATTCTGAAACAGTCCGCTGCACCTGATTCCGGTATTGCTCCGGCTCAAGCTCCGGCGTCCGGCGCCCCTCGCACCTCAGCCCCGGCACCCGGCACATCTCACACCGAAACCGCCTCCCCGGCTCAACCTCCGGCCCCCGCCGCTGCCCGCTCCGAAACGGCCGCTCCGGTTCAAACCCCGGCATCCGGTTCTGAGACAACACCTATGCCCACCCACCAAGAAAAGGAGTAATTCCATGAAAGGCATCATCCTCGCCGGAGGTTCCGGCACCCGGCTCTATCCGCTGACCCAGTGCATTTCCAAACAGCTGCTGCCGGTCTACGACAAGCCGATGATTTACTACCCGCTGTCCGTGCTGATGCTGTTCGGCATTACCGACATCCTCATCATCTCCACCCCGCACGACACCCCGAACATCGAGCGCCTGTTCGGCGACGGTTCGGAACTTGGCTTAAATCTGCAATACAAAGTGCAGGACGCCCCCAACGGCATCGCCGAAGCCTTTATCCTCGGCCGCGACTTCATCAACAATGACAAAGTCTGCCTGATACTGGGCGACAACATTTTTTACATCCAGTCGCAGATGAACTGCTACCGCACCCTGATACAGGAAGAAGACAACGCCGCCACCGTTTTCGGCTATCACGTTTCCGACCCCGAACGCTTCGGCGTCATTGAGTTTGACAGCTTAAAGCGCGTCGTTTCCATTGAGGAAAAACCGAAAAAGCCAAAGTCCAACTATGCCGTAACCGGACTGTACTTCTATCCCGCCGACGTCGCGGAAAAGGCCGCTTCGCTCAAGCCGTCCAAACGCGGCGAACTGGAAATCACCGATTTAAACAAGCTCTACCTCAACGAAGGACGCTTAAACGTCATCCCCTTAAAGCGTGGCAACGCCTGGCTGGACGCCGGCACGCCCGACAGCCTGATGGAATCCTCGCAGTTCGTACAGATTATCGAACAGCGCCAGGGCTTAAAGCTCGCCTGCATTGAGGAAATCGCCTTCCGTCAGGGCTTTATCGACGCCGCCCGGATGCAAAAGCTGATAAACCGGCTCAAAGACGGCGTACCCTATAAGGAATATCTGAAAAAAGTATATGAGGAAAATCATGATCTTTACTAAAACCAGACTTGAGGGCGTGTACGTCCTCACCCCGCGCGTATTCACCGACACCCGCGGCTACTTCTTTGAAAGTTACAGCAAAAAAGAGTTTGAACAAAACGGCCTGCATTATGACTTCGTGCAGGACAACCAGTCTTTTTCGAGCTACGGCACCATCCGCGGCCTGCATTTTCAGAAAGGCGAACACGCACAGGCCAAACTCGTGCGCGTCATCTCCGGCGAAGTATTGGACGTCGCCGTGGACATCCGCCGCAATTCGCCGACTTACGGACAACACGTCGCCGTCCGCCTCTCGGGTGAGAATCAGCAGCAGCTGCTCATTCCCCGCGGTTTTGCCCACGGCTTTTCGGTCTTGTCCGAAACCGCCGTCTTCGCTTACAAATGCGACAATTTCTATTGCAAAGAAGCCGAGGGCGGCCTCTGCGTCAACGACCCCGCGCTGGGCATTGACTGGCAGATAGACATGAGCCGCGCCAACGTTTTGGAACGCGATTTGAATCACCCGCTGTTAAAGGATTTGGAACCATGTTTTTAGTAACCGGAGCCAACGGGCAGCTCGGCACCGCCCTGCAAAGCCTGCTCAAAGACCGGGCGGTTTATATTGACCGCGAGGATTTGGATTTGACCGACGAAACCGCCGTCAGGGAATATTTTGCCGCGCATAAGTTTGACTTTGTCATCAACTGCGCCGCTTACACTGCGGTTGACCGCGCCGAGGGTGATGCGGAAAACGCGCATAAGGTCAACGCGCTTGCACCGCTTTACCTCGCCAGACATGGCAGAAACGTCATCCACATTTCCACCGACTATGTTTTTGACGGCATCAACTGCAAGCCGTACAACGAAGACGACGCGCCCAACCCGCAAAGCGTCTACGGCAAGACCAAACGCGAAGGCGAGCTGAACGTGCTGGATAATGCCGACACTGCGATTGTCATCCGCACCGCCTGGCTTTATTCGCCCCACGGCGGCAACTTCGTCAAAACCATGCGCAAGCTCGGCGCCGAGCGGGAAAGCCTGAACGTTGTCTTTGACCAAATCGGTACCCCGACCAACGCCTATGACCTGGCGGAAGCGATTGTCGCCGCCCTGCCGCAGATACGCCCCGGCGAAAAGGAAATTTTTCATTTCACCGATGAGGGCGTCTGCTCGTGGTACGATTTCGCGCGCGAGATTATGGAGCAGTCCAAGCTGCCCTGCCGCGTCCGCCCGATAGAGAGCAGAGATTACCCGACGCCGGCGCCCCGACCGCATTACTCGGTCTTGAACAAGGCGAAAATCAAACAGCGCTTTAATATAGAAATTCCCCATTGGAAAGAAGGATTGGTAAAATGTCTGAAACAATTTTAGTTACCGGCGGCGCCGGCTTTATCGGCTCCAACTTTATCCCGTATTTTATGGCAAAACATCCCGATTACAAAATCGTTAATTTGGACAAGCTGACCTACGCCGGCAATCTTGCCAACTTAACGGAAGTGGAAAGCAATCCGAATTACACGTTCGTTCAGGGCGACATCTGCGACGAAAACCTCGTCAGCCGCCTGTTTGACGAACACCGCTTCACCGGCGTCATCCACTTCGCTGCCGAAAGCCACGTCGACAACTCCATCACGGGGCCGCGCGCTTTTATCAATACCAACCTCGTCGGCACGTTCAACCTGCTGGAAACCGCGCGCACGCACTGGTTTGACGCGCCGTTTTCTCCCAGACCCGGCTGCGAGACGCATCGCTTCCACCATATTTCTACCGACGAAGTGTACGGCACGCTCGGCGCCGAGGGCTTTTTTAAGGAAACCACGCCTTACGCCCCGAACAGCCCCTATTCGGCAAGCAAAGCCGGTTCGGACTTTCTCGTGCGCGCCTATCATCACACTTTCGGCCTGAACGTTACCACCTCCAACTGTTCCAACAACTACGGTCCCAAGCAGCACGATGAAAAGCTGATTCCGACCATTATCCGCAACTGCCTGAACCTCTCGCCGATTCCGATATACGGCAACGGGCAGAACATCCGCGACTGGCTGTACGTTACCGACCACGCCAAGGCGATTGACCTGATTTTCCACCGCGGCAAAAGCGGCGAAACCTACAACGTCGGCGGACACAACGAACTGACGAATATGGAAATTACCCACGCGATATGCGCCATTCTGGACGACCTGCGCCCGCGCAAAGACGGCAGAAAATACGCCGAGCTGATAACCTTTGTCAAAGACCGCGCCGGACACGACCTGCGCTATGCGATTGACCCGGAAAAAATCACCCGCGAACTCGGCTACAAACCGGACGAAACCTTTAAGACCGGCATCGTCAAAACCGTCAGATGGTATTTAGATAAAGCATAAACCGCGCCAGAACCATCAGCGCCACCCCGCCTGCCAGAACGTAACCAACCGCTTTCGGCAGGCTTTTTTGCGTCAGGAAATTCCCCAGCCACAGCAGCGACACCGGCAGCAGAATCATCACATAGCGGTATTCGCTGGAACAGAAATAGGGATACTCCAGCCAAAAATTCGCCCACGCCCCCAGCACCGAAAACGTCAGAACCACCGCAAACGCGTTAAACCCCCAGCCCTCGCCGAGCCTATAAAACGGCAGCGTGAAGAAACTTGCCGCCAGCAGTGCCGCCAGCCCGATTCCCAGCGCGTACAGCAGGTACGCCCACGTTACGCCGCTCCAGCTCCATTCGCCGAACAGCGACGTTTTGACCAGAGCCAGCCACACGTTCGGCTCCGCCAGCCCGGCGCGCACGTCGGCAAAAACCTCTCCCGCCGTCGCCAGCCCGAACAGCCGTTCCGCCAAACCGTAGCCGCGCAAATCCTGAAACGCATTGCCGACCGGCGGCGGCACCAGCGGGAAATCATACGCAAGCAGAAACCAGCCCCAGGCAAACCCAACCGCCGCCCCGGCACCGATAACCGCAAACTGCCCCCACAGCCGCGGCGATAGCTTATTCTCTGCCTGCGCCAGCCGGAACAGCCCCAGCACGCCGAGCGCCGGCAGCACCATCAGGCCGGAAAACTTGACCAGCCCCGCCGTCAGCAGCAGCCCGGACAAGCCCAGCGCCTCACGCCAGCCGCCGCCGATATACCACCTGTATCCGCAATATATCATCGCCGTCATCAGAAAATAAACCGCGGCATCGTTGTTGACCAGATTAGCGGCAATTCCGTGCGCCGGAAAAAAGCAGAACAGCGCAAACAGCCCGAGCCGCACCCCGCCCTTCAGCTTAAACTCCCGCAGCAGGCGCCAGAACACGATTCCCGCCCCCGTTATGCAGAACAGGCTGACAAAGCGCACGCTGTCAAACGCGGCTTCCCTGCCCGCACCGAACCACATGCAGAACTTTGTAACCGCCGCCGAAACCAGCCCCCACAGCGGCGGCTGAAAATAAACCGACTGCAAATACGCCGCCGGTGCCGCCAGAAAGAACCCGTTTTGCAGAAAATAATCCGTATGCATGACAAAGTTGTAGTAGTCGTACTGCCGCACGTTTCCCCACGACCCGAGCACATACCACAGGTTGAACAGAAACGCCGCCGCCAAAATGCCGTCCGCCGCAGATACGACGTCCTCCGCCGGCCCTTTCTTTCTCCACTGCAAATATATCAGCACCGCGCCGAAATACACAGCTGCCGTCCATATCGTTCCTGCCGGCATCACCAGATTCCAAATCATCAGAACCATACATAATCCGAATATGTCTTTTAAACTAAAATGCAGTGTCATCGTTTCTCCACATCGCCTGTTTTACCACCCAATACCTCCCGGCGCTTTCTGCCCGACAATTTCTGTTTCATCGCCAATCAAACCTCCAAAACCTCCGTACTTCGCCCCGCCGGTTCCCGTTTCATCGCCCGATAGTCCGCCGCCACCTTTGCAGCACGCTTTCTTTCCACCCGCCATACTGAACCTCCACCGCACCGGGCAGCTCATTCCGGTATCGCTTGTACTGCGCTTCATCGGCAAACTTAACCTCTTTGACCGCACTCCAGTCGCAGTCTTGAATCTCAAGCTCCGCACAATTTGAAAAATCCATCGTTTCAGGCAGCGGAATTCTGTTCAGGCTGACGGACGCCCCTTTGCGAAAAGAAAAAACGGTTTCTTCCGGCAAAGTTTTCAGCGCATACAATTTTATCCTGCGGTAACGCTTGCAGTCAACCATTCCTTTTCCCATATTTGAACTGCCGCCGATTGCCAGCACTGCCCCTTCTTTGAACGGCAGCTCCCGGCATCCCTGAAAGTCCATTCCCGTAAAATACGCTTCATCCGCCTCGGCCAGCGTTTCCAAGGGAAAATTTTCAAACCGCGCAATATGGGCGCAAACTCCAGCCGAAAACTGGGGCTTAACATCTCCTTCCTCATAACGGCAACAGTCAAAATAAACTTTTTTCAGCCCCCGGAAATCCCTGTCCGCAGGCAGCCCGTCAACCGGTGCGAAACCGCCGAAACGAACCTCGCAGTCCCGGCTGAACCTATAACCCGACACGCTTTCCAGCCGGCAATGGTCAAACAGGATATAGCGTACCCCGCTAAAATCTGTTTCTTTAGGAAAATTTTTGCACCTGTCAAAACTGACCGTTTTCCATTTAAAATCCGACGGGCGGGAAGAAACGCACAACTTGCTGTAGGCCCCGAAATTGACATTGCTAAAATGATAGTCGCCTTCCGACACCGCCAAGTCCAGCCTGCGCCTCTTCACCGGTGCCGACATCAGATACATACGCCCGCCTGATTTTCCAACCTGCACCTCAATATCTTTTGGCAAAGCCGTTAATTCAGACACACACCCGGCTGCCGCAGCTATTTTCGCCCCCCGCTCCCGAATGTCGTCAGGCTGTTCCCGCCCGCAAAATACGGATAAGATAATCTCGCGAAATTCAGGCATTTTCTCTTGTGGCAGCTTTTCTACACACCCCAGCATATCGCGAATGCTCCTGGCAAAATTCGTCCCCCTAAGCACTCCCGTACAGGCGTCGACAGTAATGTCGACCTCGCCGCGCTTATACGGGCGGAGAAAGTTTTCCGTTCCCAGCGGGCTTCTCGGTTCTGTTATGTCAATAAATTCCGCCATATATGCGCTCCTGTTCCCCTTACGCCGTTCCGTGTCGGCCAAACGCCCCGCAGTTTCTCCGGATACATAGCCGTCCGACAGATTTCGCCGCTTCATAAGCCGTTTTTCGCCCCACCCGGCCTGCGTTAAAATTATACGCTGTCCCCTTTCTTTTGTCAAAACTTTTTTCGTCTTTCGCCGGAAAATGCTTGCTTTTTTATCTTTTCCCGCTATTATAAATCGTTTTTTAAATTATAAAGATATTACTGTAAATTATAAGCATTATGAAAACGTACACTTACGAAGAACTGCAGGAATTCATCAGTTCCGTATTAAACCAGCCCTGTGGCGGAAAACTCGTTTATTGTTTCAGCCGCCGCGGATCAGACAAAAACCTTCATGCATTTATCATTGTCGAGGAAAATATGCGCCTTGAACTGCCTTGGCACGACGGGCCTCAATATTTAAGCCCCGGCGATTATCTGCACGCGTCGCGAAACGATATTTATGGCATCTCTGCCGCTGTTTTTAAAAACTGCTACGTGGAAGCGCCGGCTTCGGAAATCATCTCCTGAAGCGCTGGAAACCGCCTCGCTGCCTGAAGCCATCTTTGGGGTTGGCGCAAAACGCTTCTCCGGTGCACCTGCTTCTTGTCCGGCCGCTTCTTTTTGAAGCGGCTTTTTTGTGCCTTGCCTGTTTCCCTTTCCTCCTCCTTTCTTTGCCCTTCCTCGTCATTCTTCGGCCCTGTCCTCGCCGTTCCCTACCCTTTCCTCTCTTTTCGGCCAAACGTGAGCCGTTCTTAATATGCGGGCTACCTTTTCTATATACCAAAATATTATAGACAAAATACTTGACAACTAAACAAAAACAGCTTATGTATTAACTGAAAATTAACTTTTAAGAGGAAATTCCGCAATGAAAAAACTTGCTTTGCTGACGCTGTTCCTATGCCTTAGCTTTAGTTTTGCCGGTTTCGCCGATGCCGAAACCGAAAATTGGTGCGGAACTTATTTTGAAGAAGACGGCCGCGGCTACATTCGTCTGGCGCGGGACGACTTTGGCGTCGGCAGTTCCAACTGCAGCATGGACGGGTACAACGAACGGGCGGAAAGAAGCGGTACCGCAAATATCGCCCTGGATTTTACCAAAAACCGCTCTACCGTCAACAAATGGCGCAAATTCAACAATCATCTGATTGAAGTGCGCGGCAAATTCCGCAACGGCTACATTTCAGGCACCCGTTTCATCCGCGACATGGGCGTATGAGAGCACCGTAACTGACCATCCGTTACCGGCGGACGGCTGTACCCCCGCCCTATATACAGCCGGTTTTCGCCGCTCGCCTGCCGCAACGTCAGCCAACTCTCGCCATACGGCCGCCCGATATACAATCGGTCTTTGCCGCTCGCCTGCCGCAACGTCAGCCCGCTCTCGCCGCGCGGCCGCAGCAGCCCGCCCCATATTGCCCGTTTCATAATATCCGTCCGAGCTGCCGCCTATTTCATAATATCCGCCCAAATTTCCGCCGGCAGCGTTCCCCCGCCGATTTCTTTCATCGGGCTGTTGTCGTCGTTGCCGACCCATACCGCCGCCGTGTACCTGTCGTTTGAACCGATAAACCAGGCGTCGCGGTAATTTTGCGACGTGCCGGTTTTGCCGCGCGCATTTTTAACTTTCCTCGCCCGTTTTCCGGTTCCGCCGGTAACGACCTCCCGCAGCAGGATATTGATGTTCTGCACCGTTTCCGGCTTCAAAACCCTTTCCTTTCCCGGCGAATGGTACTGGTAAAGCAGATACCCGTCCGTATCCGTAACTTCGCGGATGGCGTATGGAAACACCGCATAGCCGCCGTTTGCCGTCGCCGCGTACGCCGCCGCCATATCCAAAACGCGCACTTCCGCCGCCCCGAGAATAATAGACGGCTCGTCCTTAACCCCAGTCGTAATTCCCAGTTTCAGCGCCGTACTGATAATGTCCTCCAAATTCAGATACGTCGCCAGATCTACCGTCGCCACGTTCAGCGACTGGGCAAACGCCTGTTTCAGGCTGACCGCGCCGCGAAATTTCCGGTCATAGTTCTGCGGTTCCCAGTCGTCAATCCGGATAGGCTCGTCCGCCAGCAGTTCATCGGGGGAAAAACCGTTTTCAAAGGCGGTCAGATACACAAACAGCTTAAACGAAGAGCCTGCCTGCCGCAATGCCTGCGTCGCCCGGTTAAACTGGCTCTTGTTATAGTCAAATCCGCCCGCCATCGCCTTAATCGCGCCGTTACGGTCCAAAACGACCACTGCTCCCTCGCTGACGCCGTTCTGCCGGTTGGCGCGGATATATTTGCGCAGGATATATTCTGTCCGCTGCTGCAAATCATAATCCAGCGTCGTCCTGACATAAATGTCATCGCCCCTGTCTTTGAGCAGATTCGGCAGCTCGCCCATAACATAATCGCCAAAGTACCTCGCGCCGAGAATTTTGCCGTTATTTGCCTCCCCGATAGGCAGATTGATGGCGTTTTCCCATTCTTTAAGCGAAATGGAACCGGCGCGCCGCATGAGTTTCAGCACGACTTCCGAACGCTCCAGCGCCAGTTTTTTGTTCCTTAGGTAGTTGTACTTGCTCGGTGCCTTCAACGCCCCTGCCAGAATCGCTGCCTCGCGCAGGTTCAAATCCTTTGCCTGCTTGTTAAAAAAACGTTTGGCCGCTGTATTCAGCCCGTACGCGCCGCTGCCGAAAAACACCCGGTTCAGATATATGTTCAAAATCTGTTTCTTGGTAAAATGCTTTTCCAGCCACTGTGCCAGCAGATATTCCTGCACCTTGCGCCGAATACTTTTTTCCCGGGTCAGAAACAGGTTTTTCGCCACCTGCTGCGTAATCGTCGACGCGCCCTGCGCATACCGCATCTTGGCAATATTGACAGCCATCGCTCGCGCAAACCCGATATAGTCAAAACCTCCATGCTTGAAAAAGCGCCGGTCTTCGGTATCAATCACCGCCTGATAAACATACGGCGGCAAATCGTCCACATCGACAGGTTTGGCAAACAACGCGCCGTAAGACGTGATTTCCCGCCCGTCCGCCGCCAGAATTTTCACCCCGGCCTGCCGTTCGACATACGCCGCCTTGGAAAAGTCCGGCAGCGTCCGGTAACAGTAATAAACATAGAGGCCGGCAAATAATGCCAAAACCAGCCCCAGCCACAAAGCCCCCATAAACAGCTTCAGTTTCCACGGCTTCCGGCTTTTTGCGCCGCGTTGTTTCTTTTTCGGTATGCTTTTTTTCCGATTCGGTGCCCTGTCCGGCTGCACGCTCTTTTTCAATGTTCTTTTCTTTAATGCTGCCTTTGCCATATTCTGCTCCATACGATAGCTTTATGGCATAATAGCGCACCGTTGGTTAGAAAAGATTTAATATCGGAAGATATTTGCCTGCACCCAAGCACCAGACGCTTGCCTCTCCGGCGCCTGCCGCTCCGGCACCGATAGGAGCGCCCTCCCCCTCTCGCGCCAAATCTCTGTTGCTACTCCCCTTGCCGTCTTTCCTGTTCCACGCCCTTTTGCCGCCTCTCTGCCGCCGCCTCGCTGCCACCGCCTCTCTGCCACCGCCTCTCTGCCTCTCCCTCTCGCGCCAAATCTCTGTCTTCACTCCAACTCAGGCCGAATATTCCCGGCTTTTATGAAACAGTGCTGCTTTCTCTGCCGTTAAAGGCTGCGCCGCCGTTTTAATCTCGCTCTTTTTCACCTCGCCGCGCGCTGCAATTTCGGCCTTCATCTCTGCCGACACTTTTGCCGGACGGGCTGCAGCCGTAAGGCCGCCTTTCTGCTCAATCGCCGCTTCCCCGTTCTCATTAACGACCCCGGAAATATCGCGCGCCGCCAACCCGACGTCAATTGCCGTGCTCGCCGCCGTTCCCAACCCCGGCAGACACCCCAGAGCGCCGGAAGCCATTTCTCCGCAGGCGCCTTTCCAATCTCCGTCTTTAAGGCGCTGCCATGCAAAATACGCTCCTGCGCCAAGGCTGACCAGCGGGATTTTCTTCAAAACCGATTTTCCGACCGCCGTACCTGCCGTTTTGGCAACGGTCTTTGTAACGGCTTTGCCCACCGCTGTCTTTGCCACTGCCTGCCCGGCTTTCTCCGCCGTCTTGCCGACGGCTTTGGCGACTTTTGTATTAGAAACAGCTTTTTCCGCCTTGTCGTATGCCCGTCCCAGCAGGGTCTCGTTCAAAATTTCCGCCCCGCCGTCAATCGCCGCGTCAACAGCCCGGTCAAACTTCGCATTGGCTGCTGCTGCCTGCGCCAGAATACCCGCCTGTTTCACCGCCTGCTCAGCTATTTGTTCTGCCGTCAGCGCCGCCGTTCTAGTCCCGCCTTTGGCTGCCAGTTTTTGCTCAAGCTTATCCATAGATTCCGCGGCCATTTCCTTAACCGGAGTCACTTTTTGCTCCAGTGCCGCATTTTGCTGCACAAAACCCTTTTCCCGCGCTTCTTTTTCCCGCAGGCGCTCCCCCATCATCTTAATCGTTTCCGACGACGGCACCCAGTGGGGACTGAAATCCTTAATGCCCGCCTCAGCCAGTTCCCTTTGGATACGAGCCTCATGAGTGCGGGCGATTGCTCCAACGCCTTTTTCGTGTTCCTGCAAAAAAAGCTCAATGTCTTTGGCCGGAAAGTCATACACAACTCCCGCCTGCGCCATTCCCAGCGATGCCAGATTGTTCTTGTCAAACTTTATATTTTTAAGTTCCGGATTTAAATCGCAAAGCTCCGCCCACTCTTTCTGATACTCGCTCACTCTCTGCTCGTAGTTTCCGTATTGCAGATTCTGCCACGCCTGAATATAAGCCTTTCTTTTATCAGGCTTCGGACTAACGATTTTTCTTCCTGTGCCGTCTATCCGCGTCTCAAAACAATTATCCCTCCCGTTGCCTTTCTGAAAAATACTAGCGCCACCGTGTTTGACAGCCTGTTTTCTGTGGTATTCAACATCAGACATTCCGTCCGGAAACTTATAACCGCCGCCGATGGCAATGCCGAGTTTCTTCTCCGCTTCCGGAATGCTCTCTTTTCCGTCAATAACGCCATCTGCATACAAATCGGCAACCATCTTCTTTATCTTCTCTTCCGATGGTATCTTTTCCCACCATTTTTTCTTGAGTTCGGGACAAATGCGAACCATCTCGTCATAATACTCTTTACCGCTGAAACTTTTTGACCGAGCAAAAATATCGTCCATAATGTCCGCATACGTCATACCGCTGAATTCTTCGCTCATTGCCGCTCTCCCGCCAAATATCTCAATAATTGCTAACATAATACCACAAAATTAACACTCTGTAAACAAAAAACGCACAATCGCCGCTTTTCCCTTTACCTTACGCATTTTGCCTGCTATATTCCTTCCATCTGGAATATTGAGGAAAAATACATGACAAACACGCAAGATGCCAAAGAAAAAGTATGCCTGATAGACGGCTCGGGATATATCTTCCGCGCCTTTTTCGCCAGCCCGCAGATGACCAACCCCGAGGGGCTGCCCGTCAACGCCGTTTACGGCTTCCTCAATATGTTCTTAAGCCTGACCGCCAATATCAAATGCGACTACTGCCTCGTGCTGTTTGACGCCAAGCGTCAGAACTTCCGCAATGAGTTTTTCCCTGAATACAAGGCCACCCGCCCCGAGCTTCCGCCGGAGCTGAAACCGCAGTTTGACCTCATCCACGAAGCCGTTGAAGCTCTGAACCTGCGCTGGCTGCAAATGGAGGGGTATGAAGCCGACGACCTGATTGCCACCTATACCGCGCTGGCGTTAAAAGACGGCAAAGACGTTACCGTCGTTTCCGCCGATAAGGACTTAATGCAGCTGATACGCCCCGGCGTCGAGTTCTACGACGGCATGAAAAACAAGTTTTTCACTCCCGAAGACGTCAAAGAAAAGTTTGGCGTCTATCCCGAACGCGTTACCGACGTGCAGGCGCTCGCGGGCGATTCCACTGACAACATCCCCGGCATTCCCGGCATCGGGCTGAAAACCGCCGCCGAGCTGGTCAATATGTTCGGCTCGCTGGAAGGCGTACTGGAACACGCTGCCGAAATCAAACAAAACAAACGCCGCGAACTGGTTATGGCGCATAAAGAAGACGCGCTTATCTCCCAAAAGCTCGTTACCCTGAAACCTGACGTGCCGGTCGAACTGCCGCTAAAAGACCTGCGTTGTATGGCGCCGCATCAGGATGTACTGATAAGCCTGCTCGACCGCCATGCTTTCAAAAGCCTCAAAAACAAAGCCTTAAACTGGCTCAAACAGCGCTGCGGCGACCTGCCGGAAGAACCCGCCGCTACGGCTTACAAGCCTGTTTACTCGCTGGTTCAGACCCCGGCGGAGCTTGATGCACTCGCTGCCGCCGTTCGCGCCGAAAACGCCTTTGCCTTCGGCGTCCACACCGCCGGTGAAAAATTCTTCGGCCTGTCGGTCAGCTTGAAAAATGCCCGCGCGTTTTACATACCGATTTCGGTGCCCGCCCCTGCGGCGGCAATCCCGGGCGACCTGTTCGCCCCTGCTGCGACTTCCGATGACCTCTTCGCTCCCGCCGCAACTTCCGGCGACCTCTTTTCCAACAACCGTTCCGAACCCGCCGCCCCCAATACAACCTCCCAGTCAGGTTCTCCCGCCGCTATCTCCATCTCCCTGCTTAAAGAATTTATTCAGAGCCTGTTCGCCGACGCTTCCGTCCTCAAAATCTCCCTGAACCTGAAAGATAACCTGCACCGGCTGGAAGAAGCCCTGCAAACGGAACTTTCCCCCTTCCCGTACGACGATGTGGCGATTATGTCCTACGACCTTAACAGCTCCGCCGTAACCCACACGCTGCCCGCCCTCGCCGCCGAGTTTCTGGAAACGCCGCTCAAAAGCGCCGCCCCCGAATACAAAAAAACCGACTTTTCGCTTATGCCCGCCGCCGACGCGCTGCATTTCTTTGCCGAAGAGGCGGATTATACCTACCGGCTGTACAGCCTCTTTGCCCCGCGCCTGCTGCCGGAAAAAAAGCTCTTCGTCTACGAAGGGATTGACCGCCCGCTTTCCGCCGTGCTCTGCGACATGGAACGCGCCGGCATTATGCTTGACACGCTGCGCTTAAAACGGCTGGATTCGCAGTTTGACGAGGAAATGCGCAAAATCTCGCAGGAAATCTACCAGCTTGCCGGCGAAGAGTTTAACCTCAGTTCCCCCAAACAAATCGGCGAAATCCTTTACACCAAATTCGGGCTGAAAGGCAAAAAACACACCTCCGGCTCACTGAACACCAGCGCCGAGGTCTTGGAACAGATGGCCGAAGAGCACGAACTGCCGCGCCGCATACTGGACTGGCGCCAGTATCAGAAGCTGAAATCCACTTACACCGCGGCGCTGCTCGCCTTAATGGACAAGAACCACCGCATTCACACCACCTACAGCCAGATATCGGTCAACACCGGACGCCTGTCCTCGCTTAACCCCAACTTGCAGAACATCCCGGTACGCACGCCAATCGGGCGCGAACTCCGCGAATGTTTTATCGCCAAACCCGGCTGCAAACTGATAGCCGCCGACTACTCGCAGGTTGAGCTGCGCCTGCTCGCGACCATTGCCGACGTTAAATTCCTTCAGGAAGCGTTCCGCGAAGGCGTGGATATTCACCGCAAAACCGCTGCCCAAGTCTTCGGCATTCCATACAACGAGGTGGACGCCGGGCACCGCCGCCGCGCCAAGGCGATAAACTTCGGCATCGTTTACGGCATTTCCGCATTCGGGCTGTCCAAGGAGATTGAAACATCCCCCGCCGAAGCCCAGCGCTATATTGACGCCTACTTCGCCAATATGCCGGAAGTCAAGGCCTATATGGACGCGACCATAAACTTCGCCCGCCAAAACGGTTACGTCCTGACCCCGTTTAACCGCAAAATCACGATTTTCGGCATTCAGGACAACAACAAGCGTCTGGCGTCGTTTGCCGAACGTGCGGCCATCAATGCGCCGATACAGGGCGGCGCCGCCGACATCATCAAACTGGCGATGAACAAAATCGCCGCCGCCCTCACCGAAACCGGGCTGAAAACCCGTATGCTGCTGCAGGTGCACGACGAACTGGTGTTTGAAGCGCCGCTTGACGAAGTGGAAACCGCCGCCGCGCTGATAAAACGGGAAATGGAAAACATCGCCGGCATAGACCTCAAGGTTCCGCTGATTGCCGACATCGGTATCGGCGACAACTGGGGCAAGGCGCATTAAAGGTGCCCCGGCAACAATCAGCCCCCCGCCGACACCGGCGAGGCAAAGCGCATTAAAGACGCCTCTCGCCGAAACAGCCGGCCCACGGCCCGCTGACGCCGGCGGAACAAGGCACATTAAAGACACCTCCCGCCGCAACAATCGGCCACCACCCCTCCGACGCCGGCGGAGCAAGGCACATTAAAGACGTTTTATTACTAAAACACAGAAAAAGAAAGGACAACCAATGATTATATTTGACTTGGACGGAACTCTCCTCAACACGGCAAAAGACCTGGAAGTCGCCTTAAACTACGCCCTGCGCGCCCACGGCTTCCCCGAAAAGACCGAAGCCGAAACGCTGGCGTTGCTCGGCAACGGCATTGACGTTCTAGTTGCCGGAGCCATCCCCGGTGGCCGGCAGAACCCGGATTTTGAACCCGCCTACGCCACGTTCAAAACCTACTATTCCGCCCATCTGAACGATTACACCGCCCCCTACCCCGGCATCATCCCGCTGTTACAGGAGCTGCAAAGGCGCAACGTCAAAATGGGCATCGTTTCCAACAAATTTGACGAGGGCGTCAAGGCGCTGGCGGCAAAGTTCTTCGGCGGGCTGATAGACTATGCGCAGGGCGTGAGCGATACCGTAAAGAAAAAACCCGCTCCCGACGCCGTTTTTGCGCTGATTGCCGCCCAAGACGCCGCCGCCGAACCCAACATATACGTCGGCGATTCCGAAGTGGATATTGAAACCGCCCGCAACGCCGGCCTGCCCTGCATAAGCGTCTCCTGGGGCTTCCGCACCCGGCAGGCATTGCAGCAAATCGGCGCTGAAATCATTATTGACCGCCCGGAAGAACTGCTGAAACATATCTGACGGCTCAAATGCCCCCCGCTGACAAACCGCGTTTCCGAGGCATCTCCTTTTACCCGCGATAAAACTTTCCCTCAGCCTTGAGCTTCTTAAAATGCTCTGCGTCACGGTATTTAAAAACTTTTGCGGGGTTTCCGCCTGCAATCGCATACGGCGGTATCTCGCCGTGCACGACGGCACCGCCCTGAATAATCGCCCCTTCGCCGATTTTCGTTCCCGGCAAAATCAAAACCCGCGCTCCAATCCAGACAAAATCGCCGATAACCACATCGCGAAAATTTAACGTATCGTCATACGGAATGGCATCTCCCTCATAATTGTGATTTTGTGTAATAATCATGCAGTCGCCAGCAGCAATGACATACGACCCGATATCCACCCTTCCCTTACCGGTAATCTTCATGCCGTGAAAGCGCACGTTATCGCCCAATGTTGTATTGCGGTTCACCTTGCTCGGCCCGGCAACATACAGGTTCCTGCCCGTTTTTTTCGCCGTACGGCGGATTTTTGAAACATACGGATTCCGATAGTCCCCACACCACAAAAGGTTCTCCAGCCGCTTTAAAAACGGCTTGCGGTATTTTTCGACCGGCATCAGATAACTCAACAATTTGGCTAACGTTTTCATTCTAAAATCCTCCGTTCAATTGTCGAAATAAAACCGTCGTTTTATTTCATATCCTTTAGTTTATATTATCTCCTTGTATTTGCAAGGAGATTTTCTCTGTTAAATTGTTGCAAAAAAACGACCCTTTAAATACAGCGCCTTAAATACGGCTCCTGCCCGCTAAATATAACGCCCGCCTGCCTTTCCCGAAAGCTTTCTCCTCCCCCAAACATCGCGCATATATCAACGTCCGCGCTGTTTCCGATACAACACCACATTTTTATTATGCTCGGTCAGGCTTCGGGCAAACCGGTGCCCGCCACTCAACCCGTCCGCCACAAAATACAGATATTTTGTTTTTTCGGGATGTGCCGCCGCCCGTATCGCCTCGCGCCCGGGGCTGCAAATCGGCGCCGGAGGCAGCCCTGCATAAACGTACGTATTATACGGAGAATCCGCCGTCAGGTCTTTCTTATACAGCGGCCGCCCCAAATTCATCTGCCCGTTGGTTACGGCATAAATCACCGTCGGATCCGTTTGCAGTTTCATACCAAGATTAAGCCGGTTGACAAATACCGAAGCAACCTTGCCGCGTTCGGACGCCAGACCGGTTTCTTTTTCAATGATGCTCGCCAACGTCAGCAGCTCTTTTTCCGTTGCCAAGGGCAAATCCTTATCCCTCCTGGCAAACGCCGCCGCCAGTTCGTTCTCCATAGCCGTTTTTGCCTTTGCCAGAATGCTGTTGCGGCTCTCTCCGCGGGAAAAATGGTAAGTTTCCGGCAACACGTCGCCTTCCTGTAATTCCAGCGTTATCTCGCCGCTCAAATACGGATTGTCCGCCAGAATTTTCTTTATCTCCGCCAGCGTTTTCCCCTCGGGTATCGTTACGCTGCGGACAATCACGTCGCCCTCTGCCAGACGCCGCGCCGTCTTCTCTATCGAAACCGCGCCGGCAAAAGCATATTCTCCGGCCTTAATTTTCCCGGCCAGCCCGTTCAGCCGCGCATACAATACAAACAGCCGCGCATCGGCAACCACGCCTTTTTCCTCCAGCATCGCCGCCGTCTGGTTCAGCCCCGCCCCGCGCGGCACGGAAACTTCCGTCATCCCCGCAAGTTCATATTCCCGCCGGAACTGTTCATTCACCCATAAAACGGCGAAAGCCCCTGACAACGCAAGCAAAAACATGGTCGTCAGGAGCCAACGGAATATCTTCATCATAAACCCGCCGTATCGTTTTAATCGCTGTACTTCTTAAACACGATGGACGAATTTGTACCGCCGAAACCGAAAGAGTTCGACATAGCCGCCTTGATTTCGCGTTTCTTCGGCTTTAACGGAACCAAATCAAAATCAGCCAGCTCGTCAGCCGGATCTTCCAAATTCAGCGTCGGCGGACAGGTCTGTTCCTGTATTGCCATAATCGTATAAACGGCCTCAACGGCGCCGGCTGCGCCAAGCAGATGCCCGATAGCAGACTTTGTCGAAGACATCGAAACATTCTTAATGCCCTCGTCGCCGAACAAACGTTTTACCGCCATTGCTTCGCCGACGTCGCCCGCCGGAGTCGACGTCCCGTGCGCATTGATGTATCCGATATCAGACAGCTCCACGCCATGCTCTTTTGCATGGTCAGCCGCCATTTTCATTGCCCGGTATGCGCCATCGCCCGAAGGCGCCGTAATATGATACGCGTCGCCGCTCATGCCGTAACCGACGATTTCGGCATAAATCTTCGCGCCTCTCTTTTTGGCGTGCTCCAATTCTTCCAAAACCAGTGCACCGCTGCCTTCGCCCATAACAAAGCCGCTGCGGCCTTTGTCCCACGGGCGGGAAGCCTTTTCCGGCGCATCGTTAAAGTCGGAAGTAATTGCCTTCATCCGGGCAAAACCGGCCAGCCCCAAAACGTTTACCGCCGATTCGGCGCCGCCGGCCACCATCATGTCGGCATCGCCGCGCGCAATCATCGCCGCCGCGTCGCCGATGGCATGGGTTCCGGTAGAGCAGGCCGTAACACAAGCATGGTTCGGGCCTTTCAGCCCGTATCTGATGGAAACGTTGCCCGAAATCAGGTTAATCAGCACCGACGGAATAAAAAACGGCGAAATTTTCTTCATACCGAATTCGTTAAACGAAACGGCGTTTTCATAAATCCCCTGCAGGCCGCCGATACCGGCGCCCATCATAACGCCCGCGCGGTCTTTTTCTTCCTCGCTGGCCGTTTCGGCATCCCATCCGGCGTCTTTTAAGGCATCTCCGGCGGCAGCCATCCCGTACATAATGAACTTATCATTCTTCTTCTGGTCTTTCGGGGCAAATACCGTATCCGGATTAAAATCGGGCTCATTTTCGCCAAACGGAACCTGGCCGGCAATCATAACCGGAATGTCTTTAAGGTCAACGCCCTCAATCCGGCTGATGCCGGACTTCCCCGCCATCAGGGACTCCCAGTTATGCTTAACGCCTCTTCCGAGCGGGGAAACCACGCCCATACCTGTAACGACAACTCTTCTCATTAAACAACCTCTCGTCTCTATCCGCCGCTTTGCCGCCCCGGAACAGGACAGGCCATACAACCGGCACGGCAAGCCAACACGGATAAATTTAGTATGAAAAAACTCGCTTAAAACTTTTGAGCGAGTTCTAACTTATGATAATTCCAAAGACTTACGCAGCTTTTGAAAGATAGTCAATAGCATCTTTTACTGTAAGAATTTTTTCTGCTGCTTCATCAGGAATTTCGCAACCGAATTCTTCTTCGAATGCCATAACCAGCTCAACGGTATCCAGGCTGTCAGCACCCAAATCGTCAATAAAGTTTGCGTTGTCTGTTACTTTTGTTTCTTCAACACCTAAATGTTCAGCAACAATTTTCTTAACACGATCAGCGGTATCAGTCATTAAATTCAACCTCTAAAAATTATTAAAACAAATTTTAGACTAACGTCTGAAACAAACGCTACACACAAAAACTTTATTTGACAAGCATTTTTTTAAACTTTTCAACTTATCCCCCTGTCCGAACAGCCGGAAGGCGCTGTTTTTCAGGCTTTTCCCCGCGCCAAAAAAAATTCGTTTTTCCTGCAAAATAACACTTTATTTCTATAAAAAGGCACACTATATATACCAATGAATTAAAGGACTAATGATTTTTTTAAGATGAAGGGATAAAAATATGCAGATAGGAATTATCGGAACCGGAATGGTCGGCAGCGCCATCGCCTATTCGCTGGCAAGCGAAGGCAGTGCGGAAAAACTGATTTTAATCGACGCCAACAAGGAACGCGCAATTGCCGAGGCCATGGATATTTCCCACTCCACCCCGTTTACGTTCGGTGCCCGTGTCGTCGCCGGCGATTATAAGGATTTGAAAGACGCCGGCATTATCGTCATTACGGCCGGAGCCAACCAAAAGCCGGGAGAAACCCGTCTTGACCTGCTGGAAAAGAACGTCGGCATTTTCAAAAGCATTATCCCCGAAGTGGTCAAATACGCCCCGAACGCGATTTTGGTCATCGCCGCCAACCCGGTTGACATTATGACCGAAGTAACCTTAAAGCTTTCCGGTTTCCCGAAGAACCGCGTTTTCGGCACCGGCACCGTGCTCGATTCCGCCCGGTTCCGCAGCATTCTCGGACGCCACCTCGGCATCTCGCCCAAATCCGTCCACGCCAATGTCATCGGCGAACACGGCGACAGCGAGGTGCTGGTCTGGTCCAGCGCCGTCGCGGGAACCACCTGTGTTGAGCGCCTCGCCGGACAAATCGGCAAAGATTTGGATAAAGTCGTCAGAGGCTCTATTGACAACGAGGTGCGCAACTCAGCCTATACGATTATCAAAGGCAAAGGCTCTACCTATTTCGGCATTGCCTCAGCCACGCAGTACATCTGCAACTCTATCATCAGCGACAAGCACGCGATTTTAACCGTCAGCTCGCACCATGACGAAGGCATCGGCGGCTATGATAACATTTGTTATTCGCTGCCTTCAATCGTCAGCAAAAACGGCGTTGAAACGGCTCTCGTTCCCGAATTGTGCGACGGCGAACGCGAGGCACTGGAAAAAAGCGCCGCCACGCTTTCCGAATATACAAAAAAAGCGCTGGCAATGCTGTAAGCCGCCGGAACCGGCGCTGTATCCGGCGCCGCCCTTCCGCATAATTTCAAATTCTCCAAAAAGAAAGCGTCCGTTTACCGGGCGCTTTCTTTATATGGTCTGTAGTTTCCGACAGTTCTCTGATTAGGCAGCCGCGTCTTCCCCGCGTTCGCCGCAGGCAGTGCAGTTGCCTAATCCGCCCGCACATTCGCCGCAGGCAGTGCTCCTCTCAACCCTCCTACGAAAGCACAGCCCGCCCTAATCCTCGGCAAAGACAGGGCATACCTCCCGCACCAGCCCTAGTCCAACGGCGGCAGCGGCGCATAATATTTATACCATAACCGTTGCAGCATATAAAAGAAATTGGTTTTTGGCACCACCGTTCCCAGTGGCTTGCGCGACGAGGCAAAGTGCAGAATAGTCGCCGGCGCAAACACGTCCTCATAATTCAGCCAGTCCTCGCCGTAATACGCCGCCATTGTCGGCAAATCAACATGCTCAAAAAAGAAATTCATCGTATTGTCTTCAAACGGCAATACCGCAACATCTTCGCCGACCACAACGTTAAATGCGTCCTGATCCATATAGGTACGGAAATTGTTGTTGGTATAGTCCTCAAGCTTCGCCAAAAGGTTGTCCTCGCGGATTTTCTTAAGATTCATCAGCATCACGCCCGCATTGAAATAATAGCCGCGCTTTTCCAGATTAAGCTCCAAAACGTGCGCGTTTTCAAAGAACCAGGACGGGTCTTTGACCGCCGCCAGATATTTGCCCTCAATATCAGTCCGGTACAGGCCGTTCAAATCATGCAAAACCAAAACGTCGGAATCCATATACAGGACTTTATCCAGCTGCGGCAGCGCCTTGGCAATATAATATTTCAGCAGCGACGTCTTTGAAACATGCGTATCCCTGATATAAAACAAATCAATTTCCTTCTGTGGCAAAACCGTAACCGTAACGCCGTTTCCTGCCAGCGCTTTCAACGCCGCCTCGTCAGAAGCCGAAACGTCCAGCGTCATAACATAGAAGTTGTACTTGCTGCCCGGGCACTTGGTCTGTTTTGCCGAGTTAATCGCCACCCGCGTAAAATCCATATAATTGGCGTCGGTAATCAGCGCCGCGTTGACGGTTCCGTCCACACCCTCGCAGTTTTGCGGCGTCAGCTGCAAATCAAAATCATAGCTTTTCGCCGCCGGCTTATCCTGCCCGAGCTGGGTTTCCGCCTGCGCCTCCAGCTGCTGGCGTTCCACCTCGCGGTCAATATACGACGCCCACAACAGCAGCCCGACCACGATAATCGCCATCACGTCGGCAACTATCACCCATTTCATTCCCTTGTCTTTCATCATTCTCTCCCGTCTGGTATTCCGGCAGTCCGTTTCATAACGCCGCCGCCCGTATGTTTTCCCGCAGTTTAACCCGGGATATGTAAACATCAGGTTAACCGCCGCCCCCGCCATCGGCAGTATTTTTTGCCATTTTGTCATGAACAATACCAGCCAGCACATTCCTATCGTTGTGTATCTCCGGCATCATCAGGAAAATGTCTTTCTCGCCGACAAAACAATAGTTGGCAGCCGGATACGGTTCCATAATCTTTAACGCCGCAAGTTGCGCTTCCATGTCTGTTCCGAAACTTTTAGCAAATATTTCCGCGTCCAGCCTCTTGCCTTCCGCAACATTTTCCGGTGTTATCCCATAAAATATCCCTCCTCCGAGATACATTGCATCTCCCCAAATCGGACTTCCGGGTTCTGCTAAAAAGAAACCGCTGGAAAACATCACGCTGACATATAACGGCGCGCGAAATAACTCTCTGTCGCGCTCATATGTACGCAAAGAATACTCATCATGCATACCCGCAAATTTTTTCCTGCCGTACAGGCCGCCCAAAGTTGCCAGCCTGTATTTCTTTCCCGGTTCCAGACGCGGCAGCAAATCTTGCTTTATCCTTTCAACATACATTTCGTCCTGCCTGTTCCCCAACAGCCAGATTTTTTGCGCATAAAAGTCCGTCCCGGCATAAACGCAAACCAGAACCGCCGCTGCCGCCAGCGCCATATTGCGGCAACCTCTGCCGCCGCAGGTAACCGCCACCGCCAACAAAACCGCAATTAAATACGGAACTGAAAAAAAATGAACCCGAAACGTATCAAAAAAATCGTGCGGCGCAATAAAAGCCAGAAAAAATGCCAGATAGACCGAAACAATCAGACAAAACGCACCCCACAGAAATTTCCGCCGCCCCCGCGACGCAGCCAGTGCCGCCGCGGCCAGCAACAGGAAACCGTATCCTGCAAGCGGCGATTCATACGGAAATACCGAATATAATATTTCCCACGGCTTATGCCATCGCTGCAAAAACCTTTCCGGTACCTCCTGTAAAGGAAGCGTCTGCACGTTATACATTCCCAGATAAATCAGATTCTGCCGTTTCATCTCCCAGATAACCGCCGCATAACAAAACAGCGCCGCCATAACGGCCGCCCCCAGTTTTACATAATGCCCCAAAATCGCTTTTACGCTCTTTTCCGCCCGCAGAACATCCAGCCAAAATTTCCCCGTGCAAATCGTCAGGACCAGCTCAAGCGCCGCCGTATATCCGCCCAGACTGACAAACAGCGCCGATATGCCCGCCACGGCATACCCTGCCGCTTTTTTCCCTGCCACCGCGGCACACTCCGCCTCTTTTTTTCCGTCTTCCGCCGCCAAAACCACCCGGTCAATCCAAATCACGCCCCAAACGCACAAAAAATGCCAGACGAATATGGACAATATCTGGTGCACATAATATAATTGCGTCAGCACATACGGATTCAACACAATCAGCAAAGTAAACGGCAGCACATCGCGGTATCTCTCCGGCAGTCCGTACCATTCGGCCAGCCTGACCGCCGCCAGGGCAAAAAAGGCAAAACCCAGCAAGACGTTAAAAACCGGCAGAATATGCCCGCCGGTCAACAGCCATGACGGCAGAAACTGGGTAAACCGCCCTTCAAACACGCCGGCATCTAACGGAACGCCGTAACGCATAAAACGAAAATCGTGGTTTCCCAGAAAGAAACTGCTCCAGTAAATCAGAAAAACCACTGCCAAAATAAGCCAGACAACGCCCGCGCATTTCAGCCCAAAAGTGCAAATACTCCCATACGCCTTCTGTGATGACATATAACGTTCGATTATAGTCATCAGTTTTATTGTTTATTAACCGATTGTGTTTACACTAAAAGCCCTAAAAACAGACTGTAGAAAAAAAAGGAACCTTTTTTTCAGCATCCCGTGTTCCAATTTTTCCCGACCACTCTTCTCCATCCGGCAGCCTTGCCGCACCGGCCTTTCTTCCGGCCATCCGTTTTCCCCAGATATCCCTAGTCGCGCCGCATCTTCCCCTAACCGCAGTTCCCCCCCTGCCCTGTCATCTCCACGCAAGAAAGGCGGCTCTCCTTGGAACCGCCTTTCATTTCATCATCGCTGCAAGCTAGATTTCAAAGTCCGTAACTCCTTCGTACGCCAGCTCATAAAGCTTCTGAATTTCCTTAATCAGCGGATAACGCGGGTTGGAACCGGTGCACTGGTCGTCAAACGCCAGCGTCGGCAGCGTTTCCATCGCTTTCTTAAAGTCTTCGTCGGTGTACTCGCCGCGGATGGCAAACCACTCGCGGATAGAGCCCGGAATACCGATTTTCGTCTTCAGCTCTTTAATCGCCTCAACCAGTGCGTTGACTTTCTCGTCGTCGGTCTTGCCCTTAAAACCCATCGCCGCGGCAAACTGTGCGTACGCCGCCTTGGCGTTCGGGAACTTGTACTGCGGGAAAGCGCACTGTTTCGCCGGCTTGTCCGTCGCATTAAAGCGGATAACCTGGCAAATCAGTAACGCGTTCGCCACGCCGTGCGGAATGTTGAAGTGCGAACCGAGCTTGTGCGCCATCGAGTGGCAGACGCCCAGAAACGCATTCGCAAACGCCATACCGGCCAGCGTCGCCGCCGTGTGGACTTTCTCGCGGGCATAAGAGTCCGCTGTCGCATAAGAGGACGGCAGGTAGTCAAACACCAGCTTGCCCGCTTCCAGCGACAGGCCGCGCGTATATTCGGTCGCCATGGACGAAACGTACGATTCCAGCGCGTGGGTCAGGATGTCGATACCCGAAGCCGAGCACAATCCCTTCGGCATCGTCTGTACCAAATCCGAGTCGATAATCGCCATCGACGGAGTCAGCGCATAGTCCGCCACTGCGTACTTGACGCCCTCGTGGTCGTCGGTGATGATGGAGAACGGCGTTACTTCCGAACCCGTGCCGGACGTGGTCGGAATGGCGACCATCACAGCCTTTTCGCCCAACTGCGGGAATTCGAAAATACGTTTGCGGATATCCATAAAACGCATTGCCAAGTCTTCAAATTTGAGCTCAGGATGTTCATACATCAACCACAGAATCTTGGCGGCATCCATCGGCGAACCGCCGCCCAGAGCGATAATGACATCCGGCTGGAAGGTATTTACCATATTGATGGCAACGTTAATCGTGCTCAAATCCGGATCCGGTTTAACATCGGAGAAAATCTGATATTGAATGCCCAGACCTTCCAAAACATCGGTGATTTTCTTGGTATAACCCAAATCGAACAACGGTTTGTCGGTAACCAGAAAAGCTTTTTTGCGGCCTTTCAGTTCTTTCAATGCCAGCTCCAGAGAACCCGGTTTGAAATAAATTTTTTCCGGAACTTTGAACCACAACATATTTTCTTCACGCATCGCTACTGTTTTAACGTTCATCAGATGTTTAACTCCTACGTTTTCGCTGACCGAGTTGCCGCCCCAGGAGCCGCAGCCTAAGGTCAGAGAGGGTTCAAGTCTAAAATTGTACAAATCGCCGATGGCACCCTGCGAAGACGGGCAGTTGATTAAAATACGCCCGGTATGCAGTTTTTCACCAAAATATTTAATGCGCTCATCGTTGGTCTGATGCGTATAGAGAACCGAAGTATGTCCGGCACCGGCAAACAAAACCAGCTTTTGGGCAATATCGGTTGCTTCTTCAAAATCTTTGGCTTTATACAGACCCAGAACCGGAGAGAGCTTTTCCGCGGAGAACGGTTCATGATGGCCGATTTCCGAAGCTTCGCCGACCAGGGCTTTGGTTTCGACCGGAACTTTAACTCCGGCCATTTCGGCAATTTTATATGCCGGTTGTCCGACAATGCCGGCATTCAGTTTACCGTCAATAAAGATGACTTTGGAGAGTTTTTCTTTCTCTTTGGCCGACAACAGATAAGCTCCGCGATATTCCAGTTCTTTACGAACGTCGTCATAAACGTCTTTGACGCAGACAATAGACTGCTCGGAAGCGCAAATCATACCGTTGTCAAAAGTTTTGCTCATCAAGATTGAGCTGACGGCCATTTTAATATCTGCTGTCTCGTCAATGATAGCCGGCGTATTGCCTGCGCC
>OHEX01000212.1_pt1 | contig 36095 bp, 27 predicted proteins | sample 1567361 | NCBI WGS metagenome assembly OHEX01 (sample SAMEA3879585, study PRJEB24766) | human gut metagenome | biome: human-associated habitat; feature: feces | place: USA | collected 1985/1987 | reverse complement strand
CTGTTGCGCCGATGAACGCCATATCCTCCATATTGGCTTTCTGTACGGCTTCACTTCTGGAAGAGCAGCAATCCTCAATGATTGCCACATTGTAGTCCAGAGATAACCCATCATAGCAAGTTGCACGGATACAGTTTGGTGTGGTGGTACCAGTCAAAATGACCGTATCCACCCGCAGTCTCCTCAGAATCAAATCCAGTTCTGTCTGGAAAAATGCGGAAAATCTGGGTTTGATGATGGTATAATCCCCTGCCTGTGGTGTAAAGGCTTCCGGCACTTGGATGGAACAGTCCCCTGTGCTGTTAGGTGCCAGACAGCGTCCCCCTGCCAGCCAGTTGTCATAACGGCACGCTTCCACATCACTGCCATCTTTCCGGTAAATACGGTTCACAAAGAAAACGGGAATCTTTCTGTTTCTCGCTTCTGCGATAACCTTTGCCAGTGCTGGCACCGTATCTGCCGCCTGTTTGATGTACAGCGGAGAATTTTCGTTCAAAAATCCTTCTTCCATATCAATGACAACCAATGCTGGTTTGATTTCCTGTGACATAAAATCCCTTCTTTCATTTTTTCAAAAGTATACCACAGTTTTTTGCAGTAGGAAAGGCACCTTTTGTCCCTGCCCCCATAGTATAAACATATAATTTGCAAAGGAGGTCTTCCCATTGCGCCCCATGCTTTCTCTGCATGACGTCACCCTCAGTTATCACAGTCTCAGCGGCGAAACGAAGGCCGTTTCCCACCTGTCTTTTTCCGTGGAGGAAGGGGAATTTGTCACCATTGTTGGCCCCAGCGGCTGCGGTAAATCCTCCATATTATCCATGCTGGCGGGACTGATTCCCCCTTCATCCGGCAGTCTTTCCGTCAACGGCAACATTGGCTATATGCTGCAAAAAGATCATCTGCTGGAGTGGCGGACAATTTATAAAAATGTTCTTCTCGGACTGGAAATCCGCAGGGAACTCACTGCCGAAAAACTTGCTTATGTAAATCAGCTTCTCTCAGATTACGGTTTGGACAAATTCCGCTCTGCTCATCCGTCTGAATTGTCCGGAGGAATGCGCCAGAGAGCTGCACTGATCCGTACTCTGGCATTAAAGCCGGAACTTCTTCTGCTGGATGAACCGTTCTCTGCACTTGACTCTCAAACCAGACTCAGCGTAAGTGATGATATCGGCAGAATCCTGCGTCAGGAAAAAAAGACTGCAATCCTTGTCACCCATGATATTTCAGAAGCGATCAGCATGGCAGACCGTGTGATCATCCTTTCTGCCCGTCCTGCCTATGTCGCGCGTATTGTCCCGATCCGACTGTCACTGGATGAAAGGACCCCTCTTGCCGCACGCGGTGCACCGGAATTTAAATCTTATTTCAATCTTATCTGGAAGGAGCTGAATCATGATGTCTGAAATCTCATATCATCAGCAACAGTATATCCGACATCAGAAAAGAGAAAAGAAACTTGTTCTTTTTTTGCGGATATTTATTCTTCTTTTCTTTCTGGTGTTGTGGGAAATCTCCGCCAGGACCGGGCTGATCGATTCTTTTATCTTCAGCAGTCCGTCTGAGATCTGGCGAACATTTTTTAAGATGGTACAGGATCAGTCTCTGTTTACACATATCGGAATCACGCTGATGGAAACTCTGGTCAGCTTTGTCTTTACCGTTTTTCTCGGGATCGGCACGGCGGTTCTTCTATGGTGCTGTCCAAAGCTTTCACGGATCCTGGAGCCTTACCTCGTCGTCCTGAACAGTCTGCCAAAATCCGCCCTTGCCCCGCTCCTGATCGTGTGGTTCGGTGCAAATATCCGGACGATCATCGTTGCCGGAATGTCTGTGGCAATCTTTGGCTCAGTCATCAATCTCTACACCGGCTTCCGCGAAGCTGACCCGGAAAAACTGAAACTCATCCGCACCCTCGGCGGCACACAAAAAGACGAACTGACAAAGATTGTCCTTCCGTCTTCCGTGCCTCTCATCCTGAGTGTGATGAAAGTCAATATTGGATTGTGCCTGGTCGGCGTGATCATCGGTGAATTCATTGGTGCAAGGCAGGGGCTTGGATATCTGATCATCTACGGTTCCCAGACCTTTAAGCTGACATGGGTGCTGATGTCCATCGTAATCCTGTGCGTGATCGCAATGGGGCTGTATGCCATTCTGGATTTCATTGAGAAACGTGCACAGAAATGGTAAAACCAGAAAATAAACCATCCATTTGCAACTCTCCTGGATGGTTTATTTTTGTCTTTATAGAATTTAGGTCATCTGCTTTCTCTTTTGGGGTTGACTCTGTACTTTATTTCTTCCTCGGATATACTCCAACAAAGGAAATCTGTGGCAGAACTCTGTAATCGTTCAGTACGATTCTGATTTCTTTCACGTTTTCTTTAAAAAGTGGGATGATTTTTTTGTACCCGATTACAGTTCCTGTATAGACCTTCTCCCACTCTCCCTGATCTCTTACAAATACTTCAAAAGCCTCTACTCTCTGGCTATTCCGGATTTCTTCTTTTAGTACCAGATACCCGACATCTTCTGCTTCATCCAATGCAAAGACAAATTCCACCGGTCTGTGGGATTCCTCCAGCAGATTGCGGGAAAAACTTCTCTGCTGCCATTCTCCCAGTTCCCTCAGACGCTCCACATCATTCTCATGCAGAAGCCCGTTCGACATTGGCGGGATATTCAGAAGAAACGTTGCATTTCCACCAACAGACCCCAGATAAATATGGACCAGTTCTTCCAGGCTTTTCACCTGGCCATCCTCTTCCGGATGATAAAACCATCCCGGTCGGATCGAGGTATTTACCTCTGCCGGATACCAGATCAGATCATGTTCGCCCTCAAGAGCGATACGGCTTCCAAGGTCTTCCATATCACTGGTGATCTTCCTCTGGCGAAATTCTTCATCGTCCGACTGCTGGCTTCTTTCCTGCACACTTTCTGCCAGAGCTGTCCGCGCAGGAACTACACTCCACTCTGATTTTCTTACATCGCCGGCTTCATTTCCACACCATCGGATGTCCGGTCCGCAGACGCAGATGCAGGCATCTGGCTGATACTTCCGTACACATGCATAATATCTCTCCCAGTCATAAACCTGCTTCTTTCCATTCGGACCTTCCCCACAGGCCCCGTCCAGCCAGACACTGAATATCTCCCCATACCCGGTCAGCAGTTCTGTCAACTGTGCGATATAATAATCGTCATATTCCTTCCCGCTTCCATAACATGGCTGATTCCGGTCCCACGGAGAAAGATAGATTCCAAACTTCAAGCCATAACGGCGGCAGGCATCCGAAACTTCCCGTACTACATCCCCCGCTCCATCCTTCCATGGACTCGAAGCGACACTATGCTGCGTATATTTCGTCGGCCACAGACAAAATCCGTCATGATGCTTGCAGGTAAGGATCACGCCTTTCATTCCTGCCGCTTTCACCGCCGATACCCATTGCCCGGCGTCAAATTCCTGCGGATCAAAAACCCCGGGACCTTCCGTACCGTCTCCCCATTCCCGGTTCGTATACGTATTCATCCCAAAGTGAAAAAATGCATAAAATTCCGTTTCCTGATACTTAAGCTGACGCTTCGACGGAACAATCTTAATCAATTCCTGATCTGTCGGCATATCTCTTCTCCTTCTTCAAAAAAATCCAATTCACCCTTTCAGGCCGCCTGCCCCGATTCCCTGCAGCAGATATCTCTGTCCGATCAGATAAATGATCATGGTCGGAATCATAATGATCACAAGTCCCGCAAACAGTGCACCCCAGTCTGTCGCATACTTCTGTATCTCAAACAGATTTGCCATTCCGATCGGAAGGGTCTTTTTGGCATCATCGGTCAGGAGGACTAGTGCCAGCGGATATTCATTCCAGAATCCCATCGCGCTCAACATTGTGATCGTTGCAATTCCCGGTTTTGCAAGCGGAACCATAACTTTCAGAAGAAGCTGAAGGTTTGTGGCGCCATCGATCCGTGCAGATTCTTCAAAATCTTTCGGCACCGCAGACATAAAGCCCTGCAGAGTAAAGATGCAGAACGGGAACTGCATGACTGCATAGACCAGGCAGAGTACCGGCAGATTATTCAGCCCGTTGATCGCCCGTAATTCCAGGAACAGCGGGATCATGATATACGTTGCCTGGAGGAAAATACATGCCATATAGATCGTCGAGATCAGTTTGCTTCCGGCAAAACGGTATCTTGCCAGTACATAAGAAATCGGTATGACAAACAGCAGAAGCAATGCCGTAGACAGCACTGTCACAAACACAGAATTTCCAAAATACGCCGCAATATTTGCCTTCTGCCATGCAGCGACAAAATTATCCAGATTCAATGATACCGGCAGCGCATAAGGATCTGTCAGATATTCCGCATTCGTCTTGAACGCAGACATCAAATTCCAGAAAAGCGGATAAAGAAAAATAATCGTAAACAGAATCATCAGGATCCTGATACACCAGGTTCTTACAGTTTTCATCAGTGTCCCTCCTATTCTTTCTCAGCTGACAGTTTTCGTGAGATCATCGCAAGCACGATTGCAAGCATAAGCGTAAACATGGCGATCGCCATCGCATAGCCAAAGTTTGCATTCCGCATACCCTGCGTGTACATATACTGCAGAAGGACACTGGAAGCACCGTTCGGACCTCCTCCCGTCATGACATTGGACAGGGTAAAACTCAGATTGATCGTTCCTGACAGAGCAAGGATATAAGTCGTTCCGATGGACCTACGAAGAAGCGGGATCGTGATCTTGAAAAACTTCTGGGCTCCGGTCGCTCCGTCGATCGAGGCAGCTTCGTAAATTTCCTGCCATACCAGTGCAGCACCGATACACCAGAGCGCTGTTTTTCCCTCTCCGAGCCAGGCATGCTTCCAGGAAGAAATGTTAAAAAGATCCAGCATATGATTGAGGATTCCTCTTGTCGGATTAAATACAAAAGACCACACGATTCCGACAACGGTCATAGAGACAACACTTGGAAAAAAGAATACCGTACGATAAAAAGATTTCTCCCGGAGCTCTCCCTGTGTAAGGATGAAAGCAAATACCAGGCTCAGAAAGATCGTCAGTGCCGGAATCACAAGCATCAGTTTAAACGTATTAAAAAGTGCCTGTACAAAGTCCTTGTCTTTGAACATATAAATATAATTATCCAGGAATACAAACTTACTGTTGAATCCAACACTGAGCGCAGTGGAACTGGTAAACGACAGATAGATGGCATTCAGCATCGGTACAATCATAAAAACGATCGTAAGAATCAGCGCGGGAAGCGTACACAAAGCTATAAATAATTTCGGCTTTTTTACCATGTCTGGTCACTCCTTTTTTCAGATTTCAAATCAATTTGGGGTAAAAAAAGGCTGCCGCATACCTTGTGCAGCAGCCTTTTCGCTTAATTGGACAACATTCATTCTGTAAATAACAGATAAGATATTTATTTGGCAGCTTCCTGATCTGCACGAACCTGTGCAAAAGCATCTTCTACGTTCTGTGCCCACTCTTCTACTGTCATTTCATCGTTCATAACAGAAGTGATCGGGTTGAAGATCTCATCTTTTGGATTGATCTTGCAGTCAGCCGGAACTGCTGCGAAGCTCATAATCAGGGAGGAGGCATTTGCCTCTTCGTAGATTCCGTACATGTTGTAGATTGCAGTAGACAGCTTATCTTTTGCTACTTCACGGGCACTCTTGGTAGCATAGAGGGCACCGGAAGCTTCTGCAAATGCAGATACAGATTCATCGCTGTACAGGAAACGGAGGAATTCTTTTGCGAGTTCCTGATTCTTTGCAGCTGCCGGAATAGAGAACTGCTCGCAGCTGTCGAATACATAGTGAACATCATCTGCATTCTCTGTCGGGATCGGAGCCATGGCAAACTCAAATCCGTCTTCTCTCGGAGCATCCTGCATCTCATTTTCCATCCAGGTTCCATTTGTGATAAAAGCAGCTTTTCCAAGCATCATCTCTGTCTGGGATTCTGTATGGTTCATACCTACTGTACCTTCCAGAAGATATCCCTTATCTGCGATCTCTTTGATATGAGTGAGGGCTTTCAGCACGCCTTCATTATTAAAGGAGCCTTCTTCATAATTTGCGATCTTTGTGAGAGCTTCTTCACCACACTCATTTGCAATTGCCGGCCAGAGCATTTCTTCCATATATCCCGGATAGATTCCCTGATAAGTAAAGAGGGAACGTCCGTCGATATCTTTGACTGTATCACCAAGTGCAAAGAACTCATCCCAGGTCTTCGGAACTTCCAGATTGTTTTCGTCGAAGAATGTCTTATTGTAGATCAGGCCCTGTGGACCGCTGTTGAACGGTGCGAGATAGATATCGCCATCTCCATATGGTGCACACTTGCTGCTTGCAAGGATTCCATCTGTGATATCATCACGGAGTGTACCGGTTCCTGCATAGTTTTCGCCATCAAAAACATCGTTCAGGTTCAGAAGTGCATGTTCTTTGATCAGAGAAAGGATCACGCCGTCCTCACCGCCATCATTCAGGCAGATAAAATCCGGTACATTTCCGGCAACGATCTGTGGACGAATGATATCACCGATGGTAGGGCTGATGGTCATGTTTACTTTCACGCCCTCATGACTTTCCTCAAAGAGTTCTACCATCTGATTCCAGTAAGCATCTCCGTATCCACCCTGGAAGATTGCGATGTTCAGTTCCTGTTCTTCCGCGTCTGCAAATGCAGTGAGTGGTGAGAGTACGCTAGCTGCGCTCATCGCAAGGATCATAGCAGAAGCTGCAAATCTTTTCTTCATATGTTTGTTTCCTCCTTCGTTCTGGCTTTTTTACGTTCGCCTTATGATGACAGTATACGGCAAAATATTTTTGTAGTAAATTAACAAAACAGCCCTGCTTATGGAACTTTTTCTTGTAAAAATTATATGATATAGATTTTCTTGTGATAAATATGTACAATCTTTTTCTATTTGTGTTTTGGATGGATTATCCTGACTTTTTTTAGTATAATGGATAAAAAGGCGGGGAGAAAAATGAATAAAAAACAACGTTATCAGGGATTTCGTAAATTCAGTATCAAAACAAGGCTTGTCATCGCTCTTTTGCTGATATCCATTATACCATTGGCAGGAATCAGTGGCTATTCCTTTCATATCTTTTCCGTAGCACTCCGGGAAAAACTTTCTGCTTCCATTTCTCAGACTTTATCGATGATCAATCTGAATATGGTAAGTGAGATTGAAAAATATCAGTATCTGTGTGGCTCTATCTGCATCAGCGAAGAGATCAAGGACGGGCTTCTGAACAAAGATATGTCAGATATTGAGAAAAATCAGGCGATCAATGAGATCCAACATATGGTTCGCACCAAGATCATCTATCCGGCACAGGCCAAAAATATCACCGTATATGATACCGACGGAAATATTTTTTATGATCTTGGCTATGACGGTTTCTATCAGGATGATGTAGACATGCTCCTCGACCGGCTGCGCCTAGAAAATCAGGATGTATGGGCGTATGTACACACCTACCGTGACAGAGACATTCTGGTCCTTGGAAGAAGGATCTATGAACAGTACAGCGAAAGCCGCGTGATCGGTTACACCCTGATTTCCATCGATGAGAAGATTTTTTCCAAGACAGTCCTCGAACCGGTGGGACTGGCAGATTCTTCTAATATTATGTATATGAATATGGACGGTACTGTTCTTTCCTCTTGGGACCGAAATATCGCACTCGGTGAAAAGATTGACAGCGAATTTCTCAAAAACATCCAGCAGAAGCTTCCTTCCAGAACCGATTCCTTCAGCATCCACAAAGATGGCGAAGAACAGCTGGTCACTTATATTTTCAACAAAAAGCTCAACCAGCTTTTTGTGTACACCATGCCTTATCATTATATCAATTCCGAAGTTTATACCATGCTTCGCCGAATCCTGATCGTGGCAGTGATCCTGGTCCTCACGTGCATCGGGATCGTCGCAATGGTATATCCGGGAATCACCTCCCCGATCAGAAGCATGCTGGATTTCTGTAAAGAATTATCCCACGGAAACCTGGATGTCCGTATTCAGGATAACCACAAAGATGAACTTTCGGACCTGTCCGGCAGCATGAACCACATGGCAGATACCATCCAGAATCTTCTCGAACAGCAAAAAGAACAGGAAAAGAAAAAAAGAGAGCTGGAACTTCAGATGCTCCAGTATCAACTCAATCCTCATTTTCTTTTTAACACCTTAAACAGTCTGCGCTTTGTGGCAGCCATGCACAATGACCAGATCGTCAGTGACGGAATCCAGGCGCTCAGCAGTCTTCTTCAGAATACGCTCACGAATAAGAACGAATATATCACCGTGCAGGAAGAGCTGGAAAATCTGGAAAATTATTTTGCCATCCTCCGCATCCGATATGCAGGAAGTTTCGAATATTCTTTCCACATTGAGGATGACGAACTGCTCTCCTGCCTCGTTCCCAAACTGATCCTGCAGCCGCTCGCGGAAAATTCCGTGATGCATGGTTCTTCCGATGATGGTTCTGTCATGAAGATCCATATTACCTGTTGGGAAGAAGACGGACATATGATCCTGGAACTTCAGGATAACGGAAAAGGATTCGAGATGACTCAGACTGATCTGAACCCGCACAAAGACCGCAAAAAAATCGGCGTAGCAAATGTAAATGATCGTATCCATCTGAACTTTGGCCGGAAATACGGGCTGAAGATCAACAGTCACCCGGGCGAGGGTACCACCTGCACCCTGACACTGCCAGAGCTTTATGCCGATACCCTGTCACAACATCCAGAAGAATAAACAAGTACCTCAGAAAGGACCCAAATGTACAGTATACTTATTATAGATGATGAACCCATTGTAAAAATTGCTCTCCGCTCGATCCTCCCCTGGGAAGAACACGGTTTTTCCATCTGCGGAACTGCTTCGAATGGTCTGGAAGCCATGCCTCTCATCGAGAAGCATCAGCCGGATGTGATCATCACTGACCTCAAAATGCCGGAAATGGACGGGCTGGAACTAATCCGTACCCTGAAAGAAAAAAATTATCCCGGAGAGATCCTCGTACTCAGCAATTATGAAGATTTTGATTCTGTGCGGAGCGCACTTCTTCTGGGCGCGGCAGACTATCTGTTAAAGATCAAGATCAGTCCGGACACCCTTCTCGCCTGCCTGAACAAAACGACCGAAAAGCTGCATGAAAAAGCTGACAGGAAAATTTCTGTTCCAGCGGAAACCGTATCCGAAAACAGAACCCGCCTGCTCCTCTCCTTTTTTGAGGGAGAATCTTCCCTTTCCTCTTTTACAGGTCAAAACGCCGGCACAGACCTGCGCTTTATGCAGGAACCATGCGCCGTCTGCTATGTGACCTTTGAAAAATTCCTGTCCAATGAAGCTTTTTCTATCTCGGGAAAACTTCTGTGTGATATGATTCTGGACGCAGTACAGGGTGTACTGCAGCCATATATTCTTGTACTGAACGACTACAGTGCACTGGTAGTCTTTTCCCAGAAAGAACTGGATGCAGGCCAGATGAAAGTCGCTCAGCTCGTAAAAAAGCTGTACAACCGTTTCACCATGTACCAGTCCTTCGCCCCGGATATGCCATATCAGGAAAATCTTCCGGACTATGAGGAAGCCAGAAATACCTATCAGACCTTTACCATAAATGAAGGACATTATACAGACGATATTGCCAAAACCCTCGCATATATCGAAGAAAATTACATGCACCGGCTCACGCTGTCCTCCATTTCCGCAAATGTCAGCTTAAGTTCCAGCTATCTGTGCCGTGTTTTTAAATCAGAAGTCGGAACAAGCATCACCAGTTATCTGAACAACCTCCGAATACGAAAAGCCGCCACCATGATCAAAGACAACCGACTTTCTCTCAAAGAGATCTCCACAATGGTAGGAATTGATGACCAGCTCTATTTCAGCAGACTGTTTAAAAAATGTATGGGAATTTCCCCTTCGGAATACGGGAAACGATTTCACCAGTAAATCTCAATCTGCTTTCAGCGTGATCTCCTTTTCTGTTCCGTTGTACAAAAGTGTACGCACCGTATCTGTTAGCGATTTCAGACTGCATTCCGTGATCCTGCCGTCCTTCCATGCAAAATCAATCGTAATGCCGCCCGGTGCTTTGAGACCCCTTATCTTTCCATCCTTCCATTCCTTCGGAAGCGCCGGAAGAAAAAGAATCCTGTCGTCCTGATACTGCACCAGCATTTCCAGCACAGCTGCAGCAAACCCAAAATTTCCGTCAATCTGAAATGGTGGATGTGCACAGAGCATATTCGGGTAGGTTCCGCCACCGACCAGACTGCAGTTTTCTTCTCTTGTAACGTGAAGCTGATTTTTCAAGAGCTTCAACGCACGCTCTCCATCTCCGAGCCGCGCCCAGAGACACGCCTTCCATGCCATGCACCAGCCGGTTCCCTCGTCCCCTCTTCTGTCCAGAGCTACGCGGCAGGCAGCCAGAAGTTCTTTATCTTCTCTGTGGATCAGATTTCCTGGATAAAGGCCGTATAGCTGTGAAACATGTCTGTGGTGCATATCCACCTCAGGATAGTCCAGGTACCACTCCTGAAGCTGTCCTTCTTTCCCGATCTTAAATGGCAGCAGTTTTTTGAGTGCAGCTTTTACTTCATCCATAAGGTCGGTGATATCAAGGATCTCGCAGGCTTTCAGATAATTTCCAAACAATTCCTTCAGAATACTGCAATCCATTGTCGAACCAAAGGTAACACTATGGACACTGTGATCCGAGGCTGTAAATGTATTTTCCGGCGAAGTAGATGGAGCTGTGACGAGGTATCCGTCATAAGGCACCAGATATCCCAGATAAAATTCCACTGCTCCCCGGATAAGCGGAAAGGCTTTTTCTCTCAAAAACTCTCTGTCCAGTGTATAACGGTAATGCTCCCACAGATGACTGCAGAGCCACCCAGAGCTCATCGGCCACATAGAGTAGGTACAGGGATTTTCATCCTGCCCGAAATATCCGACCGGGCTGGAATGTCCCCAGATATCCACATTATGATGGCTCACCCATCCATTCAGATGATAGACTTCTTTTGCTGTCTTTTTTCCATGCGAGGCAGTCCGTTCAATCAGATCGAACAGCGACTCATGGCAGTCGCTTAAATTCGCCTTCTCTGCCATCCAATAATTCATTTCTGTATTGATATTTACCGTATAGTTGCTGCTCCACGGAGCTCTCAAGTTATGGTTCCAGATTCCCTGCAGGTTTGCACACTGTGTGCCAGGCTTAGAGGAAGAGATCATAAGATAACGGGCATAGTGAAACATTTTTGTTATAAGATCATTCTGTATGCCAGGATCCAACGTAAGATCCATCCGGTCAAAATATGCTGCATATGCCTTCTTATGAGCTTCCTTTAATTGTGGATATGAAAGGTCACAGATCTGTTCCAGCATCTGTTTCTTTCTGGATAAGTAGGAGTCCTGTGCCTGAAAATCCGTTATCCCGGACAGATAAATATACACATCACCGTCTGCAGTTACAAGAAGTGTGTTGTCTTTTTGGCGGATACAGCCTTTCGGTGCCTGCACGGAAATACCGATTGCAAACCGTGTTCCTTTTCCTTCTTCATAGACGATCGGCTGCTCACAGGAATAATACAACGGTGCCGCATAGACCGGAGCCTGTCCCTCAAGCACAAGTTCACTTGTCCCATAACCAGAACAGACATGTCTTATCTGGCTGTCCAGAGAAATACGCAGTTCCAGACTGCTGCCTGCATCTGCTCTATAATGAAGTGCCATGACCGGTTCTGACATACTTACAAAAAATTCTCTTAGATATCCCTGTCCGTCCTGACGATATACAACCTGTTCCAGCGCATCTTTAATCGAAAGCTGTCTCTGGTATGATCCATGCTCTTTTAATTCAGGTATATTTGCATCAATATGCAGATTTCCTGCCGGAAGGTAGCTCTCTGTCCAATCACCAAGGATGTTTTCTTTACAATAGGCTTCCGCTTCTTCATACTCTCCGTCAAAGATCTTCTGGCGCAAAAAATCCCAGTCCACATCTGTATTTTTGTTTTCTTTGCTTCTTCCGGTTCCAGACCAGAGTGTATCCAGATTCAGCTCGATCTTTTCCTCTCGAAGCCGTCCATATGACATCGCTCCCATAGAGCCGTTCCCCAGAGGAAGTGCCTCATTCCATGCTTCTGCCGGTCTGTCAAAAGCCAGTGTTAAATAATCCATTCCATTTTCCCTCATTGAATCAGATTTATCTCTGAACGTATTTTCAGTTCCATCGTTTTCACAATCAGCTCATTTCAAAAGCTTTTCCCTTCAGAGGCAGTCCTGCCACTTCTGCCAGCCGGTCAATTCTTCCATTGTCCAGCCGAATTCCGAATGGCACACCAAAATGTGTGATTTTCAGATAGCCATCCTCTTCCTTCAATTCCGGAAGCCGATTCATCAATTCCTTTTTTTCCATCTGCAGGAATTTCTCTGCCCACTCATCACAGAGTTTGATATAATTGGATGTTCTTTCCTCTGCCACAGTACACCCTCCTCATATGACTTTTCTTTTTCTGTATTATACCTCTGTCAGACATTTTTCCGCAAGAAAAAAGACCTTCTACAGAAATTCATTTTCCATAGAAAGTCTTTTCTTTGTTTTATGCTTTATGAGGATTTTACTTTATTCCAGAGATCGCCATACACCTGGTCAGCCTCTGTTCCAAGATACTGGAATGTTTCCAGATTATCATATTTGGAAAGGTCCGGGAATGCGATCTCACTGTTTCGGATAGATTCATCCTCGATCAGTTCTCTCGCAGCTTCATTCGGCGTAGAATACGTAATGTATTCAAAGTTCATCAACGCAATATCCGGTCTGCAGAGGAAATTGATAAATTTTTCTGCATTTTCTTTATGTTCTGCATTTTTCGGGATTACCCAGGAATCGATCCAGATATTGGATCCTTCCTTCGGGATCACATACTCCAGATTTGGGTTTTCTTTCTGTGTATAAATTGCCTCACCGGAATAGATTACACCAAGTGCAGCTTCATTTCCGATCATTTTATCACGCACCTGGTCGATCACATATGCCTGAACCAACGGTTTCTGTTCAATCAACAGATTTTTTGCCTCAGTCAGCTCGTCCAAATCTATGGAATTCAGAGAATAGCCAAGATATTTCAGTGTCACGCCAAATGCATCACGGACTGAATCCTGCATCAGAATATTATCCTTGTATTTCGGATCCCAGAGAATAGACCAGCTGTCCACCGGCTCATCTACCATCATCTTGTTATACAGAATGCCGACCGTTCCCCAGCAGTACGGCACGGAATATTTATTCTCCGGATCAAACTGCCTTGACTGCTCCAAGTACTGTTTCCCGATATTTTTAAGATTTGGAATGTTATCAAAATTAATCTCGGAAAGCAGATCATTTTCAATCATTCGCTGAATCATATAATCACTCGGGCAGATCACATCGTATGCGATCGCACCGGAACTGATCTTTGGATACAGAATCTCATTTGTTTCAAATTCTTCATAAACAATATCAATTCCCGTTTCTTCTTCAAACATCGTCAGGACTTCCGGATCAATATATTCGCCCCAGTTGTATACAACCAGTTTCTCTCCATTCATGACATCGTTTTCTTTTGCATAATAGAAACCACCACCAATAAAGACAATACAGATTGTAACAGGAACTACACGCTGAATCAGGATCTTTTTCACTCTGGAAGGCTTGCGGACTTTTTTCTTTCTGACCACAGTTTCCTCTTCTTCCTTCGGTGAATAGTTGATCAAAAGGAGCAGCACCAGAACTGTCACAAACATGATCGTGGAAAGTGCATAGATCTCCGGTTTGATCCCTTTACGAACTTCTGTATAGATTTTTGTGGAAAGTGTATCAATTCCAGGTCCTTTTGTAAAATGCGTGATTACAAAATCATCCAGAGACATGGTAAATGCAAGCATAAATCCAGAAAGTACTCCCGGTACAATGTCCGGAAAAACAACTTTAAAAAACGCTTTGACCGGTGATGCACCAAGATCCAGCGCAGCCTCATATGTATAACGATTCGTCTGCTTCAGCTTCGGTAATACGCTTAAGATCACATACGGAATATTGAACGTAATATGTGCGATCAGGATCGTTCCGAAGCCAAGTGTCATATGAAATGCAATAAAAAGAAGCATTAAAGACACACCCATCACGATCTCCGCATTCATCATCGGGATATTGGTAAGTCCCATATACATGGTCTTCCACTTCTGCTTCATTCCCTGAATCGCGATTGCAGCGGCCGTGCCAATGACCGTTGCGATTGCAGCCGAAACAAACGCTATGATAAGTGTGGTATAAAACGCGCTCATGATCTGTTCATTTTTGAGAAGTTCTTTATACCATTTCAGTGTAAATCCACCCCATTTTGCTCTTGTCTTAGACTGGTTAAAAGACAGAACGATCAACGTTACGATCGGGGCATATAATAAAATAAAAATAAGGGCCAGGTATATCTTCTGTAAATATTTTCTGATCAAAATGCCGCACCCCCGTCCTCATTATCGTATTTTGCCACAAGTGCCATACTTGCAATGATAAATACCATCAGTACCAGGGACAGACCACTTCCAACATGCCAGTTGCTGTTCTGTTTGAATGACTGCTCAATGACATTACCGATCAGAAGGATCTTTCCGCCCCCAAGAAGGTCAGAAATAACGAAGGTTGTCAGCGCCGGTACAAACACCATCGTAATACCGCTGATCACACCCGGAATACTCAGTGGAAAAATGACCTTCCAGAAAGTCTGTACGGAATTGGCTCCCAGATCACGTGCTGCATTGATGACATTTCTGTCAATCTTGATCAGTACATTATAGATTGGAAGCACCATAAATGGCAGAAAATTGTATACCATTCCAAGAATGATGGCATATGGTGTATTAATGATCTCCAGCGCCGGTAAATGCAGGAAACTTAAAACACTGTTGATGACGCCATTCTTTTCAAGCAATGTCTGCCATGCCAGTGTACGGAGAAGAAAGTTCATCCACATTGGCAGAATAAAGATCAGCACAATAAAACTTGTCTGGTTTACCTGTTTCTGGCTCAGGATCATCGCCAGCGGATATGCCAGAATCAAGCATATTGCCGTACTCAAAAATGACAGAAGAATGGACATGCCAAGTGCCTTCAGATTCTCCGGTGTCGTGATCTGTGCCAGATTGGAAAATGTAAAACTACCCTCATCACTGGTAAATGCATAATACACGATCACCAACAGCGGAATCACTACAAATGACACGGACCAGAACAGATACGGACCGGCAAGCAAACGCTTATTCTTCAATGTTTACCGCCTCCTCATCTTCCGATTCCGGTTTTTTCATGATCTGGATATCAAACGGATCCACATGAATGCTGACTTCTGTTCCAACCGGGAACATATCTGTGCTGTGCACCAGCCACTCATAGTTGTTCGCCATGACTTCCATCTCATAATGTACACCTTTGAAGATCATATGTGTGACTACACCATCAATGCTTCCCTGCCCCGGTTTCAGAAGATCGATATCTTCCGGACGGATGACAACGTCAACCGGTCGGTTCTGTCCGAACCCTTCATCCACACATGGAAAATTAACACCCAGTATCTTAACAAGACGATCCTGCACCATTGTCGCGGAAATGATATTACTCTCACCGATAAAGTCCGCCACAAAAGCATTCTCCGGCTCATTGTAGATTTTTTCCGGTGTTCCGATCTGTTGGATATACCCCTGATTCATGACCACGATCGTATCAGACATGGTAAGTGCCTCTTCCTGATCATGTGTTACATACAGAAAGGTTATCCCCAGCTCATTTTTGAGACGGATCAGCTCATACTGCATATCCTGTCGAAGTTTCAGATCCAGCGCACCGAGCGGCTCATCCAGAAGCAGTACCTTCGGCTCATTTACGATCGCACGTGCGATTGCAATACGCTGCTGCTGTCCACCACTCAAAGAATCCGGCATGCGGTTCTCAAAACCATCCAGATTCACAAGCTTCAATGCATATTTGATCTTGTCATAAATATACTGTTTACTTTTATTCTTTATCTTTAATCCAAAAGCAATGTTATCCGCAATATTCATATGAGTAAACAACGCATATTTCTGAAATACGGTATTCAACTGACGCTTATTCGGCGGAAGATTCGTGATATCCTGCCCGTCAAAGATCACACGCCCCTTATCCGGTGTCTCGAATCCTCCCAAAATACGAAGTGTAGTAGTCTTTCCACATCCACTCGGACCAAGTAATGTCAGGAATTCATTCTCCCTGATGTAAAGATTCAGTTCATCCAGAACTGTCTGCATCCCGTAGGATTTGGAAATGTCGATCAAGTCGATCAGCTTATTGCTCATTGGTTGTTCCTCCCTAAAAAGTATCCCCTCTTTTTCATAAGAAAATTTATTAATAACAACTTTATTTTTGTATCATAAAAGCGTTACGATTTCAATAGATTTTGCGAGATTTTTGTACAGTTGATTTTCACCGAAGGTTTTCCTGTATTACTCTCTATTGCTGCGATCATCTCTTCACGGATAAAGCCAGCTGCTGTGGATTTTTGCCAGCAGTCTTGCATTATGATATGCCATTTTTAATGTCAGACATGTCCTGCCCAGATATTTGCTCCCATCCTCTGTCTTTACACAGGCAAGTGCCAGATCAGCTCTGTCCGGATTTTGCAGACAGACAGGAATGAGAAACTGGATTCCATGGTTATAATACTGCGGAATGGCTGTCCGATAATCGGCCTCAAGCATTCTTTTTGTCTGCCGCAAGGCTCCGTCAAACAGTTGTACTTTCATTACACTACCGCGAATCGTCTCCGGAAGTCTCTGACAATTCTCCGTTTCTTCAAAAATATGTTCATACTGAGGCACGATATCCAATCCGGTATCAAAAATAAGTTCAGCCGGATCCGTTACATATTCCGCACGTTTCGGAAGATTGACAATTCCTGATTTTAATAAATGATATTCTGTGTAGAAGCCGTCCAGAAACCATCTCTGCCTGTCCGGCACCAGATTTGGGATAAAATATGCGTAGACCGGCTGATAATACATATTAAAAAGTCCTGTATTAAAAATTGCGTATTCCTCTGTCTCCAGTAATTTTTCTTCTTCATATACCCGCTGAAATGTATGCTCCAGATACCCTTTCAGGATTCCATTGTCATCATTGCCTCCAAAACTCCATTTTTCCGGGACGATTCTGGCCAGATTCTGTATCTGCCGGTTGTAGTTCCCGCAGTACGTGTACTCAAACAGATTCAATTATTTTACCTCCTGCATTTTGATTCCATTACTTATACTAATATTGTATTTGGGAAAATCTCCGACAGAACTGCCGGTAAAGAATATATATAGAAAATAGCACAACTTTTCTTCTGAGACAATTTCGAGTTCTGTCGAAAGATGTCTTCTTTTTATTATTTGCGGGATTATGCCTGTAAACACTACTGGTTTTATAACCTCCAGATCTGCTTTGTATATAAATAAGGTTGAATGATTTTTCTATAGTAATCCCACATGGTACATGCTATAATAGGGAACTGAAATAAGCACTTTCCAACGGAAATGCGGAGCTTACAGGTAAGTTGCTTATATATTTATTTTTCAAGGAGGCAACGAACTTAATATGACTAAAGAAGAATTTCGAAAACTGACTGAGAATATACTGATTCTGGATGGTGCCACAGGCTCCAACCTGATGGCAAGTGGTATGCCACGCGGTATCTGTACAGAAACCTGGGTTATCGATCACAAAGATATTATCCAGGATCTGCAGCGTGCCTATATTCAGGCAGGAAGTCAGGTAATCTATGCTCCTACTTTTGGCGGAAACAGTATAAATCTTGAGAAACACGGACTCAGAGATAAGATTGAAGAGATCAACCGTACTCTGGTCGGCTATTCTAAGGAGCTGGCCGGCAGCGGTATCTATGTAGCCGGTGATATCACTACTTCCGGATCTTTTATCACAGCTGATGGGGATTATACTTACACAGAAGCTTATAATATGTATCAGGAACAGATCCGTATTCTGGCAGATGCAGGTATTGATCTGATTGCAGCCGAAACAATGATCAATATTGAAGAAACTCTTGCAGCTGTAGATGCCGCCGCTTCTGTATGTGATCTTCCGATCATGTGTACCATGACTGTTGAAGCTGATGGAAGTATCTTCAGTGGTGGAAATGCTGTGGAAGCAGCTGTTTCTCTTGAAGCAGCCGGCGCAGATGCTGTAGGTATCAACTGCTCAGTGGGACCTGATCAGCTGGTATCTGTTGTTCGAAACATTAAAGAAAATGTTTCTATTCCAGTTATCGCCAAACCAAATGCCGGTATGCCGGTCATCGATGAAAAGGGAAATGCTGTATACAGCATGAATGCAGAAGAATTCGCCCATCATATGAAAGTCCTGATTGAAAACGGTGCTTCTGTTGTTGGTGGTTGCTGCGGTACCACTCCTTCATTCATCAAAGCTTTGCATGACACGATCAGATAAGCGATAATTTTTGTTTGAACTGATCCAGTTTGTAAATTTTGATCGGACACAACTTATAAACAAACAATCTAAAGGAGCTTTTGCAAAACAGACATATATTCATCTATAATGCAGAAGCTCCTTTTCCATGCAACAATTTAAGGCATGATTGAATTTCCGGCCTAATCATTTCACCTGGATTGCTTTTTCGGGACACATCTCCTGGCAGCAGAAACAACGGATACATTTCTTATAATCATATACTGGTGGATTCTCTCTGCCTTTACGGAAATCAACGGCCTTGTCCGGAACCGGACAGCTCTTCACACAAATCCCACACCGGATACAACGCTCCGGCTCAATATAAGGCTTCTTCTGAAAAATATTCAAGGCCTTCGCAAGACGTTCCCACATACCGGAACGTACCACTCTCCGGTCCACATCAAAATACGGATTTCCATACTGTGCTACTGCATCCTTCATTGAAATCTCACCGGACGGAGTAACAATTTCAATTTCTTCCGAACGCCAGGTACCAAGTCCCATTTTTTCTCCATGATAATTCGTTGGAACCATCTCCGGATTCAGATGGATCAGGTTACAGAACACACTATCAAGTGCAACCGGATCCCGTGACATCAGCATCACATTCATTGGAGCAGGATCTCCGGAACCTGGTCCGTTCCCCTCCATGGCCACAATTCCATCCATAATATACAGCCGCGGCTTCACATACTGATTCAGATCGACAAGCATACGGGCAAAACTGTCTGCACTTGGGTACAATGTATGACCTTTGGCTTTGTGAAATCCATAAACGAATCCATAGCTGTTTTTCACAGCTCCCGTGATGCGTTCCAGTGCATGCGTCTTCATTTTGCAAAGAGAGATCACACAGTCTTTTTCCAGAAGTTCTTTCGGCAAAATAAATTCTTTTGCCTGTATTCCTTTCGGATAGTCTACATGGATTCCCGTCGTATAATCAATAGCCGGAATATCCAGTTTCTCAAGATACGTATCCATTCCTGTCCCATGGATCACTTTAGAAGTTGTTCCATTTCCGCAAGAATCTGCAAGTGCCATATCCTGATATCCTTTTTCTCTCATCAGTCGGGCAAACATTCCCACAACCGTCGGATGTGTGATCACTGCCTTATCAACTTCCGCTTTCTTTAGAAGATTCGGCTTCAGCAATACAGACTCTTCTTTACCGACAATATTCTCGATTCCGCCCAGAAGCTCCAGTCCGATTTCAAGATTCTCATAAACAATTTCTTCCCTGTAAGAATTACAGGGAAGAAGAATGACTTTACTTTTTTTATTCATTATAATCCTCATTTAACAGCAGAAACTTTCTCTCCGCCAAGATCTGTCTCACGAATTGCTTTTCGTACCGGAAGTACACACGCCGGAACAACAGACAGAAAATCAACTCCCATCTCCAGAAATTTTTTCGTCAGTGCTGTGTCCGCTGCGATTTCTCCGCAGATGCCAACCTTACGGCCTTCCTGATGTGCCGCATCCACAACCATACGCACCATACGAAGAATTGCCGGATGATGATCGTTGTATTTGTCTTTCAGAAGAGGATTCTGACGATCCATCGCAAGCGTATACTGTGTCAGGTCATTGGTTCCAATACTTAAGAAATCAACATGTTTTGCAAGTTCCCGGCTAATCATGACTGCTGCCGGTGTCTCGATCATGATTCCTGTCATGATCTCTTTAAATGGAATGTTTTTTTCGCGCAGTCCTTCTTTTACTTCCTCAATGATCTGCCATATCTCATCCATTTCTTCTTCAGAATCGATCATCGGGAACATCATTGCGAGATTACCATACGCACTGGCACGATAAATTGCACGAAGTTGTGCTTTAAACATTCTTCTTCGGTCAAGACAGAGACGAATCCCACGGTTGCCCATGATAGGATTGGTTTCCTGCGGAATGTCCAGATACGGAGCCTGCTTGTCTGCTCCGAGATCCGCAGTACGGATCACCGCAAGTCTCTCGCCCATTGTCTCTGCTACTTTTTTATATGCACGGAAAAGTTCATTTTCTCTCGGATAATTTTCTCTTCCAAGATACTGGAACTCACTTCGCAGAAGCCCAATTCCCTTGGCGCCATAAAAAAGGACACTGCTCAGATCACTCATATTTCCAATATTGGCATAAAGACCAATATTGCTGCCATCCTTTGTTTCATCTTTCTGCGCCTTCAGTTTCAGAAGTTCCTCTCTCTCTCTTCGATCCGCTTCCAGACGAATCTCATATTCTTTCTGGATTTCCGCATCCGGGTTAAGATAAAAAGTTCCTGTATAACCATCTACGATTGCTGTCTTTCCATCCCACTCATCATCAGCTGCAACATCGACCAAAGTTGGAATTTCCATTGTTTTCGCCATAATTGATGCATGAGATACTGCTGAACCATGATGCATGACCACAGCCAGAAGTTTATCCTTGTCCATTTCCATAATCTCAGTCGGCGACAATGCCTCCGCAACCAGGATCACAGGTTCGTCCCCAAGATTAATACGGATGGCTGCACCACCCAGTATCTGGATCAGGCGGTTGGAAATCTCCTGCATATCATTGATTCTTCTTCGAATGACCGGCTCTTCCAGATGTCGGAATGTCTCAACCAGTTCATCTCTGTTGATCATAACTGCATAAGCAGCATTTACCTTTTCATTGGCAATGCTGCTTTCAATTGCATTCTGGTAACTTTCGGATTCCAGAAGTTTAATCTGGCGAAGAAAAACACCGGCCTCCTGTTCATTCAGAAGCCTGTTGGCTTCATACAGCTCATGAAGTTTCTGAACCGCCTGAAGCCGGGCTTCCTGAAAATTACTGATTTCTTTTTTTATGTTGCTGACCAGACACTGACGTATCTGGTATTCCCCTCTGCTGTAATACAGTATCTTGCCGATGGCTATTCCTGAAAAGGTAGCAGTACCTTTATAGATTTCCATCCTGCTTCCCCCTTGTTTTTATCAGTTGCAGGCAGCCTTGAATTCTGTCCAGTTCTTATTGTAGGCTTCATCTGCCTCTGCACTGATGTTTTCTACTGCTGATCCCTCTGTTACGGAATCCGGTACTACAAGGTCCTGATTCTCAAGCAGGGAATCTGCTGCTTTGTTTGTGCTGTAGTATCCGATATAATCGAAACATTTTGCTGCATTTTCCGGCTGAAGAATGTAATCCATGAACTGATATGCCTCATCCTTGTCCGGTGCCTGGCTCGGAATGAACATTCCCATTACACCAAATCCAAGACCTTCTTCCGGATATACGACTTTAAGGTCCGGATTTTCCTGAAGGGCGGCTGTTACCTGTGAAGTGTACAGGAATGCAACACTTGCCTCTCCGTTCAGAAGAGAATCCTGTGTATTGTCATCCTGAATCAGACGAACATTCGGTGCAAGCTCCAGAAGTTTCTCACCTGTTTTAGCGATATCATCTGTATCCTGATCATTGAAATCCTGACCAAGTACAAGGTTTGTGATACCATTGATAACACGATAGTTTGCAGTCAGTGCAATGCTATCTTCAAGTGACGGATCCCAGAGATCATTATATCCCTTGATATCAATATCTACCATATCCGGATCATATACGATCAACGGAATACCTGCTCCATATGGTGCAGTATATTCATCGTTCGGATCATAGAACTGTCCCTGATACAGCGGGTTGATGTTATCCCATCCGGATAATTTGGATGTATCAAGTTTTTCTACAAGACCTTCCTGGATTGCGGTTTCGATAATATAATCATCTGCAACAACAACGTCGTAGTCTCCACCTTTTGCCATGGAAAGCTTTTCCAACATGTTTTCATCAGTGTCGAAATTGGAATATACCACTTTTATTCCAGTTTCTTCTTCAAAACCATCCAGTACTTCCTGTGGGAACATGTTTTCCCATGTGTAGAGTACAAGCTCTTTGGAATCTGCACTTACAGACACGCTCATAGCCGGAATGACCATTGCTGCACATAATGCGCATACTACTAATTTTTTCATAGCCTTCTCTCCTCTTGTCTTTTATTATAAACTCTTCATGAAGCCTATGAATTTAAGTATAGCCTACTTTGACTTCATTGAAAAGAGTTTATTCATTGTTTTTGCTATTTTTGACTTTTTTGGTCCTGATTATTTAGTTCTATGTTTTGTCAGCTTTCCGATCAGATTATAAACCAGAAGGATCAACAGCGTAAACACCAGCATGATCGTGCAGAGAGCATTGACCTCCGGCGTAACACCGGTCTTGATCTGGGTATAGACCTTAATCGGCAAAGTTGCCAGACGTGGTCCGTTGATAAAGATACTGATGACGACATCGTCCATGGACATTGCAAACGCCAGAAGGGATCCGGACAACACCGCCGGCATGATCAGCGGTAAGATGATGTCCCAGAATGCCCGGAAGGGACCGGCTCCGAGGTCTCTCGCTGCTTCCTCAAGTGACGGATCCATGCCCGCCAGTCGTGCCTTGACTTCCATCAGTATATATGGCACACAGAAAACGGTATGACCGATCAGTAATGTCAGCATACCAAATGGCAGATTCATCATATAGAAAAATGCCATCAGTACCATACCAAGGATGATCTCAGGGATCATCAGCGGTAAAATAGAAATATATTCCAGAATCCCTTTTGTCTTCCAGTGGATCCTGGAAAGTCCTACTGCACCCAGGGTGCCGATCACAGCAGATACCAGGCAGCTCACCACACCCAGAAAGAGGCTGTTTCCAAGTGCCTCGATCATTGCATCATCATGAATCAGTTCCTGATACCATTTCAGAGAAAATCCGGTAAATCTTACAGGAAGCTTTGATTCATTAAAGGAAAATACGATAACCACCGCGATTGGCAGATACATCAGTACAAAAATCAGTCCAAGATAAAACCCGGAGAGCTTTGAATTCTTTTTTTTCATCCCACACCCTCCAATTCTTTTGCATTTGTTACTTTTCGATACAACATGATCATCAGTGTTGTAAGGATCATCAGGGCAACTGCCAGCGCCGCTGCAAACGGCCAGTTGTTTCCTTTTGTCATCTGTTCCTGGATCAGGCTGCCGACGAGAACGATCTTATTTCCACCAAGAATATCAGCAATAAAGAACAAACCCATGGACGGAATAAATGTCAGAATCACACCGGATAACAGCCCCGGCAGTGTCAGTTTAAAAGAAACCGTCCAGAAAGCTTTAAAGGGGCTTGCTCCAAGATCTCTTGCCGCTTCCACCAGTGACCAGTCCAATTTTTCTGCGCTGGAATATACAGACAGGATCATAAATGGAAGAAGCACATAAGTCATACCGATCACGATTGCCGGATAGCTGTACAAGATACGCAAAGGTTTCTCGATCAGTCCAAGGCTCTTAAGGGCATGATTCAGAAGCCCCTTTGTCTGTAAAATGATCATCCAGCCATACAGACGAATCAAGGAATTGACCCAGAACGGCAGCATCAGAAAGATCATAGCACGTTTTTTCCACTGTTCAGAAAGCTTCGCCATAAAGTAGCCAAACGGATAACCGATCAGACAGATAATGATCGTACTGGTCACAGCAAGCTGGAAAGAACCGGTGAATGTTTTCATATAGACCGGATCAAGAATTTTTTTATAATTTGCGAGTGTAAATACCCACTCCACACCATGACCTGCTTTTGGCTGTGCAAAGCTTAATGCCACCATATAAAGCAGCGGGCCTGCAACAAAAATGATCGTAAAGATATACAACGGCAGGATCATCCAGACAGAGCCGGATTTATGTTTCTTCATACTGCCGCCCCGCTTTCTGTCTCAGACGGAAGATCAACCAGAACCGCATTCTCAGCATCAAAATGACAGGTGACTTTCTGTCCCGGCTGCACACCGGCATCAATTCCATGTCTGTTTGCAATAACTTCTGTTCCATCTGCAAGCTTCAACACAACACGAAGAAGTCCGCCTGCAAAACTTTTTTCAACAACAACCGCTTCCATACCACTCTGGCAAGTCTCATCAAAAATCATATTCTCACTGCGGACAGCCAGCGTCACTGGTGTACCCGGAGCAATTTTTTTGCCTTCTGCCACAGCAGAAACAATACTGCCTGCAAGTGAAACTTTGAGAATATCTGCTTCTGTTTCCTGCGCAGTACCTTTTAAAATATTGGCATTTCCAACAAAAGTCGCCACATAACTGGTTTTTGGATGATTATAGATCTCATCCGGTGTCCCAATCTGTTCAAAGGTTCCTTTATTCATGACAGCAATACGGTCGGACATGTTAATTGCCTCTTCCTGGTCATGCGTAATATAAATAAAAGTAATTCCAAGCTTTTTTTGTAACCTCTTCAGTTCAAGCTGCATGGCACGGCGCAGCTGCAGATCCAGTGCTCCCAACGGCTCATCCAGAAGCAGCACCTTCGGATTATTGACCAGCGAACGGGCAATTGCCACACGCTGTCTCTGTCCACCGGAAAGTTCTGACGGCTTTCTCTTCTCGTATCCTAGAAGCTGTACCAGTTCCAGCATCTCAGATACTCGTTTTTTAATCTCTGCTTTTGGTATCTTTTTCAATTTCAGTCCATATCCAATGTTATCCGCCACTGTCATATGTGGAAATAACGCATAATTCTGAAATACTGTATTTACATCACGTGCTTCCGGTGCCAGTGCTGTGACATCTTTTCCCTCCAGATATACCTTGCCGGAATCCGGTGTCTCCAGACCTGCTATGATACGCAGAGTTGTCGTCTTTCCACATCCCGAGGAACCCAGAAGTGTAATAAACTCCCCCTTGTCGATAGAGAGACTGATTTCCTTCAGAACCACTTCATCTTTTGAAAACGACTTCCTGATATCTTTTAATTCCAAACATTTTTCTGCCATTTGTCTTTTGTCTTTCCTCCTGCTGTTTTATTGTATTCCTGCATTCAGCAATTCCTTACATTTTATTCTATCGTATTCTTCACATACTGAATGTAACTTTCCTTATTGAATACTGGTGTATAGCTTTTTGTAATCTTTTTTGCTTCCTGTCCGCCATTCTTAAGAAGTTTATATACAGTCAGTGCCAGAAGCTTCGCCGGTAAAATATAGGCTTTTTCCGGATCTGTGATCTTGAAATCTGCCCCATGAAGTTTTCCTTCAAAACCCTTGAATGTAAAATTCACAACCGGAACAAGATGGCTGAGATCTCCTACATCCGTGCAGGCATTATTAAAATCACCTTTCTGTACTGTACGATAATTCAGTCCAAGGTCATCCGCCGCCTCGATCAGTGCGTTGTCTGCTGCTCTCGGGATGATCGGCATATAACCCTGAAGCTTCTCCATTTCTATTTTTCCACCAAAAGCATAGGCTGAACCGGCATACGCACGATTTACCATATCTGTAATCTCACAAATCTTGTCAAGCGATGCTGCACGAACCTTCGTCTCAACAATTGCCTCGTCCGGCACACTGTTGATCACATCGCCGGCCTTCCGGATCACATTATGAAGTCGAACATGATCTTCTTCACGGAAAGTCTCACGCATCAGTCCCATCATTTGAATTGCACTTGTCGTTATACTTAAAGCATTGACACCATTCCATGGGTCAATAGCTCCATGTGCAGCCTTTCCCCGCACCGTAACACGCTCCGCACTGTAGCCATTACAGGCCGGATTCCCAAGATAAAAATCTTCTTCAACAGGAACCATATGCACATGCGTCGTTAATGCAATGTCCGTATCGTCGAAGACACCTGTGCGAATCATCTCGCTTTTACCGCAACAGAACTCAATGCCTTCTTTTTTTAATCTGGTACGTTTGTCTGCATCAATGTACTCCTCTGCAGGAACTGCAAGAAAATTCACAGTTCCCGCAAGACATTTCTGCACATCCGGATCTGCCATTGCGATCGCACATCCGATCATTGCCGCCATCTGTGCATGATGACCGCAGGCATGTGCCACGCCTGTTACCGGATTCGCATTGGGATGGGAATGACATCCAATCGCATCCAGTTCTCCGATCACAGTCAGGGAAGGACCTTCTTTTATACTTTTCGTTCCCTTCACACCGGTACGTGCAAGATGTTCTGTCACTTTATATCCTAAATTCTTCAGAACTTCTGCAGTCTTCCCGGCTGTACAAAATTCTTCATATCCAGGTTCCGGATGCGCTGCAATATCCTCAGCAAATGCAATGATCTGATCTTTATGTACATCAATCAGCCGCAAAATACGCTGTCCGGTTTCATCTATCATAAAACTCATCTCCCTCTGCCACTTCTGGATGTTATCTGCTTCATTCAGACAACTTGACAGAATGACACTTTAACAAGTTAACGCGTTATACAAATACTATATTCATATTCTCATATCATAACATAAATCTCACTCATTGCAAGTACTGAAAATAATGCAGGGGAAAACAAAATTTTTCTTGCATTTTATCAAAAATACGCTATAATATATTTTGTGTCTGAACACAAGCTGAAATAGCTCAGTTGGTAGAGCACTTCACTCGTAATGAAGGGGTCGTGGGTTCGAGTCCCATTTTCAGCTTTCTTTTTTTGCCTAAAAATGCCGCCAGATTCTATTCTGACGGCATTTCTATTATACTGCAATATCTTTTTTTACTGTTTTTCTGGAAACGGTCTTTTTTTCACCAGCTTTCTTCGCTACTGTTTTCTTTACAGCTACTTTTTCTGCAGCAACCTTTTTTGCATTTTCCTTCTTTGGTGCTGTCTTGCGGGCAGTCTTTTTGGCAGTTGTCGGTTTCTTCGCTGCTACTGCCAGTTTCTCCGGCTTTTTGCCCGGTGTGCAGGAAAAAACAGCCACACCCAGTGCAGGAAGATTAAAGGTAACAGAATATTCTCTTTCATCACAGTCTGCCTGTTTGCAGGTTTTTGCCCTTACGTTTACTATTCCCTGTCCGCCATATTCTTTGCGGTCACTGTTGAAGATCTCTTTGTATTTTCCGTAGAATGGAACACCCATCTGATAATTCTCATATGGAACTGCAGCAAAATTACATACCGCAAGAAGTGTTTCTTCAGGATTTTCTGTTTTGCGAAGGAATGTCAGGACATTTTCTTCATATTTCATAAGCTGAATCCATTCAAATCCTTCATAATCATTATCCATGAGTGACAATGCCGGCTGAGAGACATACATCTCATTCAGATCGTGGATAAATCTCTTCATTTCATCCGTAAGCTCTTTGTCCGGTGCCATCATTTTGCAGCCTGGATGCAGCATCATGTAGGAATATGCAGCCCGGATCTGGCTCAGTTTCTGTAACTCATCACCTGGAAGTTTTGCCATAAAACTCTTCTGATCACCGGTTTCTCTGCTTCCAAGCGGAAGAACAAAGTGTTCGCAGTAAGTGTACAGCATAGAAAGTGTCAGCTGATCATGTACATACTGACGCTCGATCGGATCTTTGGAAAGGTAATTCAGAAAATCTCCTGCCCAGTTATTGTTCCATTTATAAGAAAATCCAATATTGTCATCCTCTACACTTCCAGTCAGTTCCGACCAGAGACCATCTTCCTGTGCGATCGTCATTGTACCCGGAAGCTTCTTTGCCAAAATAGAATTCAGATGTTTCAGCAATTCTACAGCTGCAAGATTTTCATTGGTTCCATAAATATTTGGTCTCCACTGTCCATATTCTCTGCCAAAGTCAAGATACAGCATAGAATCCACATCATCCAGTCTTAAACCATCTGCATGATAGAATTCCAGCCAGTAAAAAGCATTTGCCAGAAGAAAATCTTTGACCATCGGACTTTCAAAATTGAATAAAAGAGTTCCCCACATCGGATGAATAGCCATTGATGGATCCGGATTTTCATATAAAGGTGTTCCATCAAACTGTTCTAATCCACCCTCAGTTCTTGGAAAATGCGAAGGTGTCCAATCCAGGATCACACCAATATTTTCTTTATGAAGTTCATTTACTAAATTCTGAAAATCTGCCGGTGTTCCAAATCTGCGGTCTGGTGCATAATATGCAAATGTACTGTATTCTCCAGCTTCATCATCAAGATATTCCATTACCGGATGAAGTTCCACATGTGTATATTTCAGATTTTTAAGATATTTAACAAGCTCGGCAGCATTTTTCCATTTGGAAAGACTGGTCTCATAAATAGAAATCGGCTGTTTACGATCGCTGAATCTTTCACGATCTTTCATCCAGGCTTCATCATCCCATTTAAACCCACGAAGATCTGTAACAACAGAGGCCGATGCCGGAGGAACCTCCGTACAGGCAGCATATGGATCCGATTTAAGCTGTACTGCACCGCCTTTTAGTTTTATTTCATATTTATAGATTTCACCGGCTTTAACACCTGGAATAAACAATTCAAAAATACCAGACATAGGCATACGATGCATCATATGGCAGCGACCATCCCAGTTATTAAAATTGCCTACTACGCTGACACGGAGTGCATTTGGTGCCCAGACTGCGAATGCAGTTCCTTCCACACCATTAATTTCCATCGGATGAGCTCCAAGCTTCTCATATGCATGATAAAAAACACCTGCACAGAAAGCTTTTTCTTCTGCTTCTGTAATCTGTCCCGGAAATGCATAAGGATCCGCAAATGTCCTAGTTTCTTTTCCTCTGGTAATGCGATACTGATATGCCGGGATCTTTCTTCCCGGAATCATTGCCGCAAAGTAACCGGCATCATCCTGTTTCTCCATCTCATATGCCTTTTTATCTACAAGAACTTCTGCCTTCTCTGCATCCGGAAAAAATCCCTGGATCAGAATACCATCTGCAGTAAGCCGAGGCGCCATCAGATCTTTCGGCGATGCTTCTTCTGCATAAACAACTGCTTCAATCTCCGGCCAGTCCATATATTTATATACTTTGCTTTCCATAATTCATGCCTCCATTCTGAAATACAATTCTCAAATTGCATTCCTTTGTTTTAGTTTATCATTTTTTTGTATAAAAATAAAGAATATACCGAAATTAGTTTGACAAAAAGAGTTCTCTACGATAAATTGAATATATCAAAGAACATATGAAACAAGGAGGTCTTTATTGATATGGAAAAAAGACAATTTGATGTAACAGCTCTTGGCGAGCTTCTTATTGACTTCACTGAAAACGGTTTCAGTTCCCAGGGCAACCCTCTTATGGAAGCCAATCCTGGTGGAGCCCCATGTAATGTTCTTGCCATGCTGGAACGTCTTGGAAAAAAAACTGCTTTTATCGGCAAAGTCGGCAAAGATATGTTCGGAAATCAGTTAAAATCAGCGGTTGAAGAGGTCGGTATCGACACACGCAATCTGATTCTGGACGAAAAATATCATACCACTCTTGCCTTTGTTCATACATATCCGGATGGTGACCGTGATTTTTCTTTCTATCGAGATCCAGGTGCAGATATGATGCTCACTAAAGACGAAGTTCAGAAGGAACTGATTGAATCCTCCCGCATCTTCCATTTCGGAACACTCTCTTCTACTCACGAAGGTGTACGTGAAGCTACCCGCCATGCGATCGAACTTGCCAAAGAAGCCGGATGTATCATTACCTTTGACCCTAACCTGCGTCCACCTCTCTGGAAATCCCTGGATGATGCCAGAGCTGAGATTGAATACGGCATGTCCAAATGTGATGTTCTCAAAATCTCCGATAATGAAGTAGAATTCATGTGTGGTACAACAGATTATGATAAAGGTGCTGCTATGATCCAGGAGAAATACAACATTCCGCTCATCCTTATCACACTGGGTAAGGATGGAAGCCGTGCATACTATAAAAATATGCGAGTAGAAGCAGCTCCATTCCTTCAGGAAAATACAATAGAGACTACCGGTGCCGGAGATACCTTCTGTGCAAGTACTTTAAATTATGTACTTGACCACGGCCTCAATGATCTCACAGAAGAAAATCTGAAAGAACTTCTTACTTTTGCAAATGCTGCTGCATCTCTCATTACCACACGAAAGGGTGCACTTCGCGTTATGCCAACCCGCGAAGAAGTCGAAGCTTTTATTGAAAGCCGCAAATAATTTTTCAAAACTTTTCTAACTGAATATACAAAAGGTCCCGGACGATTTTATCTGAATCATCCGGGACTTTTTTCGATTTTTATTTGATCACGCGAACCTTAGATACACCTTCAATTGCTTTTAATTCATCAAGTGCTTCTTTAGATGCTGCACTTTCCAGATCAATGATCGTATATGCATAGCTTCCACGACTCTTATTTGTCATATCTGCAATATTCAGTCCTTCACTTCCAAGGATCTTGGTAAACTGACTGATCATATTCGGGATGTTTTTGTGACAGATGGTAATACGTCCAACTGCTATACATGTTCCCATGTCACAGTTTGGGAAGTTTACAGAGTTTTTGATATTTCCGTTTTCAAGGAAATCTCTGACTTCTTTTACAGCCATTACTGCACAGTTTTCTTCAGATTCCGCTGTGGATGCACCAAGATGTGGTGTAACGAGGATTCCTGGTCTTCCAGCCACAAGCGGATTTGCAAAGTCTGTTACATATTTCTTAACCTTACCACTGTCAAGAGCTTCGATCAAAGCTTCTTCATCAACAAGAAGGTCTCTTGCAAAGTTCAGAAGAACGACACCCTCTTTCATCTTTGTGAAAGCTTCTTTGTCGATCATCTTACGCGTATTATCTGTCAGCGGTACATGGATCGTGATATAATCACACTGGCTGTAGATTTCATCCAGAGATTTGCTGTGTTTGATGGTTCTTGACAGATTCCACGCTGCATCGATGGAAATAAACGGGTCATATCCGTAAACTTCCATGCCAAGATGTGTTGCAGAATTTGCAACCATAGCTCCAATCGCACCAAGACCGATGATACCAAGTTTCTTTCCACTGATCTCACATCCGGCAAACTGCTTTTTCTGTTTTTCAGCCAGTTTGTCGATATGTTCTTTATCCTCTTCATGAGCAACCCATTCGATACCTCCAACGATATCACGGGAAGCCAGAAGCATGCCGGCAAGAACAAGCTCTTTCACACCATTTGCATTGGCACCTGGAGTATTAAATACCACGATACCATTTTCTGCACACTGCTCAACCGGAATATTATTAACACCTGCACCTGCACGGGCAATAACCTTAACGTTCTCAGGAAGCTCCATATCATGCATCTTTGCACTTCTTACCAGAACTGCATCGGCATCATTTAATTCTTCTGTCTGTTTGTACTCCTCACCAAACAGGCCAAGGCCTGTCTGGGATATAGGGTTGAGGCATTTATACTGGAACATTATACATTTTCCTCCTCGAATTTTTTCATGAATGCAACAAGGGCTTCTACGCCTTCTTTTGGCATTGCATTGTAGATACTTGCACGCATACCGCCTACAGTTCTGTGTCCTTTAAGGTTTACAAGACCTGCTGCTTTTGCTTCTTTTACAAATTTGGCATCCATATCTTTGTCACCTGTTACAAAAGGAACATTCATAAGAGAACGGGAATTTGGCTCTACAGTACCTTTGAAGAGTTTGCTCTGATCCAGATAATCATAAAGGATCTTTGCTTTCTCGATGTTTCTCTTCTGCATTTCTTCCAGTCCGCCCATAGCCTTGAGCCATTTGAAGACTTTGCCGCATACATAGATGCAGTAAGCATTCGGCGTATTGTAAAGAGAGCCTGCGTCTGCATGTGTCTTATAAGTAAGCATGGTTGGGGTTCCCGGAAGGACATCATCGGTAATTAAATCCTCACGGATGATTGCGATCACAACTCCGGCAGGACCGATATTCTTCTGAACGCCGCCATATACAACTCCGTAATTTGTGACATCCATCGGTTCAGACAAAAAGCAGGAGGATACATCGGATACTAAAATCCTGCCTTTTGTGTTTGGAAGTTTTTTGTATTTTGTTCCATAAATTGTATTGTTTTCACAGATGTATACATAATCCATATCATCTGTGATCGGAAGATCAGAACAATCCGGGATATAAGAGAATGTCTCATCTGCAGAAGAAGCAAGTTCAACTGCCTCTCCGTAGATTTTTGCTTCCTGGAATGCTTTCTTTGCCCACTGACCGGTTACAATGTAGTCAGCCACCTTATTTTTCATAAGGTTCATTGGGATCATGGCAAACTGCTGGCTCGCACCACCCTGTAAAAACAGTACCTTATAGTTGTCCGGGATATTCATCAGCTCTCTGAGATCAGCTTCCGCTTCCTTAATGATCGTATCATAGGCTTTAGATCGATGGCTCATCTCCATTACGGACATGCCGGTTCCTCTATAATCCAGCATTTCATCGGCTGCTTCCTGTAATACCTCCTCAGGGAGTACTGCAGGGCCTGCGGAAAAGTTATACACTCTTGCCATTTTCAAAGACCTCCTCGATATTTTCTAAATTTTTTATAAAAAGCATAGGTATAGAATAAGCTTTTCATTTGCTTTAGTCAACTACATTGTTAAATTATTTTCAATTTGTTCGTCTAGCAAGGACAATTTATCTGAAAATGTCTGTATTATTAGAAAAGTAACTATTTAGAATACGTAAATATCAAAAATGGTACTTCAAATGCTCGCATTTGTAAGGACCGTTGTTGATATTTATGTATTGCGTAAGCAATATTATTTGCTTTTCTATGCAAATAATATCTAAATAGTTGCTATTCACTAATAAAACATTACGACAGGGGTGCCGATCTGCACGCAATCAAACAATTCTTCCATTTTGTCCTTTGGTGTATTGATACAGCCGTGGGAACCGGCAGTCTGGTAGATGTCCCCGCCGAATTCTTTGCGCCATCCGGCGTCATGAATACCGATACCGCCCTTCACAGGCATCCAGAATTTCACAGGAGATGCATACCCCGGTCCCCGTAAGACACGATTTTTCTGCTTATTATAGACAAAATTGACGCCTTCCGGCGTTCCCATGCGCCGCCGCATATTGCCTGTCACAATCTCCGTCTCCAGCTTCAATACACCTTTTTCGTAATAGTACATTTTCTGTTCTGTCATATCCACTTCGATATAGGTGTCACCAATATCATTTTTCCCATAGCAGAAGGCTTCTCTCTCATAACTAGGGATATGTGACTGCGGCGTGCCTGTATGTACACCGGGATCCAGCAGATGCTCCAGCAGGTAGGCAGTCTCCTTTTTCCGGTCCATCTTGCTGCCATAGGTTCCGCCATCGATGGTGATCACATCCCCACGGGTACTGTGAAACTGTCTGGTTCGTCCATAGCCGTCATATTCTTCCGCCAGGCTCTGCACATACGCCGTCACAGCCTCCTCGTCCAGTACAAAGCTTCCCTTCTCATCCTGCACTGGCAGTCCGTTCTCCGCTGTCAGAAAAAAAGCACAGTCCGCTGCTGTCATCGGATGTCTCTCTTCGCCGAAGCAGTAGACAATATCGCAGGTCTGAAATCTCTCGATCTCTTTCCACAGATTCCGCAGGGCTTTTTGACTCTCATCCGGTGTTATCTCATAGTAACATCCGCTCTCCTGCAGATTCAGTGTTTCCTGCCCATTCTCCACGATTTGTTTTAACGCCAAAAAAGCCTTCTCCAGATCGATACGGTCGCTCAGTCCGTCCGTGAAGACATAGGCACCCTCCGCATCCCTGGTAAGGCTGTAATCTTTTATTCTCTTCTGTTCCGTCTGTACGAAATCCAGGGCGTTGTAGGCTCTGCGAAGCGCCTCCTCATCCACAGTCACCGCAGGTGCCAGGGTCCGCCTGGAATGAAACAGAACATTGTCTACCCACAGATAAGGATTCTGTTCCTGTCTGTATGCTTCCAGTGCGCTGCTAAAGTCCGCGTGATAATCCACATCAGCGAGAGTAATCGTGTATTTCTCTCCCGCTTTATCCACGATGACAACATCCGGAGCTTCTGTATGTGACAAAAGCTCCGAATTCACTTCTTCCACCGTTTTCCCGGTACAGTATACTCCGTTGATCCAGGTATTCAGAGAAAAACCTTCCCTGTAGTATAATGCCAGGACAAAATATACTGTCAGCAAAAAAAGCAGTAATATCAGCACCGCAAAAAGTAATCTCTTCGTCGTCTTATTCATCAGGACTGCCTTTTCAAATCATCTCCGTCAAATACTTCGCTGATGGGGGCTCCTGCCGGAACCATGGGGAATACCTTATCATCCTCCGGGATCATGCACTCAATCATTACCGGTGCCTTCAGGGCAATGGCTTTCTCGATAGCGGGTGCCACTTCTTCCTTTTTGGTCACGCGGATGGCGGTACAGCCCAGTCCTTCTGCCACCTTGCAGAAATCCACCTTATCCTTCAGTACTGTCTGGGAATAGCGTTTCCCATAGAACAGTGTCTGCCACTGTCTTACCATGCCCAGCACCTGGTTGTTGATGACCACCTGGATGATGGGAATGTTGTAACGGCTGGCAGTAGCCAGTTCGTTCATGTTCATGCGGAAACATCCGTCGCCTGCAATGTTGATGCAGACCTTATCCGGCTGTCCGATCTGCGCACCGATGCAGGCTCCCAGACCGTAACCCATGGTACCTAATCCTCCGGAAGACAGGAAGGTACGGGGCTTCGTATAATGATAATACTGTGCCGCCCACATCTGATGCTGTCCCACGTCTGTGGTGATGATGGCTTCTCCGTTCGTTACACGGTCAATCTCCTGCATGATATAAGGGCAGGACAGATTTTCGTCATCGTATTTCAGGGGATATTTTTCCTTCAGTTCCGTTATATGCGCCATCCACTCCGGATGTTCCTGTTTGGACAGGCAGGCATTTAATTCTGTCAGAGTCTTCTTCAGATCTCCTACCAGAGAAGCGTCCACACGGATATTCTTATTGATCTCCGCTGCATCCACATCCAGCTGAATGATCCTTGCATTCTCCGCGAACTTCTTCGGGTTACCGGTCACACGGTCGGAGAATCTGGCTCCCAGTGCCACCAACAGATCACATTCGCTGACTCCAAGGTTCGAAGTCTTGGTGCCATGCATGCCGATCATGCCGGTATAGCGCTCACTTTTCCCATCAAAGGCTCCCTTACCCATCAAAGTATCACATACCGGTGCATCGATCAGCTCTGCGAATTCTGCCACCTCAGCACTTGCCTCGGAAATGATGGCTCCGCCGCCCAGATAGATGTATGGTTTTTTCGCCTTGTGGATCATCTCCGCTACCAGCATCAGTTCTTCCCTGGTGTAACGGGTCACTCTCTCCTCCGGCTGAATCGTCATGGGAGTATATTCACAGGCAGCTGCCGTCACATCCTTCGTAATATCGATCAGGACAGGGCCGGGTCTTCCGCTTCTGGCGATATGGAATGCCTTGCGGATGGTATCAGCCAGGATCTCCACATTTTTCACAATATAGCCATGCTTCGTAATGGGCATGGTCACGCCGGCGATATCCACCTCCTGGAAGCTGTCCTTACCGAGTAAAGGCAAGGTAACGTTGGCGGTGATTGCTACCATCGGTACAGAATCCATGTAAGCCGTAGCGATACCGGTGACCAGATTCGTGGCGCCGGGA
>OHEX01000172.1_pt1 | contig 42064 bp, 34 predicted proteins | sample 1567361 | NCBI WGS metagenome assembly OHEX01 (sample SAMEA3879585, study PRJEB24766) | human gut metagenome | biome: human-associated habitat; feature: feces | place: USA | collected 1985/1987 | reverse complement strand
GACCAGTCAGCTGCTGATCAATATTTTTGAACATAATACACCGCTTCATGACGGAGCGATTATTATACGAGGAGACCGGATTACTTCGGCTACATGTTACCTTCCTCTTTCTGATAATATGCGCATCAGCAAAGATCTCGGAACGAGGCACAGGGCGGCTTTGGGAATGAGTGAGGTATGTGATGCTCTTGTAATCGCGGTGTCGGAGGAAACAGGTCTTGTTTCCGTAGCTATGGGCGGTCAGCTTGACAGAGGGATTACAAGGGAAGAATTGAGAAAGCGTCTTAGTCAGATTCAGTATAGAAATGCCGAGTCAAAGCGGTTTTTCTTGCGGAAAGGATGGCGCAGAAAATGAAAAAATATAAGTTTACGGATAATTTGGGATTAAAGATCATAGCGGTTATTTTTGCGGCGTTCTTATGGCTTATTGTTGTGAATCTTGATAATCCCGTAAGTACACAGACTTTCAGCGAGGTTCCGGTAACGATTATAAATGAGGATATTATTTTATCGGCAGGCGATACCTATCAGGTGCTTGGGGAAGAAAAAGTAAGTGTTGTTGTATCGGCGACAAGACAAGTGCGGCAGAAACTGACAAAAGAAGATATTGTCGCGACAGCGGATATAAAGGAGATGGATACAAGTACAGGACTTGTTCCGATCAAGATTTCCATACCGAATTATGCCGGAAAATATGAATCTGCGGAGGCGGCGCCGAGAAATCTTCAGATACAGAGAGAAAAATCGGGAAAGAAAGTCCTTTCCCTTACGGTAAGCACAGGGGATTCTAAAGTAAGAGATGGGTATATTTTAGGTGATATGACGGTTAATCCGGATAAAGTGACGATCACAGGACCGGAGTCGATCCTTGACCAGATTGATCGGGCGGTTGCTCTTATTGATGTAGAGGGATTGGCAAAGGACAGCGAGGAGACAGCAAAACTTGGGTTGTATGATATCAGCGGCAACCCGATCAGTCAGACACGGCTGGGAAATAATCTTGGCGAGGGCGGCATTACTGTGTCTGTTGAAGTGTTAAAGATCAAGAGCGTTCCGATTTCACTCAGTGTTTCGGGAACTCCGGCAGAAGGCTATAAGTATACAGGGTACAGCAGTGAACCGGAAACTGTTCAGATTTACGGGGAAAAAGATGTGGTCGATAAAATTGAGGAAATAGATGTTCCTGTTATTGATGTCAGCGGAGCTTCACAACCGATTCAGAAATCTGTCAATATCTCAGAATATCTGCCGGAAGGAGTTCAGCTGGTAGATGAGAAAACTGCCAATATAACAGTTACTGCAATGGTGGAAGAAGAAGGAACGCGAACGATCAATTTTATGGTAAGTTCGATCCAGATCAATAATCTGGCAGAGGGTCTGCAAGTATCTTATGAGCCGGATGCGGAGATAGCGCTTCGTTTTAGCGGTGATCAGAAAGCATTGGAAATGCTGGATATCAGCAATGCGGTTTCTGTGGATATGTCTGCATATGTAGTGCCGGGAGTATATGATGTGCATGTAGATGTGGATATTCCGGAAGGAATTACATTGATGAAGAAAGTGACAGTTCAGCTTACTGTTGCGGAGAAAGAGCAGGAAGGCGGCAACGAAAGCGATACGAATACAGAACAAAAAGGACAGTAAGCTGCTTTTGGAACGGAAGATGGCTGTTATGAATGGAAAGTAGGCGAAAACAGAGAAAAAGCAGCAGCATAAAGGGAGACGGAATAATGGTAAGAAAAAAAATAGTGATCGATAATCCTACAGGACTGCATTTGAGACCTGCAGGAACATTCTGTAAAGCTGCGATTCAGTTCGAGAGCAAAATCACAGTTCAGAAAATTACAAAAAATGAAAATGTAACTGCAAATGCCAAGAGTGTACTCAGCGTACTTGGGGCGTGTATTAAAGATCGAGATGAAATAGAAATCATCTGTGAAGGCGAAGATGAAGAAGAAGCTTTACAGGAGATGATCCGAGTTGTAGAAAATGAACTTATTTGAATATAATATCGTGTGATTGAAGAAAGAGGAGAAAAAGATGAGCAGAGCGACATTGGTTATAATGGCGGCAGGAATAGGGAGCAGATTCGGAGGGGGAATTAAACAGCTTGCCCCTATAGGACCGAACGGAGAGATCATAATGGATTACTCCGTTTATGACGCGATAGAGGCCGGATTTGATAAAGTTGTGTTTGTTATAAGGAAAGATCTGGAGAAAGATTTTAAAGAAGTAATCGGAAATCGGATCGCACAGAAGGTTGAAGTTGCGTATGCCTATCAGGAAGTTTCGGATATTCCGGCAGAATATGCCGAAAAGTTTGTAGGAAGAACAAAACCGTGGGGAACAGGTCAGGCAATTTTGTGTTGTAAAGATGTTGTTTCTGAACCGTTTCTTGTAATTAATGCGGATGATTATTATGGTAAGGAAGCCTATGTGAAAGTCCATGATTATCTGATCCAGGAACAGCCGGACGATGGAATTCTCCATATCTGTATGGCTGGTTTCCGTCTTGGAAATACTCTGAGTGACAATGGAAGTGTTACCAGAGGAGTATGCCATATTGAAGAGGGCGCGCTGACAGGTGTTACGGAGACACATAACATTTTTAAGACAGCAGACGGTGCGGAAGCACGTAATGATGATAAAGTCGAGAAACTGGATGTGAAGAGCCTTGTTTCCATGAATATGTGGGGGCTGACACCGGTATTTATGGATACACTGGAAAAGGGATTTGTAGATTTTCTTTCTGAGATCAAAGAGGGGGATATTAAGAAAGAGTATCTTCTTCCGGAGATGATTGACTGTCTGATCAAAGAAGGCAAAGCAAAAGTAGATGTTCTTGAGACAAAAGATACCTGGTTTGGTGTAACATATCAGGAAGATAAAGCGGCTGTTACAGAGGCATTTGCGAATCTTGTAAAATCAGGAGTATATCCTTCAAATCTTTATAAATAATAAATGTGATCAATCATGTGCAGAAGGGTGCACAGTAAGGAGTTAAAAATGGGTAAATATTTTGGAACAGATGGTTTTCGTGGAGAAGCAAACATTCAGCTGACAGTAGATCATGCATTTAAAGTGGGCAGATATGTGGGATGGTATTATGGCCGTGATCATAAAGCCAAAATCGTCATCGGTAAAGATACAAGACGCAGCAGTTATATGTTTGAGTATGCACTGGTTGCCGGCCTGACTGCATCAGGTGCAGATGCATATCTGCTTCATGTAACGACTACACCGAGTGTTTCCTATGCAGTACGTACAGAAGATTTTGACTGTGGAATCATGATCTCTGCAAGTCACAACCCATTCTATGATAATGGAATCAAACTTCTGAACGGAAACGGACAGAAGATCGAGGCTGAAGTTGAGGCAAGAATCGAAGCATATCTGGATGGCAAGATTGAAGAACTTCCATATGCAACAAGAGAAGATATTGGACGTACTGTAGATTTTGCTTCCGGACGTAATCGTTATATCGGATACCTGATCTCCATTCCGTGCCGCGATTTCAAAAATATCAAAGTTGGTCTGGATTGCTCCAACGGAAGTTCTTCTGCGATCGCAAAGAGTGTTTTTGACGCTCTGCGTGCAAAAACTTATGTCATTAACAATGACCCGGATGGAACAAACATCAACAGAGCGTGTGGATCCACGCATATTGAAGTACTTCAGAAATATGTGGTGGATAACGGACTGGATATCGGTTTTGCATATGATGGAGATGCCGACCGTTGTATTGCAGTAGACCATAAGGGAAATATCATTGATGGAGACAAGATTCTGTATGTCTGCGGTAAATTCCTGAAATCTCAGGGAAAACTGAATGGAAATACCGTAGTTACAACTGTTATGTCAAATATGGGACTTTACAAGGCATTTGAGGCAGAAGGCATCAACTATGAACAGACGGCAGTTGGTGATAAATATGTTGCCGAAAATATGCTTGAGAATAACTACAGTATTGGTGGAGAACAGTCCGGACATGTTATTTTCAGTCGCTATGCAGCCACCGGGGATGGAATCCTGACTTCTCTTATGATCATGGAAGCTTGTGTGGAGCAGAAGGCAACGCTCTGTGATCTGGCAAAAGAAATGAAGGTTTATCCGCAGATTCTCCGCAATGTTCGTGTTGCAGACAAGAAGACTGCAAGAGAAAATCCGAAGGTTGTTGAAGCGGTAGAGGCTGCTGCAAGAGCACTCAGCACAGATGGACGTATTCTTGTAAGAGAAAGTGGTACAGAGCCGCTGATTCGTGTCATGGTAGAGGCCGGAACAGAGGAAATCTGTGCAGAACACGTAAATAACGTTGTTCGTGTAATGGAAGAAGAAGGACTCGTAGTAGAATAGGATATCAATGAAAAATAAAAGAATCGTATGGATGCTGACAGCCGGACTGACATTTGGAATGCTGACCGGCTGTGGAGGGGAAGAAAAGAAAACTTATGACCAGGCCTGTGCAGATCTTGCACAGGGCAGTTATGATTATGCCCTTCAGGGGTATCAGTCATCGATCACTGCTGGATATAAAACAGCAGAGGCATATCGTGGGGCCGGAATCGCAAATATTCATCTTGGAAATTATCAGGATGCCATTGACAGCCTGACCAATGGTCTGAACGATGAAAAAGCAGGAAAAGCACTTAAGAAAGATATGCTTGCTTACAGAGCAACCGCAGAATTAAAATCCGGACTGAATGATGCTGCGATGGCGGATTGTCAGACACTGGCAGAAAGCTACAGCATGGATGCGGAGACATATTATCTGACAGGATGTGTGGCACTGGCAATGGATTCTTATGATGAGGCTTCTTCGAACTTTACAGAAGCCTACGGAGAAGATGCCACTTATGACAGAGCGATCCAGATCTATGAGGCATATCTGGAAAAGGATATGGAAGCAGATGGTACACGATATCTTGAGGCTGCGTTGAAAACAGAACCGAAAAATGCAGAGGATTACTGCAACAGAGGAAAAGTCTATTATTATATGGAAGATTATTCCAATGCACAGAAGGAACTTACGGAGGCTGTGAATCAGAAGAGTACAGAAGGAATGCTTCTTCTGGGAATGGTCTACCGCGCACAGGGAGATACTTCCAATGCCAGAAGTATGTATCAGCAGTATGTGTCAGCGGATGGCAGTGATCCGGCCAAAGGTTACAATGGTCTGTCACTTTGTGATATGGACGATGGCTCTTATGACAGTGCACTGGAGAATATCAGCAAGGGGCTGGAAGATGCATCTACAGAAGAAATGCAGGATCTGCTGTTCAATGAGATCGTGGTATATGAGAAAAAACTGGATTTTTCAACAGCACTGAGCAAAATGCAGGAATATATCAAGATGTTCCCGGATGACGAGAATGCAGCAAAGGAACTGACCTTCCTTCAGTCACGTAATGGTGAACTGAGTAATGATACAGCTTCTGATACAACGGAGAATACTGATGCAGAGGCGGCTTCTGATGCAGGTGATGCTGCAGATACTTCTGATGAAGCTGGTGAAGAGGAGTACTGATCTATGCAGTTTTATGATTTCAAGGAGATAGAAGAGCGTGTCATCCTGATCGGTGTACAGACAGAACAGGACGAGGATGTTGCTGCATCGCTTGACGAACTGGAAGAACTGGCGGCCACTGCAGGCGCTGTAACCGTTGGGAAAGTAATCCAGAACCGTGAAGCAGTACACCCTGGAACTTATATCGGCAAAGGTAAGATAGAAGAGGTTGCGGCGCTTCTGGCAGCGTATGATGCCAATGGGGTGATCTGCGATGATGAGCTTTCACCGGCACAGATGAATAATCTGGAGAGAGAACTGGACTGCAAGGTTATGGATCGAACACTTCTGATCCTGGATATCTTTGCCGGCCGTGCGACCACAAGTGAAGGTAAGATTCAGGTAGAACTGGCGCAGCTTCGTTACCGGTCGGCGCGTCTGGTCGGACTGCGCGAATCTCTTTCCAGACTTGGCGGTGGTATCGGAACAAGAGGACCGGGTGAGAAAAAACTGGAAACAGACAGACGTCTGATCCGTACCAGAATATCTGCTCTGAAAGCAGAACTTGCGCAGGTAGAGAAACACCGTGAACTGATCAGAGGCAAGAGAAGTAGAGGAAATCTGAAGACAGCGGCGATCGTAGGCTATACAAATGCAGGAAAATCAACGCTTTTGAATACACTGACAGGAGCCGGCATTCTGGCAGAAGATAAGCTGTTCGCAACATTGGATCCGACGACGCGTGTATTGGAACTCAAAGATGGGCAGCAGATCCTTCTGACAGATACTGTAGGATTTATCCGCAAGCTGCCACATCATCTGGTAGAAGCGTTTAAAAGTACGCTGGAAGAGGCTAAGTATGCAGATTATATCATTCATGTGGTAGATGCTTCCAATCCGCAGGCAGAGCTTCAGATGCATACGGTGTATGAGACACTCCGAGAGCTGGGAGCGACAGGTAAAAAGATCATTACACTCCTGAATAAGCAGGATCAGGTGCAGGGAGAATCGCTTCGGGATTTTCGGGCGGATTATACAGTCAAATGTTCTGCCCGTACAGGAGAGGGCCTGGAGGAACTTAAAGATGTTCTGGCAAAACTCCTCGCAGAGAGCCAGATTTATCTGGAAGAATTATATACTTACAAAGAGGCTGGTAAGATTCAGATCATCCGGGAGTATGGAAGTCTGCTTTCTGAAGAATATCGGGAAGATGGAATTTTTGTAAAGGCGAGAGTACCTGCAGAAATCTTTGCTTCAGTAATGCCAAAGTCCCATAAATAAAGGAAAAACGGGAATATTGGACAACACCATATAGTTGTGCACTTACATTAGCGGCACAATATATGGTGTTTTTGTCTATTGACGTATAGATAAGAGTCTGCTACAATAGGTTCTACACGGTTGCTGTGAACGGAGAAAACAGCAATCTGCAGCATGTAATTCACGGTATGAATATGACCGTATATAATACAGGTGCAAGTAGTAGAGGGAGGAATGTATAACATGTTTCAGGTAGTAAAACGTGATGGTGAAATTGCTGAATTTCAGATGGCAAAGATTACATCAGCTATTGATAAAGCATTTGATGCAAAAGAAAAAAACTACAGTAAAGATATGATCGACCTTTTGGCCCTTCGTGTTACTGCAGATTTCCAGAATAAGATCCAGGATGGGAAGGTAACCGTAGAAGATATTCAGGACAGTGTGGAGAATGTTCTGATCCAGGCCGGATACAGTGATGTTGCCAAGGCATATATCCTCTATCGTAAACAGAGGGAAAAGATCCGTAATATGAAATCCACGATTCTGGATTACAAAGAGATCGTGGACAGTTATGTGAAGGTCGAGGATTGGCGAGTAAAAGAGAACTCTACTGTCACATATTCGGTAGGTGGTCTGATCTTGAGCAATTCCGGTGCGGTTACAGCCAATTACTGGTTATCCGAAATCTATGACAATGAGATCGCAGATGCACACAGAAATGCGGATATCCATATTCATGATCTGTCCATGTTGACCGGTTACTGTGCAGGATGGTCATTGAAACAGCTTATCAAAGAAGGGCTGGGTGGCATCGAAGGCAAGATTACATCCGCGCCGGCAAAGCACCTGAGTGTCCTTTGTAATCAGATGGTGAATTTCCTTGGAATCATGCAGAATGAATGGGCTGGTGCGCAGGCATTTTCTTCTTTTGATACGTATCTGGCACCTTTTGTCAAGGTGGACAACCTGAGTTATCCGGAAGTTAAGAAATGTATTGAATCTTTCATTTATGGCGTGAATACACCAAGCCGTTGGGGAACACAGGCACCGTTTTCCAATATCACACTGGACTGGACGGTTCCGGATGATCTTGCAGAGCTTCCTGCGATCGTTGGCGGCAAAGATATGGATTTCAAATACAAAGACTGCAAAAAAGAAATGGACATGGTCAATAAGGCTTTTATTGAGACGATGATCGAGGGAGATGCCAATGGACGTGGGTTCCAGTATCCAATCCCGACATATTCTATCACAAAAGAGTTCGACTGGTCCGATACTGAGAACAATCGTCTGCTGTTTGAGATGACTTCCAAATATGGAACTCCATATTTTTCAAATTATATCAACAGTGATATGAAACCAAGTGATATTCGAAGCATGTGCTGCCGTCTGCGTCTGGATCTTCGTGAACTGCGTAAGAAGAGTGGCGGATTCTTCGGATCCGGTGAAAGTACCGGTTCGGTAGGTGTTGTTACGATCAACATGCCACGTATCGCATATCAGTCCAAGACACCGGAAGAATTCTACAGAAGACTGGATCGTCTGATGGATATTTCTGCAAGATCACTGCATATCAAGAGAGAGGTTATTACAAAACTTCTGAATGAAGGTCTTTATCCGTACACGAAGAGATACCTTGGAAGCTTTGACAATCATTTTTCGACCATTGGTCTGGTAGGCATGAATGAAGCCGGTCTGAATGCGAAATGGCTTGGCTGTGACATGAGCGATCCGCGTACGCAGAAATTTACAAAAGAGGTTCTTACACACATGCGCAACCGTCTTTCTGATTATCAGGAAGAATATCCGGGCGAACTGTTTAATCTGGAGGCGACTCCGGCAGAATCTACGGCATATCGTCTTGCAAAACATGACCGTAAGCGCTGGCCGGATATCCGTACAGCCGGAAGCAAAGGAGATACTCCGTATTATACCAACAGTTCCCATCTGCCGGTAGAATACAGCTCAGATATTTTTGATGCACTGGATATTCAGGATGAACTGCAGACTCTTTATACATCTGGTACCGTATTCCATGCATTCCTCGGTGAAAAACTTCCGGACTGGAAGGCTGCTGCATCTCTGGTACGCAAGATTGCCGAGAACTATAAACTTCCATACTATACGATTTCACCTACTTACTCCGTATGTAAGGAACATGGATATTTAAGTGGTGAGCACTTTACCTGTCCGAAATGTGGAAAGAAAGCAGAGGTTTACAGTCGAATTACCGGATATTACCGTCCGGTACAGAACTGGAATGATGGAAAAGCGCAGGAGTACAAGAACCGTACACTGTATGATGTGCTTCACTCCAAACTTAAGAAAGTCCATACCAGTATGGTTACAGTGACAGATGATGATGTCAAGATCGAGCCGGTAGAAACACATAAATATCTGTTTACAACCAACACCTGTCCAAACTGCCGCATGGCAAAGAAGATGCTGGAAGGTGAAGATCTGGAGATCATTGATGCAGAGAAGAATCCGGATATGGCACGTCAGTTTGGCATTATGCAGGCACCGACACTGGTCATTACGGATGGAGAACATCTGAAGAAATATGTAAATGCATCCAATATTCAGAAATATGTGGATGAAGAGTTAGATTAAAAGAATACAGGTGGATAAGTTCTACTGAAAAGAGTCCTGTGGAAGGGTTTGGTGTACAGAAAGAAAACGTACAGAACATTTCCGCAGGATTTTTTTGTCCACTGCAAAGGTTTACATTTGAAAAAAACGTGAGTATAATGGATAAAGTTGGTATAATATGCAAGTTTTAATTTATTTATGCACAGGACGAGGAGAGAGAAAATGATCAAACAGAACATTGTATTTATTGAAAATAAAGCAGGAAGTCTTCAGAAAGTCACCGAACTTCTGGCAGAAGCAGGAATTGATATTTATGGATTTGCATGCTTTGATGCACCGGAGTTTGCTCTTTTTCGTATGATAACAAACCAGGCAGATGAAGCAGAGAAACTTCTGAGTGAGAATGGATATATGAATCGTGTGACAGAGGTCATTGCTGTAGACCTGAAAGATGAAGTGGGCGGACTGAATACCGTACTGCAGGTCCTTGGCAACTGTAATGTGAATCTGGATTATATTTATACATCCTATCATAGAGAAAACAGCCTTCCGATCATGATCCTTCAGACAGATGATGTATTTGTGACAGAGAATGTACTGAGCAATAATGGATTCCGTGTACTGAATTCACTGGAGGACTGATACAGGCATGAATAAAACAAGCTTTGGGAAAGGCCTTCAGGATGGAATTCCGATTGGCCTGGGATACTTTGCGGTATCCTTTACCTTTGGGATCATGGCTATTCAGTCAGGTCTGACTGCATGGCAGGCAGTTCTGATCTCACTGACAAATCTTACCTCGGCAGGACAGTTTGCAGGTATTGGAATCATTGCAGCCGGTGGTTCGCTGTGGGAGATGGCACTGACACAGCTGGTTATCAACTTAAGATACTGTCTGATGTCTTTTTCTCTGTCACAGAAACTGGAAAAAGGTGTTTCCAATGGACACAGACTTGCGGTTGCGTTTGGTGTGACAGATGAGATTTTTGGTGTCAGTGCAAGTCAGGAGGGAAGGATCAGTCCGTGGTATAATTATGGTGTAATGTGTGTCGCGATTCCGGGATGGACACTGGGAACACTGGCAGGAGCTGTTTCTGGAAGCCTGCTTCCGGATTTCTTGGTAAGTGCACTGAGTGTGGCAATCTATGGAATGTTTCTTGCGGTGATCATTCCACCGGCAAAGAAAAATCGAGCCGTTCTTGGCGTAGTGATCGGAGCGATGGCTGTGAGTACGTTATTTGCAGTGGTTCCGGTACTGAATAAAGTTTCTACCGGATTTGTGATCATTATCACGACATTGCTGGTAGCAGGGTTGGCAGCACATTTCTGCCCGGTTGAGGAAAAAGAAACAGAGGAAAAGGAGGCAGCAAACTGATATGAAACCGAATGTATATCTGTATATTCTGGTGATGGCAGGCGTAACATATCTGATTCGTATGCTTCCACTGGTCCTTTTCAAAAGGGAAATCACCAGTCCGTTTGTAAAATCCTTTCTGTACTATGTGCCATATGCATGTCTTGCTGCTATGACATTTCCGGCAATCCTGACAGCAACGGCAGGCGGAATCATTTCCGGTGCAGCGGGACTCATTGTAGCACTGATCATGGCATATCGTGAAAAGAGTCTTCTTACGGTTGCGTTGTTCGCGTGCGCGGCGGTATTTATTGTAGAGAGAATAATGGAATTTATAATGTAGAAAAAGTTCTGGCTTTGCTTTGTGCAGGGCCGGATTTTTTTTTCGAAAATAGTTAGATGAAGCAAATTTTCTTGACAAAACGGATAGCCTAAACTAACATAAGTATAGATACAACTAACCGATAAGGTTGGCAAAGGTATGAAAAGGAGAAACTTATGTTTTTGGAAATTCGGGATATTAAGAAATCATTTGGTACCGGGGACAGCAAAGTAGATGTTCTGAAAGGGCTGGACCTGGATATTGAAAAAGGGGAATTCTGTGTACTTCTGGGGCCGTCGGGCTCCGGTAAATCCACCTTGCTGAATATTATCGGTGGAATCGAGAACGCAGATGGTGGAAGTATTTCTATCGAAGGCGAAAAACTGGCTGATATGAAAGAAAAGAAACTTTCTCAGTACAGACGGAAACATCTTGGCTATATCTTTTCAGATGTACAACCTGATTCCGAATCTGACTGTGAGGGAGAATATTGAGGTGGGTGCTTATTTAAGTGACCGGGCACTGGATGTGGATGAGCTTCTGCATACACTTGGTCTTTTTGAGCATCAGAGGAAACTTCCGAATCAGCTTTCCGGTGGACAGCAGCAGAGAACCGCGATTGGGCGTGCAATTGTAAAAAATCCGGATATTCTGCTCTGTGATGAGCCGACCGGTGCCTTGGATTACAATACTTCCAAGGAAATTCTGAAATTGATCGAAACAGTGAACCAGAAATACGGAAATACTGTGATCATGGTAACACATAATGATGCGATCAAGGACATGGCAGATCGTGTGGTAAAACTTCGAGATGGAATGATCCGTAAAAACTATCAGAACGAGCATAAGATTCCTGCGATGGATCTTGACTGGTAAGGGGGCGGTGCTATGAAAAGTCCTCTGAGAAAAAGAATTCCCCGTGAACTGAAAGGGGAGATTGGAAAATATCTGGTTGTATTCATCTTGATGGTTGCGACGATCGGTATGGTGTCCGGATTTCTGGTTGCAGATGGGAGCATGATCCAGGCATACGATGAAGGATTTGAAAAATACAATATTGAAGATGGAAATTTTCGTACCGGAGAGCGTCTGTATCGAGGACAGCGCGAGGCAATTGAAGAGGAAGGTGTCAAAATCTATGAAAACTATTATATAGAAGATTCTCTTTCAAATGGAAGCACAATGCGCTTTTTCAAGAATCGTACAGAGGTGGATAAAATATGCCTGATGGACGGAGAATTACCGTCAGAAACCGGTGAGATCGCAATTGACCGTATGTACGCAGATAATAATTCACTGAAGATTGGAGATACTCTGGATGATGGGACAAAGTCCTGGACGATCACCGGGCTGGTTGCATTATCAGATTACAGCTGTTTGTTTCAGAATAATAACGATTCTATGTTTGATGCTGTAAAGTTTGGAGTAGGCGTAGTGACGGATGAAGAATTTGATTCTCTGGATCAGGATAAGCTGCAATATAATTATGCATGGACCTACAATGAAAAACCGCAGACAGAACTTGAGGAAAAGAATGTTTCGGAAGATCTGATGAAGGCAATGGGAAAAGTTGTCACTTTGGAAAATTTTGTGCCGCAATATCAGAATCAGGCGATTATATTTACTGGAGATGATATGGGAAGTGACAAGGCAATGATGATCATGCTTCTCTATATCATCATCGTGATCATGGCTTTTGTATTTGGCATCACGACCAGTAATACGATTGCAAAAGAAGCTGGTGTCATCGGAACGCTTCGGGCATCCGGCTATACAAAAAATGAGCTGATCCGGCATTATATGACTCTTCCGGTGATCGTAACGCTGGTGGGCGCGCTGATCGGCAATATTTTAGGTTATACGGCATTTAAGGATGTATGTGCCGGTATGTATTATGGAAGCTACAGTCTGCCGACTTATGTGACAATCTGGAATGCAGAAGCTTTTCTTATGACGACAGTAGTTCCGGTAATAATTATGTTTGTAGTTAACTATGCGGTCCTGCATCATAAGCTGAAGCTGTCACCGCTTAAATTTCTGCGAAGAGATCTTTCTTCCAGAAAGCAGAGACGTGCGGTTTATCTCAGTCCGCGAATGAAAATTTTTCACAGATTCCGCCTACGCGTGATCTTTCAGAATATCAGCAATTATCTTGTCCTTTTTGTGGGGATCATATTTGCAAATCTGCTTCTGATGTTTGGCCTTCTGCTCCCGTCCGCACTGGATCATTACCAGCTGGAGATCCAGAACAATATGCTGGCAAAATACCAGTATATGCTTTCAATGCCGGTAAGTGTGATGGGTGGCAGTAATAAGCTTGAAAGTATGCTGGATATGCTGTTGTTTGCACATGACGCAGAAACAGATAATGAAGACGCAGAAGAATTCAGTGCTTACTCACTGAACACACTTCCGACCAAATACAAAAGTGAAGAAGTAACACTCTATGGCGTTCACGATGACAGCAAGTACATTGATGTGGATTTTTTAGATGGCGTGTATATTTCAAAAGCGTATGCAGATAAATTCCTGCTGAAACCGGGAGATTCGATCACACTCAAAGAAAAATATGAGGATGACGAGTATACTTTTAAAATCAGTGGAATTTATGATTATAATGGCAGTCTATGTATTTTCATGCCACAGGAGGAATTGAATCAGACCTTTGATCTGGGTGATGATTATTTCAGCGGATATTTCAGCAATTCAGAGATTACAGATATCGACAGCAGCTACATCGGTTCTGTGATTGATCTGGATGCACTGACCAAGATCAGCAGACAGCTGAATGTCTCCATGGGAAGTATGATGGGGATGGTAAATTTATTTGCAGTTGCAATCTATATGATCCTGATATATCTTCTCTCTAAGATCATAATTGAAAAAAATGCACAGTCGATTTCGATGACGAAGATTCTTGGTTATACCAATGGTGAGATCAGCAGGCTATACATCTTGTCCACGTCGATCGTGGTTGTTTTGTGCCTTCTGATCAGCCTTCCAATTGAGACTACGATCATGGAAGTTCTGTTCAGGGAAATGATGCTGCAGAGTATCTCCGGATGGATCGCGCTCTGGATCGACCCGATGATCTATGTACAGATGTTTGTGATCGGACTTGTGACATATGCAGTGGTTGCACTTCTGGAATACAAAAAAATCCGGAAAGTACCGATGGGTGAGGCGCTTAAAAATGCGGAGTAATAAAAAAAGTTCCCACTTTATATTGTTAACGTGCTAAATAACTGTTATAATGAGCAAATAGTGATGCAGTGAACAAAGGGAATATAAAGTGTTCACAGCGATAAATTTGTTTATAAGAGAGGGAACGATACATATGAATCAGTTGGAAGTACTTCGAGAGAGCCTTGGACAGTGTGATGAGATCGTGCTGGATGCATTACTTATGCGTAACAGAATCGTAGAAGATATCATGGCTTACAAAGAAGCAAATGATATTCCGATCCTTCAGCCGGAGCAGGAAGCAAAACAGAGAGAATGGCTGAACCGCAGAATGGAAGGCAGACGCCATAAAGATGAAGTGACTGCTGTTTTTGAAGAAATTACCAGAAACAGTAAGAGAATCCAGGCACGTAAACTGTTTGATTACAATATTGTACTGATCGGTTTCATGGGTGCAGGTAAATCTACGATTTCTGATTTCCTGAAGACAGTATTCGCAATGGAAGTTGTAGAGATGGACCAGATCATTGCCGAGAGAGAGGGAATGTCCATTTCTGATATTTTTGAGACATATGGAGAAGAGTATTTCCGTAATCTGGAGACAGAACTTCTTATAGAAATGCAGTCCAAGACCAATGTAGTTATTTCCTGTGGCGGTGGTGTGCCGATGAGAGAACGCAATGTAGTCGAAATGAAGAAGAATGGACGCGTTGTACTTCTGACAGCCAAACCAGAGACAATCTTAAGCCGTGTCAAAGATAATCACGACAGACCACTTCTGGAAGGCAACAAGAACGTTGACTTTATTGCAGGCCTGATGGAAAAACGTCGTGAGAAATACCAGGCAGCAGCTGATATTGTGATCGAGACAGACGGTAAGGATAAACTGGAAATCTGTGAAGAACTTGTTCAGAGAATCCGTACACTTGATGCAGAAGAGTAAACAGGGGTAACATACAGCAGACTGTTGTCTGAGAATATCCCGAGACATACAGGTTGATACGAACGTAGTGAGAGATAACCTGTCAATAGCACAAAATTATTGTTTTTTTAATGAACATATCGAAAATGTCCAGATGCATGCCATCTGGATGTTTTTTTATCACAAAAATTGAAAGATATATCAAAAAACAGTCCATTTTGTTTAATATATCCATATGGTATTATAATTTCATCAAAAAGCTATACGAAATAGCTAAAGAGCGAAAACAAAAATGGGAGGTTTCTTTTATGAAGAAAAAATTAGTTTTAGCGATGGCAGCAACAATGGCAATCACATCTTGTGCAGTTCCGGTACTTGCAGATGATGCAGCAGCTGAAGGCGGAAAGATTGGTATCTCAATGCCAACACAGTCTCTGGAACGTTGGAACAGAGATGGTTCTTATCTGGAAGAACAGTTCAAAGCAGCTGGCTATGATGTAGAGCTGACATACTCCGATAACGAAACAGACCGTCAGGTAAATGATATCCAGAACCTGATCTCCGATGGAGTTAACCTCCTGGTAGTTGCAGCTATCGATGGTGAAGCACTTAATACAGTTATGGATGAAGCAGCAGATGCAGGAATCCCGGTTATCGCTTATGACCGTCTGATCAAATCCGATGCAGTTTCCTATTATATCTCCTTCGATAACTATACAGTAGGTACTCTGCAGGGCCAGTACGTAATCGATACTCTGGATCTTGACAATGCAGGTGATAAAACATATAACATCGAGTTCACAGCAGGTGACCCGGCAGATAACAATGCAGGATACTTCTTCAACGGTGCTTATGACACTCTGAAACCGTATCTGGATGCAGGCACACTGAATGTAGTTTCCGGACAGACTGATTTCGATTCCGTAGCAACAGCAGCATGGGATACACAGACAGCACTCGAGAGAATGCAGAACATCCTCGCTTCCTACTATGCAGATGGAACTCAGCTGGATGTAGCTCTTTGCTCCAATGACTCCACAGCACTCGGTGTTACACAGGCAATCGAATCTGACTATGCAGGCAAAAACGACGTTCTGATCACAGGACAGGACGGTGACGAAGCTAACCTTGCAAACATCGTAGATGGAAAACAGTCCATGACAGTTTACAAAGCAGTTGCAAACGAAGCAGTTGTTACTCTTGACCTTGCAGAAGCAATGCTGAAAGGTGACACAATTGATGATTCTCTGATCACAAACTCCAAATGGGATTTCGACTGTGCATATGATACAGAATCCTATGAAACATCTGAAGGACATAAATGCCCATCATTCCTTCTGGTTCCTACAGTTGTAACAAAAGACAACATGAAAGAAGAACTGGTTGACACAGGATACTATACACAGGACGATGACGGATATCTTCATCCAGCACAGTAAGCAGAAAAAATTGTTTAAGTAACCAATAAAACATGTAATTTGAAATTTTAGGGCGGGGTGAAGAGCCCCGCCCGGTTTTTTGAAAGGGGGCGCCATTTTGGCAGACAATATTTTAGTAATGGATCACATTACAAAAGAGTTCCCCGGTGTCAAAGCTCTGGACAATGTAAATCTTGAAGTCCAGCGAGGAGAGATTCACGCGCTGATCGGTGAAAACGGTGCGGGAAAATCCACACTGATGAACGTTTTAAGTGGTCAGTATCCATATGGAAGTTATACAGGTACAGTTACCTATGAAGGTGAGGAATGCAAGTTTAAAAACCTGAATGACAGTGAAGCGAAAGGAATCGTTATCATCCATCAGGAACTTGCGCTGATTCCGTTACTTTCTATTGGCGAGAATATGTTTCTCGGAAACGAGATTAAGAATAAAAGCGGCAGCATTGACTGGGACAGAACATACAGTGAAGCAGAAAAACACATGGCACAGGTTGGACTCCATGAATCTGCACAGACACTGATCAAAGATATCGGAACAGGTAAACAGCAGCTGGTAGAGATCGCAAAGGCATTCTCCAAGAAGGTTAAACTTCTGATCCTGGATGAGCCTACTTCATCTCTGAATGATGAAGATGCAAAGATGCTTCTGGATCTTCTGATGGAATTCAAGAAGAACGGACTGACCTCTATCATCATCACTCATAAACTGAATGAGATCATCTACTGTGCAGACCGCTGTACGATCATCCGAGATGGTACAACGATCGAGACACTGACCAAGGGTGTAGATGATTTAAGTGAAGACCGTATCATCAAAGGTATGGTTGGCCGTTCTATGGATGACCGTTATCCTACCAGAAAACATAATGTCAGCAAAGAGGTTATGCTGGAAGTAAAAGACTGGACCGTTCATCATCCACTCTATCCTGAGAAAATCGTAGATAATAAAATCAACTGTAAAGTACATAGAGGTGAGGTTGTCGGTTTCTCAGGACTGCAGGGTGCAGGACGTACCGAATTTGCAATGTCTGTATTTGGTAAGAGCTATGGAAGCAATATTTCTGGTGAACTTTATATCAAGGGAGAAAAAGTAAATCTCAAGAATCCGCACGATGCGATTCGTCATGGTCTTGCATATGTAACAGAAGACCGTAAGACAAACGGACTGATTCTCGGAGAATCCATTCGATTTAATACAACACTTGCCAGACTTTCCAAAGTCTGTGAGAAAGGTGTCATCAATACAGATATGGAAGTTCATCTGGCAGATGAGATGACAAAGGAAATGGGAACCAAGACTCCTTCCAATGAGCAGAAAATCGGTAACCTTTCCGGTGGTAACCAGCAGAAAGCGCTGCTTGGTAAGTGGATGTTTACAGAACCGGATATCCTGATTCTGGATGAACCTACACGAGGCATCGATGTAGGTGCAAAATATGATATCTACTGCCTGATCAACAAGATGGTAGAAGATGGAAAATCAGTCATTATGATTTCTTCTGAAATGCCGGAACTTCTCGGTATGTGTGACCGAATCTATGTTATGAGTGAAGGCCGTCTGGCTGGTGAATTTACAGCGGAAGAGGCAACTCAGGAACGTATCATGGCTTCGATCATGCAGGAACAGAATAAAAAATAAGAAATAGTGACTGAACAGTTACTGGGAAAGGGGTAAAAAAATGAAATTTAATGTAAAAGATTTCTTAAGAAAATATACAATGGTCATTGCACTGGTGATCGTATTTATCCTGTTCTGTGGATTGACAAACGGAAGACTCCTGTATGCACAGAACATGTCAAACTTAATGCTTCAGAATGGTTATGTTCTCGTTCTTGCCTGTGGTATGTTATTATGTATCCTGACAGGTGGTAACATCGACCTTTCTGTTGGTGCTGTAATCTGCCTGGTTGGCGGTCTTGCAGCAGTACTTATCAGCAACAAGGGAATGAACCCATATCTGACCATCATCATCTGCCTGGTTGTTGGTCTTCTGGTAGGTATCTGGCAGGGTTACTGGATCGGTTACAAACGTATCCCTCCATTCATCACAACGCTTGCTGGTATGTTCATCTTCCGTGGATTTGGACGTCTGATTCTGGACAACAAAACTGTTTCTATCCAGAACAAAGATTTCCTGAAAGTATTTACTTCTTATATTAATATTCCTGGACTGGATGACACTGCAAACTATTCAGCACTGATTGTTGGTATTGTTGTTGCTGTATATGTAATCTTCAATGTAGTTCGTTCCAGAGCAAACAAAGCAAAAAGAGGATATCGTCAGAATACAGCATTTTCTGATTACAGCAAAGCTGTTATCATCGCAGTAGTTATCCTCTGGTACTGCTACAAACTGTTCCAGTACAAAGGTATCTCCGTAATGTTCATCTGGGTAGTTGCAATCTGCCTGATCTACAACTTTATTACATCCAAAACAGCATTTGGACGTTACTTCTACGCAATTGGTGGTAATGAGAAAGCTACACAGCTTTCCGGTATTGATACAAACAAAGTTTACTTCATTGCATATGTAAACATGGGACTTCTTGCAGGTCTTGCAGGTCTTCTCTGTGCAGCACGTGTAGGTTCTGTAAATGGTAGCACAGGTACTTCCTTCGAGATGGATGCGATCGGCTCCTGTTTCATCGGTGGTGCTTCCGCATACGGCGGCAGCGGTACTGTAGGTGGTGTTGTAATCGGTGCACTTCTCCTTGGTGTTATCAACATGGGTATGTCAATCATGGGTATCGGTGATTCCTGGCAGTATGTAGTAAAAGGTGCCGTACTTCTGATCGCAGTAGTATTCGATGTATTATCCAACAGAAAGAATGGATGATAGAAGCAGATAACAAATCAATAAAATGAATGATGAGGGTCATTGCGTGTAACGCAATGGCCCTTTTTATAACTGGATATGAAATGGACAACAACACTTTTGCACTATGGAGTGGAATATGTTACACTGATATCTGATAAAAATAAACAGAAAGAATGAAAGCTATGAAGAAATATACACTGACAGTTTTTTGTATCCTGGCAGGCTGCATCTTTTTTCTTTCCGGTATCTGGATTTATTTTCAGAAAAGTCTGGACAGAGTAGAGCTTGGAGAAGGAGAGCATGCGGCAAGCTATCAGAGACATTATCTGATGATCTCCAATGATAAAGATACTGGTATGTGGCAATCGGTTTATGAGAGTGCATCCAAGGAAGCGGAAGAGAAAGATGCGTATGTAGAACTTCTTTCTCCTGAACAGATGAACGGATATTCTCAGGCAGACTGTCTGAAAATCGGAATTGCTTCCCAGGTGGATGGAATCATTCTGGAAGCGGATGGAAGTAAAGAAGAGCAGCATCTGATCAATGAAGCGTTAAAAGGGGGGATTCCGGTGGTGACGGTCATGACAGATGATACGGCAACCGGAAGGATCAGTTTTGTGGGGCTCAACAGTTATCAGACGGGAAGTGCTTACACAGAGCAGATCAGCGGCATGCTGAAAGCGCAGGGAACTACCAGTGTCATGTTTCTTTCTACATCCAGTTCCAAGACACAGGAGACGAATCTTGTCTATTCGCAGGTCAAAAAGGAACTGGAGGCACAGAAAAAAACAGGCCAGTTTGTAGACCTGACGGAATATTGTGTAGACAGCAGTGCAGATTTTGATACAGAAGAATTTGTACGTGACATGTTTGTAAATGATGAAAATCTGCCTGACGTTCTGGTATGTATGGACGAAGTTGTGACAGAGTGTGTTTATCAGGCACTGATCGATTATAACCAGGTAGGTAATGTCAAAGTGATCGGATTCTACTATTCAGATGTGATTCTGGATGCCATCGATAAGGAAATCATTTCTTCTGCGATTGCTCTGGATATGGACGAGATTGGCCGATACAGCGTCAATGCACTGGATGAGTATCTGTCACTTGGACATAGTAATAACTATTATAGTGTAAACCAGCATGTGATCACAAAGGAGAATACAAAGGATTACAGGACGGAGGATGAGAAATGAGACAGGGAAAAGAGATATCTTCCGTAAAAAACTCTATACAGACCCGACTGAGCGGAGTTATGCTTCTGGTTCTTGTGTTTGCGCTGGGAATCAATGTGTTTATCTTTAAGCAGATTCATACAGCGGTTACAAGAATTGATGCAGTCTTTTCCAGTAATACGGCTGTGAATGAACTCTCGGAATCGCTGGAGCAGGTAGAGAGTACGGTTTATGAATATTTAAATACCAAGAGCACACAGGCTCTGGAAAATTATTATCGTTATGAACAGAATTACAAGAATCTGATCGAAGAACTGAATGACCGAAATCTGGATAATGAAGTGAAAATGCTGGAAAAAAATATCCGGAGAATGTCAGAAAGTTATCTGGAACAGACAAATGAGACGGTTCAGGCAAAACGAGGAAGAAATGTAGAAAAATACAAAACTTCCTACGAAGATGAAAATGAGCTTTATGAATATATCAATGTCTATATTTATAAGCTGAATAATTTACGATTTAAAACGAACTCGGCAAATTACCAGCTGCTGCTCTCAGCAATGAATGTACTCTATAAACTCTGTATTTTCGTTATGCTGGTTGTATATGCACTTGGTCTTGCAGTCACAACGCTTCTTGTCCGTAATATGATCCGTCCACTTACAGCATTGTCCAATACAGCGCATGAAGTTGCAAAGGGTAACTTAAATGTACCTCAGCTTCCGGTAGTTGTTGAAGATGAGGTTGGTGTTGTAACACGAAGTTTTAACCAGATGCTGGAAAGTATCCGGCAGAATATTGAGCAGCTGAAAGATAGCATGGAACGTCAGGCACAGATGAAGGAACGGGAGCTTCTTATGGAAACCCATCTGAAGGAGGCTCAGCTGAAATACCTTCAGGCGCAGATCAATCCGCATTTTTTGTTTAACAGTCTGAATGCAGGTGCACAGCTTGCCATGATGGGGGATGCGGATAATACAGGAATTTTTCTTGAAAAGATGGCAGATTTTTTCCGTTATAATGTACGTAAGATGGAAGAAGACGCCATGCTCTGGGAGGAGATTGGGGCGGTAGATAACTACATTTATATCCTGAATGTCCGTTTTGCCGGAGATATCACCTATATTAAGGAAGTGGATGAAGGTATTGATAATATTCGTATTCCGAGTATGATTCTGCAGCCACTGGTTGAAAATGCAGTGCAGCATGGAATTCATGACTGTATGGAAACGGGATGGATCCGTATGGAAATTCACCGAAATGGTGAGATGTTGGATGTTACAGTAAGCGACAATGGTGCGGGAATGACAGAAGAAATGATAGCCAGGGTTATGGCCGGACGCGCAGATCAGAATGAAGAAGACCGTTTTTCCACGGGAATTGCTGTTCGGAATGTAATTGACAGACTACAGCTGTATTATAAAGAAGAAAATCTGTTTACGATTGAAAGTGATGGACCAGGGAAAGGGACCAGAGTTCATATCATCCTTCCTGTGTATAAAGATGAACTGGAATGAGAATAATGTGGAAATATTGCATAACAAAGGGGAGACAGAAGAATGTATCGAATTTTAGTTGCAGATGATGAAGGAATCATGCTGGAAGCCTTTAAGAATGTTATATCCAGTACATTTGGGGATTCATGTATCGTAGAAACTGCCAAAACAGGAAGAGCCGTAACAGAGATCGCGGAGACTTTTCATCCGGATATCGTATTTATGGATATTCATATGCCTGGTATTAATGGAATACAGGCTATGCGAGAAATAAGAAAATTTAATACAACAGCTCTGTTTTATGTTGTATCGGCCTATGACAAATTCGATTATGCAAAAGAAGCAATTGATCTGGGAGTCGAGCGATATCTGACAAAGCCAATCTCAAAGGCCAAGATCATTGCAGCAGTGGAAGAGGCCACAGCAAAAGTTGATACAAAAAGAAATCAGCGAAGTAACCTTCTGAGAATACAGGAAAAACTGGAAACAGTCATTCCGGTCGTAGAAAACAGTTTTGTTGGAAGCCTTCTTTTCCAACAGGAGATGCAGGTGGCAGACTATTACCAACAGCTTCTGGATATTGAGGAAAAACAGGGCTATGTTATGATCATTCAGTTTGGACAGTCTTATGAGAATGGAAGGCTGGTAAGCCCGGTTGGAATGAATGTTAAGGCACAGGACTTTTATGCGGAATTGAGAGATATCGTAAAATCTTCTTTTTCCTGTGCAGTGGGATCGATCATGTCCAATCGTATTCCAATCGTGGTTCCGTGTGCACTGTCTGAGAATCCATATGAAGAAAGAATCGATCTGGTTGAACAGGCACGAAGCCTGATTACCCGATTAGAAGATCGTATCGAAGCGAAATTTCGTGTCGGAATCGGAAGAGTACGGGAAATGCAGGAGATGGAGCGCTCTTATCGTGAGGCACTGCGTGCATTGAATGGAAGCAAGAGCCGTGTGATACATATCGAAGATCTTTCCCAGAATGGTGTGTATGATGAGGAATTTCCGGTAGAGATGGAAAAAAATATTTTCCGTTATCTGGAAGAGGGAAAAGAAAAAGAATGTATCCAGGAGATAAATGTGTTTTTTGACTGGATGGTGGCACATTATGCAGACGACATGAATAACATCCGGCTGAAGACCCTGGAATATATTATCTGGGGTGAGAAAAAAGCATTTGAAGCAGGCGCGATCAATTATGGATTTAGCTATCGACGTGATTATCTTGATGCAGCCATGGCATGTACAGGGTATGAAGAACTGCGAAAATGGTTTCTGGACAAGATGGTGAATGCCTGCCGCGCAATCCGGGATCAGAAGGAAGACCAGTCCAATTCTGCTGCAAAGAAAGCGATGCTGTATATCCAGGAGAATTATAATAAAGACATCTCATTGGATGATGTATCTGGCATTGTAAATATCAGCCCTTATTACTTCAGCAAGATCTTTAAAGAAGAGACCGGAGAAAACTTTATTGAATATGTGACGAAGGTGCGGATAGAAAAAGCTAAGGAATTTTTGGCTCAGCCGGATATCAGTATTAAAGAAGCCGGGATCCGGAGTGGTTATACAGATCCGAATTATTTCAGCAGGATCTTTAAGAAACAGACAGATATGACACCAAGTGAATATAAAACGAGGTATGGAAAATGAAAAAGAAAACAGGCATTTTTCTTATAATCGGGATAGTGCTTGCACTGATGCTTACAGGATGTGGAAAGCAGAGTGTGGAGACGGAAACAGCACATACAACAGAAGAGGATAAACTGCAGATTGGACTTAGCTTTGATTCTTTTGTAATTGAACGATGGCTGCGTGACCGTGATATGTTTGTGTCTACAGCGCAGAGTCTTGGGGCAGAAGTAAATGTGCAGGTGGCCGGAGGAGAAGTGGAGGAACAGATTTCTCAGATTGAGTATTTCATCCAGAAAAAAATGGACGTGATCATTATTATACCAATTGATGGCGATGCATTATATGATGTGGTAAAAGAAGCAAAAAGCAAAGGAATCTGTGTAATCTGCTATGACCGTATCATTCCTAATGTAAATGCGGATCTGTATATTACGATCGACAATGAGATGGTTGGAACACTGATGGGTGAAGCTCTGAAAAAAGCTTGCCCGGATGGCGGAAATATCTTTGCGATTTATGGATCACCGACAGATAAAAATGTTGAGGAAGTTGAGAAGGGATTTAAAGATGCACTGGTGGATAGTAAGCTTAATATCGTTTACTCCGGTTATTGTGATAACTGGCTTGCAGAAATAGCGGAAACCCATGTAAACAAGGGGCTGGAAGTGACGGATGATATTGTTGGTGTTATGTGTGGTAATGACGATCTGGCAAGTCAGGTAGTTAAAGTTTTGTCCGAAAACCGCCTTGCCGGACAGGTCGCTGTTGTCGCACAGGATGCAGAACTGGCTGCATGCCAGCGTATTGTAGAAGGAACCCAGACCATGACGGTGTATAAGCCGATCGAGCAGGAGGCATCTACGGCGGCGACACTGGCGGTGATGCTTGGAAATGGGGAGGATATCGGGTCAGCTGACTGTGAATATCCTGTTACCGAGACGACCAATGATGGAGAATATGAGATTCCGTATTATAAGATCATGCCGGTGGCTGTGACGAAAGAGAATATGGATGAAGTGGTCATAGATGGAGGGTTCCATACACATGAGGATGTATACCTGAATGTAAAATAATGAGAAAGTCACAGTATAAAATATAAACTAATAACGTCTCATAGCTGTTCTTACAGGCTAGTTCAAAGATCTGGAAGTACTAAGAGAAGATAATTCTACAAAAACCACTTCGAAAAATGTCAAACTCGCTGTCGCTCAGACAGTGCCATTTTTCGAAGCAAAGTAGAATTCTCTTCACTAAGTACTTCTGACAGATCTTTTCAGGCCTGATGAACATCTATGAGACGTTTTTTACTTTACATTTGAAATACTGTTCAAAAGGAGGAGCGCTGCGCGTCGTTGCTTTGCTGGCTAGCGGCGGAGCCGCTGTCCGCTCCCCGGGGCGGAGCCCCGCCGTACCCTCCCCATAAGAATAACCACCACGAATGAGGGAGAAAAAACGTAGCTGTCCAGTTGGGTAGGCCTTGAGGAAATCTGCAGAAGTACTTTGGAAATATAATTCTACTTTGCTTCGGAAAATGACATTGTTTGAGCGTTAGCGAGTTTGTCATTTTTCGGAGCGTTTTTTGTAGAATTCTATTTTCTTAGTACTTCCAGATTTTCGAAACAGCCTGCCAAAACTGGACAGCTACGTTAAAATATCCCCATCGCTGGTATTATTCTTCATCCATATATGCTTTATATATTTCAGGTTGAATCACTTTGCGAATCGCTTCATACACTCCTTGTGATGCTTCTCGGATCTCTTTACGTGTCTCATCGGACAGGGTAATGATCTGTGTACCGCTTTCTTCGATGGTTGCAATTTTATCTGCAATACGTGCATCGGACTGTTCTCTTGCGTATTCTGTTGCAAGTTGTGCGGCTTCTGTCATGATCTCCTGTTCATCTTCCGGGAGATCTTTGAAGAAATCATCGTTGACGATCAGAGAGATCAGATGCGGAAGATGATTGGTCTCGACCACATAATCCTGCTGTTCATATAAGTTGTTGGAAACGATAACTTCATATGGATTTTCCTGCGCATCGATCGTATGCTGTTGAAGACCGATATAAACCTCACTGAAACTCATTGGAGTCGGGTTTGCACCGAGTGCCTTCCAGAATGCCAGATGATAACTGTTTTCCATAGTACGGATCTTCTGACCTTTAAAGTCTGCAAAGCTATTGACTGGTTTGTTTGTGCTCATGACACGGAAGCCCTGGTCAGCCATACCGAGAAGATGATAGCCGCCGTTTGTATAAACATCACTGATCAGGCTGTAGAATTCCGGGTCATCGATCTTCTTACGACAGTCGTCGAGAGAATCAAAAACACATGGAAGATCAAAGACTGCCAGATCACTCATGAAAGAAACCTGAGGTGCAGTATTCTGTACGACAAATGGGATATCTCCATCTGAGCAGGTTTCAAGCAGGTCGCGGTCACCACCGAGTGTGGAGTTCGCGTATACCTGGATCTTCATTTTGCCATCGCTTAAATCTGCGACTTCCTCGGCAAACTTTTCTGCAAAGATCTGTGTAACAGTGTCTTCCGGGCTGGCGGTTGCCAGTGGCCAGGAATAGCGTTGTACTTCATCTTCAGAAGAAGTACCACATCCTGTAAGGGCAATGCTCAAAGCACCAGCCACAGTCAGCACCGGGAGCATACGGAGGATGTGACGCTTTTTCTTATCGGATGTATTGCATGTAGTAAATTTTTTCATGTCTTTCCTCCTATAAGATTCCGATAGAGATTGCCGGTATGAAAGTGATCAGGAGTAGCGCTGCCAGGAAAAATGCGATCATTGGCAGGGCTTTTTTTGCAATCTGCATAACCGGCACATCTGTCAGTGAACTTGCAACGAACAGATTGACTCCGATTGGTGGAGTTACAAATCCGATGGCAAGGTTGACAACCATGATTACACCAAATTGGATTGGATTCATACCGATAGCCTGCACGATCGGAAGCAGGATCGGTGTCAGAATCAGGATTGCCGGTGTGGTATCCATGACCATTCCTACGATCAGTAGGAAGAGATTAATGATCAGCAGGATTGCAACCGGACTGTGGAAATTGTTCAGGATAAATTCGCTGACGGTCTGCGGTACCTGCATCAGAGTCAGTACTCTGGAGAAGGCAGTAGAGGCTGCCAGGATGAACAGGATTGGTGTAAAAGTACGGATCGCTTCTACAAGGATCGGCCAGATATCACGGAGCTTAATGCTCTTGTATACGAACAGACTGATGATCAGGGCATAAAATACGGAGATAACAGCAGCTTCTGTCGGAGAAGCAACACCTGTGTAGATACATCCGAGAATGATGACCGGGCTTAACAGTGCAAAGAAGCTTTCTTTGAGCACTTTCAGAAGCCCTTTGTCATGAAGCATCTGTACCTCTGCATGGATTTTTTCTTTGTCTTCACCGTAGCGTTTGCAGTGATAGATCGCATAGAGCATGAGCAGGGCTCCGATCATGAGTCCTGGGATAATTCCGGCAAGGAACAGATCGCTGACAGACGCACCGGAGGCCATGCCGTACATGATGAATGGAATACTAGGCGGAATGATAACACCGAGTCCACCAGCCACTGCAACGATTGCAGTAGAAAATGTCAGATCATAACCAAGATTGGACAAGATTGGAATCGTCATACTTCCAACAGCAGCAACCGTTGCCGGAGCAGAACCGGAGATCGCACCGTAAAAAAGGCAGGTGACGATTACGGCACATGGCATACCAGCAGTGAATTTGCCAAGAAAATAGGCAAAAACATCAAACAGCTTTTTGGAAATACCGCCCTTGGCCATGATGATACCGGAAAGGACAAACATTGGAACTGCCAGGAGCGGGAAGGAGTCCAGACCGCCAAACATGGCACGAATCAGATATTTGGCACCAACAGTAAAGGACGGATCAAACACAGACGGAAGAACAGATGTGATTCCAAGGGTGATGGATACCGGAACTGCGATGACCAGTAAGACAACAAAGATAATAAATAAAACTACAACTGGCATTTAGTGTTCCTCCTCATTTGAATTTTTGATCGTGTTGATGCGGTTATCGATTCCTGATTCCAGAGCAGATTCGTTATGGGATTCTGCATTTGCCTGGATAAAGGATTCTGGGGTATTGCGTTCCGGATGTGCCGGGTCAAATACATTTTCACCTCTTGCAACACGGAACTCAATGATCCAGCGCTGCAGGACACGGAATGTGACCAGTACAAAAGAAACCAGAGGTGCGGCCTGTACATAGTACATCGGAATGCCGCATGCCGGTGAAAGCTGTCCGCTGTGAACAGAAGACATCATATAAGAATAAGCAAACGGAATCATGTAAATAAAAAAGATTAGCTCGAAGGTGTGATTCACTACTTTGAAGATTGCTTTTCCGCGGCGTGGAAAAATTGCGACAAATTGCTCGATCTTAATAGAAAGGCATTTTTTGCTGCAGTAGCTTACACTCAAGAATCCACACCAGATGAAGAGATATCTGGTAAGTTCTTCGGACCAGGACAGGGACATTCCAAGAACATATCTGCAGAATACCTGAATTCCCATGATCAGTGTCATGGCAATCAGGAAGATGACCAGGATAAATTCTTCGAGATTCTCGTCCAGCCAGTGAAGTATTTTTTTCATGAAGGACCTCCCTTAAAATAAGTATAGATGGTAATGTAACTGTAACAGTTCAACGCTTTGCAGTTATAAAAACACCGATATTTCTATTTTAAATAAAAATACCGGTGTTTTCAAGAAGTAAATATATTATATGTTACATTGCATTGTGAAGAAGTCCAAGGACTGTATTCAGATCATTTACTCCCATCTGTCCCGGTGCAGATGCTTTCTTAGCGGCACCGAATGTCATGGAAGAACCAAATACTTCACCGCAGAGACGGCTGATGACGCCGGTACCTGCCATAGACATGGTGATGATCGGCCTGTCAGCATAATTTGTTGTCATTTCCTCTGTTGCAGCCAGAAGAGTCAGAACATCCTTTTTGTTCTGTGGCATAACGGCAATCTTTGGAATATCTGCATTCATATCCTGCATCTTGCGGAGACGATAGATGATATCGGTCTTTGCAGGAGTTTTGAAGAAGTCATGGTTGGAAGCGATAACCTTAACACCTGCTGCATGAGCTCCGTCGATGATCTTTTTAACGATCTCATCACCTGTGAAGATCTCTACGTCAACCAGATCTACATATCCGGTCTGAGCTGCTTTGATGTTGAGCTCTGCATAAGCATCCGGCTCGATTGCTTTCTCGCCGCCCTCTTTAGAAGTACGGAAAGTCATGAGAAGTGGGATGTTACCAAGAACTGTACGAAGGTCTTTCAATACATCTTCAACCTTTGCAAAATCAAAAACACCTTCAAACCAGTCTGCACGCCACTCAACAACATCAACTGGGATAGAATCAAAAGTTTTGGCTTCTTCAATGATATCTTCTTTTGTAATACCAACGATCGGAACGATGATTTTCGGTGCACCTGCACCGATTTCGATATCACGGATTTTAACTGTATTCATGATGAGTTTCCTTTCTATTATATAATGATTACGACGGGTTCCAAGTCCAGATGCCTTATCGTGCAAGCACGAACAGCTATTGGACTTTTCGCCCCTGGTTCTCATTTTAGTTCTCAGCTTCTGCGAGTTCAACCATTTTTTTGTAACGGATGTTTACAAACAGACCAAGTACAACACCAACTGCTGTAAGTACGATGTTCATGATCATAACCTGAGATGGCTGCATTTTGGATGCTGCTGTCAGGATCGTGTAGTTACACAGAGAGGATGCGATCATAACCAGAGCAGTTACCGTACCTTTGATCTTAGGGAAGAGCATGTTGCATACAGAGGTAGCAATCTGGAGCAGTCCACCTGCACCTGCCCAACCGATGATGAATGCACCGGCGATCATCAGTGTCTGGTTCTGGCCTGTCAGAACAACGATCAGTGTTGCCAGACAGATAACCGGATAGATTACAATAAAACGAACATCTTTGATCTTTCTTGTGAGGAGTGCTGTCACAACAAGTGCGATCAGTGTTCCTGCGGAATAATAAGTCTGCATGATAGACGGGTCAGTCCAGCCTACATTTTCTTTTGCAAAGTTCTGTGCACAGTTCAGCCACAGCTGGAAAGTACCTGTACATGTGAATCCGATCAGGATCATTGCGATAGATTCGAAGGAGAAGTGTGTGTGTTTCAGGCTGTCGATAAGTCCTTCTTTCTTACCAGCTGCTTTCTGGTCTGCATCTGGAAGTGGGAACAGGAATACCAGTACGAAGAGTACGAGGTAGATGATTCCACATCCGAAGAACAGATGGTTGTAGGAAGTAAGTCCTGCAGCTGTTGTAGCTACGGTTGCACCGAGTACGAATGGAAGCAGCATCTGGGCGATCGCGATGAAGAATTTAATTCCCATGGTTGCAACGCCAGGAGCTTTGTAGATGATCTCGGCAACTGCCGGATAGATACCAGTGTCAAGGAATGAGTTTGCGATACCGCCGATGATCGCACATACATAAGCAATTGTGTAACCGCCGCTTGTGCCTGCATTAAATGCAAGAGCAAGACCGATCAGGTAGATTGCATAAGAAGCACTGCCGATCGCTGTGGAAATGCGACGTCCAAGTTTGTCTGAAAGAGGACCGGCAAATGGAAGGGCAATCAGTCGTCCAAGTCCAAGAGCAGCAGAGATCGCTGTGATCGCCATTGCCTCAACGCCCCATGCGGTAGCGAGAGCGTCTTTGATAACAGCCTGTCCCAGAATAGAGCATCCAACACCGTGGATGAAGTAGTTTAAGTACAAAATCAATGCACTTGGCAGGTATTTTTTGTTCATGTTATTCTCCTTTTCCTAAAGTAATTGTGCTGTTACTGTTCACGGGTAACTGTGAACGGAGTGAACAGTAGTTTTCTTCGGTTTTCTTTTTGTTCTGTCACAAACATCAGAAATGCCGGGTTACATTGTGTTAAAAAAATAACATTTGATTGTATTGTAACAGGAACAATGCATGTAGTCTAATGCTTTTAAAGTGGAAAACTAATGCATTGAATGCATTAATATGGTATAATAACTGATAAATTTTAGCTATTTATATAAGGAAGGAAAATAGGAAAGATCAGGTTGCTGTAGATGGTACAAACAGTAACGGGTAATTCTGTAGAATAAGAGGTATATTATACAGGAGGAGAAGGTAATGACACTAAATCAGATTCTGTATTTTCAGAAAGTAGCAAGACTGGAAAATTATCATCAGGCAGCAGAAGAACTGTATATCTCACAGCCGTCCCTGAGCCGCTCGATGGCAGTACTGGAAAGCGAACTTGGGGTAGCTTTATTTGAAAAAAAAGGCAGGGGAGTGACACTGACCAAGGCAGGACAGCTTTTTCTGGAGCATGCAGACCGGATCGCAGCAGACTGCGATGTGGCAGTGGGTAAAATGCAGGAGCTTTCTGCGGATGGCGGCAAAATTGATATCGGTTATATTTTTCCGCTTGCGGGCCATTATATTCCGCATAAAGTGAGAGAATTCCTGAATAAAGAAGAGAATAAGAATGTGGTCTTTAATTTCTGGCAGAATCATACACCGGCAATCGCTGCGAAGGTGCGTACCGGAGAACTGGATATCGGATTTGGTGGTTATCTGAAAAAAGAGGATATGGAATTTTTTCCACTCAGTGCACAGGAGCTGGTGATCATTACACCAAAGAAGCATCCGCTTGCCGGAATCCGGGAAGTGCCACTTTCAGAGATGAATCATTATCCCGTGATTGGTTATGAGAAAGAATCCTGGATGGGAACGTACGCAAAATATTTATACAGAAAATACCAGATCGAACCAAATACGATCGTAGAATGTCCGGATGAATATTCGATCGTATCTCTTGTAAGGGAAAATTTCGGAATCGCACTGATGCCAAGGACGGATATTCTTTTGGATGCAGATGGTATCAATATCCACAAATTAAAGGGTTTGCAGATTTATCGTCAGGTGTTTATGTTCTGGATGAAAGACCGTTATCGTCTGCCGGCTGTAGAGCGTTTTATCAATTATATGAAGGAGCAGCAGGCAGAAGATGCGAATGATACCGAAAACGTATCAAAAGTTTATCTGAAAGATATTGTTAATTTTTAATACAAAGAGTTATGATAATTGTGTCACAAACAAAGGATTGCCACTCATGTGAATATCATATTTTATTATTTATGAATGAATAGGAGATTATTTCATGAAGAGTGATTACCCAAAGATTTTTGAACCAATTACGATTAAAAGAACGACTATTAAAAACCGTATTGCAATGACTCCGATGGGAACCAACTACGGTGAAACAAGCGGTGAGATGAGTAACCGTCATATGAATTACTACTCACTTCGTGCAAAAGGCGGCACAGGTCTTATCATTCTGGAGAATGCCAACATCGAGTATCCGGCAGGCTCTAATGGTACAAGTCAGATCCGTATCGACCATGACAGTTTTATGCCACGTTATTATCAGCTCGTAGAAAACCTTCATAAAAATGGTGCGACTGTAGCAATTCAGGTAAACCATGCCGGAGCATCTGCTTCTTCCGCAAGAACCGGAATGGAAACCGTTTCTTCTTCAAACATCCCGACAAAGGTCGGCGGAGAAGTTCCGCGTCCGATGACAAAAGAAGAAATCCTTACAACTGTTAAAAAATATGGAGAGGCTGCAAAGCGTGTCCAGGCAATTGGATTTGATGCAATCGAGATCCACTGCGGACATTCTTATCTGATGAGCCAGTTTATCTCTCCTTATTATAATAAGAGAACAGACGAGTTCGGAGGTTCTGTAGAAAACCGTCTTCGTTTCCCACGTATGGTACTCGAAGAGGTCCGTAAAAATGTAGGACCATGGTTCCCGATCATCGTTCGTATCTCTGCTGAAGAAAGAGTACCGGGTGGAAACACTCTGGAAGATACACTGGAATATCTGGAATATCTGGATGAGTTCGTAGATATGTATGATGTTTCCTGTGGACTGAATCCGTCTCTTCAGTACCAGATCGACTCCAACTTCCTTCCGGATGGCTGGAGATCCTATATGGCAAGAGCCGTAAAAGACAAATTTAAGAAACCGGTCATCAATGCTGGTAACTATCGTGATCCGAAGATCGTTGAGAAAGTTCTCGAAAGTGGGGATGTGGACATCGTCGGAATGGGACGTGGTCTGATCGCAGAGCCGAATTGGGTTAAGAAAGTCGAGAACGGAGAAGAAGATATTCTTCGTAAATGTATTTCATGTAATGTTGGATGTGCAGGAAACCGTATCGGCGTAAACCGTCCGATCCGTTGTACCGTCAACCCGGCTGTACCGGAAGGCGATATTTATAAAGCACTCAAAGTCAACAAAAACTGCAATGTTGTAGTAGTAGGTGGCGGAACAGCCGGACTGGAAGCAGCATGTACAGCTGCTGAAGTTGGATGTAATGTTTTTGTTCTGGAGAAAAAAGATCACCTTGGCGGTCTTTCTACATTTATTTCTGATCTTCCGAGCAAGACTCGTATGAAAGATTTCCCGAAATATCTGGAAGCTCGTGCAGCCAGACTGAAAAATCTTTATGTTTTCCTGAATACAGAAGCAACTGTTGAGAAAGTAAAACAATTCAAACCGGACATCGTTGTAAATGCAACGGGTTCCGTACCGCTTGTACCTCCGATCAAAGGCCTTAAAGAAAACATCGAAGCCGGAAATGTGGCTACGATCTTTGATATGATCAACAACCTGAATGCAGGAAAATACCCGGATGAAGCCTGTCAGGGCAAAAAAGTCGTTGTAGTCGGCGGTGGATCTGTCGGACTTGACGTGATTGAATATTTTGCACCTCGCGGAGCAGAGTGTACGATCATCGATATGCTTCCTCAGATCGGTATGCTTGCAGATCCGATCACCAAATGTTCCATGCGTGAGACACACGATAAGTATGGTGTTAAGGAATATGTAAACACAGCACTTCAGGAAGTAAAAGAAAATGCATTCACAGTAAAACTTCCGGATGGTCAGATCAAGGATATGGAATTCGATCTTGGCTTCAACTGCCTTGGAATGCGTTCTAACAATCCGGTACTTCCGGGACTTGAAGAGGCATTTAAAGATACAGAAACTTATGTATATACAATTGGTGATTCTGTACGTGCCCGCCGTATTATGGAAGGTACCATGGAAGGTCGTGCGATCCTGAACGTGCTTGAATCTCAGGGTTATCTGCACTTAGAGCCACTTGAATAAATGATACTAAGGGAGCAAAGATCCAAGTCGTTGGTATCAGAATATATATAATTTCATTAAAAGAAAAGAGGAAAAAATCATGCCAAACATTACAGGACATACAGAATTAGTAGGATTAATGGCTTACCCGATCCGTCACACACAGTCACCGACAACTCACAACCTCGCATATGACAAAAACGGCGATGATGTTATTCAGCTTGCATTTGAAGTAGATAATGATTCCCTGAAAGATGCTGTTCAGAGTATCCGTGCGCTTAAAATGCTTGGTTCCAACATCTCCATGCCGAACAAAACAGTTGTTCACAAATATCTGGACGAAGTTGATGAAGCTGCCAAATTATGCGGTGCCATCAACACAGTTGTAAACATGCGTGATGAAAACGGACAGGTTACAGGAAAACTCAAAGGCTACAACACTGACGGTATGGGATACTGGCAGGGACTCAAAGAAGAAGGCATTGATTTTAAAGGAATGAAGATGGTCCTGATCGGAACCGGCGGAGCTGCAACAGCAATCGCAGTACGCGGAGCTCTTGACGGAATCGCTGAGATTGAAATCTTCAACATCAAAGATAAATTCTATAGCCGTGGAGAAGAAATCGTTGACCTGATCAACAAGAACACAAACTGCAAAGCTACAATGAACGATCTTGCAGATCATGATCTCCTCAAAGAAAAAATGCATGCAGCAGACCTGTTCTGTGATGCAACAGGTGTAGGAATGCATCCACTCGAAGACCTTTCCAATATCCCGGATCCTTCTTTCTTCAAGAAAGACCTGATCGTAACAGATACAGTTTATGCACCACGCGAAACAGTTATGATGAAGCAGGCCAAAGAAGCAGGATGTGAAAGAGTTTACAATGGTATGAGCATGATGCTGTTCCAGGCTCTGATTGCAATCAAACTTTACACTGGAAAAGATACTCCGGTAGACTACATGAAAGAAAAACTTGGAATCTGATCAGTAAAGACCGATTCTGAATAAGCTTATAAAGGACTGTGCACTGACGCATTGCGCGACGGTGTGCAGTTTTTTTATTATTATGGAAAAAACGGACAAAAACGTTAAAAATGCTGAGAAAAAACGGACAAAATAAGCAAAAAAACATTGGAAAAACGGACAAAAATATTGTTATATAATTGGAAATGTGGCATACTATATGTAGCGGAAGCGCAAAATAGCCTGAATAAAAGGGAGTGAGAGCAATGTTATACAGGGAAATTGAAGAAAAAATTAAGGATTTTTTTCAGACAGAAAAAAAGTCCGCGTTAATGATAACAGGGGCAAGACAGGTTGGCAAAACATACTGTATCAGAGAATTTGCAAAAGAAAATTTCCCATATGTCATAGAAATTAACTTTCTTGAAATGCCATCAGCGGTTACACTTTTTGAAAATGCTTCAGACAGCAGAGACATTTTGCTTCGTATATCGGCGTTAACAGATGTTCCAATGGAAAAAGGAAAGACCTTGATATTTTTTGATGAGGTGCAGGAATGCAAAGAAATTGTTACTGCGATTAAATTTCTTGTGGAAGAAGGTAGCTTTCGATATATTTTAAGTGGTTCACTTCTGGGAGTAGAATTGAAGGATATTCGTTCCATTCCAGTAGGATATATGTCCATTTATGAAATGTTTCCGATGAATTTTTTTGAATTTTGCAGAGCAAATCGCGTTTCACAGAGAGTAATGGACAATCTGCAGAAATGTTTTGAAGAAAGAACGCCGATTGATCCATTGATTCATGAGAAAATGATGGAATTATTTCGATTGTATCTGATTGTGGGTGGAATGCCGGCTGCTGTACAGAGATACTTAGATACAAACAATCTGAATGAAGTTATGCAGGTGCAGAAGGGAATCATTCAGCTTTACAAGAAAGATATATCGCGATATGATCCGGAGCACAAATTGTATCTTGAAGAAATCTTTCAGCTGATTCCGAGCGAATTGAACAGCAAAAATAAACGATTTATTTTGAAAAATCTGAATGAAAATTTTAAGTTTTCAAGATACGAAAATAGTTTTATATGGTTGAAGGAGGCTGGAGTTGCACTGCCAACCTATTGTGTTCAGGAACCGGAAATTCCGTTGCTTCTGTCAAAATCGACAAACCTGTTCAAGTTATTTTTATCAGATGTAGGTTTGCTGGCTGCAATGTATGCCGATGGTCTGCAGATCAGAATACTGAATAAAGAAGTGGATATCAATTTTGGCTCCATTTATGAAAATGCAGTGGCACAGGAACTTTACGCTCATGGTTTTGAACTTTACTATTTTAACAGTAAAAAACAGGGAGAGCTTGATTTTGTGATAGAATATGAAGGATATCCGCTTCCGATAGAAGTGAAATCCGGAAAAAACTATATGAGACATCCGGCTTTAAATAATGTCATGCAGAATAAGTCATACGAGATCAAACAGGCAATCGTATTATGTAATGAAAACATTGAAATGAAAGATCAGATTTTTTACTGTCCGATTTACCTGGCGGGTCTGTTAAAAAAGAGAACAATTCCGGAAGATTATATATATAGCCCGGATTTTAGCATATTGCAATAGTTTTTGAGTAATGAGGAAAAGAAGAGGAGAATTTTTATGATAAAGCTTATCGTATCAGATATTGATGGAACACTTGTAAAAGATGGAACTTTGGACATTAACCCGGAGTATATGGATGTAATAAGGAAACTGACGGAAAAGGGCATACATTTTGTAGCATGCTCCGGCAGGCAGTACAGCAGTGAAAAGCAGTTGTTTGCTCCGGTAAAAGATATCATTTCTTATATTTCAGATGGAGGGACCCTGATCCGTACATCTGAAAAAATCCTGAAGGTGCATACATTGTCAGATGAGATATGGAAAAACATGGCCCGTATGGCCAAAAAGGAAATGCCGGGATGTGATTATTTTATTTCCAGTCCGGACAGAAGTTATGCGGAAAACGCGAATACACCGATGTTCCGATGGCTCCGGGATTCCTATGGATATGACATCAGAGAAGTACCGGATCTGGCAGAAAACTTTGCGGGCGAACAGATTATGAAGATTGCCATATATAACACAGATCATTGTGAAGAAAAATGCGCACCTGTCTTTACACCATACTGGAAGGACAAGGTGAATATGGCATGTGCTGGTAAAGAATGGATGGACTGTACACCACACGGTGCGGATAAAAAATCAGCCGTTGCATTTTTACAGGAATATCTGGGGATTACTCCGGAAGAAACCTGTACATTTGGGGATAACATTAATGATATTGAGATGCTGAAAAGTGCGGGTGTCAGCTATGCAGTGGCAAATGCAAGGGAAGAAGTACAGAAAGCCGCCAAAAAAGTCTGCCCTTCTTATGAAGAGGACGGGGTTTTGAGTATACTGAAAACATTATTGTAAGTACAGACAAACCTCCTGCTAAAACATAAAAAATAGTCTTTGCTTTATCACTTTAAATCGTGTATAATATTTTTTATATTCAGGCGAGAGTGAAATCGTCAAATTTTGATACGCGGAAAGGAAAATGGATTATGTCGAAACATATCACAGGACACACCGGATTATTATGTTTACTTGGAAGCCCGGTCGCACACAGTGTTTCTCCGGAAATGCATAATGAAGCATGCGATCAGCTTGGACTGGATTATACATACCTTGCATTTGATGTACCGGAAGATAAAATGCCGGAGGCAGTACAGGGACTTCGTACGATGGGAGCAAGAGGATGGAATATCACGATGCCAGGCAAGAACATTATGTGTAAGCTTGCAGATAAAGTATCTCCTGCATCTGAGATTTCAGGAGCATGTAATACCATCGTTAATGACAATGGTGTTCTGACAGCATACACAACAGACGGTGTCGGATTTATGAGAGCTGTTAAAGAAGACGGCGTTGATATTATCGGAAAGAAGATGACTCTTCTCGGTGCTGGTGGAGCTGCAACTGCGATTCTGGTACAGGCCGCACTGGATGGAGTTGCTGAGATCAATGTATTCAACGTAAGAGATAATTTCTTCGCAAGAGCAGAAGAGATCGTTGCAAAACTGAATGAGCGCACAGAGTGCAAAGTAACATTGCATGATTTTTCCGATCCGGAGGTTCTGCGTGCATCCATCGCTGATAGTGCAATTCTTGTAAATGGTACTTCAGTAGGTATGGCACCGAATGTAGACAGAACAATCATTACAGATACAAGTATGTTCCATAAAGATCTGTTTGTATTTGATGTAATCTATAATCCGCAGGAGACAAGACTTCTTCGTGAAGCAAAAGAAGCAGGATGCAAGACTGGTAATGGAATGTACATGCTGCTGTACCAGGGAGCTGCTTCCTTCAAACTATGGACAGGTGAGGAAATGCCTGTAGAGATCATTAAAGAGAAATATTTCTCTTGACAAGAGAAGTTATGGCTTTATAAAAAAACAAGGGGACTGGCTTACGAAGTCCCCTTGCTTTTTTTATAAAAAGATTTCCCCATCAAATACGGTTGTAGCAGGGCCGGTCATGTAAACGAGATTTTCCTGACGATTCCAGAGAATCTGCAGATCACCACCGAGCAGTTTGACAGTAACAGGTTTGTCTTCATCTACCAGACCATTCAGGGTAGAAGCAACAGCAACGGCACATGCACCGGTACCGCAGGCAAGTGTCTCGCCGGAACCACGTTCCCATACGCGCATCTGCAGGGTGTGGCGGTCAATCACTTTTACAAATTCCGTATTGATACGGTCCGGGAAAGCGATGTGATTTTCGAATTTTGGTCCGATCTTTTCGATATCCAGATCTTTCAGATCATCCATATATACGATCGCATGTGGATTTCCCATAGAAACAGCAGTGATGTGGTAAGTAGTTCCATCAACATTCAGTGGTTCATCGATTACCTGCTCTTTTGTGGAAACCACCGGAATCTGTCTGGAAGTCAGAATTGGTGCGCCCATGTTAACCTTAACAAGAGCAACTTTTCCATCATCACCCAGGGTCAGGTCCAGATATTTAATACCGCTCTTAGTAGCAACAGAAATATTCGTTTTATTTACAATGCCGTAATCGTAGGCATATTTTGCCACACAGCGAATTCCGTTTCCGCACATGGCACCCTGAGAGCCGTCCAGGTTATACATATCCATTTCACAGTCTGCCACATCGGATGGCTTAATCAGAATCAGTCCGTCAGATCCGATTCCGAAGTGACGGTCGCTGACAAATTTTGCGACAGCAGACGGATTACTTACAGTTTCTTCAAAGCAGTTTACATATACATAATCGTTTCCGATTCCATGCATTTTGGTAAATTTCATAAAAATAAATCCTCCTCATTCAAATAAATATTCTCCCTGATAAAAGTACTTCCCTTTTTAATCGTATTTGGAAAATTCCAAAACAGATTCTATATTTCGAGGTTTTAGTATAACGAAAAAATGTTATAGTTTTGTGAAACCAGAGTAAAAAATTACAATTCAATTACAAATATAACATAAATATGCAGAGACTGTATAGCACAGAAACGTTAAAATTAAGAAATTAAATTGGTTATGAAGGCAGTCTCAGATCAATTTCTGCATCTCCGGGAAAGGCCCGAGGCTTCGTTTCAGAATACCTGTCACCTGTGCAATCAGGATTCCGTAATTGGTAATCGGTACACCCTGATCCTGGCAGCAGGCGATACGGTACTTCATTTCACGTTCGTTTAACATACAGCCACCACAGTGAACCACCATTTTATAGGAAGAGACATCATCCGGAAACTCTGTTCCGGAAGTGAATTCAAAAACAGGCTTCTTTCCGGTATAATTTCGAATCCATTCAGGCATCTTGCATGTTCCAATATCTCCGCACTGGCGATGGTGTGTACATCCTTCTGCAATCAGGATGCGGTCACCATCTTCAATAGAAGAAAGAGCAGCAATACCTTTCAGCTGAATTTCCAGTTCTCCTTTATATCTTGAAAAAAGAATCGAAAAAGAAGTCAGGGTGATGTTTTCCGGCACGTCTTTTGAAACACGTGCAAATGCCTGGCTGTCTGTAACGACAAGTTTCGGACAGACACCTTGTGCAAGAAAATGATCCAGGGTACTTTTTAATTCTGTATCTCGTACAACAAGAGAGAGAGCACCACGTTCCAGAATATCGCGGATTGTCTGCTGCTGTGGCAGAATCAGACGGCCTTTTGGGGCAGCTTTATCGATTGGGACAACGAGAATGACCAGGTCGAGGGGTTCGATCAGATCCTGGATCAGTGGGTATTTGTGCGTGTCTTCCGGTTTCAGAGAGGCAATTTTTTCTTTCAGTTCCTGGATGTTCATGCCGTCGGAAGCACTGACCAGAACTTCTCCGGCACGGACGGATATGGCAAGATCCTTGATCTTTTCGGTAGAAAGCAGATCAATCTTATTATATACGATCAGATAAGGGATGTCTTTTTTATGAAAACGGTGAATCAGTTCAAGTTCTTCTTCGCCTTTTCCAGCCGTACTGTCGATAACAAGAATTGCGATATCTGTTTTGTTCAGAACCTGATAACTTTTGCGGACGCGGAGCGCACCAAGTTCACCTTCATCATCAATACCGGGAGTATCAATGACCATGACCGGGCCAAGTGGAAGCAATTCCATGGTCTTGTAGACGGGATCGGTGGTTGTTCCCATAACGGAAGAAACAATTGCGAGATCCTGTCCGGTTACAGCATTGATAACACTGGATTTACCGGCATTCCTTTTTCCGAAAAAACTGATATGTACCCGTTCAGAAGCGGGTGTCTGATTCATTCCCATAGAACAGCCCTCCTGTATAATGCATAAAAATTTATAATACACTAAAATATGGATTCAGTATGATCTGAAATAAAAGTATTCTTTTATTATAGAAAAATATAAAAACAGATTCAAGTGAAATACATGTATCTGAGAATGTTTTTGCGCCTGAAAGCAATGCCAAAACAGTATATTTATGCGTTTTAACAAGTGAATGTTAAAATATTGCATAATTTTTGTGTACTAATTAATAAAAGTTGTGCTTGTAATTTTGGGATAGTATGATACAATAAGAAAAATGAAAAGAAATTATGCATTTTCATGCATAAATATTCTCAAGGAAAATCGAGGAGGAAGAGAAGATGAACTTAAAGAAAATTACAGCAATTATGATTGGTGCAGTTATGGCTGTTTCTATGGCAGTTCCGGCAATGGCTGATGATAAGGTAGAGACTGTTACAGATGGTAAGCTTACAGTTGCAACAAGCCCGGACTTCGCACCATATGAATTTTATTCAATCGATGAAGATGGCAACCCGACACTTTCCGGATTTGATATGGATCTGGCTCAGTACATCGCAGACAAGATGGGACTGGAACTGGAAGTAGTTCCGATGGACTTCGACGGTGTATTAAGCGAACTTGCACAGAAAAACGTTGACCTTGGCATGGCAGGTCTTTCACCGGATCCGGCTCGTGCAGATGCTATGGAGTTTTCAGATCTGTATTACAAGGGCGGACAGTCTTTCGTAACAGTAAAAGACAAAGCTGATCAGTTCAAGACTCTTGAAGATGCAAACAACAAAGATTATTCTATCGGTGCACAGACAGGTTCTATCCAGCTTGATCTTGCAAACGAAAACACTCCGGATGCAGATATCGTATCTCTCCCGAAGGTTACAGATATCATCACTGAGCTTCTGACAGGTAAGATGGACGGTGCATTCATTGAGACAGCTGTAGCAGAAAGCTACCAGAAAAACTATCCGGATCTTGAAATCGTATGTGATGTACCATATGATACAGAAGGATCGGCAATCGGTGTAGCAAAAGGAAACGAAGCACTTCTTAAAGCTGTAAACGAAGCGATCGCAGATGCTATTGATGATGGTTCTATAGATAAATTCGTAGCAGATGCAACAGAGCTTGCAGCAGGTCAGACATATGAAGGAACACTGGATGATAATGGTGCTGTTCCGGAAACAGATGCTGAATAATCAGATTTACTTTACAGGAAATACAAGATAATAGCTGACAGATTCCTCCCCAGAATACATGGGGAGGAATTTTGCTGAAAATACTACTATATAATGAAAGGAGTT
>OHEX01000167.1_pt1 | contig 42523 bp, 35 predicted proteins | sample 1567361 | NCBI WGS metagenome assembly OHEX01 (sample SAMEA3879585, study PRJEB24766) | human gut metagenome | biome: human-associated habitat; feature: feces | place: USA | collected 1985/1987 | reverse complement strand
AGTGGTAGCCATTGAAAAAAGGAAGTTTCACATCCATCAGTACAAGCTGCGGATCAAACGCCGCGAACGTACCGGCCACATTGGAAAAATCTTCGGCACAGCATACCTCATAATTCCAACTTTCCAGATGAGTTTTGACACTCCGTGCTATACTTTCGTCATCTTCTACAATCAAAATACGGTACATGGCATTTACCACAGTTCTGCCAGCTCATAAATAAGCTTCTCTGTTTTCTCCCAGCCAAGACAAGGATCTGTAATGGATTTGCCATAGCAGTGCTCTCCAACTTTCTGGTTTCCGTCCTCGATGTAACTCTCGATCATCAGTCCCTTGACCAGCTTATGAATATCTGCCGACATCTTACAGCTATGCAGCACGTCCTTGCTGATTCTGATCTGTTCCTCAAATTTCTTACCGGAATTGGAATGGTTTGCATCCACGATAACTGCCGGATTTGCAAGTGGATTGCTTGACGAATTGGCATCCTCATAATGCTCCAGCAGATTCTGCAGATCTTCGTAATGATAATTCGGAATATTTCTTCCGAATTTATCCACATAACCTCTCAAAATTGCATGCGTATATGGATTTCCCTGTGTTTTTACTTCCCAGCCGCGGTATAAAAATGTATGGCTGTTCTGTGCAGCAATGATGGAATTCATCATGACTGCAATGTCACCGCCGGTTGGATTTTTCATACCTACCGGAATACCAACACCGCTTGCCGTCAGTCTGTGCTGCTGGTTTTCCACGGAACGTGCACCTACTGCTACATAAGAAAGCAGATCTGACAAATATCTGTGATTTTCCGGATATAACATCTCATCCGCACAGGTAAAACCGGTCTCTTCCACTGCACGTTTATGCATCTGGCGAATCGCTATGATTCCTTTTAACATATCCGTTTCTTTTTCCGGGTCCGGCTGATGCAGCATACCCTTATAACCGATTCCAATCGTTCTTGGTTTGTTCGTGTAAATACGTGGAATCATAAAAATCTTATCTGCAACTTTATCCTGTACTTTGCGAAGTCTTGAAATATAATCAATTACCGCATCCTCGTTGTCCGCAGAGCACGGTCCGATCACCAGAATTAATTTATCTTCTTTTCCCTCAAAGATTGCGCGGATCTCATCATCACGCTCTGCCTTAGTTGCAACAACCTGTGCACTTACCGGATATTCTTCCTTCAATTCTGCCGGTGTCGGAAGTTTCCGTAAGAACTCCATTTCCATTTCCATTTTGTCCTCCGTTTCTGCGCCGTTTTTCTATATCAGTTATCGATATCATCCTGTTAAAAGACATTTTGTACTCTTTGCGCTGACTTTTTTATTTATATCAATAGATTTGCCTGTAAAACATTGAATCTATTGTGTTCATAATGCGTTTTTCTTTTTCACTTTAAAGCATTGCAGTATGAAGTTCCTTTAAATAATACTTTGTTCTTTGTGATCTGTCAATCCCTTTTGAAGAATTTCATAAGTCATAACAGTTATGCAGATGCCTTCCAAATAATAGAAAAAACAGGTATCTCATTTTGAAATACCTGTCTTAAAGTCATAGCTTTCTTTTAGTAAAATACATGGTTTCCAATTACAACACCGGCGCGTCCGGAACTTGCTCTTGAGAAACAGGTTGCACCACCAGTGTTATCAGAACCGCCCAATGCCTGTTGTGCTGCCTGTACGCAGCTGCTCTTTGGTCCGTTTGCTGCGATACTCGCAACCATTCCCTGTCCTGCCGGCGGGAATTGACCGCTCTGGTAAATAACACCAGAAATACTGGATGGATATGCACCGGAACGAAGTCTGTTCATAACAACTGCCCCAACTGCAAGCTGTCCTTCATAACATTCATTTCCTGCTTCACACTGGATCAGTGCTGCAAGAAGTGTCACATCATCATAAGATGCTGAAACTGAAGCATTCTGTACGGTGGATGTCTCTGTAGTCTGTGCTGCTTTTGCCGCTGCCTCTTCCTCAGCTTTCTTTGCTAATGCTGCCTTTTCTTCTTCGATTGTAACTGCCTCGCCAAGTGCAAGTTCTGTCGTAACATAATCTGCACTGACATATGCGGTCTGTCCTTTATATTTTACAGCTACCCAGCCATCTTCTGCCTCAGCATCTGTATCGACCGTCAATGTCGTTCCTTCGGAAACTGCAGTGATAACGGACGCATCCTCGGACGCTTCATTTCTGACACGAAGTCCATTCGTATTGACCTGTGCCTCTGTTTCAACATTTTCCTGTGCATAGGCAAGTGCGTCCTCACCGGATACACAATAATCATTGTTGACATATCCGTCTACATCACCGGATACCACATGAGTCCATGTATCTCCGCTCTCGACAACGTCTGCCACATCACCTTTATATAATTTACCGATAATCTCTGCATCCGCATCGTCAGATGCCCTGACATATAAAAACTCATCAACATCTGCCATCAGACGGTTCTGCCACTCAGCATCTTCTGTATTCTCCGTATTCCCGGCATCCTCAGCATTCTCGATGTTTTCTGTCTCTTCTGTATTCTCAGTCTCAGTGTTTTCTGTATTTTCTATATCTGTTGCGTTTTCTTCAACTGTTTCCTGTATATCTTCTGTAGTACCCGCATCCTGTGCCGTGCCATCTTCCTCTGATTCAATCTGTGCAGATTCCTCTATGGATGCTGCTTCATTCTGTACTACAGATGCATTTTCCAATGTATCTGTATCTTCCACTGCCTGCGCTTCCTCATCTGCTGAAGCAACAAGTATGGTCTGGGAGTGTTCAATCCCTGCTGCTGCCATCTCCACTATATCTGTGTTTATCTGGTTTAACTGTGCAACAACACCTGCTGTCCCATCTGTAGCTAAGTCCGTCCTTGTGTCTGCTACAACCGCTACTGCCTCTGCTGAAACTGTACTGGCTGCATCTGCAATCGCGCACATCACTACCATAGAACCGGCAAGCATGATTCCGCTGATTGCTCTTTTTCTTAAATTCATAGAAAACCTCCATCAGTGTTTACCATCTTATGTAAATAGTATTACACCTTTGTTTCGTTTTATTCATCTTTGTTACAATTATTACGGATTTATTACAATGAGGATTATAGCAAAGCAAACATGAAATGTCAAGCATCTGACATTTTATTCCAAATTTTACGAAAAAACCTCCTCTATAACATCATGGATCACGGTCACGGACTCTGCATTCTGCTTTCCTTTCTCCAGACCTTGCAATACCTGCGTCTGGTGTAAATCAGTGTCTTCCTTCAGCCTTATTTTACCGGTCATTTTTTCATGTTCGTTTTCTGTTCTATCTTCGGTTTCTTTTTGTCTGTTTTGTTTTTCTATTTGCTGCAATCTTTTTTCTATTTCCCTGTTCATCATAAGGTTTTTTCGCTCTGTTTTTTTTATCCTGTGTAATACATAAATCAGAAGGATCAATATCACAATACTGCTTCCCATATAAAACCATTCTGCACATTCTGCCATAAAGGTTCCCATCTGCTCCATGTATACCACCTCTCTTTTCCGGGACTTATCAATAAATTTATGTATTGTCCCTTTTTCTTATTAATTATAGAAAGAACAGAACCATTTGAAAAGGTCTTTCGGCCGTGTTTTGACCGCAACTTCCGACATTTTTCCCTTTCAATTCTTTGCTTTTTATCAATTCTCTCTCTTCCTGTTTTCCATTTTATAAGTCTTTTCTTGACTTTTATGCATAAGGGTATTATAAATAGGGAAGTGCAAAATGTTACAGGAAAGGGATTATTCTATGAAAAAAATCGTAATGACCGGGGGCGGCACTGCAGGACATGTCACACCAAATATCGCATTGATGCCAGCCTTGCGAAATGAAGGTTTTGAAATTTCTTATATAGGTTCCTATGAAGGAATTGAAAAACGGCTGATCGAGGAACAGGGTGTTCCTTACTATGGCATTTCTTCTGGAAAATTAAGACGTTACTTTGATCCTAAGAATTTTTCAGATCCATTTAAAGTATTAAAAGGATATGCGCAGTCGATCCGGCTTTTAAAAAAGATAAAACCGGATGTCGTTTTTTCTAAAGGCGGCTTTGTCTCTGTTCCAGTTGTTTTAGCTGCAAAACACTGCAAAGTTCCTGCCATTATACATGAGTCTGATCTGACTCCAGGACTTGCAAACAAACTTGCCATTCCGAGCGCAACAAAAGTTTGCTGTAATTTTCCTGAAACACTTTCTTATCTTCCGAAAGAAAAGGCAGTACTGACCGGTTCCCCGATTCGTCAGGAACTTTTAACAGGAAATGCCGACTTTGCTTTTTCGCTCTGTCATTTTAAAGATCACAGTAAACAGACAATTCTGATCGTTGGTGGAAGTTCCGGCTCCCGTGTAATAAATACAGCGATCCGCGGCCTGCTTCCTGAACTTTTGAAAAATTATAATGTGATTCATCTCTGTGGAAAAGGTAATCTGGACGATACATTAACTGCGACAGATGGATATGCACAGTTTGAATATGCCAACAAAGAGCTTTCCGATATGTTTGCTCTTGCAGATCTTGTCATTTCCCGCGCAGGTGCAAACGCAATCTGTGAACTTCTTGCGTTGCGCAAGCCTAATATTTTAATTCCTCTTTCCGCCGCTGCCAGCCGTGGAGATCAGATTCTGAATGCAAATTCGTTTCGTTCCCAGGGATTTAGTTATGTGTTAGAGGAAGAAGAACTGTCAAACACAACACTTCTTGAAGCAATTGAACATGTCTTCCACAAAAAGGAAGCATATATTGAGGCAATGGAAAACAGTAACAGCCGTAATTCCATTGATACGATTATCGGACTGATTTTAGACGCATCTAAAAAATGATTTTTAAGATAAGAGGAACGGATATATATTTTTTATATGTCTGTTCCTCTTTCGTTGTATAACTATGGTCAAAAAACTGATTATTCAGCAATCTTTTTACATCTTTAAAGAATCTCTGATCTCCGCCATCTCTTCTGGTGTAAACTCTTCATGATCCCAGATCAGAATATCATTATTTTTTGCATTCTTATAACGAGGGATCAGATGCATGTGAAAATGAAATACTGTCTGTCCAGCAATTTCATGATTATTCTGCACAATATTAAATCCATCGCACTTTAAAACATCCGTCATATGTTTTGCAAGTTTTTTTGCAAGCTGCATTGCATGTCCTGCAGTCTTTTCATCAATCTCATAAATGTCTGCATAATGTTCCTTTGGCAGGATCAATGCATGTCCTTTTGATGCCGGGCTTGCATCCAGAATTACTTTGAACTCATCATCTTCATAAATCGTATTGGACGGAATCTCGCCTCCAATAATTTTACAAAAAATACAATTTGCATCTCTCATTTTATCTATTATCCTCCATTTCCGTGCATCTGCACTTCCTTTTATTTGCGTAATCAACGTATTTGCTGCGACGTCCTGCAGATTTTGTGCATCAATGTGCGAAATTAAACATGGTATCTAACATACGCAGGATCTTAAAGTTTCCTTTCGCAGTCATTTCCCCTGTCATAAATGCTCTCTGAAATGTCATCCGTCCATCTACGATACTGTCCATAACTTCCGGTTTTAATTTTGCATAGACATCAATATTTTCTTCCTGGCCATAGTGAATGGTAAGCTCGCCTTCATTTACTTCCAGAAACAGCGGTTTTTTCCTGCCCTCTATAATAAACAGATATCTTGCCCTAAATTCTGGCTGCGGTGCAAACTGTGCACGAAATGTTTCAATATAAGCCTCTTCATCCTCTTTTTCGGACTTACCAAGCATTCCCTTAAACATCGTTGCAAGTTCTTCGATATCTTCCTTCTGTTTTTTCACATATGTGTCATCCGACACATACTTTGACAACTGCTCACTCTCCTGTGGGGTAAGCTCTAACTGAGGAGTCCTTAATATAGTCTGTTTTACTGCCTGATTGCTGGTTGGAAGACATTTTACTTTCTGCGAGATCGTCCGGTAAAGATTTTCTGCTTTCTTCTCAATCAGAACGGTATAGTCCTTATTCATCTCAAAACTGACAAGATCCTCAACATATCCGCAAAGTCCCGGGCATGGCTGTCCACCTAAAATCTCCCATGCACTCTGCAATGTCAGTTCGCCCTCGCGCTCTCCATATGTTGTAGACATGACAATCGGCTGCATATAAGTCGTTTTTATCTTTTCCTTATCGCCATACAGCCAGCAGGCATCCAGGAACTGCTGCATGTAGCCGCCTATCCCAAGCCACTCGATGGTGGTCGCAAGAATAATACCATCCGCATCTTTCATCGTTTGCGGAAGCGTTGCGATTTCATTTTTATGCTCATAAATATTAATGCGTTCCACAGTCACGCGAAGTTCCTGCAATACTTCTTCCATTTTGTTCAACACATATAATGTAGGATCATCTAACAATCCCCGTCCACCATAATAAATGTTTACTTTCATATTCTACCTCTTCCTGCATGTTCACCAAATACTGTTTTCAGTATATAAAGTTTTATTCTTATAATCAACAATTTTCCACTTTTTTGTGGTATAAAATCATCGCCGCAAGAAATCCGGTAAGAATTCCTCCAACATGACACCAGTTATCAATTCCAATTGTGGAAAAACCATAGTACAGACTCAATACCGCCATAAGGATCATTCCTTTTACCGTTAAACCTTTAAATCTGCCCCGATGTCTTATCACTACCCAGATCAAACCGCCAATCGTGCCAAACACCGCACCGGATGCGCCTGCTGATACTGCATAATCTCCGCTGTATAACATCATAAAATAGGATAATAATCCTCCACCAATTCCGGATAACATGTATATTACAAACATTTTAAAATGACCTGCTGCCCGCTCCAGTCTCGATCCAACACAGCAGAATATTACCATATTGTTTACCAGGTGTGGTAAACCAAAATGAATAAACATCGCTGTAAATATCCTCCACCACTGATGATTGATCTGTATGAACTCTGGGTACATTCCGCCATGGGATGCAATATAAAACGGATCCTGCGTATCTCCCAGAATTTCCAGTATCAGATATACGATCACATTTATGGCAGCAATCGCTATCGTAGTATAGGAGAGTCCCTTCAGAGAAAAACCTGGATTTGTACTTCCGGTACTTTTTGATTCGGCTCTGCAATTCTCCAGTGCATTTTTAAGTCCCCAGAAATCCCCCGGCTGATTCTCATAAATGATCAGTCTGCCCTGCTTCATGTCGTAACCCCAGACATTTTTTTGCATACAGCATAACTGATGCATCATATCCGTATTATTACCAGACAGCAGTGTAAGCAATTCCACATGATAAACCGGATAGCCTTCCGGAAAATCTGCAAGTCTTCCCTGCGGATGATAAAACAGATCCATCACACGTTCCTGCATTACCTGATGCTGTTCTACTGTCAAAGCCTGTGTATCTTCCAGCGATATCATCATTACCACATGAAATCCCTGCTGGTAGTATTTATAAAAAACGCCGATATTTTCCGGCTGTACCCTGCAAAACCGGTAACCTTCTGTAAGTATTGCCTGTTCTATCTCTCTGTTCATATATTTGCCCTCTGATTTAATTATAGCCGTATTTATTGTGCATGTTTTCCACACATAATATGAACTCGCTAAAGTTCATTATAACGTAGCAAAAAAAGATTGCAAATATGTATGTCTTTTTATTTTCTTAAATAAATCTAAACTTTTCGTCCGCAAACATAACCGTTTCCTGCGCCTGAAGGCTCATTTTTACCCTGCAATTCAGTAACTCTCCGCCTACCATGGTCCCATTGGAAGAATTAAGATCCTCTATAAAGTAAACCTCCCCTTTTCTGGTGATCCGCGCATGATGCCTGCTCACTGTTCCACTCGGTATCACACCATCACAATCCAATTCACTTCCTATAATATATGGGGTATGATCTATCGAAAGTTCACTGCAGGTGCCATTTCCTTCATATTTTAGTATTCCATATTCCTTTTTGGGTAGATCAGCAAGTAAAACAGTTGGATTCTGCTGGTGCATGTTAATTTCTGGTTCCGGTTCAAATACAAATGGCTCCACTTTTTTCTCCGGTATTTTTCCCCCTTGTAATAATTTACGGATCCTTCCAAATATGTTCTGCTCTTTTTGCTGCCACAAACGCAGGATCCCTTTTTTCTTATTTTCCACAGGAATCGACATATACTCAGACTCCTCTTCCTTCCACACCGTCTCTGTAATTTTTTCTGGTACATCCTCTGTATATTCAGCCTTTCTCAGTATCTTTTTTATTTCTGCAATACAGTATCCATCCATTCTGGTATATTCAAATAACTCATATGCCGTCTGAACTCCATTAACATTTTTATGGTCTAATTTTGCCAGAAGATACTCTAACAGCTCATGAAATGATTTTCCTATCTCCTTTTCATTTCCAAAATAACAGCAAAAACTGACATTTTCTGTCTGATTGTCAAAAAAAATACTTTCCGGGCGCAGCAGCAATATATCCGGAGATATCAGCAAGCCATCCAGTACCTCCGCCATCGCAACAACCGCCTCACATATTTTAATAAATATCTCATAACTGATATCTGACAATTCCGCTAACATATCCACTGCCTGTTTTCCTGTTATGTCATACCACAACTGTGTCTGTCCGTTTCTGCTATTATACTCCGGCAATATAAGTTCCCCGGGTCTGTTTCTCCAAAGCATTTCTTTTTCCCATGGTTCTCCTTCTAATGCCGGTGTTAAAATCATATGACTGGCATGAATATTTCTGTAATAACTAAATTGAATACTCAAAATAATTCTCTCACCCTTTCCAGCTCATAAAACAGTTTTACCGCATTTACTGTTTGATCTTTTATAATTCCCCCTGCAAGTGTTCTCGTCTCGTCATACAACTGCAGTCCAAGTTTCATAATAATGAAAAATAATAACATCGCCATTGACATAATGATTGCGGCCTCAATGGTAATGGATGCTTCCCATTCCTTCATTCCATCACCATTACGAACAGATAACCCGCCAGTAAAAAAGGGGCAAATGGAATCCTGTAGGTTCGTCCTTTCCTTCTGATCACCGATAAAAATAAAGATGTTATCCCAGCTAAAAATAGTCCCATAACAAATACCTCCACATTTTTTTCAAATCCCAAAAATATCCCGCTGACCACCAGAATCATTCCATCTGCACGCCCGACACTTCCACCTGACCATAACCCAAAAAACAAGATCATCATTCCAATCCCCATTCCGAGTAAAATCTCTATGATACTCAACTCCATACTATAGAGATGAAATAAGAGTCCTATAATACCTCCGGTCAGTAAAAAATATATATTTATTTTTCTATTTCTGTAATCCTGAAATGCAGATATCGAAAAAAATCCAAGTATTAATGTATTTTGCAGCATTTTCCCATAATCCTCCTGCATTCTTCTAAGTTTCGCATCTACTGCATTTTTTTCTATTGCCCACTTCTGACAGACGTATCATATAAATTGTGCGTTTAATTCCACCACAATTTAAATCATAATGAAATCTGTTTCCCTGATCTGTAATAAACACCGTATTTTTTCCTTTTATTTTTTCCGCGCAAACTTCGCATTCGCGGTATTTTTCTCCATATTTATTTCTTTTATTCTTTATATCTGTATAATTAACAGCTGATATTGATAATTTCAAATATGTACATTCTCTCGATGTATGATATACACTCCCCTTTTCTGCCACATACACCCATATCTCCATATTACCGTTATCTTCCACCCATCCTGTCCACTTACGGCAAATGACATGCTGTCTGATTTTAAGATACGGCTTTCCGGGCAGCCACACCGGCATTTTGACACCATAAGATGCTACAAGATAAATTTTATCCTCCGTGAATTTTGATTTCAAAAGATTAATACCTGCCACTTTATTAACTACATAGTGGTTGATATTGTCACTTTTCTTTATATTTTTCTTGAAAAGTACATTTGCTGCAGCCATCCCAACGATCTTCTCATGATCTTCACCCTCCTGCGCTGCCATAACTGCAAGTTTACGCCCGGTATCATCCAATGCCTTTTGTACATCCATCTGAACCTGCATTACCCGGAAAAACATTAGAATCATTACAAAAAATAATGCCATAACCGGCAAGATAACAGCCGCCTCTAATGTAAATGATCCTTCCAGCCAGAGACATGGCGGTGTCTCCTGACGGCGGCAGGCCTCCGCCTGATGAGAAAGAATATTATTACTTTCCGGGAGAGATCCTTTTTTGTATATTTTATATTTCTTTTTTCCCTTCTCTGTAAGAAACACCGCCATATCCCCTCCTTATTCATTTATGTATGACAGTTTCTGTCTTTTAAAAAACGTATATCCCCCCATTTCCATATCTCCATATAAGCTTCTCTTTGCAAATAACGGCTTAGCTTCAAACCGCAGTTCGCAGATCATATTGTCTATCATATGATCCATTCTGGCATTTTTACCATTCTGCTCCTTTTGCATGGCAAGTTCCATGATATCCATCATACGATATGCCATTTTTTTCTCTTTCATCGCAAATAGCAGCTGTTTTATATACGCCTGATAGGATAAGCCGTTTTTACATTCTCTTGCTTTTCCCTCACCCGTCACTATTTCACCCAGCTTTTTTAGATCCGTGGTCCACTCTGCTGCACTTTTAATGAGTGAAATTTTTCCACCGGAAAGAAGAGTTCGCAGATCAAGTATACTTTCCACATATGCCCACGCTGCCACCACACCAATTTGAACAATCTTGACAACTGCCGGATTCCCGGAAAAACCGGCAAGTGATGTTGCAATCATTAATGTCTGATTTAATTTTTCTCTATCCGCTATAATATGTGCAACATTTGCAGCTTCGCGCATCCGCATCAGACGTTCTATGGATGATTCCAGGTTTTTCTTATCCGTATCTTTACCACACAGGATATATTCCATCTCATAAGTTAGATCTCCTTTTCCCGGCTCTGTATAATCCGAAAAATGTTTTCCAATATATTCCAGTACCATGACACGATCAGATACATTCATTTTTTCTGCCTTTTTCATATCATACCGCCCAGTTTCACACTGTCTGTTCGAAACCATATCTTTTGCTTCAACTGCTTTCGCCGATAAAGACGACATATCTGATACCGTCATTCCAAGGAGCGCATTCTGTTTTAATTGCAGGACAATCTGGATTGGGCTTTCCTTTTTGCTGTCTTCTGCATCCTGTGCATGATTATTCTCATTGTCCTGGATGTTTTTTTCTCCAGCCTCCTCCTGCGGCGCACCCTCTTTGTCATTCTGATCCGCCTGTTCTTTTTCCTTTTTTGCATTTATGATGGCCTGATCTGCATCCTCTACACTATATTCTGTTTTTCCATCTGCCTCCGCCTTTTTTCCATCCTGATATTGCTGATACATTTTCTTTGCAACATCCTCCGGCAGATGCCTCTTCATATATGCAGATGCCTGACGCAGCATACCTGTACCATCATTATCCGTTGCAAACATATATTCCAGCAGGGAAGCTTCGCACAGCTTTGTTCGAAACACACTGTTTTCCCCGGTTTCAGACAAATTTCCAGCCACATAGTCCATGACACGGGAGCTCACTTTATTCTCATCAAACTGATCCCAACCATATGCACCATCCAAATACAGTAAATGATATTTATCCCATAATACCGTCTGATATTCCGCTGCCACACAGTCCATTCCTGTATCTGCCGCAAGGGTATCCATCATTTGCAATCCCGATACCCTTGCTCCTTCCAGTAATGCAAGCAGAAAAGATAAAATCAACAACAGACTCAGGGCAGAAAATATGGTCAGACTTCCTTCTTCCTCTGTCTTCATAACAATTTGTTACTCTCTATTGTTATCTTCTTAAGAATTTTTGTATTTAAGCTCTTGATTTTCGTGTTAAATACAACGATAAGCCCAATTAAAATAACAAGTATCAACACGATCTCAATAATGGCCACCCCGTCTTCTTCCCCTAAAAATTCTTTAAACCCCTTCATACAATTTCTCCTTTCTAATCTTACAATCCATAATTTCATGAAATGATCATTACACACTTTACCGGCAAATCCTTTTTGTTATAAATTATAATTCCATGGAACGCATAGCTGGAAATGCCAGTATTAACATCACCGCACCGAGCATCAGAATCATCGGAAACAACATCTTTGTCCCGGCTTCCTCCCCCAGCTTTCGCGCCATACTTTTTCGTTCTTCAAAGGCATCTTCCGCCTCCTGCTCTAACAGCCTTGTCAGACCCCTGCTTCCTTTTCTCAGATTCTGCGCCAAAAGATTGCCAAATTTGCGGTAGCGGTAGCCGCCACATCTTTCTCCAAAACGCTCATAAGCACGTTCTTCCCCCATTCCATTTTTTATTTCAAAAGAAGTCCGCTGCATCTCTTCATAGACTTCTTTTCTGCAAATTGTCCTTTTTTGCCGCTCATTCATATAATTTTCTGTCAATCTGTTCCACGCTTTAGAAACAGTCATTCCTGCGCCAAGTAAAAGTGCCAGATTACTTACCATATCCGCATACTGCAGTTCCAACAACGCTTTGCGCTTCTTTTCTCTTTCTTTTTTACGCGATTGCTCCACAAAAGGAAGGATGATTACTATTCCCCCTCCAAGGAACAGAATTTTTTCAGATAAATGTTCTTTTTTGGTATTCCAGATCAGTTTTTTTCCGTTTAGCTGCTCCGGAAGTTTGATGCTATCCCCCGGATCTGCTGACTGCTTCTTTAAATAATTCTCTATTTCACGGATCATTTTGTGTTCTTCATCAAGCTCCTTTGGCATTACACGAAAATACCGTTCACTGATGCACTCTGATGATTCGCATCTTAACGTTACTGCAGCTTTTACCAGAATCCCATTTTCGGGTATATTTTCCTCAACCACTCTCCCTTCATCGTCCACTACATCATACGGTTCAAATTCCCAGTCTGCGCTTACCGCTCCCTCCTGGTAATTTTTTCTTATCTCTGCCTTTTCCCGCACTTCCCCATTGTTTTTCACAAATTCATCATCAATTTCCTGCTGTGCAGCCTCAAGTAATTTTTGTTCCTCCTGTTTCGACAAAATACGTTCCGGAACCACCACCTGATAGGAATACCCATCTAAAATACCTTCTGCATCGACCGTCATTTCTTCCTCATAATCCCCTTCCCCATATGATGGGCGCACAAGTTCTAATTCTATTCCACCGCTTTCCATTTCTTCTGAAATTTGTGCTAAAATTGCAAGAGCCGATACTAAAATCATAACAACTGCCGCACGTCTTACTTCTGATGATACTTTTTTTCTTCCCACAACCGGCACCAAAACTGCCACGCACAAAACTCCAATACACAAAATCATCCGTTTCTCCCCTTACACCCTGATATCTGAAATTCGTCTGTTTATTGCCATTGCCCCCACAAAAACCAATAATGCTGCACTCATGACAAGAACACCTGCCAGATTGCCATACAACGGATCGATAAATTCTCCTGATGCAAGATTCAGATAGGCGAGAATAAAAAATGGCATCACACTCATAATCTTCCCCTCCAGCTTCTTTCCGGCAATGACTGTATCCACTTCCCTCTCTACTTCTATCTTTGCGGATATGCGTGCTGCTGTTGTCCGGATAATCTGAGGGAAGTCTCCCCCACTCCTTTTTGCAAAACCAAAAATCTCTGCAAAACTTTGGATTTCTTCCACACCGCTCCGCACTGCCAGATCATGCAGAATCTCTTCTACATTCCGGTTTAATTTTATTTCTGCATTCATCTGAATCAATTCCTTAGTGATCATTGCCTCTTTTCCATACAGATCCATAATTTCCCGCTCCGCTTCTTTCCATGCATGTTCAATGGAATATCCTGCAAGCAATGCCGCTGCAACGGCCTGGATCGCATCCCGAAATTCAATCATCAGCTTTTTTGCACGTTCATCTCTTTTTTTATTTTTGTAATAAGAAACGATTAGATAATTTACAGGAATAACCAGCACCATTCCATACCATGAACGGTAAAACAGCCACGCGATCGCTGCTGCGACTGCCGTCCCTGCTGCCAGACACCCCAGTCGTTCCCACAGATTACACCGATATTTACGATAATCCATTTATTCTCCTGTACCAGGAAGTGTGATTCCTGCTCTTTTACATTTTTCCTGATTAAAAAGTGTACCTACCCGCTGTAATTCTCCACAGACTGCTTCTCCGTCCGATGGATTTTCCACATAACGATACAGATCTTTCAACACAATCTCCCCTTCCTGCATACCAGTCACTTCTGTAATTGTCAGGACCTTACGGCTTTTATCCCTCATTCTCCCAAGATGAACCAGAATATCCAGTCCGGATGCAATCTGACTTCGTATCGCAGTAAGCGGCAGCTCCATTCCCATCAGCACCATCGTTTCTAAACGACTCATCATATCCCGACAGGAATTTGCATGCCCGGTAGATAAACTTCCATCATGTCCGGTATTCATTGCCTGCAGCATATCAAGCGCTTCCTCTCCACGACACTCACCAACCACAATTCTCTCCGGCCGCATTCGAAGTGCCGTACGGATCAGATCCCGTATCGTAATCGGTTTTACTCCTTCAAACATCTGATTTCTTGTTTCAAGTCTTACCAGATTTGGTTTGTCGACAAGCCGGAGTTCTGCCGAATCTTCAATCGTAATGATCCTTTCCTCCCTCGGAATATACTGGGACAGCGCATTTAAGAACGTTGTTTTTCCGGAGCCTGTCCCTCCTGATATAAATATGTTATATCCTGCCATCACAAGCACTTTTAAAAATGCTGCGGCTTCCTCTGTAATTGACTCTATCCGTATCAGATCTTCCATTAAAATAGGTGTTTGTGGAAATTTTCGGATAGATACTGCAGCACCGTCTATGGAAATTGGCGAAAGCACAATATTTACACGCGATCCATCTGCTAATCGTGTATCCACGATTGGAGATGCCTCATTTACCATACGGTTACTGTTTCCTGCCATCTGCTGTATCACATCACCCAATTTCTGCTCAGATGAAAAATGTGTCTGCGCCCGAAATAATTTTCCTTTTTTCTCATAAAAAATACGGGACGCTCCATTGATCATAATCTCCGTCACTTCAGGATCCTCTAATAATTCCTGAATCGCATCATACTTTCTTAAAGAATTAAACAATAAATGTTCTAATTGTTCCCGTTCTTTCAGAGTTAACAGATTTTTTCTGGAGTATTCTTCCACTTCCTTTTCAATAAACCGGCAAACTTCTTCATCATTTTGTTCTCTGGACAAGTCAAGTGCTGCTATGATATTTGATCTTAAATCATCAAATATTTCTTCACTCCACCTATATTTCTCCATAAGCATCCCCTGCCAGATAGTCTCTTATATAATCTCCAAATTCACTCCAGACAAGCTGTTCTAACATATTTCCCCCACCACGGATTCCTTTTGCGGTAAACGGAAGATTTACAAACTGTAACCGTTCGGACATTCCGTCCGGCTTTACCTGTTCCAGATAATGAACAAATTCCGCTTTCTGGCATTCATAGAAATATCCTTCTTTTACCGGACAATAAATACTGCTGCATTCTTCCAGAAACGCCGCTATGGATGGAATCCCAGTTCCAAAATCAAATACAACCGTATCAAACTTTGTATTTTCTTCCAGATGTGCCAGCAGTTTCCGGTAATCATCCATCTGAAACTCCCCCAGCTGCTCAGGATTGCGAAATGGTGCTACATACGAAAAATCTCCCATTTCATATATGCTCTGAAAAAACTGTTCTGATTCTGTTGTTCCCCTTCTCAATCGAAGGGTCAGATCCCCGATATCGTATTCTGCCTGACTGTCAAACAACTGTAAAAATCCGGTATTTTGCATCAGATTGATATACAATATCCGTCGTTGTTTTGCCAGTACAGAAGACAGTACCATAGAAAACGGCATCTGCATTTCATGACCGATTGGAGAATATACCCCTATTATCTCCAGCTTGGTTAATCTGTCTGTAAATGATTCCTTTCCCGCTTTTTTCCCTCCTGTCACTACCATCATTTCATGAAGGATCGCCTCCATTGGCTGATATTTAAAAATGACCGTCAGCTTTCTCCCCGACTGCAGATAAGAATTATCTTCTGACAGACGCTCCGGTATATTTTCTGACAGGATCAGCACGGTCATTCCCGACAAAACTGCCTGTTCGCCAAATTCTGAAAAGCCACTCCCCAGCAAAACCAGATCAAATTTTTCATTTTTTATTTTCTGTAAAAATAATTCCGGCTCCGGAAATAAATGAACCGTAAATTCCTTTGCCTTATGTTCCATCAGATATGCAGCAAATCTTTCCCCGTACGTTTCATTCGTATCGCAGAATGCCACATCCAGTTTATGCAATACCCCACCCCCAGACCACGATAAAATATCCAATTAAAATTGCTGTTGAAAAATGCATGAATGTCTTTGTCCCAATTGCATAACCAACCGTTACTTTTTTGTAAACGATCTTTCCTGCTCCTATCACTGCCCCCACAACAAACGCCACAGGTATCAGATAGCAAAGCTGTGTCAGTGTCAGAAAACCTCCTGCAATGGAAAATAACTTGATATCGCCTGCACCCAGTATGCACAGACTAAATAAAAGAAATAATAAGATAACCGGAATAGATATATTCATCAGAAAATGAACTGCACCTGCACTTCCTTCCCCCAGCAGTCGAAATGCAAGTCCCCAAATTAATCCGGAAACAATCAGCCGGTTACTGATCCTGCCGTTTCCAAAATCCATCACCACCGCTAACGTAAGATGCGTCAGCAATGTAAGATTCATTAGTTCCCCAATTCATCACCTCTTTCGTAGTTTGTAAGTCGAATTATAGCAATGCTTTTTTTGTTTGTCCATACTTTTTTACAAAACAGCCTATCTTTGTAGACTATTCACAAAAATTTACATGCCAAAATTCCATAAAGCAGCGCAAACCCGCCTATACCAAGGATTCCAATTGTCAAAAGGCTTACCGGATTTAATCCCACGCTAATCGCTATTCCCTGTGAAGTAAAAAAATCATTTGCATAAATAATCCCGATTCCGCCTAAAACAATACGAATCATAAAATTTAACAGCATCTGTATTTTTTTCCCGATTACAACAATAAAAAGGACCATACCAAGAACTCCTATGATTGCCCATTCTCCCTGTATTTGCTGCATATAGATATCCTTTTCTCTTCTTTTTATCAAATTTATTCATCCGGACATATTTTATGCAAATAATTTCTTACAATTTTTCCGTTTTTTGTATAGAATGGAAATTTCGTGATTATACTAAAAATAAAGAATTTTTCAGACGGAGGAATATTATGTTTCGTTTTTTTCAACCAGAAAAAACAAATGATGCGCATTACACAGTGCTAATGAATGACCTCCATCAGACTGCGCAGGATCTACAGGATGCATACCGTAATTTAGAAAATGTAATTGACCCGGACATGATTGATTGCTGCATTTATGAACTATATTCTGTGCAAATGCGCTATAAATTTTTACTCGCTAGTATAAAAAAAATAGAGGATTCCTATACTAAGAATCCTCTGGAAGTATCAAAATCCTGATACGTCTCAACCAAATCATTTTTTCCATACGTATATCCGGCATAAATCTGCTGGGTATTACGCATAAGCGGTGCGGAGGTATCCTCTTTCATTACCTCCGCAAACGCCGTGTAAAGTTTCTTCATCAGGTTCTCCGCAAGTTCAACCTCTTTTAAATCCCTTTTATACATTGCTTTTGCAAGTGTCTCCCTGCAAAATACATAGATGCGATATAACTCTCCTGCAAGTTCATAGGAAAAATCAAGCGATGAGATCAATTCACTGATAGTTTTTGAGGCATTCCGCAATGCTGTCTTATAATTTTCCCATTCTCCGTTATCATGTGCCTCTTTTGTATCTTCCATATACGCAAAAAATATGTCATAAATCACAATGACCAGACCACCCCTGTTACTCTGACTGATCCTTCTTGTAAAATCCATTATCTGTTCTTTTTTCAAAACAGATCCCTCCTGTTACTGCAGAATCTGCAATACCTGCTGTGGCAGATCGTTTGCCTGTGTCAAAACAGAGATTGCTGCCTGATTTAATACATTCTGATGTGTATAATCTGTCATTTCCGATGCCATATCCGCATCTGTCAGTCGTGACTGGGCTCCTGTCATATTTTCTTCAAACGTATCCAGGCTTGATACCGTACTCTCAAGACGATTCTGGTATGCACCAAGTCTTGAACGCACTTCACTGACCTTTGAAATGGCATCGTCAAACTGTGTGATACCTCTGCCTGCTCCATTTACAGTCGTCACGTCTGCATCATCAATGTAAAGGCTCTTGCAGGAAACCTCCGGAATACGCACTCTTGTTTCCTGATCCTCATTTGCTCCAATATGAAGTGCCATCGTTCCGATATCCGTGACATCAAAATCCAGCTTACCCGTATAACCTGCATCAGCAAGAAATGACATCTCAAATCCGGCTCTGTCTGTAACCGTAATCTTATTTCCATCTGTTTTTACCGTAGCTGTATCACCAAACCCGGTTCCATCACTCGGTTTTGTGAGCGTTACTTCGGCATCTGTACCGGAAGGTACGATCACTTTGCCATTCTGAATCTGTCCGTATACATAGCTGCCTTTATTCTCTGGATCTTCTACAACACTGTTTCCTCCGGATGCCGTAAATCCAAGTGCCGCAGCAAGCTGCTGATTATCAAATCCAATCTCTAATATGCTTGACATTCCATACCGGTCTGCAGTAAAGGAAAGTGCCCCGCTGGTTCCATCGATCTGCACGGTTGTTTCACCGGTCTCTGCTGCATTTCTGATCTTCTCAAAAGCCTCCGCATAGGTGTCGGCTGCCTCTATCTCTACTTTAGAACCATTAATACTCATTGTTCCGGACGCACCGACCGATGCTGTGGAATTATAATTCTGATTTGCTGTTACCGGTCCGGCCTGTGTAGCTGCAGTATCAATGGAAAGCTGATACTGTCCTGCTTTCACATGATCAGAAATGTCCACTCTTGTTGCATTTTTGGTGTAAACCCTGGTATCTAATGAACCATCTAAAAGTGTTTTGCTGTTATACTCTGTATCTGTAGAAATACGGTCAACTTCATCTTTTAATGAAGTGATTTCTTTCTGGATTGCTTCTTTATCCGCCGGTGTCATTGTTGCATCACTCGCTGCCTGCACGGAAAGTTCTCTCATACGCTGTAAAATACTGGTCGTTTCACTCAGAGCACCATCCGCAATCTGAATAACAGAAATACCATCCGATGCATTCTGGGAAGCCCGGTTTAAACCATCAATCTGTGCTTTCATCTTGTTGGAAATAGCCATTCCTGCCGGATTGTCCTTGGAATGGTTGATCTTAAGTCCCGATGAAAGCCGTTCCATCGATGCACTTAAATTATCCTCAATTCCAAGTAAATGTTTATTCGCAATCGCTGCTGACACATTGTAATTAATTCTCATTCTGTTTCTCCTTCTATTGTCTCCGCCACGCATCCATGCTGTATTTCCGACATTCCATGTCCCAATTCTCTGCTGTATATATCGGTTTCAACACACTTTCTCTAAAGAGCAGATTGTTTGAAAAATCATAAATTTTTTCACGGATTCTCCATGTTTATTTTTTCGTACTTCCGTTGGAACTGATTGCAATCCCTGTCGATTCGTATTATAATGACCACATCCAGGCATAATAAGCTGTGATAAAAACTAAAAACACCTATTTTTTTATAAGGAGGACTATATGACACAGGTAACAAAATCTACTATGATCGGCGAACTGCTTCAGATTGACGAAAACATCGCGCCAATTCTTTTAAATATCGGTATGCATTGTCTCGGATGCCCGTCTTCCCAGATGGAGACCATCGAAGAGGCTGCTATGGTTCATGGAATTGAGCCGGATGCTCTTGTAAAAGAGATCAATGATTTTCTTGCAAAAGACCTTGCATAGTAAGTTTGGAATACCATCTTACAGGTAAAAATGATTACATCAGAAAAGGATCGTGAAAATGATTTTGCTCATCTTCACGATCCTTTTCTGATATCAAACTGATCTATCGTTCATAAAATCATCGTCCGTCAGTTATAATGCGGCAAGCATCTGCAGCGCTTTTCCTTTTATCACCAGTCTGTAATGTTCGCCCAAAAAAGCCTCCGTCGCAGGTGAATATGCCTGCTGGGCTCCATACTCAGATAAAATATTGCACACCTTATTAAACTCCTCCGGTGACTGGCTGCTCTTACTTACCAGAAGATAATATCTGTGTGTTGCAACATCCTCATACAGGTCATTTTTACCTTTATAAAAACCGCCTAACACAGCCGCGAGTTTTGACAGTTCAGTGAGATTCTGGAACATAAACAATTTCGTAATGTCTACAAGGACCTTGACCGGATCTTCTTTTTCTTTCTGACCGCCATCTGACGGTACGAAATTGCTATTCTGCTGCGTTTTTGCTGCATTTCTCAATTCCTGTTGTTTTTTGAATAATCCAAGTATATCATCTGCCCCCTCGGAAATCGGAGCATTTCCACCAACAATAGCATCGTCATATAAATCCTCAGGATCCGGATCAGAAAACTTGGAAAATCTCGTATCAAGCTCCTCCGGATACTCTACTTTTGTAATGACTAATATAATGGTATCTGCCGAAAGCGGAATCGCCTCTATCATCAGCGGAATATCATCTGCCTCAAACCCAAACTCGTATGCTGCCTGCTGCATCATGTCACGGAACAGCATCTTCGCTTTTTCCGTGCCATATGCCAACTCACTTAACTTGATCTGACGTTCTGCTAAATCTTCTCTCGTCAGTGTGCAGCGAATCTGATTATCATTTACTTTTTCAATTTTCATACAATCACTTCCTTTTATCCGGAAAACCTTGTAAACTGTACATCTATTATAAACAAATGCAATATCGATGTAAAGTATACCATTATTAAAACTTTCTAAAACCATAACTGCTTTTTTTCTGTAACATATGCTGTATTATAAGCATTAATCTTTGTATATATTACACAAACATTACAAAAGAAGTTGCAATGTAAAATAATTCATGATATAAACTATGCATGAGATGCGAATATGACACGCCCAGAAAGGAGCGGATATCGCATAGATACCAAATTATTGTTTGGCAAATACCGTATTATTTCGACTCTTGGTGCCGGCAGCAGCGGCACTGTCTATCTTGCCGAACATCTCAAACTGAAAGTTTATCGTGCTATTAAGTGTATCCCCAAAGACACGGCACGAAACACTTCCAACTTTTCAGAAGAACAGCTTTTAAAGGAAGCCGGCCTTCTGAAGAATCTTAATCATCCTGGCATCCCCCTCATATATGATATCGACGAAGACGATCATTTTTTTTATATGATAGAAGAATTTATTCAGGGTGATTCACTGGAGGATCTTATTCTCCATCAGGAAATAATTCCAGAGGAACAATTCATAAATTACGGCATGCAGATTTGCGCCGTTCTTGATTATCTGCATCATTTATCTCCATACCCTATCCTGTATCAGGATTTAAAACCGGAGCATATTATATTATGTGGAAATCAGGTAAAAATAATCGACTTTGGAATTGCTTCATTTATTACCGTTTTCGGTAAAAATTTCCAGTTATACGGAACAGAAGGATATGCAGCGCCGGAAGCTCTTAACGGAGATACCGTAACTACAGCTTCCGATATCTATTCTCTTGGGAAAGTGTTAGAAGCACTCGCCAGAGCATGCACACCTGACTGTTCTGAAACACTCACGCATATTATAGAAAAAGCGGCCGACCGGAATCCGGATTCCAGATACCAGACAGCCACAGATCTTATGCTTGCACTGTCAGAACTTGCCGGGGGAAAAAATCCGGTCAAAAAAGGTCTTATCTTCCGACAGTCATCCAAAAAGAGATATTCTGCGTGTCACTCATTTGCACATCTCATAAAAAACATAGCCGTGATCGGCAGCCGTTCCGGTGCCGGTGCAACATTTTTTTCAGTATCCCTGGTAAACACACTGAATCACAGACATATTCCCTGCTGTTATATACCAATGGATCATTCTGACAACCTTATATCCATGACCCAGACAGGGATTTCGCTCACAGAACACGAGGGAATCTTTCAGTCAAAAAATTTTACCGCCACTCCCTGTTATGGTCCCGGAATTGAAGATCCTGTTTTACCATCTGTCATCCGGGTAAGGGATTTTGGCACTCACACCAGCGAATATTCTGACTTTTGTCATTTCGACCTGACATTTATCCTGTTAAGCGGCAGTCCATGGGATTTTGCAGATACACTGTCTTTTATCAGCCGGCTTGAAAATACTGGATCTTACATATATATCTGCAACCATGGCAATAAAAATGCTGCAAAAAAATATGCCAGATATCTGAAAAATCCGGTCTATTGTTTTCCTGAAGACACCAATCCTTTTTATGTGACTCCAGAGAAGGAACGTCTTATTATGCAAATTCTACAACGAAAGGAGCTGATACATCATCCGGAACATCGGAAAAACTGACTTAAATAAGAGACTTACCATAGGTATTTTAGGCTGCACAGCCGGTGCCGGTGTAACACACCTTGCAATTACACTTTCAAACCTGTGCCATTCCAAACTGCATAAAAAAACTGCACTGTTAGAGCTGCATAAGAGAAAAAACCTTTCAACGATTCCCTCTGAAACCACGCTCCCATGCAGATGCGGGTTTATGGGTGACCGGACTGTTTTTGACATTCATGGAGTAGATTACTATCCGGACATAACACCGGACGAACTGCCGGAGCTATATAATCAGGGATACCATATCCTGCTCCTTGATTTTGGAAGTTTTAATGAATGCTGTATCAATGAATTTCTGCGCTGTGACAGAAAACTTGTCATCGGAAGTCTCGCACCATGGAATATCAGGCAATATCGGGAATTATTAGAATCGATCAGTCACTATACAAACCTTGGGGAAGGTTTTTACTGTCTAACACGAACGGAAAGTCCAAAACAGATTCGTGATTTTTCCCGTCTTTATCAGATTTCCATAAGCAGTGTTCCATCCATTCCGGATCCATTTTATATAAAGAAAGAACACTTTTCCATTCTGCAGGAATTTATCTGCTGAAAAGTTTCTGCACAAAACATTTTTTTAATATATCACATAATTGTAACCAGCGAATTTCCTTTTGGGAACAAAGGACTTTGATCCGCTTTGTCATACAGTAAGTAATAACGGGGGATAACTACATTGGATTCTAAACATATGAAAAAGCTTTATTTAGAGCTCTCTTCCTTAGAACATATGGGGACAACCATCTGGTTCGAAGGTGTGCCAAGCAATTCAAAAGAGGTCACAGAAGAGCTTTCCGTCACAGAAGAAAATTCTTACATGAGAGATTATATATTCAACGAGGGGGTGTTAACAGAATTACATTTTGATAAGATCAAAAAAACGAACCTTTGATAACGGTCTGTACATTTTGCAGACAGATCCGGTATCATAACAGTTGACAGGGATGGAGTACCTCAATGCCCACCCGGTCAGAATAAGAAAAAATATCTAAGACGATATACAAATCCGACAAAAAGAAACGGCAGAGTTTTACCGAACATAAGCTCTGCCGTAAAATAAGAGTAAATAACTTTGAATTTACATATCATTATGCTACAATAGGAACACAAACGATAATTCTTAAGAAGAAGAGGGTTCTTAACATGAAGAAAAAATTTGTCCCTATTTTGGCTGCCGGCGCTCTGATCGTCGTCATTATCTGTTTTATGCTTCTCGGAAGCATCATAGAAAAATATACACCTTCCAAAGAACATATGAATTTATCTGATTATTATAATCTGTCCGGCGAACAGGACGTAGCCCTGATCTTAGATAACCAGATTCTCGACGCAAAAGGAAAACTCCTTAACGGAACTGTCTATCTTGATTATGAAACTGTATGTTCTTATCTGAATGACCGTTTTTACTGGGATCACAATGAAAACAAACTTCTTTACACAACTGCAACAGATTTGATTTCTGCGGATGCAGACAGTACCAGCTATTATGTGACAAAGGATTCTCATTCCTTAGATCACCCAATTGTCAAGGCGGATGCCCAGACTGCATATATCGCAATCGACTTTTTAAAACTGTACTCCGATTTCTCCTATGAAGTACTTGACTCACCAAACCGTGTAATTCTTACGACTGCCTGGGGTGACTACACCACTGCGCCGGCGAAGCAAAAAACACAGCTCCGTCAAAAAGGCGGCATCAAGAGTCCGATCCTCGCAGATATTGGCAAAAACACGGAAGTTACCGTTTTAGAAACAGGAGATACCTGGACAAAAGTATCCACTGCAGAAGGAATCATCGGATATATCAAATCAAAAGCACTTGGCGCAACATCCACAAAAACGCTGACCAGCGATTATGTTGCGGAAGAATTTACACATATAAAAAAAGATTTTAAGATCAATATGGCATGGCATCAGATCACAAACGCAGATGCCAATACAACCATTGCATCCGTGCTTCAGAACACCAAGGGGATCAATGTTATCTCCCCTACATGGTTTTACCTGAATGACAATAACGGAAACATTGCCTCACTTGCAAGCTCCGACTATGTAAATTACTGCCACCAGAAAGGTATTGAAGTCTGGGCACTTGTAAGCAATCTGGAAAACAAAGATGTCGACACCACATCCGTTTTAACTTATACATCCAAACGTGAGAACCTGATCAATAACCTGATCTCCGCAGCTATTCAATATAATTTTGACGGTATCAATGTTGACTTTGAAGCATTAAGTTCTGAAGTCGGTGACTCTTATATTCAGTTCATACGGGAGTTGTCATTAAAATGTGCAAACAATGGCATTGTTCTTTCCGTGGACGATTATGTTCCCAGTAGTTTTACTGCATTCTATAATCGCGCAGAACAGGCAACTTTTGCAGACTATGTTGTTGTCATGGCATACGATGAACATTATGCCGGTTCTGAGGAAGCAGGATCTGTAGCTTCGATCGGCTTTGTAAAAGAAGGCGTTGCCAATACCTTAAAAGAAGTTCCGGCAGATCAGCTGATCTTAGGCATGCCGTTTTATGCCCGTGTATGGTCCGAGACACCTGTTGATGACACCACAGGTGCTGACAGCACAACACAGACATCCGATAACAATAATAACGACACTGATGAAACAGACAATGCTGCTGCCGATGCCCAGGCTGCCGATGAAGCTGCTGGCACCAGTGACTCAGCCGACAGCTATCAGCTTTTTACACTGGATTCCTATGCAACAAGCATGTCAGAGATTCAAAAACTGATCAGTACAAATGCTGCCGAACCGGTATGGTCAGACATTGACGGTCAATATTATGTACAATACGAAAACAATGGTATCACTTACAAAATATGGGTGGAGAATGCTGCTTCCCTGGAAGAGAAATTAAAAGTCCTTCAGGAAAACCAGCTTGCCGGCGGCTCCTTCTGGAAACTTGGTTTAGAGCTGCCTTCTATCTGGGACACTATCATTAAATACATCAATTAAATACAATCATTCAAATATTCAATCATTTTATTATGACATAAACCCCGGATATCGTGAATATTTTATAAAAACGATACTCCGGGGTTTTTATGAAAAAAAAGATAGAACTTATCATGGCTGTCTGTCTGGTGATCGCCGCATTTTTTCTTGGAAGTCAAAGCGCCATACTTGTACAAAACAGTCACATAGACACAAAAGGCACACCGGACACAGATTCCGCACATAATACAGAGCTTACCGGGGACACCGGACAGACCAGCTCACCTTCCGGTAATTTATCGATCGTGATCGATGCCGGGCACGGCGGTATCGATCCCGGCAAAGTCGGCACCAATGACGCACTGGAAAAGGACATCAATCTTGCACTGGCACTGAAACTTCGGGATAAATTCAAGCAGGATTCCATCCGGATTATCCTAACACGCGACTCGGACATCGGTCTTTATTCTGAGGGAAACACCAACAAAAAAGCGGAAGATATGCAAAACCGCTGTAAAATCATCACGGAGGCAGCCCCCATCTTTACGGTCAGCCTGCACCAGAACAGCTATCCGTCTCCGGAAGTCTGCGGTGCACAGGTATTTTATTTTGGTCAGTCGCAGGATGGAAAAAAACTGGCAGATACGATCCAGGACAGCCTGATCGCAAATGTTGATCCTGATAATCACCGCGTTGCAAAAGCAAATGAAAGCTATTATCTGCTCAAAAAAACACCCACACCTACCGTTATTGTAGAGTGTGGGTTTCTAAGTAATCCGACAGAGGCAGATCTTCTTTTGACAGACGACTACCAAAATAAGCTCGTAAATGCCATATATATCGGTATACAAAATTATCTATCGGAATCCATGTAGTCCGAAAATCAATTTTTATGCCTCCTGTGCGAGTGTTCCTTTTACTGCTTTGATAAAATGCTCTGCAATTCCATACAAACGTGAGGTCTGCACACGGTAAGTATCCTGATCCTCAGAGGTCGGAGTTTCATTCTTTGCATCGACTCCAAACGCTCCCATGGAGAAATGATTCAGATCAAGGTCCTTTATGTGTGCACAGTGTAATTCTGTAACATCATCATTCTCTCCGCCAAGCGAATCCATAAGATTCTGTGCCTGTTCTTCAAAGAGTTCTGCCGTCTCCTCTGAATCTGTGGCGACCAGTCCATGTATACCATCTTCCTTTGCCTGGAATGTCGCCGCGATCTTTCCGCGCAATTCACTTTCCATCATTATATCGACGATTCCTTTTTTGTCCACACCGCGCACGATTTTAACAGAAACATTCATAAGTTCATCATTGACCATTACTGGAACAGCATACTGCTCTTCTTTTGCAAGAATACTGTTTACGGAAAGCTGCGCGGAAAGCATTTTCATCTCACGCACATCAAGACTCGTCACATGATCGCTGTTTATCATCGTCTTCATCACATTTTCTGCAAGTTCGCCTAACTTCTCCTGTGCAGCCGCCATATCTGCCGGTTCTGAAACAGCTTCTCCAAATTCCTCTAACAATTCCTGCTTAATTGCTTCTAAATCATCCGCATCTACCTGATTGTCTCCATTGTGGTCTGCCATACTGCTTCCAAAAATCTTACGAAACATCTGATTACGCTGGTTGAGCATGGATTCCATTGCCAGCACATTTGATATTGTATTTGGAATATCATATTTATCCAAAATACGATAAATACTCTCATCCGCATTTGCTGCCTGCTCTAACTGCGCAAGCTGCTCTTTTGCATAATCTGCATCAATGCCACTCTCATCTGCCTGTTCTTTTGCCAGCTCCAGCGCTGCTTTAAATTCCTCCGGCGTCATGTTCTCCCAGTCAGAATCCTGATCAAACAACACTTTCGCACGCTCCGGTGTCAGTAATTCCGAAGCATCTTTTAAGCAGTTATTCTGATAGGCTGCCTCAATCTGATCCGTAATCGAGCTGCCATTGGATGTCCCGGATACGCCATTAAAATCAGAATCTACAGAATAATCCATCTTATTGCTGCGTTTTTCAGACCGCACAGCTGTCAGAAGATTTTTCATCGTAAGGGGCGATCCCTGCTGTATCAGTGCACCGATTGCTGCACCATCTGTATTTTCTACCTGTCGGATCAGACGATAGATTCCTATATAAGAGCTTCGCTCCTCCTCACTGATTTCGTGATTCTGTTCCATTTTCCAGAGATATTCACTGAATCTGCGGTTATCCTCCCTACCAGACTCATCGCTCTTAATGTTCTCTGCCTCCTGGTTTAACGATGTAAAATCCATTTCCAGTGGGTTGATCCCGCGTTTTATCATCTGTGTGACAACCGCCGGAGTCATATTTTTAAAGACACGCTGCACTTCTTCATCTGCTGCTTTCATCTGAAACACAGAATCCTGGGTGATCTCGATACTGTTATATCCAAGAATCCGAACCGCACGACGGTTTTCATCCGTCAGTTCCATATCAAGGTCGTTTAAAATATCATCCACGTTACGGAATGCCTTCTGGATGGAATCCCCCAGATCAGCTCTCGGTGCTGTCATCAGGGTCTCATACTGCTGACTTGCCTTTTCAAAAGAACTTTTCAGTTCCATACCGGCTTTATGGACACCATTGATCGTCGACACCTCGGCATCTTTCATTCCAAGCACATATGCCGGAACATAACGCATATCGGAAACTTTTTTATCGACCTCTCTAAAAAGTTCCACCTGCTCGTCGTTCACATCCACACCTTCAGATATCAGGAGATTTTTATAATATGCATTTTCCTGATCCTTCAGCTGTTCCACCAGTTTTACCAACGGCTCGGTGTCAATGGAAACCCCCTGTTTTAATAGACGGTAATTTGCTTCCACCGTCATTGCAAGACGAATTTCTTCTAACTGTCTGCGTGCCGTCAGAAGCTGCTGCCCTTTTGGGGTATAACTCTCGTTCGCAATGCTCTGCGCTGCATCCTCACTCTGAGCTTCAGATGATGCCACAGTTCCCACCGTCTGGCTTTCTGATGCCGCAGTTCCCGATGTCCGGTTTGCCGCAGCTTCCCTTAAACTGTCCAGGGTAAGTGGCAATCCTTTTTCCACGATATAAGCAAGATCTTCATCCGTGGCATTTTCTACGGTATCCACAGCGTCTTTCGCCTGCTCCATCCATGTATAGCCGGACAGGATCACCGCATCCTGTGCGCTTTTCCCTTCGCTGACCGCCTCTGCTGCAAGTGCGGCAATATCTTCTGCCCCCGTGGTCAGTCCCGTCTGGCGCAGAGCCTGTGCATAAGTAAGATTCTCCTTCGTCAGCGGTATATCATTTTCTAACATCCACTTACTGGTTGCAATGGTATCATCATTTACTTCCAGTCCTGCTGATGCGATCACGTTTTTCACCTGTGGAAGGAAGGACGAAATATCCTGCTGTTCTGCCGAAATATAGCCTGCACTTGCAGAATGCTCAGCAAAATATATATTTCGCACCGTAGGCTCTAACCGATTATCAATCAGATATTTTACAGCGCCATCATCCAATGCGGATAAAGAATCCGCCATATTTACTGTCTCTGCGATCTGTTTAAAATTATCATCCGCAAGCGGCAGATCCGCTTCCCGCAGACTGTTTGCGATCTGAACTGCAAGTTCCGGACTGCCCGTGATCTGTGCAAGCTGTTCGAGATCAAGATCATCTCCAAATTTAGAAATATCCACCCCCGCCTTTGCCAGCTGTGCTTTGATCTTATCCGTCACGGTCACAATCTTATTGCTCGTGGTATCATCCAGCGAAAAGCCATCCTCCTGCATTTTTTCATAATCTTCCGGTGAAGTAGTTTCCGCAAGCACAGCCATCTGTGCTTTTCGCTCGCCTGCATCCATGGAACCGGACTGCTCTATTTCATCTATGACCGTCTTTTTCTCTTCTTTTGCCGGATTCAGATAAGTAACCTCTTTTGCCTGAAAAGACGTAGTTCCTGCAGATTTTTTACTACTCTCTGTCTTTACCGCATCCGCAAACATCTGAATTCCGTTTTTTTCTTCCACGGCGCCTGTCTGCGGCATTAAATCCATCACGCCCTTATTCTGCTGCTGTTGGTTATCTATTCTCATGATCCGACTCTCCTTGTCATTTCTGTTCTTACATACTTTCCGTACAGTTTTTCCTTGCCTGATTTCTGCTTTTCACTCAGTTATATCTGACCAATCCGGTTATATCAGGACAAAAGAATGGCGCATACTTTCACTTCCCTGAAATATCTGCGCCATCCATAGCTGATGTATATATCGGATACATCAGCACATTTATTAAGTTTTTCGATACGATTCCAAACGCTGTTCTGCTATTTTATACAGTTTTTAATAGCGGAATACTGCCACACCAAAGCCCGGAAGCGGATATGCAAACGAGTATGGTCTTCCATCACATTCCTTCGACACAGATTTATAATTTACCGGACGCTCTTTGCCGCTTCCGCCAAATTCTGCATCGTCACTGTTTAAAATCAGTTTATAAGTCTTGTGTTTTGGTACGCCTACGCGGTAGTCGCTGCGTTCCACCGGTGTAAAATTGCATACAAAAAGCAGATTATTCTTTCCGTCTTTGCTCTTTCTGATAAAGCTGAAAATACTGCGCTCAGCATCATTTGCATTGATCCATTCAAATCCACCCCAGCTGCTGTCAAGTTCATAGAGTGCCGGATTTTTCTGATAAATATGTAATAATTTCTTTACCCAGTTCTGCATATGCTTATGATCCGGGTTTTCCAGCAGATACCAGTCTAATTCTCTCGCCTCACTCCACTCCTGAAGCTGTGCAAATTCCTGTCCCATAAACAAAAGTTTTTTACCAGGATGTCCCATCATAAACGCATAGCCGACCATCAGATTTTTAAATTTATCTTCCATCTCGCCCGGCATCTTATTGATCATGGAACATTTCAGATGTACCACTTCGTCATGGGAAAGCACAAGAATGTATTTCTCACTCTCGTTATAACTCATGGCAAAAGTCATTTTGTGGTGATTATCCTTGCGGAAATACGGATCAAGTTTCATATAATCCAGGAAATCATGCATCCATCCCATATTCCATTTATAACTGAAATTCAGTCCGTCATCTTCCACACGGCCGGTGACTTTCGGCCATGCCGTAGATTCCTCAGCGATCATGACTGCTCCCGGGTTTCTTCCAAGGATCAGTGTATTGACATGCTTAAAAAACTCCACTGCCTCAAGATTCTTATTATCACCGTATTTATTCGGAACCCACTGTCCCGGCTGCTTTCCATAATCCAGATATAACATAGATGCCACTGCATCCACACGCAGCCCGTCAATATGATAATGCTCGATCCACATCAATGCACTGCCGATCAGGAAATTCTTTACTTCATTCTTGCCGTAATCAAATATCTTTGTACCCCAGTCCGGATGTTCTCCTTTTCTTGGATCCGCATATTCATACAGACATGTTCCATCAAACTCAGCCAGTCCATGTGCATCTTTCGGGAAATGCGCCGGCACCCAGTCTAGGATCACACTGATCTTGTGCTTGTGACATTCATTGATAAAATATGCAAAATCCTGCGGCGTTCCATAACGGGAAGTCGGTGCATAATAACCGGTTACCTGATATCCCCAGGAACCGTCAAACGGATACTCGGAAATACCCATCAGCTCAATATGTGTATATCCCATCTCCTTCACATACGGGATCAGATATTTCACAAGATCCCTATAACTGTAAAATCCGTCATCCTCTCTGCCCGGATGGCGCATCCAGGATCCCGGATGTACCTCGTAGATCGCCATAGGTTTTGCATAGATATCTTTGGTCTTTGCACGCTCTTCCATCCATTTTTCATCGGTCCACTTAAAATGCTCTATATCCGTGACGGCAGATGCCGTTCCCGGACGAAGCTCTGCATAATTTGCATATGGATCCGCCTTATAGAGCCGTTTTCCATCTTTCGTCTCTATCAGGTATTTATACAGTGCACCTTCCTCGATCCCCGGAATAAACAATTCGAATATTCCCATGGTATCCGGCTCTAACCTTGTCATTTCATCTGCCGTTTCATCCCATCCGTTAAAAGAACCAATCACCCATATTCTTGCGGCATTCGGAGCCCACACATCAAAACATACTCCACGAATTCCATATTGATCCGTAAAATGAGCCCCCAGTTTCCGGTAAATCTCGTAATGCGTCGCCTGTCCAAATAAATAGCGATCCAACTCTGAAAAATTAGCCATACCCTTACACCCCTTTATTTTTATGTCATGATTATAGCCTGTATATTTTAGATTCCAAAATCTTTTTCGCGAAGAATCACATAATCTTCATCATCATATCTTCTGGACGTAATAATGCTAAATGCTTTTCGTAAACCGCCCTTCTCAGATTTATGAATCGCATCGTCCACAATCTCTTTTACCTCTGTAAGCGTTGTTGCCTTGTCATATTTCTGAATATTGCTGATACTGTTGTAAAGTGCCAGAATACCCATCTCATCTATTGTATAGCCAAGTTCGTTTGCATACGCTTTCGCAAATGAAACAAGCTCATCACTGGTAAATATCGGAATATTGATCTTCTCAGAGAAACGGGAAGCAAATCCTTCATCTCTGCCGAGTGCCTTCTCAATTCCACGGTGTGTATCTTCCATAATGACAAATAATCCGCTTGTATCACTTTTCAGAAGAAGTGCCAGCCGGACTGCCGTTTCTTTGGAAATATCTCCGGCTTTCTCTATGATCAGACAGCCCCCGGAAATTTTCTTTAACAGTGATGCTACATCCTTTTTATTCAGTGCGGAAGCTTCAATCTTTCCAACCTTTCCTTTTGGTTTTCCGGTTTCTTTCTGAAGTGCTTTCACCATAGCCGTTGCAAGGACTGTTTTGCCACTTCCGCTGCCACCCTGGATCACCATATTTCCGGTAGAAGCATCCTTTCCTGTTATCAGATGCCTTGCCGCACCTGTAAGTGCCTGACAAATCTGTTCTTCCATTCCCTTGATCGAAACAAAATAGGTAAATATCCCCCGAAGTTCTTCACCCAGTGATGTAACTGCCTCAAAACCGGTCTCATCCTCAGGCTCTGTGATCTCCGGAAGGACTCTTTCCACCCGGTCCTCTTTCTTAAGAACCTCTTTCGTTACCTCAACTGCCGTGTTGTCAGCCAGCTCTTTCTGTGTGATATCATCCGTCGCGCTTTCCGTATCGGTAATATGCTCTACCGTTTCGGCTAATGCCTGTTCCGTTACCACTTTGCCAAGATCGATCGTGTCTGCGGTAACTATATCAAAATCATCTGCTTCAGATGTTTTCTCTTCACTAATATCTGAAACTTCCTCTGCCGCCTTCTCCTCTGTACTGAGATCTACAGTTTCCTCATCCGTTTCTTCTGCGGAGAGATCTGCGATTTCCTCATCCGGCTGAGATCCCGGTATCTGCTCCTGTCCGGATATTTCCACATCTTCTGTCTCCTGCATCATCCCGGATACTTCTTCTGCAAGCTCCGCTGCATTCACTCCTGGCCCAGATATCTCTCCCATTGACGCTGCTGTTCCGGCTGCCTCTGCCAGCTGTTTATCGATATCCGCCGTCTCTGTCGATATCCGGTCAATCTCTTCCTGTAAGATCTGATTCATGTTTGCAACCATAGCTGCTGCCCTGTCATTTTCTAACGGCTTGCCTTCTATGTACTGATCCTGCAGTATATCTTTTGGAGCAACACCTGCATCAAGCTTTGGAATAATGTCTGCAAGACGTCCCATAATTTCTTCTGCTTCCTGCAGCGCACGCGCCTTTGCAGATTCAAGTCTGCGCTGCTTTGCATCTTCTAATGCAACTTCTGCGGCATATTTCGTCTTTTCCCACTCAGCAAGCACTTCTTCAATGCTCATCTGACCTGTGATCTGGTGCTCTAATGCCGTTTTCTCCGGCATATACATCCCAATCTGTCCATCATGTTCTTCTGCAAGCAGCTCTTTGAAATTGATCTTTAACGAATCATCGATCTCGTGATCCGTCTCTATATGTTCCAGCGTATCTTCCTCTTCCTCAGATGGATCATATTCTTCTTTCGGAAGCTGCAGATATGGAATCTCCTCCACAAGCTTTTTGATGTTGTCCATACTGTCTGTAACAGTTTCTTTTTCCGTCGCCTGCATGATCTGCTGCATGCTCTTTTGCAGCTCTTCCTGCAGATTCTGTGTATTAAACCGTTCCGGTGAAAGCTTCACATCCGGTATCTGTACGGTTTCATTCACGATCTCACCGGAGTCAAGCTCCTCCTCCGGTCTGACCTCAACAACACCTTCGCGTTTCTGACAAAATCTGCGATACTTTTCTTCCTGCTGTTTATTTAACGGCTGATAGATCATCTTCAGTTCTAAGGCACGCTCTACATATGGACCGTCACCAAACCACAGTACCAGTTCATCACATGCCTCCACACACTTATCTGCCATACCTGCTTTATGATACAGACATGCAAGTTCAAATGCCCATTCTTCGGTATATTCCTGCTCTTTTAACTCCTCTAAAATTCCGATCAGAGTTTCTATATTTGCACCCTGGGCTTTGCAGATCTCGTATTTCAACACATATTTCAAATTATCATGTGGTGCGATCTCCACAAATTCCTGATAATAATCTTTCGCCTCATCAAAATTTTTCATTTTAATGGCAACTTTTGCCAGGCGGTAAATGATCATTCTTCCAATTGGAGACCGGTCATATGCCATAAGCAAAACCTCACGGCTGTCTTCTAAACGACCGGTATTCTCATAAATCTCTCCAACTTTTACAAGTGCATTTACATTTTTTATTTTATTCCAGTTAATCGTATCAGCTATCTCTGCTGCCTTTTCATAATTATGTTCGGCCGTCAGAGATTTCATCTGATCCAGCTTTAATTTATATTCATATTTATCCAAATTATGCCACCTCAGAACGCGCTATTCTTTTGCTGCTTCTTTTGTTCTTAGTTTATCATACGCACATATAGATGTCAAAATTTAATCTTAGAAAAAAAAGCCATGATACAGGCAAAAAAAGAGGGTTTGCAGTCTGCCATACCCTCTTTTCTATCATTGATCTTATTCTTCTTTTTTACTCTCTTCTATGGATTCCTCGATATGTTTTCCATGATGTTTTTTCAACTCTTTTTTTGACGGATTTTTATCATAAACAGGCTGATTACTCTCCTTGTCAACTTTAGTCAGATATACATATGCCAGTGTATCTGTTGTAAGTCCACGCTTCTTTAAGAAATAAGATACCGTTTTCTGTGCAACATAATAAATCACTGCCATTAACGGCACACCGAGCAGCATTCCCGGGAATCCCCATAATCCGCCAAATACCAGAATTGCAAATACAACCCAGAATGCCGATAATCCGGTAGAGCTTCCAAGGATCTTCGGTCCAATGATATTTCCGTCAATCTGCTGTAACACAACGATAAAGATCAGGAAATATAATCCCTGTATCGGATTCTGAAGCACGATAATGATAAAGGACGGCACCGCGCCGATAAACGGCCCGAAAAACGGTATAACGTTCGTGACACCGATGATCACGGCGACTAACACCGTATCCGGCATCTTCATGATTGCAAGCACGATATAGGCGAGCACACCAATGATCGCCGAATCTAATATTTTACCACTGATAAATCCACTGAAAATCTCATTGCTCTTACGGACAGTATCAACGATAACATTTGCCCGCACCGGTTTAAACATCGCATATACGATCTTTTTCGCCTGTCCTGCAAAATGTTCCTGGTCTGCCATCACATAGACTGAAATGATCAGACCGACGATCACATTTAAAACGAATTTGACACCATAGATCACACCGCTTGTGATCGATGTAAGATAAGTCTGTACCTTTGAAAAAATATCATCTTCAAAAAAGGTCTCAACCGTATCCGTTATTTTGTCCACGCCCTGCTGTATCATGGACGCAAGTTCCGTATCACCGTTTGTCACCTCGTCTACCCATTTCGTCAGATTCTTTGCTTCCTGTGGAAACGATGTGATCATGCTCTGGATACTCGCAGAGATAGATGGAACGATCGCCGCCACTAAAAGCACACAGATTCCCACTAAAAATACCAGTGATCCGGTAATTGCTATTCCCCGTGATGTCTTTTTCGCTTTGCATTTGCTTTTCATCCGCGGCTCTAAAAACTTAAGCAGGTGTCCCTCTAAAAATTTCATGATTGGATTTAACAGATATGCGATCACTACACCGATAATGATCGGCTGTAAGATCAAAGACAGCTTCTTCCAGAAGTCTGTGAATCCATTGTAACGGTAGATCATAAAGAAAAACAGTATGCAGCAGCAGAAAGTCACAAATACGACCAGTGCGATGATGACATACTGTGGTTTTAATTCCCATTCTGTTTCCTGGGATGTTTTTTTTATCTTTTCCTGTTCGTCCAAATTGCCATCCTCCGTCTTATCTAATATTTTCATTATAACCTTCGCAGACAGGCAACGCAATCAGATTTTGCTGAAATTTTTGTTAATTACTGGATTTTGCAAAAAGGGACACCGGTGCTCATGCGCCGATGCCCCAAAATATCAGTCTGCGGTTTTACCCTCTGTAATAATTGATCAGACAGCCCTTTAAGATGATCTCTCTCTCATCATCAGTCATCGCACCAAGTCCAAGTTTAAACTCTTCTGCCTTTCCATCTTTGATCACATACGCTGTAATCTCGGACTGTTTGTCCTCGACTGCTTTACGGATATTCGGGATATATAAGTAGTCAAGATTCTTGAACGGCAGTTCGCCCTCCGGGATGATGAACGGAAGCATACCCCAGTTGATGAGGTTCGAGCGGTAACGCTTGGTTGCATACTCATTTGCAATGTTTGCCCAGCCTCCAAGTACTTTCTGGCAGGAAGCAGCCTGCTCACGCGCGGAACCGTCGCCAGGTTTTACTGCAAAGATGGTACTTCCAAAACCGATCTCACCATTGGAATGGTTATCCTCAAATTTTGTTTCCGGGAATACTTTATCGATGACATCCATAACCGGTTTTAACTCTTCTACTGCCTCTAACGGACAGTTTCCGGCTTCTAACGCTTTCTGCGCTTTCTGGATCTCTTTTGCCCGGCCCACGTACTGCGGATCTTTTCTGGAAAGTGCAAACTCTGCAAGTCCAAGCGGGTTGGAACGGAAGGAGGATGTCTCTCCGGACGGGATCAGCTCGTCTGTGGTCGTGACCGGATCGTGGATCTCGGATACCACTTTTAATACCATATTTTCCGGCAATGCACTCATTGCCGGCCAGTCTTTGATGTTTGGTCCAAACTGGATTTCAACGGAAGGATCTGCTACACCCTTGCTGTCAAAGACACGGTTTGCGTAAATATTTTTATCGAAGAAGTACTTCGGTTTGCTAAAGTTCACATCCACATCGGTTGCGGCTGTCAAAAATCCCTTGTTTGCGGCTGTTGCTGCGATCGAACGTGCATCCATCAGCGCAACGGAGGCAACCTGTCCCTTCTGTACCTTGGAGCCTTCACGGTTCGGGAAGTTTCTGGTGGAGTGGCGGATGGAAAATGCGTTGTTTGCCGGTGTATCGCCAGCGCCAAAGCACGGTCCGCAGAATGCCGTCTTAACGATCGCACCTGTCTCCATCAGGGATGCAACTGCACCATTCTTTACTAACTCCATATAAATTGGTGTACTTGCCGGATATACGCTTAACGTAAACTCATCCGGTCCGATGCTTGCGCCCTTTAAGATATCCGCAGCATCGCAGATATTCTCAAATCCACCGCCTGCGCAGCCTGCGATCACGCCCTGATCCACACGCAGCTTACCGTTTTCGATCTTGCTGCACAGATCCAGCTGCACATCCTTGCGGCCGATCAGCTTCTGCACATCCTGCTCGCAGGCGTGGAGGATGTCCTCCAGATTTGCGTTCAGCTCCTCAATGGTAAAAGCATTGGAGGGGTGCATAGGCAGGGCGATCATGGGACGGATGGCAGAAAGATCTACCTCCACCACGCCGTCATAGTAGGCAAGGTCAGCCGGTGCCAGCTTTTTGTAGTCCGCTGCACGGCCGTGCACTGCCAGAAAACGCTGGGTGGTCTCATCGGTCTCCCAGATGGAGGACAGGCAGGTGGTCTCGGTGGTCATGGCATCAATGGCGTTGCGGGTATCCTGCCGCAGGGAAGCAATGCCGGGGCCCACAAACTCCATGACCTTGTTCTTGACGTAGCCGCTCTTGAACAGCTTGCCCACAAGGGCAATGGCTACATCGTGGGGGCCACAGCCCGCCGGCAGACTGCCGGTCAGGTAGATAGCCACCACGCCCGGGCGGGCAACATCATAGGTGCGGCCCAGCAGCTGCTTTGCCAGCTCGCCGCCGCCCTCGCCGACAGCCATGGTACCCAGAGCGCCGTAACGAGTGTGGGAGTCGGAGCCGAGGATCATGCGGCCGCCGCCTGCCATGGTCTCACGGTTGTAGCTGTGGATGTTTGCCATGTTGGTAGGGACGTAGATGCCGCCGTACTTGTGGGCAGCGGAGAGGGCGAACTTGTGGTCGTCCTCATTGATGGTGCCGCCGACAGCGCAGAGGCTGTTGTGGCAGTTGGTCAGGACGTAGGGCAGGGGGAACTGCTTCATGCCGGAAGCACGGGCGGTCTGGATGATGCCGACATAAGTGATGTCGTGGCTGGTCATGGAGTCGAACTTCAGACGAAGCTGGTCCATGTCGTCGCTCTGGTTGTGAGCCTTCAGGATGCCGTAGGCCATGGTGCCTTTGGCGGCTTCCTCTTTCGTAGTGGTGATGCCGGACTTCTGAGCTGCCTCTTCGGGGCAGGAGCAGATGGTCTCGCCGTGAACGAGGTAGATGCCGTTGTCATACAGTTTGAGCATAATGTGTGCTTCCTTTCTCGAACTCTCTTTTTTATTTTCATGGCCTTTCTTGGTGGTCGGCCTTCCTTCTGGCACTATGATACCGCAGTCTGGTTATTCTGTAAAATATTTGATTTCGATTGAGAATCATTCCAAAAGTTGATGGATAGCCAAAAGCAAAAGCGGCCCGGAAAAATTTCCGAGCCGCTTTGCGCAAGAAGAAAAAGAATGTAGAAGATATAGGAGATGATGGATGGTAACTTCAGGCCGCTTACTTACGGATGTACAGGGTGCCGTCCATGATGCGGCGTGCGGTGCGCTGGACGGCCACGCCGGAGACGACGATGTCGTTCAGGGGCTTGGTGGGGTCATCCAGATAGGGGTACATGGTCATGACACCGGAGGGATGGCCGATGCGGACGGTCTGCTGGCCGGGCTTGAGAGCGACCAGCTCATTGACCAGAGTGCCGGGTACGAATGCGGCCACGCTGATGGAAGAAGCGCTGGTCAGCGGGCAGGCCTTGTGGCACTTGAACACGCTGATGACGCGGGCGCAGACGTCCATCTCGGAGGCATCGACGGACTTGCCGCTGATGTCGGTGAAGCTGACAGGAGCCGTCACGAAGCCGACTTTCGGGACTGCGGGGCTGTTGGCGGTGGCGTCGGCAGGGTCTTTGGCGAAGCCCATTTTGACGCAGGCAGCACCGCGGATGGCTTCCAGCTTTGCGGCCAGAGCCTTGTCGGCGTCCACCTCAGCGGGCAGCTGGGTGCCGGTGATGCCGAGGTCGGCAGCGCGGACCAGGACCATGGGGTTGGAGACGTCCAGAATGGTGGCCTCGATGGTGCCAAGCTCGCCCAGATCCAGCATTTCCTTGGCGTTGCCGGTGGGGAAGAGCCTGCCGGTCTTGGCGCCTGCCGGGTCGAGGAAGTTGACCTTCAGTTCGCCAGCGGTGCCGTCCACGCCTGCGATGGAGCAGGTGCCTTCGTTGTTGAACTGGCCGTCCTTGATAGGGACTTCCACGTCGATGGTCTTGTTGGTGTTCAGGTTGAACATATGCACCACAGTGGTGGGCTCGGTCAGGTTCTCCACGAGGCCCATCTCCACGGCGTAGGGAGCAGTGGCGGCGGTCATGTTGCCGCAGTTGCTCTTGTAGTCGATCTTGGACTGGCCCACGATGGACTGGCCCACGATGTAATCGACGTCGATGCCGGGGCGGTCGCTCTTGCGGACGACAACGATCTTGTTGTTGCTGGACACGCAGCCGCCCATACCGTCGATCTGCTTGGGGTCAGGGCTGCCCATGGCCTGCACAAAAATGTCGTCCCACTGGTCGCGGGCGGGCAGGTCGCTTTCCAGGAACATGCAGCCCTTCGACGTGCCGCCGCGCATGAATACACAAGGAAATTTACGCATATATCTTCGTCCTTTCGTTCAGAAGCTTTTGGAATCCCGTTCGTTCTGGCTCCATCAAACCACAAAACGAAACCTTTGTAAAATATAGAAATTTTATAGACATCTATTCTTTATAAGGATGGATAGCCCTCTCAGTCTGCTTCGCAGACAGCCCTCAAAAAAAGGACGATGGAAATTTGTGATGAGAGGATGAAGTTTTGTGTTGTTGAAAACTTTCGGCAGACATAGAAAAGCGCACCCCTTCTGCTTCTGTGTGGAGAAGGGGGGCGCTTCGTTTATACTTCGAGTTCAGGCAAATGCTCTTATTTTTCCCATCTCTTTTCCACTTCTTTGCCAAAAAAGTGAGATGAAGCACACAAAAGACAACGAAATGCCCGGCACAGAGTAAGCAAAATATCCTGTGCCGGGCGGAAGGGAAAAAGTTTTCTTAGTGGTTGGCGGCGCGGTAGATGGCGATCATGTCGTCGAGGCTGAGTTTTTTGGCCGAGCCGAGGGCGGAGCCGCAAGCTTCGAGGCAGCGGCGGGCCATCTCGTCGATCTGCGCGTCGGTGGGGTCGATGCCCAGCTCATGGAAGCTGGCGGGCATCCCGATGCTGTGGTAGAAGTCCACCATGGCCTCGATGCCTTTCAGGGCGATCTCCTCGTCGGTGCCGTCGGTGGTCACGCCCATGACGTTCCGGGCAAAGCGGACGAAGCGGGGCAGGCAGTCCTTGTAGACGTACCGCGCCCAGCTGGGCCAGAGGGCGGCGAGGCCCGCGCCGTGGGTCACGTCGAACATGCCGCCCATCTCATGCTCGAGTTTGTGGGACATAAAGTCGCCGCTGGCGATGCCGCAGCCGGTCAGGCCGTTGTGAGAGAGACTGCCCGCCCACATCACCTCGGCCCGGGCCTCGTAGTTGGTCGGGTCGGTGTGGAGGATGAGCGCGTTCTTCATCACGGTGCGCAGCAGGCCCTCGGCCAGCACGTCGGTCAACTCCATATTGCCGCCATTGGTGAAATAGCGCTCCATGGTGTGCATCATGATGTCGGCGCAGCCGGACTCGGTCTGATAGTCGGGCAGGGTCTTGGTGAGCTCGGGGTCCATGAGGGCGAACTTCGGGCGGCTGATGTCGTCGTTGTAGGCCCGCTTCTGGTGGGTGTCCACCCGGGTGATGACGCTGCTGTTGGATGTTTCACTGCCCGCCGCCGCGATGGTCAGGATGCTGGCCACCGGCAGGCACTTCCTGGCCGTGCGGGTGTGCTCGTACAGCTCCCAGACGTCCTTTTCCGGCTCGGCCAGGCCGTAGGCGATGGCCTTGGCCGTGTCGATAACGCTGCCGCCGCCCACGGCCAGCAGGAAGTCGATGTTGTTCTCTTTGCCGATGCGGATGCCCTCGTAGACCTTGTCGAGGTGGGGGTTCGGCACGACGCCGCCCAGCGTCCAGCTGGAAATGCCGGCCTCGGCCAGCGACTTTTCAGCCCGATCCAGCACACCGGAGCGGACGGCGCTCTTGCCGCCGTAGACGATGAGGACACGGGTGCCGCCGTATTCGCGCACCAGCGCGCCCACGCGCTGTTCGGTGCCTTTGCCGAAGATGACCCGGGTGGGGGAGTAGAACTCGAAATTGCTTGCCATAGTGGTCTGCCTCCTTGTAAGTGCTGCTTTCTGAGCAAAAGTATACACGAAATAGATTCGAAAGTCTACAGGCCCTGCGTCTGCCGCCGCAAAATATTCGGGACAAAACAAAACCCGCATCCTCCCGGCAGGAAAACGGGAGGATGCAGGCTTCATTGGAAAACATCAGACAAAAAACCTGCCGACTCGAGGCGGTTGCAAGCCCTCAGTCGGCAGGATGCTTACTTCTTCGGAGTCATAGCCTCATAACCCTTTTCGTTATTTTTCGGACTGTTTCCGCATCGTCATGGGAATCATCCTATCTTTACGCGAATTTTGATTGCCCTTTCAAGACCTTAACTAACTGTTCATTGGACTTACCCTCTGGTTCGTTATTTGCTCAAAAGCATTTGTGGAACGGAGTAATGTTTGTTATTAAGATCGTTCTTGGGGTAATGGGTCTGATGCCGAGGACCAAAGCCTCTTAACTCTTGTACATTGGAGTATCTCCTTATGGATCAGGTGAAGTTCAGGTACATCCTGTTCGGCGGAGTGGTGACGGTCATCTCTACCAGCCTTCTTTCATCCTAATCTATATTTCATGCGGGGGTCTGTGTTTTGACGGCCCCTGAGTCTGCTAAATAACTGCTAAGCAACCGTGCATCGCTGTTTTTAAATCTTTTACAAGTTATGACTTGCGGCTTCGGATGCGGTTCTTGCGTTTTCAGCAGGCCCAGGCCCGCCGGTGATGAATGGGATCTTTGAAGTTTGCCATTGGACTTGAGCCTCCTTCCTTACGAAATACTGCCGGCGGCCTTTACAATTTCTTTCCGGTCTCTTCCTTTGCCCTCGTGCTGCTGGATCGGAGTCCCTGAAGTGCTTCCTTTTTCACTCCCCGACTTTGGGCAGCTTGCGGAAAATCTTCTTCAGGATGTCGATCTGTTCACGATGGGACTTTGCTGAAGAGCCTTTTGGAAAGTGGCTTCGCTTGGAGTTCTTATCTCCTTATCTCCGGCTGTTTTCTTTCTGTGACTAT
>OHEX01000043.1_pt1 | contig 99139 bp, 77 predicted proteins | sample 1567361 | NCBI WGS metagenome assembly OHEX01 (sample SAMEA3879585, study PRJEB24766) | human gut metagenome | biome: human-associated habitat; feature: feces | place: USA | collected 1985/1987 | reverse complement strand
GACTCATTTCTGAACCCCGTATTCTACATTTACACAAAATTATGTATAGTGCCCAGAAATATCTTATTTAAATAACCATGAATTTGTGCTTTGCGTCATTCGGTTGACTTCCTGGTTTAACTCACTCGGTTAAACCACACTAAATTCAGCATTCTCTAAAAACAAAAATCAGATAGAAATCTTGCGATAACTATCTGATTTTCAGAAGAGCGGAAGACGGGGCTCAAACCCGCGACCCTCAGCTTGGAAGGCTCTTTGATAATACTATTCAATTATTTGATTGTTAGTCTGTTAATTACTTCTTTAAAAGTCAATAGAACAACTATTGACCAACATTGGTAAGGTTTATACAATACCAATAGCAGCATTTAGTAATGCTAAGTTTCTTGTTTCTTTCTCATAACAATTTCTATTATTTTAAAATATCACATTTGCTCCAGAAGGTAGAGCCTAAAATAGCATAGTCCTCTTCAACACTCTTATCAACAAAGAATAGTTCAGAATAAGGATGTCCTTCATGCTCAAAGTTGAACTTTATAGCTTTACACCTTCTGAGTTTATTATCACTACACTTAACCACCTTACAACCCACTTCCCTATATACACCTTTGAAATGATAAAGTTTCAAAGGTTCTGGAAGAATAGGAAAAGCATCTTCACTTTCCCTCATCAGCTTCTCAACAGCCATTTGGTTAGCTTGATATTCTTCTTCTATTGCAGGATACTCCTCTTTAAAGAATTTCAAAAAATCAGGGTTAATAAGGTTATGCTTCATTTTGTTGTCAAGAAGAAATGTAAAGCCTAAGCCTTTTACTTGAATAAATACTTCTATTTCATCTTTTCTTGTAGTCATATCCATACAGCTTTTTGAACTTATCCTTTGCTTGTTCTTCAACTATATCATCTGGAATAAACTCTGCATATTCATCTGCTGATTTTATCTGCCTAACTATTTTGTCAAAGTGATAATCATCCCTGAGCTGTTGATTTTCCCTCTCATCTTCCTCATTAAGATTACCAGTGAGATGTCTTATCTTATAGTCTTGTTGCTCTATGGTTTTCCTATTAGATTTCATTTCTGCATATAGAAGTATTGCAGCTCCTACGGCAAGTATTGCTATGCCCTCAATCATTACATTTTACATTATAAGTTTCAAAATCTATAATCCATTTATTCTCTATAAGGAATTGTACTCCAAGTACTCCATGAATCTGTATTCCAGTTTCATCCTGCACTTGTTTTATAGCCTCAGAAGCATCCAAAACTGAAAAAGTGGAAGTATAATCTCTCCCTTCAAAATTGAATGTAGCTTCAATGATAGGGGTTTCTTTGTAGTGTCCCTCTATCCCCATTGTTCTATATGTTCCTTCAAGTAGCTTAAACTCACTCTTAAAATGTTCATATACAAAGTCAAATAGGGTGTTATGAGTAGCACCAGTATCAATCAAGAAACAAAGGTTATTTGTTTTTCCAGATGTCAGTATCAGTGGTAAACCTGCTTTTTGCAGACCAAATGTTAGTGGAAATTCCATAATTATCACATTATCTATTTGAATATGTTTGATGATTTATCAAGGTCTATTTATATAAGATTTTGTTATGGTAATATATTTAAAGATAGTATATCAAAACAATGTGTCCTCTTGTATATAGAATGTAGGATGTATCAAAAATTACTAGTAAAATTCATCCATGCACTACCATTGCCATAAACTCCATTTTGCTAATTCATTATAGAATCTCATGAGATAATGACACAATAATATATCATCATAAATTTTTGAATAGATTTTTATTTATATAATCAATCTCATAATAAATAGATACCACATCTTTCAATGCATCACTATAAAAACCATATACAAAAGCATATTGCTCATTAACATATGCTATGACATAAAATGCTTCTGATGATGTTTTGAAAGTAACTCTCTTAGCAAAACCATCATACTCAACTTTCTTTTGATACTGATACAATCGTTCTTGGTCAAAATCATCTTCTTTATTACTATAACTTGTTCGTATTATATAGTTGTTATCAGTAGTTTTCCATATTCGGATTATTGTATTTTTGTCATTGGGATGATGTGCAGTTACTAATAATTGCTTAGTTTGTGCAAAAATATTAATGCTAAAAAATAACATAAATACAGTAATAATAAGCTTAATCATTTTCATTGTTCTACTTTTTTGTAGTCATACTACAAAAAAGAAGGTGTGGTACTTTCCTGCTGAGTCCAAGGTATCACCACAACACCTACAATCACAAACAAGGAAAGCCCACACCTGATGGTATGAGCATTCACTCCCTTACTGCTGTGATTGTTAGTCTTCAAAGTGGTGATTTTAGGACTTCACAAGTAAGAAGCAAACACTTCTTTTTCTAATATGTCTTGTTAAACTTCTATTTCATTAGCAATCATTTGATTGTTTCTGTTGCAAAGTTAGGACTTTCCACAAATAAACAATCATTTGAAGGCTACTTTTAATAGGTCTCAATCCATATTAGTACCATAGGCATGAGCTTATTCTCTTATCTATCATTAAGGCTCTTGAAGTGGAAAAGTAATAATAACCTTCATATCCACCAGTGGCAAATGTACCATTTATTCTATTACATATCTCTGATTCTCATGTCTTTTCAAAATAAAAGCCCCAATTCCATGCTGGAACCGAGGCTTACAACAATAATAAACACAATACAAAGGCTGTTCACCTTTATCTCTCTTTAGCCATTATACACATGAATATCAATCCAATAGTGATATTCAAAATGCCTTTTACCATTATCTCCATGTTATAACCAGTTCAAATACCTTAGTACCCAACTACAGCCAGCTACTCCAGAAGGAAAAACAAGAAAAAGATGGAGGACATTTCATATCCAATCTTTCTTCCAAACTACCTTTTGGAGCTTATTTTCCAGTTCTCCATTCAGCCACCACAGAAAATACCCCTTGCTCACTTACTTCTTATATAAATATAACCAAGTAAATGTGAAGTGTCGAATTTTTATTCCTATAAGGTACATTACAGTTTTTTTCGACACTACAGAATTTCCTAACATAATGGATAAATGGGAGCAGATACTCCAGAAGGAAATAGGAAATATAAGATTATTGTATAAACCATGAATATTCATTTTCTCCATACAGAGCCTTATTTAGCCCTTCTGTAAGCTGTGTGGCATTGAGTGACCTATCCAAGAAATTATCTATATAGCTGCTTTTATTGGCTCCAGTGAGCAAATTATATACATTCCACATAGATATGGCACTCTGATTCTCAGGAAGGGCAAAATTATCATCATTATAATATGATTTGGCTACAAGTCCTATCTGAGTATCTGTCATCAGCATTTGAGGAAGCCTTTTCTTCTGTTCAATTGGGAGATATTGGTATAATCTGCTCTTTCCCAAGAACTGGGCAAATTGGCTTTCAGTCATATAACTATCCTTATAAGCACTCATGTAGTATAGGTGCTTGGCTATATTATATTCTTGAAATAGCCTCATCACTGAACTAAATAAATCAGCAGTACTCATCACCTTTAACTCAGACTTGTAACCATCAGTTGAGACACACATATTACAGCATACTAAGTTCTTAAAGCCTATAAATACCTTGAATTCTTCTACTCCTTTCTTGCTGTATAGGTTCTCATGGTTATATGCCCTTACTCCACCAATAGTAAGATTCAATCTATTGCCCATTATATCTTCATGGATAGTGGGAATCTCAAAGCAGAACATCATTCTTTCATAGTAAATAGTTTTGTCTGATTCAAGTAAATCCTTCACTGGTTTATGAATAGCTTCGGGTGTTCTGCCTTTAATGACATGGCTTACTCTAATTGCAGGTTCTTCAATCCTCTCATTGGGAAATATCTGATTGGCAGCTTCCCAAACAGTTTCAATAAATGAAGGGTGACTGATAGTTATCTCATTATCCTTGCTGAATACTGGCACTACACATTCTTCCCTTAGATGCTGTATAGTGACTTCTTTGGTATTGGCTTCTATAAAAGGTAATCTTTTGTTTTCCCTTCTGGAGCTGATAATTTCAGTCTCTATAGTTTCAACTGGGGTTTCAATCTCAAACTTTGGTTGATTGAATGTTTGCATCAACATATTAGTTCTGTGTACTGGCATTAACTGCATTGCTTCCATAATGTATAAAATTAGGATTATAGTTGATAATAGGTTTATTGCTCTCTTCTTGTAACTGCATCTTCTTCTGCATGAAATCTGATGTAAGTTGTTGATACCATTCTGGGTATTGGTGATAAATGGAGGTAAGTTCTTCAATGGTTTTAGCCTGATTTATTTTCTGCCTTATCATATCCAAGTTTACTCCATTATTACACCAATCCAGTATTATTTGCCCAGTAGTGGGTGTAATAGTAAAGTCTGGTTTACCCATGAATAGACTTGTTCTATCCTTTGATGCAATGGCTTGATGCTTCATATTAATATCAAGGACTATAGTAAATTCATAGTCTATTCCATCCCTCATGACAGCCTTTAAGCCCACTTTCTCAGGAATCATCTTGCCATTTTTTTCACTAAGAACATAATCCTGCTTGCACCTCATGGTACAAATAACATGGCTTGGAGATTGTAGAATCTTCTGCATGAAGGCATTAATTCTTGGTGTAACCTTTTGCCAATTAGTGAATGAATTGCCTTGTAGATTAGCATGGTATTCCAGAAGGTTATCCCAACATTGGGAAATGCTATCAATGATTATCACCTCCATTTTAGCATCCTCACATATCTTTATAGCTTCAATATAGGTTTCAGGTGTGAAGTTGTCTTGAAGGGGTAATACATTGTAGTTGCCTAAACTGGCATACAAATCAGCACTCCCATTTTCACTGTCAATAATGGCAATTTTGGTCCAGTTATTTGTCAGACCATAGGCTAATAATAAGGCTGAATAGGTCTTTCCTGAGCCTGCACAGCCTTGCAGAGCAAGCTTTATCTTAGCCTGCTTCTTTGATGATACTCTTAAATTTAACATGACTATATTCTATTAATGATAACTATTTAGAAAACAAAAAAGGCAGTCAGACTATTAATCCAACTGCCCTTCTGGAGCATTTTCATTAGTTTCTATAGAGTTGCCAATGTAGTAGCCCCTCCTTCTCCTTTCTGATGTAACAGAAGGAATATATCCCCTGTTTCAGCAGAACATACTTCTGAAATGACTGGTATTGTCAGCTCTCCAGTCTCCACCTTCCTTGAACAAGCTCCAGTTTCAAAGCCATAGACAAAGAAACACTTGCCAGTGTGTTCATTTCTTTTCACTTCAATCTTTTCCACATTGTGCTGTGCTTTAAATTCAGCCACACTCATTGTCTTTAAGAACTTCAAGTTTCTTTCCATAATTGTAAATTTATTATTGTTGCAGGGGGGACCATCCCCACCCTGAATGATAGGGTAGGTGATTGGTTGGAGTGCATAACACTCATGGCTCCAGAAGAGAAAAAAATAAAAAAATAATTTTGAATAGTTTTTTCAAGTCAGTAAAAACAGTTATACATTACTACTTATAAACATAGTAATACTGTTGCTTATCTTTGTAAACATACATACTTTTAGGAACATCTTCACTTATGGCTGCCATTTCTAACCAATTTTCATAGTTTATATGTCCTAACCAAGATACACATAACATATAGTCATGAGGATAATCTTCACTTTCTGGATTCTCAGGAACATCTTCAAGTTTTTTCAAATAATCCTTATTTATGAGTGATTTTCTTATTTTATAAAAGGTGCTTTTTTTCACTTTAATTTTTTCCTCCCAAAATTTCCATGACATAGTAAGGTTGAAAGAATTATTCACAGTATTACAATATAGTGCAATGATGAATCCTTTCTCTTCTGAAGTTAAATCTGTATTTTCTAATACTTCCTTCTGAATTATTCTAAAATTAGTTTGTGGGTGTGGCAGAAAATATCTTTTTCTTTTAAGTCCTTCTTGAGTAAAGAACTCTATTCTATCGCAGAAACCACTTTTTTCTAACCTTGGCATAAAGTTATCTTTTATATAACTAAAGGATTGTTTTGTAATATCTGCTATTTGGAGATAGGTTGAGTCAGTTGAATAGTTTGAGTTGGCTGTAAAGTATAAGCCTATTAAAGTATATAAATCATTTGGAGAAAACAAACTACTAATTCTATTGGGTATTACAGTATAATTTTTCATATCTTATTTTCATGAGTCCATATTTTATGTGATACTATAATACCTACCTTAATCTTTTGTATTATAGTATCGCATAAAATATAGACAATTGTAAATCCAGTTTTGCTAAAGATAAATATGAGAAGAAAACAATCTCTCCTTTAAGGAATATATAAAGATATGAAAAAATATTGACTTACACAAATTATTTAACAGTTTATTATGTTGATAATCAGGATTTAAGGATTAAAAAATCTTAATAAATTATTTTCTTCTGGAGCAATTCTATCCTTATGCTCTTTTAATTGTAGAGGATTTTCCCCTCTAATAACATATTGATTCCTTGGTCTATCAGTCTTATACATGCTTTTAAAGAGGCTTATATACTTTCTGGGCATTAGTACCTTGTGCAGATGATATTTGACTATAGGAACTAATATAGCTTGTATTTCAGGGGAAGATAATGTTTGATTTACAGAAAAAGACTCCCTTATAGCTTTTTTGAAAGGGTGTTCTTCTGCTAAAGCCCAATACATTACAGCATTATTGAGATTCTTGAAGGCTATGGAGTTGTCAGACTTCAATTCTTTCATTAGGCTTATAAGTTCTTTGGTATCCATATAGTTATATAGCAATGCCATTTCCTTATAGGTCTTTCTTTGGATATTATTTCCCTGTTTACTTCTTTGATTGAGTAGCTGTAGGGTCAATTTGCCTGATTTATATATCTTTTCTATCTCTACAATACAAGCAAGTCTGTCATCCTGCTTGTATTTCTTCTGTAATTCTTTCTCCTTTCTCTCTATTTCCTTTTGCTTGTCTGTCATACTTACCTTTGTATCATCTATATGGCAGCTAAGTGTGCTGTATATTCCTTTTAGTTTTTCAGACAAAGAACCATAATTACTATAGAATTGGTGAATTAGATTTGTTCTGAACTTCATTGAAGCAAGATTCATGTAGGAAACTTGTACTTTCCCATTAATGTCTTCCCTTAAAAGAGGAAATGGAGCAAACCTGCCTGCAATCTTACCTTTTGCCTTTTCTTTTATCACAGTTTTTGCTAAGCTAAAAATATTTCCCAAAGTGTAATCATCTGCACTAAGAATATCCGCAGCATCAGTCAATTGAATAATCTTGTTTGCTCTTTGAAGCAAGGTCTTATAATCTTCTTCCCATACAGCATAATATCCCGTCTTATTACAAATAATGTTATTGCTCAGAATATTTTGCATGGGATTTACTGTTATCTGTTGGATAATCAAGATGTCCTTTAAAGACAATGTAGTATTGCCTTTTCCAGCATCTGAAACTGTTATCAGGTGATATTTCTCTGTAAGTTTTGGGTAATGGTGCTTGATACACCAAAATGTAATTCTATTGTCAGTGGTAGCCATATTTTCCTCCATGCTATTGTAATAACTTCCTGCAAGCCTTTCATTATGGGAAGAACAGACAATGCCACATTCTATCTGTATCTCCACAGGTAGATTTAATATCACCAGTCTTGCTTGTTGAACAGAAGTATATACAACAATAATCTTATCACAAACAGGAAGTTTCTGTATCATTTTGACCAATCCCAAAACAATGTTTTTGGATTCATAAACTTGCAAGTTCCTTAGTTCATACTTATTCCATTTGATTATGATTCTTGGTTCATTGGCTAATTGTGGGTTATAAAAGATAGTTGCATCACTCGTAAAAAAGCATCTTTTGTTTTTAGGACACATAAAGTAGTAATCAAATACTTCTTCTACATTATTTTTATAGTTATTCTCATAAAGCAATATATCCATATCTTCAACCATAAAAAAGTAGCCCTCAAAAGTTCTCAATATACCAGCAAGAAGAGGTAGGTCTTGATGAAAAAGCAATATCTTGATATAGGAAACCTTATTGATATATTCTATAATCTGTTCAGACAATGAAGTATTGTTACCATAAGATGTATAACCAATGATGTAATATTCATCACAAAGATATTTCTCCACATCCTTTGTAGATGTAAGGACTATAATTGAGTTCCTTTTGGCTTTCAACTCCATTTCTATTGCACCTATTTGAGGTGCAAAACACTCTATAATACCAGCAGGAAGCAACTCCATGCAGTCAGATAAAGAAGTTGCATTAGATGGACATTCTATAATTTCTTCTTTACACTCTTCTTGACAAGTTGATTCTTCATTGACAGATGAAATGGCACTTTCTTTAAAACTTCCTAAAGAGAATATAGTTTCACTTTCAATTACTTCCTCTTCTGTAGGCAAATAAGAAAAATCATCTTCTTTATCCTGTGGGGAATCTTCCGATGTACCTCCAAATGAAAAAATGGTTTCAGCTTCTTTTGCCTCTTCATCAGTAGGCAGATAATATAAATCTTCACCATTCCCATTTTCAGATGAAGTAAGTGAAATGCTTTCTTTGATTTCTTCTTCTGTTGGAAAGTACAAATCATCTAAATCTATATCCATTGCTCACTATATTACATATTAATATATAGATTATAACTTAGTGCGCAAATATAGCAAAGAATCCCCAAAGTTACAGGCAATAATCTTTGGAGATTCTTTAAATCATATTTACAAGAGTCTACAGGATAGTTCCACCACCAAACACATATTCCAATACCTTCCTGTTGGCTTCATTCTCAATCTTAAAGTCTCTTTCAATATATATGTCTGTGACTTTCATTGCTTCATCTATATGGTTGAGGGCTGAATGGACTGTGTATTTGTCTATGCCTACTTTGTTGACTGCTAAAGTAGCCCATGAGTGTCTTGCTGCATAGTACTCCAAATCATCTATTTTCAAAAGTTTTCCAATCTCTTTGAGTCCTATATTTATAGCCTTATTGAAGTTGCCAGCAGTTGAATAAGTATGATAGAAATTAAATATTCTATTTTTTGTTTGGTCTTGGTATTTTTCCATTAATGGTTGAAGAATAGGGGGAACTATAACTTTCATTTTGGCTTTATCTAACCTTCTGTCTTTGGTTTTACTTCTGTAGTAGGTGATTGCTTTTCCTTCCAGTGTAGAGCAGCTGTATAAGTCTATTGAGTTCATTCCCATCAGGCAGAAAGATATAATGAAGCAATCTTTGGCTAAATTATATGGGCATTTCTTCTCTTTTCCTGTGTTGTTGTATTGATAAGGTAATTCCCATATCTTTTTGATGGCTTCTGCTGGTATGGCTCTCTTTCTTGTAGCCTCTTGCTTAGGCATTTCTAAGTTATCAAAAGGTGAATTGGGCACTAAGATGATATTTCTATCATAGTCATTATATCTTTTTTTGACTTCATTGTATAGATGTCTGAGGCATCCAATATATAAAGAGAGCATTCTGTTGGAAGGTATTCGTTTTCCATGTTTCTTTAATTCCTCAATTCTTTGGGCTCTTTTTAATTGTAGGTAGTTCATGAAATCTTTTAATAGCTTTTTAGTTATTTGGTCTGTGTTCAAGTGTTCTTTTCCAAGATAAGTGATGAAAGCATTAATAGATGTCTGGTAGTTGGCTTTTCCTTTTAATTGAGTAGTCTTCAACCACTCTTTTGAGAACTGAATGAAATCTATGGTAGCCTTTCTTTCATTTTTAACCTTGATGCACTCTATTATATCATTTAAGCTGTAATTAGCTGTTTCCAATGGGAGGGAAGCACATAATTCTTGGTATTGCCTAACAATATTATTTGCTTCCTTAATAAACTTGGGATTCTTTATTTTGAATGCCTTAGTGAGGTCTTCCTTTCTTACATAGATAGAAGTAGGAAGTCTTTTGACTTCCCTCTTATAAGTCATTCTGATTTTGACATTATACGTACCATCACTCTTTTGTTTGCCTTTTAATACTTCGGCTTTGATTGTTATCATATCTATTGTTTTTGGGGAACAACAATAGACCAACAATGATAATAATTTATAGTATAATGAAAGGGGGGCAAAGAATTCATATAAAAGAAAAGGATTGATAACCTTTTGATTATCAATCCTCTCTAAGAGCGGAAGACGGGGCTCAAACCCGCGACCCTCAGCTTGGAAGGCTAATGCTCTATCAACTGAGCTACTTCCGCAATTTTTTGTGGGCAAAGATGGATTCGAACCACCGAAGGCGTAAGCCAGCAGATTTACAGTCTGCCCCATTTGGCCACTCTGGTATTTGCCCTTTTGCACTTAAGATTCTATCTCAATTCTCTCATTGAGTAGGTTTGTTTCTCAATTGCGGTGCAAAGATACGACTATTTTTGTAAACTCCAAGCAAAATCTATCATTTTTATTGCAGTAATTGCACATTCGTCTCCTTTATTACCCAGCTTGCCACCGGCGCGGTCTTCTGCTTGCTCCATAGTATTGGTAGTAATTAATCCGTAAATTACTGGTACATCGCCACTTGCGTTTAATTGGGTAATTCCTTGGGTAGCACCCATGCAAACATAGTCAAAATGTGGAGTATCTCCTCTGACTACACAACCAATTGCAATAACTGCATCGACTTCGCTGTATTCGATAAGTTGGTTGGCGCCGAAAGTCAGTTCAAAACTGCCGGGTACTGTTTTTACCAGAATATTTTCATCTTTGGCTCCATGTTTTTTTAAGGTGTCTATGGCACCTTTTAGGAGAGCGCCGGTAATATTATAATTCCACTCAGATACAACGATGCCGAATTTCATTTTTTCCGCGCTGGGTACAGAACTGAAATCGTAGTCTGAAAGATTGTGATAAGCTGTTGCCATAAATAAGGAATTAAGAATTAATAATTGAAAATTAAAGGGAGAGGAGAGATAAAAGAGGCACGGACTACACGGATTCACGGCTATTGTGTCTTTCCGTGTTTTCCGTGTAATCCGTGCCTGAGATATTTTTATAATAAGGTATATTACTTCTTCAATAGTTTGGCTTGTTCGATATACTTATCGATATCCATTGCCTGGTATGAACGGAAGTATTTATCCTTGATAGTGGTATACGCCTGGATTGCATCGTCATACTTACCTTGCTTTACCAGGATTTCTCCAGCTTGCAGCAGGTAGATGGGGCTGAGGGAGTTGTTGTCGGCTTCGTTGGCGGCTTTCAGCAGCATAGAAGCGGCTTTGTCCAATTGGCCGAGCTGCGCATAGCAGTTCCCCATAGCACCTTTCATGGCAGGAGCTACCATTTGGTCGTCTCCGTCAAAGCTGTCCAATGCTTTCACTGCTTCGTCATATTTACCGAGGTGTGCATAGCAGAGACCCATATAGGCTTTTGCAAGATTGGCTGCTTTTGTGCCGCTGTATTCGTCTGCCACTTTTACAAATCCGGCAAAACCGATGCTATCACCGTTCAGTGCTTGTGCATAAGCGTCTGCTTCGAAGTATTCTTGCCCTTTGAATAAGGCAGCTTGTGCTTTTTCTTCACGGGGGTCTGCATAAAGGTTCTTGTACATCACTACACCGGCAATGATGATGATTACTGCTACTACAGCGCCGATGATTGCTTTTTTGTTCTTAATGAAAAAGGCCTCCGATTGTGTCAGTGCATCCTCCACGTTTAAGGCTTCATTCGTCTTTTTTTGTTCTGCCATTTTTATATAATCTTTTTGTTATTATTCTTATTTATCTATTTCGACCCGCAAAAGTAAGTTTTTTATAGCTATCAACGAAATTTAGCGGCATCTTTTTTTGTTTTGTATCAGAAAACACCGAAATTATTTCTACTTTTCAATAAGCCGGGCTTCACCTCTGTATTAAAAATAAGCAGGCTTATTTTGTACTGCTTTCGGTTTTGCATTATCTTTGTAACCGAACTCATCGTTACTATAATGATACTGAAACGTATATCTATACTCAATTATAAGAACTTGGAGCAGGTGGAGCTTTCATTCTCGCCCAAGTTAAACTGCTTTTTCGGACAGAACGGCATGGGGAAAACGAACCTGCTGGATGCGGTGTATTTTTTGTCTTTCTGTAAAAGTGCCGGTAATCCCATTGATTCCCAGAATATCTGCCATGATGCCGACTTCTTTGTTATTCAAGGGTTTTATGAGGCTGCCGATGGGACTCCTGAGGAAATCTACTGTGGTATGAAGAGGCGCCAGAAGAAACAGTTCAAGCGAAACAAGAAGGAGTATACGCGTTTGTCGGACCATATCGGCTTCCTGCCTTTGGTCATGGTCTCGCCTGCCGATTCGGAGTTGATAGCAGGAGGCAGTGATGAACGCCGACGTTTTATGGATGTGGTTATCTCGCAGTACGACAAAGAGTATCTGGATGCTTTGATACGATACAATAAAGCTTTGGTGCAGCGGAATACCTTACTGAAGAGTGAACAGCCGGTGGAGGAAGAGCTCTTTCTGGTCTGGGAGGAGATGATGGCACAAGCCGGTGAAGTGGTGTTCCGCAAACGTGAGGCCTTTATCCGTGAGTTTATTCCTATTTTCCAGTCTTTCTATTCATTCATTTCGCAAGATAGGGAGAAGGTGGGATTAAGCTATGACTCCCATGCCCGCGATGCCTCTTTGCTGGAAGTGCTGAAGGAAAGCCGTGCTCGCGACCAGATTATGGGCTATTCGTTGCGCGGTGTGCACAAGGACGAGCTGAATATGCTTTTGGGAGATTTCCCCATCAAGCGTGAAGGGTCGCAGGGGCAGAACAAGACTTATCTGGTAGCGTTGAAGCTGGCACAGTTTGATTTCCTGAAACGTACCGGGACCACTGTTCCCTTGTTGTTGTTGGACGATATCTTTGACAAGCTGGATGCCTCGCGTGTGGAGCAAATCATCAAGTTGGTGGCAGGCGACAGTTTTGGACAGATTTTTATAACCGATACCAACCGCGAACACCTGGACCGTATTCTGCATAAAGTGGGCAGTGATTATAAGATGTTCCGTGTGGAGCAGGGAACGGTTGCCGAAATGAAGGAGGAAGAGGCATGAAGCGCAATAATGCCGAACAGATAGGTGAACTTATCCGTCATTACCTCAGGCAGGAAAGTCTGGAGTCTCCGCTGAATGAACGGCGGCTTATCAGTGCGTGGCCCGAAGTGCTGGGGCCTACCATTGCCTCCTACACCCGTGAACTTTATATAAAGAACCAGGTGCTTTATGTGCACCTCACTTCTGCTGCTTTGCGCCAGGAACTGATGATGGGGCGCGAGTTGCTGGTGCGCAACTTGAATCGTCATGTGGGGGCCCAGGTCATAACGAATATCATATTCAGATGAGCATCCTCAGCTCATCTATTCTTTCAATCTTCAGTTCCTTCAATTCCCGGACTGCCCGGTCATAATACATCGGAGTTTCCAAATCCTTGTTGTCATGCGCATCCAGTCCGATGATAGCTGTACAGCCTTCATTGGCAGCGATTCGCCAGAACTCCGGGCACGGGTAGGTGGATAAGCCGTGCGCTTCATTGTAGGCTACATAGCCTATATTGTATTCCAACGGGACATTCAGGCGTGCAGCAGTACGGCAGATGTGCCGGCTGATGGTAGTGCAATGGTGGTCGAACTTCGGATAGGAGCGCATGAACAAGTCCGGATGGGCAAGGCAGGAGAATAATCCGCTTTCCATACCTTCGATGGCGCTCTCTTCGTAAAGTTCGAGCATGTCGCGGCTGTCTGTATGATGGCCGAAGTAGGGGAACTTTTCATCGGTGTGGTAGTGATGGTTTCCGAAGATGATATAGTCCAGTTGGTACTTCTTGGTTTGCTCTTTCAGCCAATGGATATATTGGGGGAAGTATTCACATTCAAGTCCTATTCTGATGTCTATCCGGTCGTGGTATTTCTCACGGAGCGTCTTGAGACTCTCCACGTAGCCGGGGAGCTCCTCGGGGAGCATCCGCATGTCGGCTACGTAGTCAGTACGGTATTTCCAGGGAGTGTGGTCCGAAAATCCGAGTATCCGGTAACCGCCTTTGATGGCACTGAGCACATAGTCTTCGTCATCTCCGGTGGCATGCATGCAGCGTGTGGTGTGTGTATGATAATTAGTTTTCATTGCGTTATGATTTCATCCATGCGTATATCAAACGGTTCTGCAGGAACTTCTTCTACGAGTTGAAACGGGAAGCAGATGCCGGCTTTGTAGGCTGATGGGATGCGGGGCAGAAGTCGGTCGTAGTAACCTTTACCGCGCCCCAGACGGTTGCCGTTACGGTCGAATGCCACGCCGGGAACCGCTATGAAGTCTATGTCTGCATAGTCGGTAAATAGCTCGCCGGTTGGTTCTTCGATGCCGTATGCGCCAGGTTTCAAGTCTTCGGGTCCGGTGTACAGCCGCAGTTCCAGGTCGTCACCTACAACTACCGGAAGCAGTATCCGCTTTTCGCGGCTCCACTTCCGGATAAATTCGTGTGTGTCCACTTCGTCTTTGAGAGAGTGGTAAAGCAGTACGGTTGTTGCCGCCCTGAAAGCAGGATGTGCCTCGAGGGCGGCAAGTATTTCAGCAGACTGACGCGTAGTGGAAGAGCTGTGTCGGGTCTTCAACAAAGCTACCTGCCTGCGCAGTTCTTTTTTCCTTTCCATCATCTTTTGTATCCTCTATGATTGGTGTCGCTTCCGGAGCTTTGGGGAATGCCTCGCCACGTTCCAGAATATCCAATGCCTTCTTGACGGTAGCATCGCTCTGGTTGATGTAGCGGATGTATTGCTCCCTTCCCAGTATGTTATAGATAATGTTGCCGTAAAGACTTCTTTCCAGTAGCTTGTAGGACTTGTGGATAAGCAGGTTGCGCCGTTTTACTCCCTTGGAGTCTGCAAAACGTACAAACTGCTCCACAATACTCTGGTGGCGAAGGTACTTCAACAAGTCTTCTTCATTGTCGTATTCACTCAATTTCGCGCGGTTGCGGTCGGTATACTGGAAGCTGAATTGCAGAATCAGTCCCTTGTTGCTTACTTCTATCAGGTAAGAAGATACTCCGGTTGTGTCTTGCGGAACGAATACGTCCGGCATAATGCCACCGCCGCCGTATACGGGTCTGCCCAAACCGGTAGAGTAACGCAGGTTTTCGTCCAGTTTGATGCTGTCTTTGGAGAAGAACTCGCCGTGTTCGTAACGGGTAATCCAGTCCATTTCGTATTTGCTGTCCTTGCCGTTCTCGTAGGGGCGCTGGATGCAACGGCCCGATGGGGTGTAATAACGGGCAATGGTCAGGCGGATGGCGGAACCGTCACTGAAGTCGATGGGTTGCTGTACGAGTCCCTTGCCGAAGGAACGGCGTCCTACAATGGTTCCGCGGTCATTGTCCTGAATGGCGCCCGCAAAGATTTCGCTGGCCGAAGCGGAACTCTCGTTTACCAATACCACTAGCGGCAGCTTCTGGCAACTGCCGGTACCGTTGGCATATTCCTCCATGCGGGGATATTTGCGGCCGTGGGTATATACAATCAACTTCCCTTCCGGCAGGAATTCGTTCACCATGCGTGTGGCGGCTTCCATGTATCCTCCGGTATTGTCGCGCAGGTCGATAATCAGGCCTTTGCACTTCTCGTGGCTCAGTTGGGCAATCGCATTCAGCAGCTCCACGTGTGTGGTACGTCCGAATTTGCTGATTTGTATATAGCCATAGTCATCATCGAGCATATAGGCTGCATCAATGGTGTTTTGCGGGATGTCACCGCGTGTGATGGTGAAGTCGAGCAACTCCTTTTCCGTGGCACGCTTGACGCCTAACTTCACTTGGCTTCCTTTCGGACCTTTCAGGTTGCGCATGGCCTTTTCGTTTGTCAGGCCTTTGCCTGCAAACAGACTGTCGTTGACCATTACAATGCGGTCGCCTGCCATCAGGCCCACTTTCTCGGACGGTCCACCGGGAATCACGCTGTTTACGTGTATCGTGTCTTCCTGAATGGTGAACTGGATGCCTATACCGCTGAAGCTGCCTTCAAGTTCGGAATTAACCTCCTCCAGTTTCTGTGCGGGGATGTAGGTGGAGTGGGGGTCGAGTTCCGCCAATATCTGCGGCATGGCCTTCTCTACCAAATCGGTCATGTTGACGGTATCCACATACTGGTCGTCAATAACACGCAGCAAGGCATTCAGCTTGTTGGACGAGCTATTGATGATTCCCAGTTTATTACCGGCAAAATGCCTGGCGTAAAATGTTCCGATAAGGATTCCCGCGACTACGCTGATTGCGATGATGAGCGGCATAAAGCGGGAAGTATTTTTTGTACTCATGATGTTTATTTACTATTAGACTATTTACAATTTACTATTTGGCTGCGCATGCAACTTTCAACTTTCCATTTTCAACTTTTCATTATCCATTGAAATAAACACTACCTCGATGCCTGCCCGTTTCAAAAGTTCGATACCATCTTCCAGGCGGTATTTCTCGGAGTAGACTACCCGTTTGATGCCTGCCTGGATAATCAGTTTGGAGCATTCTATGCAGGGGGAGGCAGTGACGTACATGGTGGCACCGTTACTGCTGTTGTTTGAACGGGCTATTTTGGTAATGGCGTTTGCTTCGGCATGGAGCACGTATGGTTTGGTGACGTTATTCTCATCTTCGCACACATTCTCAAAACCGGAAGGGGTACCGTTGTAGCCGTCAGAGATAATCATCTTGTCTTTTACAATCAGTGCACCGACCTGGCGGCGTTGGCAATACGAATTTTCGGCCCAAATGCTTGCCATACGTATATAACGCCTGTCCAATGCTTCTTGTTTGTCTTTTGTAGAATCGTCCATCATATTTATGTTTTATCGTTGCGGGGTGAATCCCATGACTCTGGTTGTCGGTCCGTCTTTAAAATAGAGGGTCAGTGAATTGGCATCCCCTTCATACTTGTATACGTTTTGCAATCCGGAGATGAATGCCTTGGCCAGTGCATCGCTTTCTGCAGACCCCGTAACCTTCACGCTGATGCTGAGCGAGCCTGAAGCTCCGTCGGCTTTCCAAGTGCCGTTGACGCTTGAGTTGATGCCTTGTCCGTTGACGGTGGTGCCCATCAGTTCTCCATCCAGTTCGGTACCTTCAAAATTGAGGGTGAAGGTGTTTTTCTGATTATATAGCTTGTCCAGACTCTTCTTCATCTCTTCCTCATTGTTGTTCCAAAGGTTTGGATAGAATTGGGCATTGCTGCCTTTATTGGTGAGTCGGCTGAGCTTCCATGTCTTCCCGGTGAATATTCCGATAACATCGTCCTCGTTGTCGCAACCGCTTAGCAGGGGGAGCAGCGAAAACATGAGCAACATGCAAAAGATGTTCCTTATAAGTCTCTTCATTTCTTTATTCCATTTCTGATTAATAATGCGTCGATTGTAGGCTCTTGTCCGCGGAAGCGTTTATAGAGCGTCATCGGATGTTCCGTTCCGCCTTTGGAAAGGATATTCTCTCGGAAGGAGGCGGCAGTCTCCGGGTTGAAGATGCCCGTCTGCTTGAATAGCGAGAAAGCATCTGCATCCAGCACCTCTGCCCACTTATAACTATAGTATCCGGCAGAATAACCTCCGGCAAAGATATGGGAGAATTGTGTGCTCATGCAGGCTTCTGCCACAGAAGGCAGAATCTGTGCTTTTTCCCAAGCCTTCTTTTCATAGGCTTTCACGTCACCTTCAAACGGGGTGTTACGTGTGTACCAGGCCATATCGAGCAGGCCGAAGCTCACCTGGCGTAGGCAGGCGTATGCCGCGTTGAAGTTGGACGAATCCACAATGCGCTGTACCAGCTCGTCCGGTATCAGTTCTCCGGTTTGGTAATGGCGGGCAAACGTATGCAGGAATTCCTTTTCGATGGCAAAGTTCTCCATGAATTGGGAGGGGAGTTCCACAAAGTCCCAATACACGTTGGTCCCGCTCAGGCTCCCGTAGGTGGTATTGGCAAACATACCATGCAGGCTGTGTCCGAATTCGTGCAGGAAGGTTTCTACCTCGCCGAAGGTCAGCAGGGCAGGCTTGTCTTGTGTCGGTTTGGTGAAGTTCATCACAATGGATATGTGGGGACGGCTGTTCTCACCGGTCTTTTCGTCAATCCACTGTTCCTTGTAGCTGGTCATCCAGGCTCCCGAGCGCTTGCCTGCTCTGGGGTGAAAGTCGGTATAGAACACGGCAAGGAATTTCCCGTCTTTGTCGAAGACTTCGTAGGCATCCACATCCTTATGATAAACGGGAATATCCGGATTCTTCTTGAAGGTGATGCCATACAGCCTGGTTGCCAGGCCGAATACACCTTCCTTCACGTTGTTCAGCTCAAAGTAAGGGCGGAGCAGCTCATCGTCGATATTGAACTTCCGGTCCTTCAGTTTATGGGAATAGTACGCCCAGTCCCACGGCATCAGGACGAAGTCTTCTCCTTCCGCTTGGCGTGCCAGGGCTTGCACTTCTGTATATTCTTGTTTGGCGGTAGGCGTGTAAGCCTCCAGCAGTTGGTCCAGCAGCTTATACACGGACTCACTGTTTTGTGCCATGCGCTCCTGGAGGTTGTATTCGGCGAAGTTGTCATAGCCTAGGAGTTGGGCAATCTCCATACGGACATTGGCCAGTTTCTTTACAATTTCCAGATTATTGCTGGCGTTGTCATGCGTACACTTCGTATTGTAGGCCATATACAGCTCACGGCGCAGGTCACGGCTGTCTGCATAGGTCAGGAAAGGGCCATAGCTGGGAGCCTGCAAGGTGAATACCCAGCCTTCGACGCCTTTTTCCCCGGCTGTCTCTGCAGCGGCTTCTACCGCGCTCTCGGGTAGCCCGGCCAGTTGTGACTTGTCGGTGATGACAAGCTTGTAGTCGTTCGTTTCTTTCAGGTTGTTTTCACTGAACTGCAGCGTCAGCAGGCTGAGCTCTTTGCATAAAGCCCGGTATTTCTCCTTGGCTTCTCCCTGGAGGTTGGCACCGTTGCGTACAAAACCATTGTAAATATCTTCCAGCAGCTTGTGCTGTTCCGGGTTCAGCGTCTCTTTGTCTTGCTGCTTGTAAACCGCTTTGATGCGTGCAAACAGCTCTTCGTTCAGGCTGATGTTGTTTTCATGCTCGCTCATCATCGGCATGATTTCCTTGGCCAGTTCCTGCAGGTCATCGTTCGTTTCTGCGCTGAGCAGATTGCCGAATACGGTACCGACACGGTGGAGCATTTCGCCGGACTTCTCATAGGCCAGCACAGTGTTGGCAAATGTCGGGACTTCCGGATTGCGGATGATGGCATCTATTTCCGCATTCTGGCGGCGGATGCCTTCGCGGACGGCGGGTACATAGTTTCCGGTCTTGATTTTGTCGAACGGGACAGTGCCGTGCAGCGTGGAGTATGTTTCAAAAAAAGGATTTTGAGACGATATAGTGTTCATAAAGCAAAGCAATATTAGAGTTAGTATAATCTTCATCATTTTTAAAGGTGCTGATAAAAAACGAACTAGCTGCAAAATTGCAAAAAAAATAGGCGACTTCCGCAGAAGTCACCTATTTTTTATTATTTTCTAACTGTATATTAGCAGTTAACTGATGCCATGTGAGCAATCAGGTCAAGAACCTTGTTAGAATAACCGATTTCGTTATCATACCAAGATACAACCTTAACGAAAGTATCAGTCAAAGCGATACCAGCCTTAGCGTCGAAGATAGAAGTGCGAGTGTCACCCAAGAAGTCAGAAGAAACAACTGCATCTTCTGTGTAACCCAGAACACCCTTCAATTCGCCTTCAGAAGCTTCCTTCATGGCAGCGCAGATTTCAGCGTAAGTAGCGGGTTTAGCCAAGTTAACTGTCAAGTCAACTACAGATACGTCCAAAGTCGGAACACGCATAGACATACCAGTCAGTTTGCCGTTCAATGCCGGGATAACTTTACCTACAGCCTTAGCAGCACCGGTAGAAGACGGGATAATGTTGCCAGAAGCAGCACGACCACCTCTCCAGTCTTTCATAGAAGGACCGTCAACTGTCTTCTGAGTAGCAGTTGTAGAGTGAACAGTAGTCATCAAACCGTCAGTGATACCCCATTTGTCGTTCAATACCTTAGCGATAGGAGCCAAGCAGTTGGTAGTACAAGAAGCGTTAGATACGAATTGAGTACCCTTAACGTAAGTCTTTTCGTTAACACCGCAAACGAACATCGGAGTGTCGTCCTTAGAAGGAGCAGACATTACAACATATTTTGCGCCAGCTTCGATGTGAGCTTGAGCTTTGTCCTTGCTCAGGAACAAGCCAGTAGACTCAACAACGTATTCAGCTTCTACTTCGTTCCATTTCAAGTCAGCCGGGTTTCTTTCTGCAGTGATGCGGATAGCCTGACCGTTAACGATCAATTTGCTGTTTTCAACATCAGCTTCGATAGTACCGTCGAACTGGCCGTGCATAGTGTCATACTTCAGCATGTAAGCCAAGTAATCTACCGGGCAAAGGTCGTTGATACCTACGATCTGAATATCGTTTCTCTTCATTGCAGCGCGGAATACGAAACGTCCGATACGTCCGAATCCATTAATACCTACTTTAATCATTTTGTTTAAACTTTTAAGGGTTTTATAATGTTTAAAAATAAACTTTCGCCTATAAATTGCATTTCTTTATCGAATTGCGGTGCAAAAGTAAGAAAATGTTTTTATATTCGTAGCCAAAATCATAATTAAATAATTGAAAAGATGGGAAAAAGTTCATTTTTACAGGAATTTAAGGCTTTTGCCATGAAAGGCAACGTGATAGACATGGCTGTCGGTGTGATTATCGGCGGTGCGTTTGGAAAAATTGTCTCTTCCATCGTGGCAGATGTGATTATGCCTCCTATCGGGCTACTGGTGGGCGGTGTCAACTTTACAGACTTGAAGTGGGTGCTGAAACCTGCCGAAATGGTGGACGGAAAAGAAATTGCTGCCGTGACCCTGAATTACGGTAATTTCTTGCAGGTCACCTTCGACTTCCTGATTATAGCATTCTCTATCTTCATGTTCATAAAGTTGTTGACCAAGCTGACTGAAAAGAAGAAAGAAGAGGCGCCTGCCGCTCCTCCGGCTCCCCCTACCCCGAGCAAGGAAGAGGTGCTGCTGACCGAAATCCGTGATTTGCTGAAAGAAAAGTAATATCGAAGCGGAACTTCATAGGGGATGTCAAAACCCTCTTGACGCTTTTTTTAGGCGCGGATTACGTGGATTTCACGGATTTATTTTACTGAATCCGCGTTATTCCGCGTAATCCGCGCCTAATATTATAACATGATGAAAGCGTTCATGGCTTTTGATACATCCCCTAATGCATTTAACTCTCCCCGGTACCGCTGGAAACTGTCCCTTTTTATACTAAGCAGTAATCTTACCACAGCTGTGGTAAGAAAATAACATTGCTGTGGTAAGCAAGTTGCATAGCTGTGGTAAGAAAACAGCACGGTTGTGGTAAGAATAGCTTTTAGTATCCTTGTGGATAGTTCTAGCCTGAATTTAAAGCTGTTTTTTGAAAAAAAACGTTTTTCTGTCACATTATCCCTGATAATTCCTTTACTTTTTCTACTTTTGCAAATCATTTATTAAAGTCTATACGGATTTATATGCAAGAGAAGATTATTATTCTTGATTTCGGTTCGCAAACCACGCAGCTCATCGGCCGCCGGCTGCGCGAACTGAATGTCTATTGCGAGATTGTACCTTACAACAAATTTCCACACGGAGATGAGAGTGTAAAAGGAGTTATCCTTTCGGGTAGCCCCTTTTCTGTTTATGATAAGAGTGCATTCAAGGTAGATTTGAGCGGGATTCGTGGGAAATACCCCATTCTGGGTATCTGCTACGGTGCGCAGTTTATCTCCTACAGCAACGGTGGACGGGTGGAGCCGGCAGGAACCCGCGAGTACGGACGTGCCCATCTCGATTCTTTCGATTCGGAGAATGTCCTTTTCAAAGGGGTAAGGAAGAATACCCAAGTATGGATGAGCCATGGAGACACGATTACAGCCATTCCCGACAACTTCAAGATTATAGCTTCTACGGACAAGGTAGCGATTGCCGCTTACCAGGTGTCCGGCGAGGAGATGTGGGGAGTGCAGTTCCATCCGGAAGTATTTCATAGCGAGGACGGTACGCAGATGCTGCGCAACTTCGTGGTGGACGTATGCGGTTGCAGCCAGAGCTGGAGCGCCGCATCGTTTGTAGATACTACTGTGGCCGAACTGAAGGAGCAGCTTGGCAACGACCGAGTTATCCTGGGACTGAGTGGCGGTGTGGATTCTTCGGTAGCCGCCGTGTTGCTGCATCGTGCCATCGGCAAGAACTTGACCTGTATCTTTGTGGACCACGGACTGCTTCGCAAGAATGAGTTCAAGAATGTGATGCACGACTACGAATGCCTGGGACTGAACGTGATTGGCGTGGATGCCAGTGAGAAGTTCTTCAAGGATTTGGAGGGAGTGACCGAGCCTGAGCAGAAACGTAAAATCATCGGCCGCGATTTTATCGAGGTCTTCGATGCCGAAGCGCACAAGATAACCGATGCCCGCTGGTTGGCGCAAGGCACCATTTATCCCGACCGCATCGAGAGCCTGAACATTACGGGCAAGACCATCAAGAGCCATCACAATGTGGGCGGTCTGCCCGAGGAGATGAACCTCCGTCTGTGCGAGCCGTTGCAGTGGCTGTTCAAGGACGAAGTCCGCCGCGTGGGACGCGAATTGGGAATGCCCGAACATCTGATTACCCGTCATCCTTTCCCCGGTCCGGGACTGGCTGTCCGCATCCTGGGGGATATAACACCGGAGAAGGTGCATACTTTGCAGGAAGCCGACGATATTTTCATTCAGGGCTTGCGTGACTGGAAAGTGCAGGATGCCGACGGCAACGAGACATCGCTCTACCATCAGGTCTGGCAGGCGGGCGTCATTCTTCTGCCCGTACAGAGTGTGGGCGTGATGGGTGACGAACGCACCTATGAACGTGCAGTGGCCTTGCGTGCCGTTACTTCCACCGATGCCATGACAGCCGACTGGGCGCATCTGCCCTACGAATTCCTGGGTAAGGTGTCCAACGACATTATCAATAAGGTGAAAGGTGTGAACCGCGTAACCTATGACATCTCTTCAAAACCACCCAGCACAATAGAATGGGAATAAGACCGACTGAAATTATTAACTTAAAAAACAATATAGAAGAATGAAGCAGGATATGATTGTGATTCTGGATTTGGGAAGTCACGAAAACACAGTGCTTGCCAGAGCGATTCGTGCGTTGGGAGTATATAGTGAAATCTACCCGCACGACATTACCGCTGCCGAACTGAAGGCTTTGCCGAATGTGAAAGGTATCATCATCAACGGTGGCCCCAACAATGTGGTTGACGGGGTGTCCATCGACGTGTTGCCCGAGATTTATGAAGCAGGATTCCCCGTAATGGCTGCCGGACACGACAAGGCGCTGTGCGAAGTGAAGCTGCCGCAGTTTACGGATGATGTGGAAGCCATCAAGGAGGCTGTGAAATCTTTCGTATTCGATACTTGCAAGGCTGAGGCGAACTGGAACATGACGAATTTCGTCAACGACCAGGTGGAGTTGATACGTCGTCAGGTGGGCGACCGTAAGGTGCTGCTGGCACTGTCCGGTGGTGTGGATAGCTCCGTAGTGGCCGCTTTGCTGCTGAAAGCCATCGGCGACAAGCTGGTTTGCGTACACGTGAACCACGGGCTGATGCGTAAGGGCGAATCGGAAGCCGTGGTGGAAATCTTTGGCAAGGAGCTGAAAGCTAACTTGATATATGTGGATGCCACAGACCGTTTCCTCTCCAAGTTGGAAAACGTTGCCGACCCCGAACAGAAGCGCAAGATTATCGGCGGCGAGTTTATCCGCGTCTTTGAGGAAGAAGCCCGTAAATTGGACGGCATCGACTTCCTGGGACAAGGTACCATCTATCCCGATATTGTAGAGAGTGGCACAAAGACAGCCAAGATGGTGAAGTCCCATCACAACGTGGGCGGTCTGCCCGAGGATTTGCAGTTTGAATTGGTGGAGCCGTTGCGCCAACTGTTCAAGGACGAGGTGCGTGCATGCGGTGTAGAGCTTGGATTGCCGTACGAGATGGTTTACCGTCAGCCGTTCCCCGGTCCCGGATTGGGAGTGCGTTGTCTGGGAGCCATTACCCGCGACCGCTTGGAGGCTGTACGCGAGTCGGATGCCATTCTGCGTGAGGAATTCCAACTGGCAGGTCTGGATAAGAAGGTATGGCAGTATTTCACTGTGGTGCCCGATTTCAAATCTGTGGGTGTACGCGACAATGCACGTTCGTTCGACTGGCCCGTCATTATCCGTGCCGTCAACACAGTGGATGCCATGACCGCTACCATTGAGCCGGTGGACTGGCCCATCCTAATGAAGATTACCGACCGTATTCTCAAGGAAGTGAAAACCGTCAATCGCGTTTGTTATGATATGTCTCCGAAACCCAATGCGACTATCGAGTGGGAGTGAGATTGACCAATGATAATGATAGCCTCACCTTAAAAACGGTGGGGCTGTTTTTTTTATAACAAAACAACAAAGAATAGAACAATGAAACTTTTATGTATGATTGCTGTCTTTTTGTGCATCCCCTGGGTAGCCTCTGACGCACAGAAGCAGGACTGGGGAAATTTGAAACGCTATGCAGAGGCAAACAAGGAACTGGTACGGAAGGGAAAACAGAAGGACCGGGTGGTTTTTATGGGCAACTCCATCACGGAAGGATGGGTGGCAAACGATGCCGCTTTCTTTGAAGACAACGGTTATGTGGGCCGTGGTATAGGCGGACAGACTTCTTCCCATTTCCTGCTCCGTTTTCGCGAAGATGTCATCAAGCTTGCTCCGGCGCTGGTCGTGATAAATGCAGGTACCAATGACATTGCAGAAAATGCAGGCGCTTATAATGAAGAATACACTTTTGGAAATATAGTGTCTATGGTAGAGCTGGCACGGGGCAATAAGATAAAAGTGATTTTGACGTCTGTGTTGCCTGCAGCTGCCTTTGGCTGGAACCCTTCGGTGAAGGATGCTCCGCAAAAGATAATGCAGCTGAATGCCAGAATCCGGAAGTATGCCCAGGAAAACAAGATTCCTTATGTCGACTATTACAGTGAGATGGTGGAAGGCGACAATAAGGCTCTGAACTCCTCGTATACCCGGGATGGGGTACACCCCACTCTAGAAGGGTATAAAGTGATGGAAGCCTTGATAAAGAAAGCGATAGACAAGGTGTTGTAGGAAATCCCGGTTCAGGTGGCCTATAAGAGCTTTTCTGCGTCGGGAATCATCATCTCGCCTCTGTGCAGTTCGAGCAGGCCTTTCTCCTGCATGCTGTTCAACGCTCTTGATACTCCCATACGGGTATCATTGACCACCTGAGCCAATTCTTCCATTTTTATTTTCAGTATTTTCCTGCCTGACGGACGTTCGATATGTGTCAGGATAAAGTTGCCGATACGTTTCTCAAGGTTGTCGGTGCTTTCTGCCCAAAGACGGCTGTTTAGGCTTTGGGCGCGGTTGCTGATGATATTCATGTAATTCAGGCGGAATATGTCATATTTGAACAATTCGCTCATGACGAAAGCCTTGCTGATGCTCACTGTGTGGGTCTCGGTTTGGGCGGTATAGGCCGAGACGTAGGAGGTGCTCATCCCGAACAGAGATTGTGGCTCGATGACATAAGGTGCCTGAAAATATTCCGTGGAGCTGTATGATGTATTCGCAGATGAAGTACATGAGGAGATTTCACCTTTCAATACGAATATCAGTTGACTGCATGTGTCACCGGCTTTCACGATAACTTCGCCGGCTTTATGCTTTGTAAAGCTCAGCTTGACTTTCCCCAGGATATTGGTAAAGTCTTCTTGTGCGAGTCCTTGAAAGAGTGGCAGTTGCAGTAATGTATCAAACATTGTATTCATAATGCTTTTTCTTCTTGTTTTGAAACAAAAGTAGATATTATCAAGGTGTACTGTAAACTCTTTGCCCCTCTTTTTGTTTTTTTTATTGTTTCTTAAACGTGCTATTCAATCCTTGTAGACGAATCCTCATCCTTCTCCTCTTCCTTCTTATCGTCCTCATCCTCATTGTTTTCCTCATCTTCGTCTTCCTCCTCGTCTTCCTCTCCGGCAAACGGATCGGGCCGTTGGGGACCGTATCCCATAAAGCCTATGGCGCATAGCGTGCCTGCTATGGCTCCGCTAAGGTGTCCTTCCCAGGAAGTGGTGGCCTTGGCAAATTGTGGGAACATATTCCATACCAGGCCGCCATATAGGAACGTTATCAACAGTGAAATGGCGATAAGCGGTACATGTTTGCGCAGAATGCCGCTGAAGAACAGAAAGAATGCCAGTCCGTAGATGATGCCGCTGGCTCCGATATGCCATCCCGGTTTCCCTATAAGAAAGGTAAGCGCACCGCATCCTATCCAAATGGCAAAGAAGATGTAGGGGGCTATGTGCCGGTAGAAATAGAACAGACACCACATCAGGAAAAAGAGTGGAATCGTATTGGCGAACAGATGCTTGAAACTGCTGTGTACCAGTGGATGTGCGAAAATTCCGAACACGCCCCGCTGTTCCATCGGATATACTCCCAGTCGTGTGAAGTTCCAATCCATGCCTGTCTCCAAAAACTTCAAGGTGTATAAAATGAATAGCAGGAATAGGGGTATAACCGCCGCCAATGCCATTTTGCGTATATCATGCTTCATATTTCGTACAGTGATTGTTATTTTTGTACAATACTACGGAATATTTGACGAAAACCGAAAAAAAACTGACTTTTTATTTTGCCTATAAGCTTTAATTCGTATTTTTGGGCATCGCTACATGGCTTGTAGCGCATATACCGAAATAATTAACCTTTAAATAATGCACAACTATGAGTTATTTACGATTTGACAAGACCCTGATGATTAATCTGCAAGAATCTTTGCCAAGGGAGATATTGCGGACGAATAGGTCAGGAGCCTATCATTGTACAACAATTGTAGATTGTAACACACGCAAATATCACGGTCTGTTGGTGATACCGGTCCCCAACCTCGATGATGAAAACCATGTGCTGCTGTCTTCTTTGGATGAAACTGTAATTCAGCACGGTGCGGAGTTCAACCTGGGGTTGCATAAGTATCAAGGAAACCACTTTAGTCCTAACGGGCACAAGTATATCCGAGAGTTTGACTGTGAAAATATCCCCACAACTACCTATCGTGTAGGAGGCGTCATCCTTCGTAAGGAAAAGATTTTCGTACACCATGAAAATCGAATTCTGATTCGTTATACCTTGGTCGATGCCCATTCGGCAACCACACTTCGTTTCCGCCCTTTCCTGGCATTCCGCAGTGTGCGCGAGTACACGCACGAAAATGCGCAGGCAAGCCGCGACTACCAGTTGGTAGAGAATGGCATTAAAACCTGCATGTATCCCGGTTATCCGGAGTTGTTCATGCAGCTCAACAAAAAGAATGAGTTCCACTTCCAGCCTGACTGGTATCGTGGTATCGAGTATCCCAAAGAACAGGAACGCGGATATGACTTCAACGAAGACCTTTATGTGCCGGGATATTTTGAAGTGGATATAAAGAAAGGGGAAAGCGTTGTCTTCTCTGCCGGTATCTCCGAGATTTCTCCCCGCAAGCTGAAGCAGACTTTTGAGTCCGAGGTGGCCGACCGCACTCCGCGTGACAGTTTCTACCACTGTCTGAAAAACTCGGCGCACCAGTTCCACAACAAGCAGGGCGAGGAGCATTATGTGCTTGCAGGCTATCCCTGGTTCAAGTGTCGTGCCCGTGACTTGTTCATCTCCCTGCCGGGTCTTACTTTGGCCTTAGGCGAGCAAGATGAATTTGAAGACGTGATGAAAACAGCCGAAAAGGCTATCCGTGAGTTTATCAATGGAGAGCCTTCCTCTTATAAGATATACGAGATGGAGCATCCGGATGTGCTGCTGTGGGCTGTCTGGGCTTTACAGCAGTATGCCAAGGAGACTTCGCGTGAAAATTGCCGGCAGATGTACGGTAATCTCCTTGAGGAGATTGTTGGCTATATCCGTGAACGCAGGCATGACAATCTCTTCCTGCACGAAAACGGACTGTTGTATACCAATGGCACCGAGAAAGCGGTTACCTGGATGAACTCTACCGCCAATGGCCGCCCGGTTATTCCGCGTACGGGCTACATTGTGGAAGTGAATGCGCTGTGGTACAATACCCTGCGTTTTGTAGCCGATATGGTTCGGGAGGGAGGCAATGAAATTCTTGCCGATACACTGGACGCTCAGGCAGAAATCACCGGAAAGTCTTTTGTAGACGTCTTCCGCAATGAGTATGGCTATCTGTTCGACTATGTGGATGGTTATATGATGGACTGGAGCGTACGTCCCAACATGATATTTACCGTTGCCTTTGACTATTCTCCGTTGGATAGGGCCCAAAAGAAACAGGTACTCGATATTGTGACGAAAGAACTGTTGACTCCGAAGGGCTTGCGTACACTGAGCCCCAAGAGTGGCGGATACAATCCGAATTATGTCGGCCCTCAGATACAGAGAGACTATGCCTACCATCAGGGAACAGCGTGGCCATGGCTGCTGGGCTTCTACATGGAAGCATATCTGCGTATCTATAAAGTGAGTGGCGTGTCGTTTGTAGAGAGATACCTCATCGGTATGGAAGATGAAATGACTTCCCACTGTATTGGCGCATTGCCCGAACTCTTCGATGGTAATCCTCCGTTTGTTGGAAGAGGGGCGGTGTCATTTGCCATGAATACGGCGGAAATCCTGCGTATCTTGAAGTTATTGTCTAAGTATAATTTATAAAAGGAGGAACGAAGATGAAAGTTTTAATGTTTGGATGGGAATTTCCTCCCAAAATATATGGTGGTCTTGCGGTTGCTTCTTATGGAATAACTAAGGGATTGAGTTTGCAGGGTGATGTGGAAACTACTTTCTGCATGCCCAAGCCGACGGGCGAAGAAGAGGACTTCTTGAAGATAGTGGGCATGAACCAGGTGCCTATCGTGTGGCGTGATGTCGATTACAATTATTTGAAGTCGAGGCTGACGCGCAACATGACGCCGGAAGATTATTATTCTTTCCGCGACCATATTTATTCGGATTTCTCTTATATGCACGTCAATGACATAGGCTGCATGGACTTTGCCGGCGGTTATCCCGGCAACCTGCACGAAGAGATAAACAACTTCTCGGTGATTGCCGGAGTAGTGGCTCGCCAGCAGGAATTTGATATTATTCATGCCCACGACTGGCTGACGTATCCTGCCGGAGTGCATGCCAAGATGGTGAGCGGAAAGCCGCTCTGTATCCATGTCCATGCTACGGACTTTGACCGTTCGCGCGGAAAAGTCAATCCTACCGTCTATTCTATGGAGAAGAACGGTATGGATTATGCCGACTGCATCATGTGCGTGTCCGAACTGACCCGCCGCACGGTTATTGAGCAGTACCATCAGAACCCCAAGAAGGTGTTTGCCATGCACAATGCCGTCTATCCTCTCTCGCAGGAATACCAGGACATTCCACGTCCCGACCATTCCAAAGAGAAGATTGTGACATTCCTGGGCCGTATCACCATGCAGAAGGGGCCGGAATACTTTGTGGAAGCAGCTTCGCTGGTATTGCAGCGTGCCCGCAACATCCGCTTTGTGATGGCCGGTTCGGGAGATATGATGGATGCCATGATTAATCTGGCGGCCGAACGGGGCATCGCCGACCGGTTCCACTTCCCGGGCTTCATGAAGGGAAAGCAGGTATATGAGGTTTACAAGAACAGTGATGTATTCGTTATGCCTTCCGTTTCCGAGCCTTTCGGTATCGCTCCGCTGGAAGCCATGCAGTGTGGGACTCCTTCCATCATTTCCAAGCAGTCGGGATGCGGTGAAATTCTTGATAAGGTCATCAAGACCGATTATTGGGACATTCATGCAATGGCCGATGCCATTTATTCCCTCTGCACCAATCCCGCTCTCTTCCAATATCTGCAGGAGGAAGGCAAGAAGGAAGTGGATGGAATCACGTGGGAAAAAGTAGGTTTGAGAATCCGCGCCCTCTACGAGGATGTGTTAAGAAACTATGGTAAATAACAAAAACAATAATAGAAATGAGAACTATCTGTCTTTATTTTGAAATACATCAAATCATTCATCTGAAACGTTACCGTTTCTTTGATATAGGTACCGATCATTATTACTACGATGATTATGCCAATGAAACCAGTATCAATGATGTAGCCGAACGCTCTTATATCCCGGCATTGAACACCCTGATTGAAATGGTGAAGAATTCCGGAGGTGCGTTTAAAGTGGCTTTCTCCATTTCGGGGGTTGCGCTGGAGCAGTTGGAAATATATGCGCCGGCTGTCATCGACTTGTTGCACCAGCTGAATGATACCGGTTGCTGTGAGTTCCTTGCCGAGCCTTATTCCCATGGCCTTTCTTCTCTGGCCAACGAGGATTGCTTCAAGGAAGAGGTGATGCGTCAGAGCGCTAAGATGAAGCAAATGTTCGGTAAGGCACCGAAGGTGTTCCGTAATTCCAGTCTGATTTATAATGACGAGATTGGTGCGATGGTGGCAGCTTTGGGATTCAAGGGTATGCTGACGGAAGGAGCCAAGCATGTTTTGGGTTGGAAGAGTCCGCACTATGTATACCATTGCTCCATGAATCCTAACTTGAAGTTGCTGTTGCGTGACTTTAAGCTGTCTGACGACATCAGCCTGCGCTTCTCCAACTCCGAGTGGAACGAGTATCCTTTGTTTGCCGACAAGTACATCAACTGGATTGATGCTTTACCGCAGGAAGAGCAGGTCATCAACATCTTTATGGAGCTCTCTGCTCTGGGTATGGCACAGCCGTTGTCTTCCAATATTCTGGAATTCCTGAAGGCACTTCCATACTGTGCCAAGGAAAAGGGGATTACTTTCTCCACACCGACGGAAATCGTTACCAAACTGAAATCTGTTTCCCAGTTGGATGTTCCATACCCAATGTCTTGGGTGGACGAAGAAAGAGATACCAGCTGTTGGCTGGGTAACGTGATGCAGCGTGAAGCATTCAACAAGCTGTATAGTGTTGCCGAACGTGTCCATCTCTGTGATGACCGCCGTATCAAGCAAGACTGGGATTATCTGCAGGCAAGTAACAACTTCCGTTTCATGACTACCAAGCAAAGCGGTGTCGGCTTGAACCGTGGTATTTATGAATCTCCTTTTGATGCTTTTACCAATTATATGAATATTCTTGGTGACTTTATCAAACGTGTTGATTCTCTCTATCCGGTGGATATAGATAACGAAGAACTGAATGCATTGCTGACCACTATCCAGAACCAAGGTGCCGAGATAGAGGAACTGCATAAGGAATTGGAGAAAGCACAGGCCAAGTTGGAGAAGATAAAGGCTGCAGAAAAGAAAGAGAGCAGGGCTACAGCTAAATCTGCCGCAGAAAAACCGGCAAAGGCCAAGGCTCCTGCCAAAAAGCCTGCCGCAAAGAAAACAACTAAAAAGGCTGCTGAATAATATCGGCAGCTTGTCCCATCAATCAAAAAAGCCTTCCGCTCTACAATGAGCGGAAGGCTTTTTTATGGAATATCTGTCAGTTACTTGTTGAAACTGGTGTATGTAACTTCTATTTTCAGCGGAGATTCCACTTCGCCTTTTGCATTCTCTTTCGGGCCGCCTTTTAGTTTGGCATATCCCGGCTTGAGGTCGTTTTGGATACCGGTTATGGTTTTGTTGCCGCTGCTGCTTGCACTGCTGTCATAGGTAATGGAAACCGGAATCAGCAATACCTTATCCCAGTCTTCATTTTCTTTGTTCCAAGTTTTTTCCCACTCTGTCTCATTCCAAGAACTGCCGGCCTTTTCTTTGGCGGCTTTCTTGGCAGCTTGTTTTTCGTTGATGCAAGTGGTAACCAACCGGGCTATGTTGCTGAATACATATTGATTGGTAGCAAATGCATTGTGGGTGGTTGTAAATGAGGTAATATTATCCCTGACTTTGTTCTCTTCAAAGAAGCTCTTCAACTCCTGCTTACGTATCAACAGCACGTCATTGGGAGCACTCATGCTATATTCGTAGTCACTGTTTATATTGTAATTCGTGAAAGTCAGTTTCACGGCATTCAGGGTGTCATTGGTCAGTTTGTTGTATATTGAATCGTATGGCATGATAGCTTCGGTGAAGATACCGGCAGGAGATTTAATGTAAGTGTGCTGAGATTCGGCAGCCTTTTCCTTTATCAAATCTGAATTCAGGAACTGGTTTGCCTGGATAACCTCTTTGGTAGAGGCAAATACAGTCTGCATGCTATAGAACAAAGAGTCTGTACCATCTTTTTTCTTCAGTGCTACACCGGTAGTATCATTTACGTAGTGGAAACGGAATTGCATATTCAAAGCCACATAATCCACATAGAGGATGGTTCCATCTCCGTAATCGCTCTTTACATATACTCCTTTGAAAATCTTGTCTATGAAAGTTGCGGCGTCTTTAAAGTATTCGGGATGCTCGCGATAAACCTTCAATATTCTGTCTTCGCCGAAAGTTTTCTTGTCCAATGGGAACGTCACATTGGGATAGAAAGTATAATAACCATTATTGTCCTTTTCAAATCTCACAGAATCCGGAACAGACGTATCGAAAGCTGAATAAGCCTTACGTCCGAGCAGGGACTTGGGGTCGTACTTGTTGTAGTATTCTTCTGGATTGATATTGGTATAGCGATTTTTGTCCAGCTTCTTGTCCAGTTCATAGATACTCATCCGGCATGCATTCAGGGAGTCGCCGAACCAACTGGAATAATAGACTGCCAGTTGCACTGAAACTACCGAGTCGGCAGTCATTGTACCAGTTGCCTTGATTGGATTTCCTTCACTGTCCCGTTCGGTCACTTTATACACTTCCGGAAGGGAGAAGTTTTCCGTACAGTTCAGCTCCGTAAGGAAACTTGTTTCGTAATAACCGAATTCCGGGTCGGAAAACTTGCCTATATAGCCGGTACTCGTTTTGGCAAATACGGAATCAACGGCAAATGAACGTGTTGTTACATTAAAAGTAGTAGTATGCGCTGACATGCCGTCAGAATCGGGCAACATACCCAGACCTAATGTTCCGGTGTTGTCATCGCATCCAAAGAAAGTCAGGACTGCCAAAAGCAATGTTCCCAGGTATCTTACTTTCATAGTTTTAACTGTCTAAATCGATTTTATTTTTGTTCTGTTTCCCATACCTTGTCGTAGAAGTCATTGCAGGCTTCAGCAAAGTTCTCGGGAGATTGATATTCCAATACCGGTTTTCCGGATTCGCGGGCATAGTTCAGTACTTCCTCATTGACGTGTTCGCTTTGCTGGATAATGCCGTCGGAGAAGTCAGCAGCCAGTTTGCAAAGTGCTGTGTAGTCAATGGGTTCCTTCAATCCTGCAATATCTTTCTTGGCGATGCCTTTCAACAATAGCTTGTTAGAGAAGTCTGCGTGGAAAGGTTGTTTGAAGTCATCTTCATAAAGGGAAAATATGACCTTGGCATCTCTGAAGGAAGGTTCGTCTTTATAGGCTTTTTTGATGTACAGAGGCGCTAAAGCGGTCATCCAGCCGTGGCAGTGGATGATGTCGGGACACCAACGCAGTTTCTTCACCGTTTCCAGTACGCCACGGGCATAGAAGATGGCACGGGCATCATTGTCTTCATACTCTTCACCATTTTCGTCTGTTACCTGCAAGCGGTTCTGGAAGTAGTCATCGTTGTCGATGAAGTATACTTGCATACGTGCAGACTGGATAGAGGCAACCTTGATGATGAGCGGGTGATCGGTATCGTCAATGATGAGGTTCATGCCGGAGAGTCGTATCACCTCATGCAGCTGGTTTCTGCGTTCGTTGATATTTCCCCATTTGGGCATAAACGTTCTGATTTCTCTGCCTTTTTCTTGAATAGCCTGAGGTAGGTTTCTGCCTACGAGGGACATTTCGGATTCTGAAACGTAAGGGGTAATTTCTTGGGTTATAAATAAAACCTTGTTCGCCTTTGTCATAATAACAATGTTCTCAATTATTCTGCAAAGATATAAAAAAAATCGGGCAATAAAGCAAACGGAGCCCGTCTATAATTCCTTATGAATTGTTAACTGCTTGTTATTCAGCGAGACAGCTGCTTCTGGAATTGCCGGAAAGTGTACTGAGTTTTGCATTAATTTGCGATATTTCTTCTTTATATGCTAAATAATGGTTTATTTTGCACCGCTTTTGCGAACAACCAAGTTATTATATAACCGATTAAAATGGAAATAGTACATACTATCAAGGACTTGCAGGCCGGACTTTCGGCTTTGAGAGCCCAAGGAAAGAAGGTAGGTCTGGTGCCTACGATGGGTGCCTTGCATGCCGGTCATGCCTCATTGGTGAAACGTTGTGTGGCAGAAAACGACGCTGCCGTAGTAAGCGTTTTTGTAAATCCGACCCAGTTTAATGACAAGAATGATTTAGTGAAATATCCTCGTACGCCGGAGGCTGACTGCCGTTTGCTGGAGGAGTGTGGAGCGGCATTTGTCTTTGCACCTTCAGTGGAGGAGATGTATCCGGAACCGGATACCCGCCGTTTCAGCTATGCGCCGCTGGACACAGTGATGGAAGGGGCATTCCGTCCGGGACATTTTAATGGTGTTTGCCAGATTGTGAGCAAACTGTTTGATGCTGTGCAGCCGGATCGTGCCTACTTCGGCGAGAAAGATTTCCAGCAGCTGGCAATTATTCGCGAGATGGTCCGCCAGATGAAGTATCCTTTGGAAATTGTAGGCTGTCCCATTGTCCGTGAGGAAGACGGGTTGGCTCTGAGCAGCCGCAATGCCCGTTTATCTGCCGAAGAACGCAAAAATGCACTGAGAATTTCGCAGACTTTATTTGAAAGTCGTACCTTTGGAGCCTCACATACGGTAGCTGAGACACAGAAGTTTGTGGAAGACACCATCGCAGCCGCCCCCGGATTGCGTTTGGAATACTTTGAGCTGGTGGATGGCAATACCTTACAGAAGATTACCGATTGGGAGGAAACTTCTTATGCTGTGGGTTGCATCACAGTATTCTGTGGGGAAGTCCGTCTGATTGACAATATCAAGTACAAAGAGCCTGCTGCCTTGTAATTTATAATTAGTAATTCGTAATTTATAAAGATATGATGATTGAAGTGTTGAAGTCGAAAATCCATTGTGCCCGCGTCACGGAAGCGAACCTGAACTATATGGGAAGCATTACGATTGATGAAGATTTGATGGATGCCGCCAACATGATTGCCGGCGAGAAGGTGTATATAGCCGACAATAATAACGGTGAACGTTTTGAAACCTACATTATTAAGGGCGAGCGTGGCTCTGGCAAAATTTGCCTGAACGGTGCGGCAGCCCGTAAGGTGCAACCTGATGACATCGTTATTATCATGTCCTACGCGCTGATGGACTTTGAAGAAGCCAAGTCGTTCAAGCCGACGGTGATTTTCCCCGACCCGGCAACGAACAAGGTGGTGAAGTAGTCTCTTTATTGAAATATGGAAATAAAGCCCCGCTTGCAATTTATCTGTAAACGGGGCTTTGTTTTTACTTCTGATTCTTCTCCGCAGGGTTCGTATGAGAATGAGGAGCCGATTTAATCTTGTCGAGTAAATACAGAATCTCAGTTTGGACATCAAAATTATATCTTTGGTAATCCTGATAGGTGGGCATCAAGTCTGGATAAAGTGTGTGGGCACACCGGTCTTTGCCCGGAAAGCATATTTGTATGGAGTTGGAGATAGAGCCTTGCATACCGGTATAGGGTAGCCGGAATAAGGTTTGTTCCATGTAGGTATTGGGGGCTTGTCCGCTGGGTATTCCTACAAGGGTAGCCCCCATTTTCCACAGATAGAAAGTGTAGTGGAAAGCTGCACTGAAGGTACGTTCGTTGGTAATGACGTAAATGTGTTCCGGAGTATAGAGCGCCTTTCCTTGTTGCTTTCTCAGTTCTTCCGGCACACTGGACATACAGTTCTCGATGAAGTCGGTCCGTCGCTGTTCTATGTCTGTGGTGTCTGCTTCGTCCGTACTAAAAGTGTAGTCACCGTAGGCATAGTCTGTTTCGTATGCTTGGTTGAAATCCTGTAAGTTTGTCTGTAGTTTTTGCATGTAGAGGGGAGAGATGATACGATAGAATTCTATATCCATATCCGTTTGCAGGAAGTGGTCGCCGAACAGTTGGTAAAGTGTGGGTAGGACAATTGGAGTCCAGCCACCGCTATTGTTGCGCAAATCTATGATGAGGGTGGAGGAGGCTTCCTTCTTCATCTCTTTCAGCATATGGGCGAAAACTTCGGAAAGGGACGGGAGTTGCCGAATGGCTTGCAGGGTATCGGCGGGCATATCTTGTTTCAGGATATCCCGATAATAGAATCCTATTTGCCGGTATAAATCTTTCAGCCCTTGTTTTTGCATATACTCAAAATTATCCCGTGCCATGATACTGTTGATATTGATGAGCATTATTTGCTTGTCGTTGTCTATGAACTGATAGGCCAGTTGTTTGTCTGTATAAGCTTTCCAACTGTTATTGTGTTGCATGGGTGTGTTTTGCACTTCCTGCCTTGACAATAAGGGAAGGGTTAATCCTCTTGATTTGCCGTCGGGAGTAAGAAGTGAGAGGTGAAGGTTGTCTTTCATTTCAGGGAAAAGCTGTCTCAAGAAATGTTCCGTAGGCATGGACCTGCATAGATTGGCATAACGGTCATATAGGTTTTCACTGGCTTGGATAGCGGCAGTGCGGGCCAGTACCTCTTCTAAAGAATCTCCGTTGATGGTTGTGATACGGCTACCTAACAAGTCTTTGTACGTTTCAGGGATTCCTTGAAGTATAATGCCGTCGGGGATGGTGCGTACTTCCAGTGCCAGGTAACGCTGATTTGCTTGTTGATTGGCTGTGGGAGGTAAAAGGTAGGTATGTCCGTCTTGCAGATTGGATAGGAAAATGCTTACCTTGTCAAAAAAGGTCTGTTTCGTACCGGGAGTCCGGCGTAACTCGTTCTCCAGATGGAAAGCTTGTTCGTAGAAGAATACTTTTCCTCCGAAGCCGCTGTAAGGGTCGGGATGGGTTGCTGCCAGTTCTTTTACCAGATACCGAAAGTCTGAGGCAAGGGAATCCCCGTTTAGGGGCTCTTGGGCGCTTGCCAATAGGGAAGCCAGACAGGGAAGGAGGGATAGATAAATACGTTTCATATTCTTGAAATATTTAAATTGTATGCTAGATGGGGAAAGTAGAGGGAGAGGTTGTAGTAGAATAAAAAAGGTGGAGTTCGTATGTCTCCACCTTTCATGACAGATTCTTATTTTTTTAGCTGCTCGTTCATCGCTGCTGCTGCCTTTCGTCCGTCTCCCATGGCAAGGATTACGGTGGCACCTCCGCGGACAATGTCGCCTCCGGCAAAGATGGTCGGGATGGACGACTGCATGTTATCATTGACGGCAATCGTTCCCTTCCGGCCCAATTCCAATCCCTTGATGGAGCTTGGGACAATCGGGTTGGGAGATACACCTACGCTGACGATGGCAAGGTCGATGTCGATGGTTTCCGTGGCTCCGGGGATGGGTACGGGACTGCGGCGTCCGCTGGCATCCGGTTCACCCAGTTCCATTTTCTGAAGCACCACTTGTTTCACTTTTCCTTGTTCGTCGGCAATGTATTCGATTGGGTTGTGGAGGGTCAGGAATTCTACACCTTCTTCCTTGGCATGTTTCACCTCCTCGATACGTGCCGGCATTTCTTCTTCCGAACGACGGTAGATAATCATGGCACGCTCTGCACCGAGACGGCGTGCGGTACGTACGGAGTCCATGGCAGTATTACCGCCGCCTATCACGGCTACACATTTGCCGAAGGGAACCGGTGTATCGGAATCTTCACTTGCCGCATCCATCAGGTTGACACGGGTCAGGTATTCATTGGACGAGAGGATATTGATGGAGTTCTCGCCGGGGATGTTCATAAAGTTGGGCAGTCCTGCACCGGAAGCTACGAATATGCCTTTGAAGCCTTCCTCTTCCAGTTGTTCCACGCTGAGCGTCTTACCGATAATGCAGTCCTTGACGAATTCCACTCCCATTTTGGCAAGGTTGTCAATCTCCACATCCACCACTTTGTTGGGCAGGCGGAACTCAGGAATGCCATATTTCAATACACCACCAATCTCGTGCAGTGCTTCGAAAACAGTCACGTCATAGCCATACTTCGCCATATCTCCGGCAAACGACAGACCGGCGGGACCCGAACCGATGACGGCAACTTTGATGCCGTTCTTTTCCTTGATTTCCGGTACGGAGATTTGCCCGCTCTCCCGTTCGTAATCGGCGGCAAAGCGTTCCAGATAACCGATGGCTACCGGCTTTTCGTTCATTTTCAGATGGATACATTTGGATTCGCACTGTTTCTCTTGCGGGCAGACGCGACCGCAGACGGCAGGCAGTGCACTGGTTTCTTTCAGTGTCTTGGCTGCTTCGAGGAATTCACCGCGCTCAATGTTCTTGATGAAGCGGGGGATGTCGATACCTACCGGACAACCTTCCGTACATCCGGGGTTGGCGCAGTCCAAGCAACGTTTGGCCTCTGTCAGCGCTTGTTCTTTCGTTAACCCTTGGTTGACTTCCTCCTTGCGGCTGTGCGAGCGGTATTCTGCATCGAGCTCGTTCATCTCCACGCGTGGAATGGCAGTCCGTTCTTTGGCTTTCATGGATTTGCGTAACTCCTGACGCCATGCAGCATTACGGCTTTTCTCATCTTCCATGTTTTCACCGGTAGCTTGGCAGGTCTGAGGTTCTTCCAGCTTGTGCATCTCCTCGCGTTCGATGTTTTTAAAAGCGCCCATACGCTTCAGCATCTCGTCGAAGTCCACTTGATGTCCGTCGAACTCAGGGCCGTCCACACATACAAATTTGGTCTTTCCTCCGATGGTGATTCGGCAGGCGCCACACATGCCGGTACCGTCAACCATAATCGTATTCAGGGATACATCCGTGGGGATTTCGTATTTCTTTGTCAGCAAACAAACAAATTTCATCATGATGGCGGGGCCGATGGCGAAACACTTGTTCACCTTCTCGCGCTTGATGACTTCTTCTACGCCTTCCGTCACCAGACCTTTTCGTCCGTAGGAACCGTCGTCGGTCATGATAATGACTTCGTCGGAGCTTTCGCGCATCTCCTTTTCAAGGATGATCAGTTCTTTGGTACGTCCTGCCAGTACGGTGATGACGCGGTTGCCGGCAGCTTTCAGCGCTTGCACGATAGGGAGCATGGGAGCTACGCCTACACCACCTCCGGCACAGACCACAGTACCGAAGTTGTCAATGTGCGTAGCTTGTCCCAACGGGCCGACAACATCCGTAATATAATCGCCTTCGTTCAGTTCGCAAAGACGGGTAGAGGAGAGCCCGACTTCCTGAACCACCAGTGTGATGGTTCCCTTTACCGGGTCGGCTTCCGCAATGGTAAGCGGCATACGTTCGCCTTTTTCGCCCACACGTACAATGACAAAGTGCCCTGCCTTACGTGATTTGGCAATCAATGGTGCTTCAATGACTAACTTAAAGACCTTTTCAGAAAAGTGTTCTTTGCTAATGATTTTATTCATTATCTAATAATTTTGTTGGTGTAATTACGCAATTACTGTCAGATTGATAGATTTTGCAAAGATAGGGGTTATTTGGTAATATCAAAAGAAGAATAGGGTAAAACTGCATGTTGTCACTGGATAACATTCCTTTGTCACTATAATTTGTTCACTTTCTACAGCCTGCCTACTTTTGAAATAAAAAATGAGGAAGAGTATGTATCGAAATGTTTTTTTAGGGGCAATTTTATTGAGTATGCCTTTGGTGGTTTGGTCGCAGCAGGATACGATTGCCGACCAGCGTTTGGAAGAAATTATGGTAACTGCTAAACTCCCGTTGGTAGAAATATCTGCCGGTAAAACAAGTTACCGGATGGATGCGTCAGTCACTCAAAGTACGGGAAGTCTTTATGATGTTCTTGCTTCCCTGCCGGGAGTCGTGATAGATTCCAATGGTAATATCTTGCTGAACGGACAAAGCGGTGCGACGATTCTGATGGATGGCAAGCCTACTTATCTTTCGGGAGATGAATTGATGAGTCTGTTGAAATCTACTCCTGCAACTAATGCTGATAAGATAGACTTGATAACCCAGCCTTCCGCACGCCACGATGCGGCGGGAAGCTCCGGGTTGATTGATATCCGTACAAGAAAAATCAGACTGCGCGGTGTGAATCTGGCCTTGAACGGCAATGGCAGTCTTGGACGGACGGGTAGCGGTTATGGAGGTGCCTCCATGAATATCCGGGAGAATAAGTTCAATCTTTATTTGAACTATTCGTATTATCAGGGGAAGGATGTCATAGACTTGTTTATCGACCGTGCGTTCGAACGGGATGGAGGAAGGATGATGCAGGACTCTTACCGGAAGCGTAGGAATTATTCGCACTATTTTCGTACCGGATGTGATTATTATCTCAATGAGCGGACAGTTTGGGGAGTCTCATTGGGTGGAAACTTTTCCCGGCAAAGGGAAAATGCAGGCATGTTTACGGAAATCCGAGAAACCGGAGTTGCGGGAAATACTTACAGCCATGCGGAGCAAAACCGGAATAATGTTTCTGCCGGAACCAGTATGGTGCACAAGCTGAAAAGAGAAGGGGGAGAACTCAGCGCTTCTTTTGATTATTTCCATTACTACCGTGTTGGAAACCAGTTGATGGATAGTTTTAAGCCCGATACATTGAAAGGGGATATGAAGGGAAATACCGACTTATATGTCGGACAGATAGATGCGGTTTATCCATTGAGTGAGGTTTGGAAGTTACAGGCCGGAGTCAAAACCTCATTTGTTACGATAGACAATACGGCAGGTTATATGCGTCCGTCGGTTTCCGGCTGGCTGCCGGACGGGGCACTTGGTTCCCGATTCGTATATGATGAGAATATCAATGCCTCTTATCTACAAGTCGGCTATGAGAAAGACCGCTTGAAAATCTCAGCGGGTCTAAGGTTGGAACATACCCATGTACACGGGGATTTTGGAGGAAATACACAACAGAAAGACTCTTCGTTTACAACGAATTACTTCCATTTGTTTCCTACTATTGCTTTGCAATACGGTTTGACTTCGGAACATCTGTTTCAGCTTTCGTATGGCAGGCGTATTACCCGCCCCAATTATGGTGATTTGAATCCTTTTACCTATATATTTGATGACTATACCCATGAAGGGGGAAATACGAAGCTGCATCCTTCTTTCTCTGATAATATAGAGTTGGGGTATGTGTATCGTGACTGGTTTCAGACAGTGCTCTTTTTCTCGCATACAGATGATGCTATCATGAAGAGCTATCGCGAACAGGAGGGGCGGCGTATCTATGTAATGCCCCAGAATCTGTCTTCCTATGTACAGACGGGTATGCGTGTACATGCCGCCAACCTCTCACCTGTTTCTTTTTGGAAGGTGAATCTGACCGCTATCGGTATTTATAATAATTATGGTTGGACGGAGCAAGGGCAGAAAATGAAAAACCGTATGTTTACCCCGATATTCGGCTGCATGAACCAGTTTGCTTTCACTTCCGTATGGTCGGCCGAACTTTCGGCAAATTATAATGGACGAATGGCCTACGGACAAGCCACAGTACATCCGGCGCTGGAAGTGAATGTCGGCATCCAAAAGAAGATGTTCCGTAACAGATGCACCGTTACCTTGTTTGCCAAGGATGTATTCAACACCAATTATCAAAAAGTAGATATTCAATCTCCCGGTGTGCAGGCGTTTGTTGACGAACGGCACAACAAACGTGTGCTGGGTATTGCTTTCTCTTGGCGTTTTCAAAAAGGCAGCGATACAAAAGAAAGCAGAAGGAAAAAAGAAATAGATGAAACAAAAAGAGTAAATTTGTAACTACTATGGGCAGACTGTGGAACAAATGGCTGATGCCGGCATTATTTGCCGTGATTCTTTTTCTATGTATTCGTGTGGCGAATGATATTCCGAAACATGAATACTATTGGGAAAGTAATGAGTGGAATTTCATGTTGAAGGATATGCTTGTGGTACTCTTCATGTCTTACCCTATCTTTTTTCTATTGAAGTATTGGCTTTGTTTGTGCCGGAAGCGGAAGTTGGTGTGGTGGCAGGAATACGGGGTGGTTGTCCTGACAGCTCCCGTCTGGTGTCTTCTGACGATGTGGGTTATCCGCTTTTTGATGGGGGTAAGTCTTGATTTATACGATGTGCCTATTCCCGCCATAGTCAGTATGTTGCTTGGCGGCTTCTTCTATATATTCTTGCGTAATCAGATGATACAGAAGGAAAACGAAGCTCAACGCCTGCAATTGGAGAAGATAAAAAATGACCAGCTCCAGACAGAGCTGAAATTCCTTAAAGCACAATATCATCCACACTTTCTTTTTAATGTACTCAATACGGTTTATTTTCAGATAGATGAGAATAATGAGGCTCCACGGCATACTCTTGAGCAATTGTCCGATTTGCTTCGTTACCAATTATACAATGACGGGGAGAAAGTGCAAGTTCGTGTGGAAGTGGAATATCTGAAACAATACATCAGCCTATGTAAACTTCGTGCTACGAAGCGGCTGCAGTTGCAGGTGCATTTCGATGAAATGGAGGCGCAGGTTGAGATTTATCCATTGTTGTTTGTACCGTTGGTGGAGAATGCTTTCAAATATGTGGGAGGGAACTATTTTATAGCTATGGATATGTGTCTGAAAGAAGGCAAGTTGTGTTTTAGTATTGAAAATTCTATACCGGAACCATTAGTGCACCAGAAAGGAAAACATGGAATCGGCATAGAAAATCTGAGGCGCAGGCTGGAGCTGCTATATCCGGAGCGTCATACGCTGGACATAAATAGAGGAGATACTTTGTTTAGAGTAAAACTTGTGATAGAATTATAGGATGAAACAGGTAAAATGTGTAATAACCGATGACGAGCCTACTGCATGTGAAGGATTGCAACGCTATGTGGAAAAGGTGGATTTCCTTTCTTTAATGGGTGTATGTGAAGATACTATGCAGTTGAACACTCTTTTGCAGACTGAGCAGCCGGACTTGTTGTTTCTGGATATTGAAATGTCTTATCTTTCGGGGCTTGAACTCTTGGCATCTCTTGCCCATCCGCCTCATGTGATTATCACTTCCGCTTATGAGCAGTATGCATTGAAAGGTTATGAACTTGATGTTACGGACTATCTGTTGAAACCGATTTCGTTTGACCGGTTCCTGAAAGCGGTGAATAAAGTACATGGTCTTTTGCAGCAGGAGAAATGGCCGGATGAAGCTAATAATTTTATATTTGTCCGTTCAGACCGTCAGATGCATAAGGTGTTGTTTAAGGATATTCTGGTGGTGGAGGGGCTGGAAAATTACGTCTGTATTTATACGGAAAGCACAAAGCTGCTTGTACGTTCTACCATGAAGCGTATGATAGAGGCTCTTCCTGGTGGAGTATTTCAGCAAGTCCATAAATCATATCTGATAAATTTGGAAAAGATTGAGATGATAGATGGCAATCGGATTATAGTTGGGAGGCATACTGTTCCGGTGGCACGTAATTTCCGCGAGGAGGTGTTTGCACGTATTTTGAAGAATACTTTGTAGTTGCGCAGGAGAAGCTTGTCATGATAAAACTCCGGGCACGAATTACATGGATTTCACGTTTTTTGCTAACCGCAACTGTGAAATTCATGTAATTCGTGCCCGAAAGAAAGTGTCAAAGGCGTATTGCTGCACGTGACTATTATGGCCTTAGTCTATTATTTCAAATCCCGTATACGGAACCAATGCCTTTGGTATGCGGATTCCTTCTGGAGTCTGGTTGTTTTCCAGCAAGGCGGCAACAATGCGTGGCAGAGCGAGTGCGGAACCGTTCAGCGTATGGCAAAGCTCTGTTTTCTTTTCTGCCGTACGGTAGCGGCATTTCAGACGGTTGGCTTGATAAGTGTCAAAATTAGAGACGGAACTTACTTCCAGCCAGCGTTTCTGTGCTTCGGAATACACCTCAAAGTCAAAACAGAGGGCAGCCGTGAAGCTCATATCGCCACCGCAAAGGCGCAGGATGCGGTAGGGGAGTTCCAGCTTTTGAAGCAAACCTTCCACGTGGTCCAACATCTCCTGGTGGGATTGTTTGCTGTGTTCCGGTTTGTCGATGCGTACCAGTTCCACTTTGGAGAATTCGTGCAGGCGGTTCAAGCCACGTACGTCTTTCCCGTATGAACCGGCTTCACGGCGGAAACATTGTGTGTATGCACAGTTCTTGATGGGCAACTGCTTTTCGTCCAGAATCACATCACGGTAGATGTTGGTTACGGGGACTTCGGCGGTAGGAATCAAGTAGAGGTCGTCCACTTCGCAATGATACATTTGCCCTTCCTTGTCAGGCAGCTGTCCCGTGCCGTAGCCGGAAGCGGCGTTCACCACTGTGGGCGGCATTATTTCCGTATAGCCGGATTTGCGTGCTTCGTCCAGGAAGAAGTTGATGAGTGCGCGTTGCAGTTGTGCGCCTTTGCCTTTGTATACGGGGAAGCCGGCACCGGTAATCTTGACACCCAGGTCAAAGTCTATCAAGTCATATTTCTTGGCCAGTTCCCAGTGGGGCAGGGCGTCTTTGGGCAGCTCGGTTTCCATACCACCTATTTTCTCTACTACATTGTCGTCGGCACCTACGCCTTCAGGCACGCTGTCGTAGGGAACGTTGGGGATGGTATAAAGCAAAGTCTGCAAATCGTTGGCAGCCTGGTCCATATTGGCTTGCAAGTCCTTGTTGACTTCTTTCAGCTCGGCCACGCGGCTTTTGGCGGCTTCTGCTTCTTCTTTCTTGCCCTCCTTCATCAGTTGTCCGATGGATTTGGAGAGTGAGTTGGCTTCTGCCAGGTTTTTATCTAGGATGGTTTGATTGGCTTTTCTTTTGTCATTGAAGTCCAGCACTTGTGCAATGGTTTCTTTTGCATTCTTGAAGTGCTTCTTTTCCAGTCCGCGGAGAACCGCGTCGGTGTTTTCTGTAATTTGTTTGATGGTAAGCATATCTTATACTTGTTTTTATGTTATTCGGTTTTGTGAGTGCAAAGATATGGAAAAAACAAATAAAGTGTTGCTTTTGACATAAAAGAAAGGGATGCAACCTATTCGGATTGCATCCCTTTTCCTTATTTCTTGTTCGGAAACTTATGCTTCTGCATTTTCTGCAGGGATAACAGAAACTGAACGTCTGTCTTCCTTGCCCACTTTGAACTGTACAGTTCCGTCTACTAAAGCGAAAAGAGTGTGGTCTTTTCCCATACCGATGTTATTACCCGGGTGGAATTCAGTACCTCTTTGACGAACGATGATGTTACCTGCTTTGCAAGCTTCGCCACCAAATATCTTAACGCCTAATCTCTTGCTCTGTGATTCGCGGCCGTTCTTAGAACTACCGACACCTTTTTTATGTGCCATTTCTTCTTACTGTTTTAATTGATTAAGCTACTACTTCTGTAATTGTTAACTCTGTGAATTGTTGACGGTGACCGTTCAACTTACGATAACCTTTTCTTCTTTTCTTGTGGAAAACAAGAACTTTATCGCCTTTTACCATGTTTGATACGACCTGACAAACAACCTTTGCACCCTCTACTGTGGGAGCGCCTACAGTGATGTTGCCGTCTTTGTCTACCAAAAGAACCTTGTCAAACTCTACTGTTGCACCGTTTTCTGCATTCTGGATGTGGTGTACAAACAGCTTTTTGCCAGCTTCTGCTTTGAATTGCTGACCGTTGATTTCTACAATTGCGTACATTTCTTATATATAATGTATAAGTTAGCTCCGTCGGGTGGTCTCTAATCACTTAGAAAGCACTTGGTCGAACCCGGTGCGGAATAATCGGGCACAAAAGTACTCTTTTTATTCTAAATGGACAAATGTTCTTTTGCTTTTTTGTTCTTTTAATGCAGATTGTACTTTTAGCCTATTGGAGAAAAACTGTTTCATCAAAGAGAAACAGTCCGTGTAGGGATGGTTTCTGTTACAAAATGAATTTCAGAACATAGATACCGGCCAGCATCAGCGCCATTACAAGACACGCGAATATGACGAGTAGCACAAGACTGTAAGTCAGCATGAGGATAGTGCGCCAAAAGCTTCTCCACCAGGTGCAGCGGTACAATTGTTTGTAATTCCAACAGAATAGGACGAAAATAAGCCATAAAGGCAGCTCATACAAATCGTCTACCTTTGCGTACCCGTTGAAAGGCAGCACGATGATGCTCAGTAGGAGTATCTGGCAAGCTATGTAGGCTTGTATGAACACATGCTCCGTGGTATTGTAGTTTAACTTATATTTCCGGCGTCGGAAGGCAAGTTGGGTGGCAAGTGCAAACAAAGGCAGTGTGGCAATGATGCGGAATGCCTTGTTTCCGTGTCCCCAGCTCTTCATCAGATTCCATACTTTCATTAGGAAAGGAGAGTTCTGGAAGACTTTTTCCAGTCTGTCTCCCACTTCCGAGGTGTCGTTTACAAATTCATCGATGAGGTCGCCATCATCGCTGTTCTGTTCGGATACCTGTGTGGCAGAAGTGGAGTCGTTCTTCTTTTCCAGTTTGTTCAAGCTTTTCTCCAGGCTTTTTATAGTGATGGCGAGGGCTCGCTTTTCCTCTTTGCTATAGGTTTTCTCCATCTTTTTGGTAAGCTTCTCTTTAGCGGCAATGATTTCTTCTTTGTCTGTCTGCTCTGTCTTTTCCGTCTTTTCTTTTTTGCTCAGAGCTTCCGGGTCTACCAGTTGTACAGCCATGATATAAAGGGCTGCAAGAATGAAGAGTGTCTGGAACGGGCGAAAATACTCTACACGCTTACCGCCGATGAAGTCTCTAATCATGTATCCCGGACGGTAGAGGAGTTCCAGAAGGGTACGTCCAAAGCCATTATCTATATTGAAGAAGCCTCCGGCAATGTTTTTAAGCGCGTTGCTCAACCGATAGCGTGGAGTGTTACGGCTTTGTCCGCAACGGTTACAGTAGTTGCCGGTATAGGTGGTGCCACAATTCAGGCAGGTGCAGGTTTCGTTGCCAGCGGGAGGAGTTTTTCTCCCTTGTATCAGCTTGATGTGAAATGCGCGTAAGCGTACTGCGCAGGGGTGCCACCATGAGTCGATGAAAGTTCTTGCTTTGTTGGGTAGTATCCTTCTTTTTTGGAGGATACCCCACAATGTCAGTATGAAAACAACCGGGAAGAAGTTGCTGTCGTCGGTCATGTCCAGCTCTTCAATAGCCAGCCAGAAGAGTGTCACTAGAAGGAGGATTTGCCAGACGCTTATCCTTTTCTGTTTCCGGGGAGAAGTGGCATGCGCGTTTTCCGGCCGGATGGGATTTTCAATCTTGAATATGGAAGGATGCTCCTCCTGAACTGCCAGCAGTTCTTCCAAGGTGTTCATTATTTTCCGGTGTGGGTACTTCTCCAATTCTTTGGCAGTGGTTACTCCGTGGGTGACTCCAGCAAAGTCTACTCCGGCCGCTTGGGCTGTTTCCGCATCTACCGTGCTGTCGCCTATATAGAGGGTCTCGGCTTTGCTGACATGTAGCCGCTTAATGGCAAGGAGTAGCCCTTCGGGAGATGGCTTGGCGGCTTTCACGTCTTCACCACCCACGATGATGTCCATAAAATCTTCAGGAAAATGCTGGTCGAGGAGTTCCTTGATGCGGAATCGATATTTGGTCGAGATGATTCCGATGCGGGCGCCGGAGTCCTTCAGTGCAGTCAGTACGGACTTGGTTTCCAGGAAAAGCACCGTGTTGACAGTCATATGCGTATCGGCCTCTTTTCGGTATTCTGCCTTGAATCCTGCCAGTTGTCCGGCATCTGTCACGCCGGTGAGGATGGAAAAAGAGTCTTCCAGAGTCTTGCCGATAGTACGTTTGATGTCGTCATCCGTCACCTCTGTATATCCGTGACGGGTCAGTACGTTGCGGAAACAAGTGACGATTCCGCGGGAAGAATCAGCAAGCGTATAATCAAAGTCGAAAAGATAGGTCGTGTAATTCATTGTGACTTTTTGTGACAAAGATAGTGTAAAGTATATTTTTACAAAATAAAAAAGAGGATTAATCGGAATTTTGTATTACTTTTGTTTGCATGAATTCTGTAGAAAAGTGACAAGATGTGTAAGTGTTTTATCCGGTTAGGTTGTTATACTATACACGTTAACCCTATAATGTTATGAATTTGATAAAATCTTGTTGTTTGTTTGTGGTCTTTTCATCCTTTCTGGCATGCACCTCGCAGGTGTCGGATGTGAAGAGTGTGTCTTATACAGAGTTTGTGAATCCCTTTATCGGTACAGATTTTACTGGAAACACCTATCCGGGTGCCCAGGCGCCGTTTGGCATGGTGCAGCTCAGTCCTGACAACGGACTGCCGGGCTGGGACCGTATTTCCGGATATTTTTATCCGGACAGTACCATTGCAGGCTTCAGCCATACCCATCTCTCCGGAACCGGCGCTGGTGACTTGTATGACATCTCTTTTATGCCGGTGACATTGCCTTATAAGGAGGCGGAAGCTCCGCTCGGCATTCACTCTTTGTTCTCTCATTCGGAAGAGTCGGCAAGCGCTGGATATTATCAGGTGCGTCTGAAAGATTATAATATAAATGTAGAGTTGACGGCCACCGAGCGTTGTGGCATTCAGCGGTATACTTTCCCAAAAGCCGATGCTGCCGTTTTCCTGAATTTGCGGAAAGCCATGAATTGGGATTTTACCAATGATTCTCACATAGAAGCCGTCGATTCGGTAACGGTGCAAGGTTACCGTTACTCTGACGGTTGGGCACGCGACCAGCGCCTCTACTTCCGTACACGTTTCTCCAAACCGTTTGCTGCGATGCAGCTCGATACAGCTGCCATAGAGAAAGAAGGCAAGCGGATAGGGACATCTGTCATTGCACGATTCGACTTTCAGACTAAGGAAGGAGAACAGATTCTTGTCAGTACTGCCATCTCCGGTGTAAGTATGGAAGGGGCGGCACGTAATCTAGCAGCAGAAGTACCTGATGATGATTTCGACAAATACCTGGCTGCTGTGCAGGATGATTGGAACGAACAATTGTCCCGGATAGAAATAAAATGCGATGACCGCGATGAGAAAGTCAAGTTCTATACAGCTTTATATCATTCGATGATTGCTCCTACCATTTACAGTGATGTGGACGGCGCCTATTACGGTCCCGACAAGCAAGTGCACCGGGTAGAGAGCTGGACAAATTACAGTACTTTCTCCTTGTGGGACACTTACCGTGCGGCTCATCCTCTCTATACTTTTATTGAGCCGGAACGGGTGAATGATATGGTGAAGTCCTTCCTCGCCTTCTTCGAACAGAACGGCCGCCTTCCCGTATGGAATTTTCAGGGGGGCGAGACAGATATGATGATAGGTTACCACTCTGTGCCGGTTATTGTAGATGCCTATCTGAAAGGTATTGGGGACTTCGATGCGAAAAAGGCCTTGGAGGCTTGTGTAGCTACTGCCAATATCGATTCCTATCGTGGCATTGGGTTATATAAGAAATATGGCTATGTTCCTTATAATGTGACAGATCAGTATAATTCGGAAAACTGGTCACTTTCTAAAACACTGGAATATGCATATGATGACTATTGTATAGCCCGTATGGCAGAGAAGCTGGGCGATAAGGAGGTTGCGGACGAGTTTTATAAGCGTTCCCGTAATTACCGGAATGTCTACAATCCGGTAAGTTCTTTCATGCAGCCCCGTGATGACAAGGGAGAGTTTATCCGGAACTTCTCGCCGGACGACTATACTCCGCACATCTGCGAGAGCAACGGCTGGCAATACTTCTGGTCTGTGCAGCAGGATATTGACGGTTTGATAGTTTTGACCGGAGGTAAGGAACGGTTTGCCCAGAAGCTGGACAGTATGTTTACTTACAATCCTTCTGCAGATGATGAGTTGCCTATTTTCAGCACCGGGATGATTGGCCAGTATGCGCATGGAAATGAGCCTAGCCATCACGTCATCTATCTGTTCAATGCTGTGGATCAACCTTGGAAAACCCAGAAATATGCAGCCCGGGTGATGCGTGAACTCTACCTGAACACTCCTGCCGGTTTGTGCGGCAACGAGGATTGCGGACAGATGTCCGCCTGGTATGTGTTCAGTGCGATGGGCTTTTATCCGGTAGACCCGGTTGGTGGAAAATATGAAATCGGTACCCCCCTATATCCGGAAATGAAGATGCACCTGCCCGGTGGAAAGACCTTTACGGTACTGGCGCCGGCGGTGAGCAAGGAAAATTGCTACATTCAATCTGTCAAACTCAACGGTAAGAACTATGACAAAAGTTATATTACGCATGAACAGATAATGGATGGAAGTGTTTTCGAATTTGAAATGGGGGATAAGCCAGGTCAGGCATGGTACAGTCCCCGATAACCGGCTAACATATGAATGAACATTTCGACTTGACATATAAATCCCTTTTCCGCAGGTATTATACCAACCTGCTGTTCTATGCCACACGCATTGTGGGGGAAGAAGATGCGGAAGATGTGGTACAGGATGTTTTCGTGGAGCTGTGGAAGCGGAAAGATACCATGAAGGTGGGAGAGCAGATTCAGGCTTTTCTGTATAGGGCGGTGTATACCCGTGCCTTGAACGTTCTGAAGCATCGGGACATTGTGAGTGGCTATGAGGCTGTCATGCTCGAAATCCATAAAAAGAGGGTTGAGTTCTATCAACCTGACAGCAATGATGTGGTGAAACGGATAGAGGATGCCGAACTCAGGAGGAAGCTGTCCGATGCCATCAATGAATTGCCGGACAAGTGCCGGATGGTATTCAAACTCAGCTATCTGCATGATATGAAGAATAAGGAGATAGCTGATACAATGGGAGTGTCATTGCGTACGGTGGAGGCCCACATGTACAAAGCTTTGAAGTTGCTGCGTGATAAACTGGGGTATCTGAACCTGATGTTGGCTCTGTTTTTCATCGGGAAAGTAAGTGTTTTTGCGAGCAGCGTTGTTTTATTATCATAATGAAGGAAAGAATGAATAAGTTGAATGAGGAGATATTGGCCAAGTTCCTTATGGGTGAATGTACGGAAGATGAACTTCGTGAGGTGAACGCCTGGCTGGAAGAGTCGGGTGAGAATGCACGCGAATTGTTCAGGCTGGAGGAGATTTACCACTTGGGGAGACTGGGGGATACTTCGAATACACAAGACATAGAAAAGGCCGAAAAGCGATTGTTTAAAAGGCTGGAACAAGAGAAGACGAAACAATACAAGGTACGGAGGATGGTTGGGTGGATACGGTATGCGGCCGTATTTGTGGGCTTCTTCCTTTTGGGTACTTTCGGCTATCTTTTTTATCAGACTTATAGCCAGCCGGAAACATTACTGGCTGTCACCACTCATGATAAGATTAAGGAACTGAAACTGCCGGATGGAACCAAAGTCTGGCTGAATAAAAACACTACCCTGAAATATCCACATGAGTTTGCAGGGAAGGGAAGAAAGGTTTATCTGGAAGGAGAAGGATATTTTGAGGTGATGAGGAATCCGGAAAAACCGTTTGTCGTACAGAGTGAGGTCATGCAGGTCAGAGTATTGGGAACTGTTTTCAACCTCAAGTCTGACAAGGCTAAGATGTCTGCAGTAGCTACCCTTTTGAAAGGCGAAGTAGAGGTGAAAGGTAATCATGGCGAGGGTATGATTATCCTTGCCCCCGGACAGAAAGCCGAGCTGAACGGAATGACTAGGCGTCTGGTGGTGAAGCAGGTGGATACGGGAATCGAAAACTGGCACAATAATGAGTTTGTCTTTGAGAAGGCTGACCTATACACCATTGCGCGTACATTGGAGAATTCGTATGGGGTGAGGGTAATTCTGGCACCGAACATAGATGTAAGCAAGACTTACTCGGGTACACTGAAGAAAAAAGAGAGTGTAGGGGCTGTGCTGAATCTGATAAAGAATGCCATTCCATTGGAGTATAAAATTGTGGGGAACAGTGTTTTCCTCTCCTCAATGAAGTAGGAAGGCCGCACAAATTCGAGATATGACGAGAAGAATTTATTTAATACTAACAACTTTCTAATATTATGCGAAAATTAATCCTATTGTTTTTTTTTGTGAGCAGTGCTTTATGGCTGCATGCCAAAGACTTTACCCGGTATGTCAGTCCTCTTGTCGGCACGCAGTCTACTTTCGAGCTTTCCACCGGTAATACCTATCCTGCGATCGCACGTCCCTGGGGTATGAACTTCTGGACTCCTCAGACAGGTAAGATGGGTGACGGCTGGCAATACGTCTATACCGCGAACAAGATCCGTGGTTTCAAGCAGACACACCAGCCCAGTCCCTGGATTAACGACTACGGGCAGTTCTCCATTATGCCGGTGGTTGGCAAACCCGAGTTTGATGAAGAGAAGCGTGCAAGCTGGTTCTCCCACAAGGGCGAAGTAGCACTTCCTCATTATTATAAGGTATATCTTGCCGAACACGATGTGGTTACCGAGTTCACCCCTACCGACCGTGCCGTATTGTTCCGTTTCACTTTCCCTGAAAATGATCATTCATACATTGTTGTCGATGCCTTTGACAAGGGCTCTTATGTGAAGATACTTCCGGAACAGAATCGTATTATCGGTTATACTACCCGTAACAGCGGCGGTGTTCCCGAGAACTTCAAGAACTATTTCGTGATAGAGTTCGACAAGCCTTTTACTTATAAGGCGTCTGTAGCCGATGGCGTCTTGACCGAGAATAAGGTTGAGCAGGAAGCCGGACATGCCGGTGCTGTTATCGGTTTCAAAACCCGTAAGGGTGAAGTGGTACATGCCCGTGTAGCCTCTTCTTTCATCGGTTTTGAGCAGGCTGACCGTAACTTGAAGGAGCTTGGCAATGACAATTTGGAAACACTGGTTCAGAAAGGTCAGGATGCCTGGAACAAGGTGCTGGGCCGTATTGATGTGGAAGGCGGAACCCTTGACCAGTACCGTACTTTCTACTCATGTTTGTATCGTTCCTTGTTGTTCCCGCGTGCATTCTATGAACTGGATGAGGCGGGAAATCCGATTCATTACAGTCCCTACAATGGGCAAGTGTTGCCCGGCTATATGTATACGGATACCGGTTTCTGGGACACTTTCCGCTGTCTTTTCCCATTCCTCAACCTGATGTATCCGTCGGTGAACAGGCAGATTCAGGAAGGTCTTGTCAACACCTATAAGGAAAGCGGTTTCTTCCCCGAATGGGCAAGTCCGGGTCACCGTGGCTGTATGATTGGCAACAACTCTGCTTCCGTACTGGCAGATGCCTATCTGAAAGGTGTGAAGGTGGAGGATGTGCAGACGTTGTACGAAGGTCTCATCAACGGTACAAAGAATGTCCATCCCGAGGTCTCTTCTACGGGTCGCCTCGGCTATGAGTATTACAACAAGCTTGGTTATGTTCCCTACGATGTGAAAATCAACGAGAACACTGCCCGTACTTTGGAGTATGCTTATAATGACTGGTGCATCTACCGCATGGCAAAAGAACTGAACCGTCCGAAGAAGGAGCAGAAACTCTTTGCGGAACGTGCCATGAACTATAGGAATGTATTTGATAAGGAAAGCAAGCTGATGCGTGGTCGTAATCAAGACGGCCAGTTCCAGTCTCCTTTCTCTCCTTTGAAGTGGGGTGACGCCTTTACTGAAGGTAACAGCTGGCACTATTCCTGGTCTGTATTCCACGACCCTCAAGGTCTGATAGACCTGATGGGTGGAAAAGAGTCTTTCGTGGAGATGCTCGACTCTGTATTTATTGTTCCCCCCTTGTTCGATGACAGCTACTACGGCCAGGTAATCCATGAAATCCGTGAGATGACAGTGATGAATATGGGTAACTATGCCCATGGCAACCAGCCCATCCAGCACATGATTTACCTTTATAACTACGCCGGGGAACCTTGGAAGGCCCAATATTGGCTTCGTCAGGTAATGAACCGCATGTATACTGCCGGTCCCGACGGTTATTGCGGTGACGAGGACAACGGTCAGACTTCCGCGTGGTATGTCTTCTCTGCACTTGGTTTCTATCCGGTTTGCCCTGGTACGGACGAGTATGTATTGGGCGCCCCTCTGTTCCGTAAGGCTACCCTCCATTTCGAGAACGGTAAGTCCCTGACAATTGACGCTCCGGATAACTCACCGGAGAACATGTATATCGAGTCTCTCAAGGTGAACGGCGTGGATTATTCCAGGAATTATCTGACGCATGGCGATTTGCTGAATGGCGGTACCTTGAGGTTTGATATGGGCAGCCAGCCTAATATGAAGAGAGGTACGCAGCCGGAAGATTATCCTTATTCTTTCTCGAATGAACTGAAGAAGTAAAGAATAGTAATAATATAGTAAGAAAAGGGTTGCCTCGAAAATAAGTTGATATATCATTTTGTTATTTACTATCTGTATTATAGGTGTTTTTCTTGAATCAGGTGGAAATAATTATTTACTTCGTTAGTAATATTGAGCAAAATGATATATCAACTTGTTTTCGGGGTAACTCTTTTTTTTAGGATTAATGATAAAAAAGATACTTTTTCAGTAAGTGTATTTTCATTGTCTGTTGTTTTATATAGGAATGCGAGAGAATGAATCTCTCGAAGTAATTTATTGTATAACCTATAAATTGTGTTTATGAAAGACAATTATGCTTTTCGGAGTTCGACGTTCATGCGGGCTTTATTAGTTTTGTTGTTCATGGCAGTTTCTATCCAGTGGGGCTTTGCCCAGTTAAACCTGAATGTGTCTCGCGGCACATTGGGGACAGTCATTGAACAAATCAAGTCTCAATCCAAGTATCAATTTTTTTATGACGACAAACTGGCTGCGCTGTCAGTAGAAAACGTTAAAGTGAACAATGTATCCATTGAAGATGCTTTGAATGTTATTCTCAAGGGGAAGAACATTTCGTATAAAGTGGAGGACAACATCGTTTATCTTTCAGAAAAGACCGCTACTTCACAAGAAGGTAAGCAACAGGGGAAAGAGAGGACTATTACCGGAGTCGTATCAGATGATATGGGGCCTCTGATTGGTGTGAACGTATTGGTAAAAGGTACCAGCAATGGTTGTATTACAGACCTGGACGGTAACTTTACGTTGACCACTACAGAAGCGAATCCGGTACTTGTATTCTCTTATATCGGTTATAAGTCGCAGGAAATTTCGGCGACCGGTTCAGCTTCCATTAATGTACTGATGCAGAATGACACGCAGATGATTGAAGAAGTGGTGGTCACTGCCCTCGGTATCAAGCGATCGGAAAAGGCATTGTCCTACAATGTACAGCAGGTGAATACGGATGCCATTACTTCCAATAAAGACGCCAACTTTGTAAATTCATTGAGTGGCAAGGTAGCGGGTGTGAATATCAATGCTTCTTCATCCGGTGTGGGTGGCGTATCAAAGGTAGTGATGCGTGGTACGAAATCCATCATGCAGTCTTCCAATGCACTTTATGTTATTGACGGTGTGCCTATTTTCTCCGGACGTGGTACTGCCGGAGGTAAGGAGTTCGACTCTCAGGGTTCTTCAGAACCGATTGCCGACATCAACCCGGAAGACATCGAGTCAATGTCAGTCTTGACCGGTGCTGCCGCTGCCGCCTTGTATGGTTCGGAAGCTGCCAACGGTGCCATTGTCATTACTACAAAGAAAGGTAAAGAAGGTAAGGTGAGCCTTACTGTCAGCAGTAATACTGAATTCACCAATCCGTTTGTGATGCCGAGCTTCCAAAACCGTTACGGTACGGGAACCGGTGGTGTGATGAGCACTTCAGGAGCCATGAGCTGGGGAGCGCCTTTGTCTGCAGCCAATAACTACAATTACAGCCCGAGAGATGATTATTTCCAGACGGGTATTGTAGGAACAGAGAGCATTTCTTTGTCAACCGGTACAGAGAAAAACCAGACGTATGCATCGGCTGCTGCTGTAAACTCCAAGGGTATTGTTCCCAACAACAAATACAACCGTTACAACTTTACGGTACGTAACACCACTACTTTCCTGGACGACAAGATGACTCTGGATTTCGGTGCAAGCTATATTCTGCAGAATGACCAGAACATGACGAACCAGGGTACTTACAACAACCCGTTGGTGGGTGCTTATTTGTTCCCGCGCAGCAACGACTGGTCTGATATCAGCATGTATGAGCGCTATGACGCTGCCCGTAAAATTTATACGCAATACTGGCCGGTAGGTGACGAAGGTATGGTAATGCAGAATCCTTATTGGATTAACTACCGCAATCTGCGCCAGAACAAGAAGGACCGCTATATGCTGAATGCCGGTTTGAGCTATAAGATTCTGGACTGGCTGACTGTTTCAGGACGTGTACGTTTGGATAACTCCAACAATGATTATACAGAAAAGTTCTATGCTTCTACCAATACACAGCTCACCGAGAGCTCTTCACGAGGTCTTTATGGTATTACCAAGACGCAGGACAAACAGTTGTATGCAGACTTCCTGGTGAGTATCAACAAATATTTCGGTGAAGATTGGTCACTCCAGGCCAACGTCGGTGGTTCATTCTCCGATATACGTTCGGATGCAATGAAAACACGTGGTCCGATTGCTGATGGTGGCGATGCCTTCAGCGGCGAACCGGTAGGTTTGACCAACTACTTTGCCATCCAGAACCTGAGTGCCAACAAGACACAGCGTTTGCAGGAAGGATGGCGTGAACAGACCCAGTCTCTCTTCGCTTCGGCTGAGCTTGGTTACAAGAACACTTACTTCTTGACGCTGACCGGACGTAACGACTGGCCTTCACAGCTGGCAGGTCCCAACTCCAACAGCAAATCATTCTTCTATCCTTCAGTCGGTGGTTCTGTTGTACTGTCTGAGCTAATGCCTAACTTGAACAAAGATTATCTTTCTTTTATAAAGGTTCGTGGTTCATGGGCATCTGTTGGTAGTGCTTTCTCCAGATATTTGGCTAATCCCCACTATGAATGGAATTCAAGTTCCGGCCAGTGGAGTATCACGACCCAATATCCGTTGTACAATTTGAAACCTGAACGTACCAATTCTTGGGAAATCGGTTTGAACATGCGTTTCCTCAAGAACTTTGAATTGGACGTGACATATTACAATGCCAAGACTATGAACCAGACATTCAACCCGCAGTTGCCTGTCAGCGGTTGGTCGGCTATGTATATCCAGACTGGTGCCGTACGTAACTCCGGTATTGAGTTGTCGCTGAATTACAAGAATACCTGGAAAGATTTTACATGGGATACCGGTATAACCTTCTCCAGTAACAAGAATAAAATCCTGACTTTGGCAGACAATGCCATCAATCCCGTTACCGGTGAGCTGTTCTCTTTGAGCACGTTGAATATGGGTGGCTTAGGTGATGCCCGCTTCTTGCTGAAAGAAGGTGGGAGCATGGGTGACCTTTACTCACTGCGAGATATGAAACGTGATGCCAATGGACAGATTTTTGTGGACCAAAATGGAACGGTTGCTACGGAAGCCATAACGGACCCGGATAAATACATCAAGTTGGGAAGCGTACTTCCTAAAGGTAATTTGGCTTGGCGTAATAACTTCATTTGGAAGAATTTCACAGCAGGTTTCTTGATTTCAGCCCGTTTGGGTGGTGTGGTTTACTCACGTACACAAGCTATGTTGGACTATTACGGTGTGTCCGAGGCTTCTGCCGATGCACGTGATTTAGGTTACGTGTTGGTGAATGGTAGAGATAAGGTAAACCCCGAAACATGGTACGGTGTAGTAGGTAGCGGCACGTCTGTTCCCCAATACTACACTTATTCTGCTACCAATGTTCGTCTGCAGGAAGTATCTTTGGGTTACACCATCCCCAGAAAGTTGTTGAATGATGTGTGCGATATCAAGGTTTCGTTGGTAGGCCGCAACTTGTGGATGATTTACAGCAAGGCTCCTTTCGATCCCGAAAGTGTAGCTTCTACCGATAACTTTTATCAGGGAATAGACTATTTCATGATGCCGGCTTTGCGTAACATCGGCTTTAGCTTGAGCTTTAAATTTTAATACCAAACGATATGAAAAAGAAAAATATTATAAATAAATTGATTGTTGCTCCGTTGGTTATGGGCTTTATGTCCTGTACCGGCAATTATATGGATATCAACTCCAATCCTTATCAACCGGGTGATTTGACTCCGGATGATTATGCACTGGGTTCTGCCATGAGTAACTTGGCAAGTACGGTTATCTCATCAGATGTCAATACGGCACAGTTTACTGATTGTTTGTTGGGTGGACCGTTGGGAGGTTATTTTGCCGATTCAAATGCCGGCTGGTCCAATACAATATCCAATTTTAATGCTACAAATGACTGGACGCGTGTGTTCTTGATAAGTGACCGTATCATTTCAACACTTTACGGTAACTTGAGCACAGTGAAACAAGTATCGGAGAATACCAATAATCCGGTTCCTTATGCCATTGCTCAAATCATAAAGGTTGCTGCCATGAGTCGCGTGACTGATGCGTATGGTCCTATTCCTTATTCTAAAATCGGTCAGGATGGCAAGATTACCATTCCTTATGATACGCAGGAAGAAGTATATAACGCATTCTTCAAGGAACTGGACGAATCCATCGAGGTGCTGACTGAAAACAGAAATGCGGCGTTGGTTGCTTCTGCAGATTTCGTGTACAGTGGTAATGTACAGAAGTGGGTGAAGTTTGCCAATTCATTGAAACTGCGTTTGGCTATCCGTATTGCCAATGTAAGCCCTGCTAAGGCTAAAGAAATGGCTGAAAGTGCAGTGAATCACGAGTTGGGTCTGATTGAAACAAATGCAGACAATGCTACATGGAAGTATTTCGGTACAATTAGCAATCCGTTGTTTGTGGCAGTACGTTACAATGAAGAAGCTTCAGGTGGTGATACCCATCCTGCTGCCGACATCATCTGCTACATGAACGGTTACAACGACAATCGTCGTGCCAGCTATTTTGAGGAATCAAAATGGCCTGGAGAGACTTATGTAGGATTACGTCGCGGTATCAACCTCAGTAAGATGAAGGAGTATTTCATCAATTATTCACGTGTGAAGATTTCCTCTTCTGATCCCGTGCTTTGGATGAATGCGGCAGAAGTTGCTTTTTTGCGTGCTGAAGCCACTGCAATCTATGGTTTCAACATGAAAGGAACCGCTGCTGATTTTTATGAACAAGGTGTCCGTCTCTCTTTCGAACAGTGGGGAGCTACCGGTGTAGACAGCTATCTGGCTGATGAAAGCAGTGTACCTGCTCTTTACAAAGATCCCGCCGGTCTTAATACTTATGAAAAGAACCTTTCAGCCATTACTGTCAAGTGGAATGAAGGGGCATCCAAGGAAGAAAAACAGGAACGTATCATTACCCAGAAGTGGATTGCGAATTGGCCGTTAGGTAACGAAGCTTGGGCTGACTATCGCCGTACAGGCTATCCCAAACTGTTGCCTGCAACCAGTGAAGGTAACTTGAGTGGTGGAATTGTTGATAGCGAGAAAGGTGCACGCCGTATGCCTTATCCTTCTGAAGAATATACAAGTAATACTGAAAACGTGCAAGAGGCAGTAAACAGCTATCTGGGTGGACCGGACAACATGGCTACTGACGTATGGTGGGCACGCAAATAATAACAATAAATGCTGAATAATTATGAAATTATATAAGAAATCATTCAAAGGAATCGCGCTGGCAGCTTTTTCCGTATTGGCATTGTCTGCCTGCTCCGACTGGACGGATTCAGAGAGTATTAAACTGAAAGAACCCGGAATCGACGAACAGTCTCCCGAACTGTATGCCAAGTATCTGAAGAACTTGCAGGAATACAAGAATTCTGACCATAAGATTGTATACGGCTGGTTTGATAATAGTGAGAAAGTTCCTTTCAGCCGCGGGCAGCACATGTCGGATGTTCCCGACAGCCTGGACGTAATTATCGCAACTACTCCCGATTTGGCGGAATTCGAATTGGAAGATATTGCAAATGTACATGAGAAGGGAACGAAAGTATTCTATTCCATCAGCTATGACAATATCTTGAAGGAACATACCGACAAGGTGAAAGAAGGAACAGAAACATCTGCATTCTCGGCTTATCTGTCGGCTGAGCTGAACAGACTGATAGCTCTTGAAGCACCTTTCGACGGTATTGTAGCCGAGTATCGTGGTAGCAATCCTATCTACATGTCCGAAGCCGACAAGGCTGAAGCAAAGGCAAATCAGGATACTTTCTTCGGTGTGATATCCAACTGGAAGAGTGCCAATTCAGGTAAGCAACTGGTGTTCCAGGGGTATCCTGCCAACCTGATAGGCCAGTCTGTGCTCTCTTCTTGTGACCATATCATCTTGATTACAAATGATGTCACGGATGTTGCCCAACTGGGGATAGAAGCGCTTCAGGCCTTGATGGCAGACGGTGTTCCGGCTGACCGCTTCATTGTATCGGCATCTACCGTCTCTCTGGATACAACAGATAAGACTACCGGATATTACAATGCTTTGAGAGCTCTGTCGGAAGCTGCTTATTGGGTGACAGAACCGTCTGCAGAGTTTACAAAAGCTGGTCTGGCTATTGAGAACATGCAGAATGATTATTACAATGCTACCAATACCTATCAATACGTGAGAGAAGCTATCAATATTATGAATCCTGCTCCTAAAAAATAAAAGAATATCATGAAACTGAAAAGTATATATTTAGTATCGATGGCATTATTGGCAGGTGTATTTGCTGCTTGTAATGATAATGACGTTGAGAATTTCGATAATCAGGTGTATATCAACGGCTCGGCGATGACCAGTACTGTGTTGTTGAAAAACACTGTTTCCGATACGGAAGGTTCATTCCGGATTTCAATGGCCCGTCCTGAATCGCAGGATATAACTATTGCCTTGAAGGCGGACCCTTCACTGGTAGCTACTTATAACGCTACCTATTATGACACAGCCGAGGCTCTGCCGGAAAACTATTATACGGTAGAAACTCCGCAAGCTACCATTTTGGCCGGTGCTGTCATTTCAGACGACATCACTGTCAGCTTCAAGAACTTGACGGAGCTGGACCGTGAGAAGGTATATGTATTGCCGGTTACGGTAGACCAGGCAAGCATCGGAGTCTTGAAGAGCTCCGGTACCATGTACTACGTGCTGAAGGGTGCCGCATTGATTAATACGGTTCCTGATATTACCAAGAATCTGGTTTACGTAACTTGGACCAATCCAGATGTAGCCAATAATATGAATAAGCTGACGGCAGAAGCGTTGATTCGTGTAAGCAAGTTTGACAAGATGCTGACTTCCATTATGGGTATCGAAGGTAAGTTCCTGCTCCGCATCGGTGATGCCGGAATTCCTCAAAACCAGTTGCAGGTGGCTACAAGTAGCGGCAATGTGACCGATGAGAGTCTGGTTATTCCGACAAACGAATGGACACATATCGCTGTGACCTACGATGCGGATGCAAAAACAGTTATAATCTACATCAATGGTAAGAATATGCTGGAGACTACTTTGGACTGCGGAGTCGTGAACTGGGGCCAGACCATGACCGATGAAGGTAACGGATTCTGGATTGGCCATTCATACAATCGTGACCGTTGGTTGGAAGGTAATATCTCAGAGGTGCGTATCTGGAACAAGGTGTTGACATCAGCAGAAATCAATGCAAAGGACCACTTCTACCAGGTAGAGCCGGATGCTGACGGACTGGTTTCTTACTGGAAGTTCGATGAGGGCGCCGGTACTGCCATTCACGATTATAGCGGAAATGAGAACAATGCTACTGCAGTGGAATCATTGACTTGGACTGCTGTGGAACTGCCCGCTAAATAATTTAGTTATACCTTAATTCAAATAAAAAGATATTGATTATGAAATATATGAATCATGTAAAATCAGGCTTGCTGGCAATGGCTTTTGCATGTGCAGGAATATGCTTCACCGGTTGTGAAGATGATGTTGTCATCAACACCGGCAACAGTGACAAGCTGGATACTGTGGATGGCGTGTATGGCTATGTAAAGTCTGCCGCCGGTGCACGTGAACTTACTCCGATTTCTGTTTTTGGCGACAAGGTTGCTACCGGACATCTCTATTTTGAACTGAGCAAAGCTGCAGAGCAGGATGTTACGGTGACCTTCAAAGTGGACGAAGACGTTTTGGAGGCTTACAATAAGAAGAATGGAACAAGCTATAAAATGTATCCCGCCGATAAGCTGAGCCTGGCGAACGGTGGAACTGCCACTATCAAGGCGGGCGAACAGAAGTCGGCTTCTGTGGAACTGAATATCAATGCCGGAGGCACAATCGGACAGACTTATGCTGTTGCCGTTTCTGCATCTGCCAATAACGGTGTGGAAGTTTCTACAAACAATCAGGAATATATTTACTTGGTAAAGCCTTTGGCTGCTATTCCTGAGAGTATCAGTAAGGGTGATATACTTACACATTGCTTTGTGGAAGTAAATGACGAGAACATCTTGAATATGGGTGAATATACCATGAAGAGCAACGGAAAGCCTTTCTTTGATGTAGTCAGCATTTTTGCTGCCAACATCAATGTGGATAGCAAGACCGGTCGCGTACATGTTTTCTGCAATGACCAGGTTTCCTTCTTGCTGAGAAATGCGGATAAGTTCATCCGTCCTTTGCAGGCTAAGGGCATTAAGGTGGCTATGACTATTCTTGGCAACCATGACGAGGCTGGTATGGGTAACCTTTCGGAAGCTGCTGCCAAAGACTTTGCCAAGGAACTGAAAGCCTACTTGGATATTTATGGTTTGGATGGCATCGACTTTGATGATGAGTACACCAACTACAACAACTCCAATCCCGGTCCCGGCTTCGAAACACGCTCACGTGCCAACTTCGCGCGTTTGGTTTATGAGTGCCGCCAGGTATTTGGAGACAAGCTGATCGGTGTGTATGAATATGGTTCGCTCGACTCTCCAGACGGTGAGGTAGAGGGTATGAAGGTAGGTGACATTGTGGACTATATGACCTACGGTTACTACCAGAATCAGAATCCCGAGGGAGCCTTTGGCCGTGAAGAGTCTCATTTTGAGAACCTGCCCAAATCCAAGTATGCTCCGCTGCCTTGGAAGATTAATGATGAGTTGAACGGAGGTTGGAGTGGATTTGACAAGAGCAAATTCCAGAAAGTGAAAGATGAAGGTTATGGCATTCAGATGTTCTACAATCCCAAACCGCTGGTGTATCAGTATTATACGTTGCTTTCGGAAATAAGTAAAGTACTTTTTGATGATGAAGTGGAGTGGAGCGGCAAGTACTGGAGCCGTATCGGTGAAGCTTATCAGGGCAAAATGTTGGGTTATGAAGATTTGGTCGGCGAGTGGAAAGTAACTTCCAGTAACTCTCTCTTTACCTATGTGGATGAAGAAGGCAATCCTCGCTGGTGGGATTGGAAAGGCAGTCAGGAGTTTGAGAAGAATGTAATTATAGAGAAGGATGAAGAAGGTACCGGGTATGTGGTTTACAACTGGGGTACTTTCCCCGAAATCACCGGTAAGTATCCGATGCATTGCGATTACTATAACGGTGCACTGCTCATCTATCCGCAAACCATTCATGAGGGCGATGCTGAAGACCCTGCTACCTACAAGATGCATTTCGGTACTTACAGCAAGAATTTCCAGTGGAAAGCATATCCTAACTATGATGATTACTATATGGATGGTGCTATTGCTCCTAACGGTGATATGCATATCTATGGCTTGGGCAACAGATGGGCTATCAATCCCTATAAGTATGTAGGCGGTGAGATTGAGACCGACATCTTCCCCGATGTTCCTTACTTCGTGAGTGAGAACTATACGATGAAGAAGGTACGCTGATGCCGTGTTTTCCGTAAACTGAGGTTTCGGAAAACGGATGCTTGAACCTTTTCATACATGAAACAAAGGAGGGCTTTGCTCAAAGTAATAGGGCGGCCCTCCTCAAGCATTCTCATATAACAAGATTCTATTATGAAGCTATACACCTACTTATACAATAAACAATATGAAGAAAAACATGAAATCTAGTTCCATACTGTTGGGCGGACTTTTTCTGCTGGGGGCGGTTTGCAGCTGTACCCAGACGGCACCGGACTATGCGTCTTACGTCAATCCGTTCATCGGTACGGGTGGACATGGGCATACCTATCCCGGAGCGGTAGTTCCCAACGGGATGATTCAGCCCAGCCCCGACACGCGTATCTACGAGTGGGATGCCTGCTCCGGATATTACTATGCAGATACTACTATCAACGGATTTTCACATACCCACGTCAGCGGTACGGGTTGTGCCGATTACGGGGATGTGCTGCTGATGCCCACTGTAGGTCGGCAGGATTACCACTCCATGGGCTCGAAGAGCCAGCAGATGGCGTACGCCTCTGCCTTTTCCCACGAGAATGAAACAGCCGAACCGGGATATTATTCCGTATTTTTGGACCGCTACGGGGTGAAAGCCGAACTGACCTCTACCAAACGTGCGGCGATTCATCGCTATACCTTCCCGAAAGCGGAAGATGCAGGCTTTATCCTCGACCTGGATTACAGTATCCAGCGCCAGAAGAATGAACAGATGGAGCTGGAAGTAATCAGCGATACTGAAATCCGTGGACGCAAGAAGACTGTATATTGGGCTTTCGACCAGTATATCAACTTCTACGCTAAGTTCTCCAAACCATTTACCTATACGCTGGTCACGGACTCCATGGCATTGGACGAAGGCGGTCCGCTTCTGCCTACAGCTAAAGCTTTACTGCAATTCCAGACGGAGCCCAATGAAGAGGTATTGGTAAAGGTAGGTGTGTCTGCCGTGGATATGGACGGTGCCCGCAAGAATGTGGAAGCCGAAATCTCCGGATGGGATTTTGACGGTGTGCGCCGTGCTGCCCGCCAGCAGTGGAACACTTATCTTTCCAAGATTGACATCGATACGAAGGACAACGACCAGCGTACCATGTTCTACACGGCACTTTACCACACGGGTATGCAGCCCAACTTGTTTACCGATGCTGACGGACGTTACTTTGGTATGGACTTGAAGCCCCATCAAGGCAGGGTGGACGAGCCTATCTACACCATTTTCTCTTTATGGGACACTTTCCGTGCCTATCATCCGCTGATGACGATTATTGATCCTGAACTGAACGAGGCTTTCATCCGTTCGCTCATCCAGAAGTCCCGCGAGGGCGGCGTCCTGCCTATGTGGGAACTGGCCGGAAACTATACGGGTACCATGATTGGTTATCATGCAGCCTCCCTCATAGCGGATTCTTATGTAAAGGGATACCGTAACTTCGACGTGCAGGAGGCTTACAAGGCTTGCCTCCGTACGGCAGAATACGATACGACGGGTATTATCACCCATCCTTTGGTTGTGCCGCATCTGATGCCGCAGGCCAAGTACTGGAAGAACAAGATTGGCTACGTGCCTTGCGATAAAGACAATGAATCTGTGGCTAAAGCTTTGGAATATGCTTACGATGACTGGTGTATCTCCGTACTGGCAGGTGCCTTGGACGACGAAGCCAACCGCGATAAGTATGCGGCCTTTGCCGAGGGATATAAAGTTTATTTCGATCCGAGTACCCGCTTCATGCGCGGACTGGACAGTGAGGGCAACTGGCGTACGCCTTTCAACCCCCGCGCTTCCAATCACCGTAATGATGACTATTGCGAAGGTACGGCATGGCAGTGGACTTGGTTCGTTCCCCACGATGTGGACGGACTGGTGGAACTGATGGGAGGACGCGACGCCTTCATCGGCAAGTTGGATTCTCTGTTCACGGCCGATTCCAAGCTGGAAGGTGAATCGACCTCGGTGGATATTTCCGGTCTGATAGGCCAGTATGCCCACGGCAATGAGCCAAGCCATCACATTGCCCATCTCTACAACTACGTAGGCCAGCCCTGGCGTACGCAGGAGATTGTGGATGAAGTGCTGCATACGCTTTACTTCAACAACCCCGACGGACTTTCGGGCAATGAAGACTGTGGACAGATGTCTGCATGGTACATTCTGAATGCGATGGGCTTCTATCAGGTATGCCCCGGCAAGCCGGTATATTCCATCGGACGCCCGCTGTTCAACGAGGCGACCGTTCATCTGAAAGACGGCAAGTCGTTCAAGGTGATAGCCCACAACAACAGCCGCGACAACAAGTATGTGCGGAGCATTGTGCTGAACGGCAATAAGTTGGAGACTCCATTCTTCACGCATCAGGATATAGTGGACGGCGGTACGCTGGAGCTGACTATGGGCAGTGAACCGTTGAAGTGACACAGATAATATACAGAAGGGATGAGCCGAAAAAATCATAATCCTATATCGTGGGTCCCCACCGTATATTTTGCCATGGGATTGCCGTTTGTGGTGCTGAACATGGTTTCTGTGTTGATGTTCAAGGGGCTGGGTATCGGTGACGCGCAGATTGCTCTGTGGACGTCGCTCATCATGATGCCCTGGACGCTGAAGTTCCTTTGGAGTCCGTTCCTTGAAATGTTCAAGACGAAGAAGTTTTTCGTGGTACTGACGCAGATGGTTACCGGAGCAGGTTTTGCTCTGGTGGCTTTGGCGTTGCAGTTACCGTTCTTTTTTGCGATATGCATTGCGCTGCTGGCAGTGATTGCTTTCAGCGGAGCCACGCACGATGTGGCTACGGATGGTGTCTACATGTCGGAACTGAACAAGCAGGACCAGGCCAAGTATATCGGTTGGCAGGGAGCCTTCTACAATATAGCGAAGATTGTGGCGTCCGGCGGGTTGGTCTGGCTGGCAGGTGCCTTGCTGGTAGGTTTCGGTGGGGTGGAGGGTGCCACAGAGGCAGTCCGCCACGAGGCTACCCGGCATGCATGGATGACGGTGATGCTGATATTGGCGGCGGTGATGCTGCTGCTTGGCTTCTACCACATGCGCATGCTGCCATCGGGCGGTGCTGCCGCATCCGGCGCCAAGTCGGCAAGAGAGACGTGGGAGCAGTTGGTGGCGGTAATCAAGGATTTCTTCTTGAAGAAGCACATCTGGTACTATATAGCGTTCATTATCCTTTATCGCCTTGCCGAGGGTTTTGTCATGAAGATTGTCCCTCTTTTCTTGAAGGCGGAGCGTTCGGCAGGTGGCTTGGGACTGAATGAGCAGCAGATAGGTTTGTACTACGGCACTTATGGGGCGGCAGCCTTTGTGCTGGGGTCACTGTTGGCAGGCTATTACATTTCGCACCGGGGATTGCGGCGGACGCTGTTCTCTCTGTGCTGCATCTTCAATCTGCCTTTTGTGGCGTATACCCTGCTTGCCATGTACCAGCCGGAAAGCGGGTTGCTGATAGGTAGTGCCATCGTGCTCGAGTACTTCGGTTATGGTTTTGGTTTTGTGGGACTGACTTTGTTCATGATGCAGCAGGTGGCGCCGGGAAAGCACCAGATGGCACATTATGCCTTTGCTTCGGGCATCATGAATCTGGGTGTGATGTTGCCGGGCACAATCAGCGGTTTTGTCAGCGACTGGTTGGGGTACGAGGCGTTCTTTACCTTCACGCTGTTTGCCACCATTCCGGCGTTCCTCATTACGTACTTCATACCATTTACGTATGCCGATGAGAAGAAACAACAATAACCAATTAATAATATAGAGCAATTATGAGCAACAAAATCACAATGCCTTGGGAAGAACGGCCGGCAGGCTGTAAGGATGTAATGTGGCGTTATTCGGAGAATCCCGTAATAGACCGCTACCATATTCCGTCGTCGAACAGCATTTTCAACAGTGCGGTGGTTCCGTTTAAGGATGGTTATGCCGGTGTGTTCCGTTGTGACAACCGGGCGGTGCAGATGAATATCTTTGCCGGTTTCAGCAAGGACGGCATCCACTGGGAAATAGAGCATGAGCCAATCAAGTTCAAGGCCGGGAATACGGACATGATAGAGTCCGAATATAAATACGATCCGCGCGTGACATGGATTGAGGACCGCTACTGGATTACGTGGTGCAACGGCTACTACGGCCCCACCATCGGCATCGGCTATACTTTCGATTTCAAGGAGTTCTTCCAGTGCGAGAATGCTTTCTTGCCTTTCAACCGCAACGGTGTGTTGTTGCCTCAGAAGTTCGATGGCAAATATGCACTCTTGAGCCGTCCCAGCGATAGCGGACATACTCCTTTTGGCGACATCTACATTAGCTTCAGCCCTGACATGAAATTCTGGGGCGAACACCGCCATGTGATGGCTCCTACGCCTTTCCCCGAAAGTGCCTGGCAGTGTACCAAGATAGGGGCAGGTTCGGTACCGTTCCTCACGGACGAGGGTTGGCTGATGTTCTATCATGGCGTGATAACCACTTGTAACGGTTTCCGTTACTCCATGGGAGCAGCTATTCTGGATAAGGACAATCCTGCCAAGTTGCTCTACCGCACCCGTGAGTATCTGCTTGCGCCTGCTGCTCCTTATGAGTTGCAAGGTGATGTTCCCAACGTGGTGTTCCCTTGCGCAGCGTTGCAAGATGGAGAACGTGTAGCTGTATACTACGGTGCAGCCGATACGGTAGTGGGGCTTGCCTTTGGGTATATCCGTGAGATTCTGGAGTTCACGAAGCGCACAAGTATTTTGTAAGTACCAAGCAGTTGGCAGGCGCTCGGTATTGCTGAAAAGCGCCTGCCGTAACTGCTTTATACTTAGTGTAATATCACTGCAAAGATACTGTATGCTTTTTGCAGTGCTACTGCAAAGCCGTTGCAGCGCCACTGCAAAGCTGATGCAGCGTCACTGCAAAACTGTTGCAGTGCTACTGCAAAGTAGTTTGCAGTGTCACTGCAGACCGTTTGCAATAACTTTGCAGAGTGCATGCAATGACACCGGCATGGGTAGCGTGCTCACTAACTAATAAAGAACAAATCCTTACTATATTATGAAACGACTGATTACTTTCTGTATCATCTCCTTTGGAATGCTCACGGCATCTATGGCTGCGGAGAAGCATCCTGCGGACTATGTGAATCCTTTTGTCGGTACCACCAACTTCGGTACCACGAATCCGGGAGCCGTCTGTCCCAATGGAATGATGTCCGTAGTGCCCTTCAACGTGATGGGTTCGGAGGACAACAAATACGATAAAGATGCCCGCTGGTGGTCCACTCCCTATGAGTATCACAATTGTTTCTTTACCGGATACTCGCATGTCAATTTGAGCGGTGTGGGCTGTCCGGAATTGGGTTCTCTGCTGCTGATGCCCACTACGGGAGAGCTGTCCGTAGATTATAAGGAATATGGAAGCCGCTATAAGGACGAGCAGGCATCCCCCGGATATTACAGCAACTTCCTGACCCGCTACAATGTGAAGACGGAAGTGACGGCAACTCCTCGCACGGGTGTGGCGCGTTTCACCTTTCCTGCCGGGCAGAGCCATGTGCTGCTGAACCTGGGCGAAGGCCTGACCAATGAATCGGGAGCTTTTCTGCGCCAGACGGGTAAATGCGAGTTTGAAGGTATGAAGCTGCTGGGTACTTTCTGCTACAACCCACAAGCCGTTTTTCCCATCTACTTTGTGATGCGTGTCAACAAGCAGCCCGCCGCTTCGGGCTACTGGAAGAAGCAGCGCCCCATGACCGGTGTAGAGGCCGAATGGGACCCCGATAACGGACGCTACAAACTTTACACCCGCTACCAGAAGGAACTGGCGGGAGATGATATCGGCGCCTATCTTACATTCGATACCGAAGAAGGCGAGCAGGTGGAAGTACAGATGGGAGTCTCTTTTGTGAGCATGGAGAATGCCCGCCTCAATCTGGATACCGAGCAGCAGGGAAAGAACTTCGGTCAAGTGCTGGAAGAAGCCCGTCGCCGCTGGAACGATGACCTCTCGCGCATCCTTGTGGAAGGAGGTACGGAAGAGCAGAAAACCGTTTTTTATACGGCACTCTATCATACGCTGATACATCCCAATATCCTGCAAGATGTGAACGGGGAATATCCCGCTATGGAGAGTGATAAGATTTTGACTACCCAAGGCGACCGTTATACCGTCTTTTCTTTGTGGGACACTTACCGCAATGTGCACCAGCTTCTTACGCTGGTATATCCCGAACGGCAATTGCAGATGGTGCGCTCCATGCTCGACATGTACCGCGAACACGGCTGGCTTCCCAAATGGGAACTCTACGGACGTGAGACGCTGACCATGGAAGGTGACCCTTCCATTCCCGTCATCGTCGACACCTGGCTGAAAGGTCTGCGCGACTTTGATATAGAACTGGCCTACGAAGCCATGCGCAAGGGAGCCACCCTGCCGGGAGCGGAGAACCTGCTCCGACCGGACAATGACGACTACGTGTCATTGGGATATGTGCCCCTGCGGGAGCAGTATGACAATTCCGTTTCACATGCCCTGGAATACTATATTGCCGACAATGCTTTGTCGCGCATAGCCGCTGCGCTTGGCAAGAAGGAGGATGCCCGTCTGTTCCACGAACGTTCGCTGGGCTACAAGCATTATTACTGTAAGGAGTACGGTACTTTCCGTCCTATCTTGCCTAACGGTGAATTCTATGCTCCTTTCGACCCGAGGCAGGGAGAGAACTTTGAGCCGAACCCCGGATTTCACGAAGGTTGTGCCTGGAACTATACTTTCTATGTTCCCCACGATGTGAAAGGGCTTGCCCGGCTCATGGGTGGAAAGAAGCCGTTCGTAGACAAGCTTCAGCGTGTGTTCGACGAAAGACTGTACGACCCTGCCAACGAACCGGACATTGCATACGCCCATCTTTTTTCTTATTTCAAGGGTGAGGAGTGGCGCACGCAGAAAGAGCTGCACCGCCTTTTGCAGAAGTATTTCAAGAATGCCCCCGACGGAATTCCCGGCAATGATGATACCGGAACGATGTCCGCTTGGGCTATCTTCAATATGATGGGCTTTTATCCGGATTGTCCCGGAGAACCGGCTTATACGCTGTCTACTCCGGTATTTGATAAGGTGACCATAAAGCTCGACCCTAAGTATTGGGGACGCGACCAACTGGTGATAGAGACGGAACGCCCGTCGGCAGAGTCGCTTTATATCCGTGAAATGGAACTGGGAGGAAAAAAACTGTCCCGATATCGTATCACTCATGAAGAACTGGTGCAGAGTGGAAAACTGCGATTTAGGCTTCGATAGGTATTGTGAGTCAGGATAGCATCGGTGATGGTTTAGGTTGCCCGTCGTTGACAGAGTTCATGTCAGTGGCGGGCTTTTCTATGCAGGTTGGCTTCCGGCAGGTTGATAGGGTATTTCGAACCAGAATTCGGAACCTTTCCCCGGAATAGAGCTGACGCCCACTTTTCCGTTCATTTTCTCGGCAATCATGGTGCAGATGGAGAGTCCGAGGCCCGTGCCTTGTTTAAAGCTGTTTAGCTTGACAAAGCGTTCGAATACATCCTTTTGCTTTTCGGGAGGAATGCCGCACCCGGTATCACGGACAAAGAAGCGAATCCTGTCTTCTTGCGGCAGGTGATAACCAATGTCGATGAAACCTTCTTCCGTATGTTTGATGGCGTTTGACAGATAGTTGTTCAGTACTTGTCTTACCCGTTTGGGGACTGTGTGAATAATACAGTAATCCGCACCGGGCAGGAGACGTATACTGACTTCGGACGGAAGTTTCAGTTTTGCCATCGTCTGCATTTCATCAAGCGTCTTGTTTACATCCATATCTCCTTCTGTGAATTCGAGAATGCCAGCTTCGATGCGTGACAGGTCGAGAATATCATTAATCAGTTGCAGCAGCAGTTGGGTGTTTTCTTCGATGATATGTATGTATTCCTTTGTATCTTCGTCTTGTATATAATCGGAAAGTATGGAGGAGAATCCGACGATGGCGTTTAGCGGAGTACGTATCTCGTGGCTCATGTTGGCGAGAAAAGCCGATTTCAGGCGGTTGGCTTCTTCTGCTTTCTCTTTGGCTGCCAGCAGTTCGGTGATGTCCAGTGCAGAACTGACAATCCACCTCTCTTTCCCTTTGTTGTAGGACACCAGCGTTTTGTGAAACGACAGAATATACTCTCTGCCTTTGGGATTGACAAAGTGTTTGATGTAGGACTGGGGAATTTCCGACTCTTCAACTTCTTTGTCTGTCTCCTGAATGAAATTATCTTGCATTAGGGGTTTGAACTCCTCTTCATAGTGTCCCACAATATCCTCAGCGGGGACTTCCATCATCTCTGCCGCTTTTTTGTTCCATATCAGGTAACGTCCTTCATCGTTTTTATCTTTTACTGTAGTGGCGATGGGGAGGTTCTCCAGAATACTTTCAAGGAAGAAACGGTATTTTTCGTTTTCCCGGCGTTGGACTTCATCTTCCGTAATGTCGCGTATGAAGGCTATGACATAATTTCTGTTGAGGTAGACCATGCGCACTGCGATATATAGTTTCTCACCACTTTCTATTCTTATCTTTAGGGTCAGGCTGTCCGAAGTGCGGGTATTCAGTACGCGTAACAGCGACGTCATGTATTTCCGGCATTCATCGGCGTCTGTCACTAAATTATTGATATTTAGAACTCCCGGATTCAGGAACGGAAGTCTGTTTGCCTTTTCGGTAGGTGTATTAAGTAGTTTTACGACAATACCTTGTCTGTTCAGCAGATATACTGGAATGTCTATTGCCCGGATAATCTGTCTGTTCAGACTTTTGTATTTATGATTTATCCAGTATAGAAAGCTTGCAGATGTAACGGCAATTAACAGAAATAACTGTACTTCTCCAAATAATGTAAGATGCATACGCGGTGTCTTTCATTTCGTCTGTCCCCATTGACGAAGGTTATTATATAAAAAGCGCGAGGACTGTTATTGCCTATCTGCATTCGAGGCTCTGGAAAATGCCCACGTCATAAATAGACAACAGTCCCCACGCCTAAGTATATAATAACATAGACGTGAAGAAACTGTTGCTATCATCCCATGACGTTTATTGAATTTTCCAGATTCCGAATAGGCAGGGATAATAACTTTCGCTTCTTGCGTTCTTATCGAATCAAGTCAAAAATGGCCGTTATCACTATAACTGCCAAGACTTTGGTGCAAAAGTAGTATATTTTTTTGGATGTACGGTATGATGAGGAGAATAAAGTGTATATGCAAACAAAGCGTGATGGTATTTGACCGTCACGCTTTGTATAGCTTGCCATTAAAAATTGTTAGAGAGAATTGTTAGAGGATTTATTTCATGGCTTCTATAGTGTATCCTTGTTGCTTCAGAAGGTTCAACACTCCATTGTCTCCGGGCAGGTGTCCGGCGCCGACTACGAAAAGGGTAGGGGCTTCTGTCATGATAGCAGGCATCTTTTCAACCCATGCCTTGTTGCGGTTGTCCAGCATGGCTTCCATCTCTCCGGGCAGCGGGTCGCATGAATTGCCGTCGCGCTCTTCCATCAGTTGCAGCATGGCATCCAGGTCCTGCTTTTCATAAGCGGCAATCAGGCGCTTGCTTTGCTCGATACCTTTCTCGATGTCACTGATAGCGCAGTAGAGGAGGTTTGCCTGGCGTTGCAGCGTCTGGCTGTTGAACAGAATGTCTATTTGTGACTGGGCTGTTTCCAGACCGCCAACTTTCTTGCCTTGCTGTCCGGCCTGCTGCTGGAAGTAAGTGTCGAGCTGTTCTTGCGGGTTGAAGCCCGGAGTGTGTTTCATGTAGAGCAGGACGACAAGCTGCTGGTTGATGGCAGCCGGTTTCAGTTGTGCCAGCATGGCAATGTCCACCATCATGTTTTCCTTGATGGCTTTGCCTACTTCTTCGTATTGTTCGGGAGTAAAGAGGCTTTGCAGCGTGGTGTCTTTGGGCATCATCATCTGCTGTTGCATGCTTTGCATGAAGGCGGGAGTCGCCATTTCGCTCATCACAACTTCCCCGTAGACTTGGGCGGTTTCGCTCATGGCCTGCGGCATGGCGGCAATGCTGTCCTTTATACTGAGTGGAGAGAGGTGATAAGTACCGAAAATATAGGATGGTTTCTCTAATCCTTTACCGGATACTTTCCATAAAAGTTGTGCATTGGCGCTCAGCGCAATGCTGATGAATAAGAGGATGCCTAAAAGTTTCTTCATTGTTTTCTTCTTTTAATAGTTTCTGGACTATCAGTCGGGACAGAGTAAAGAAAATCACAAGAAGGGAAAAATTAGTATTATTTTATTCTTCCTCCGCAGAGCCAGTGTTGGGTGTAATATTTTTCCCGGAGGTTGCTGACTATGACTCCCTGGCTGGTGCTGGCATGTATAAACTTGCCGTCCTTGAGGTAGATGCCTACGTGTGCCACTTTTTTGCGGGAAGCACGGCTGGTGAAGAACACCAAATCTCCCTCACGCAAGTTGCGGCGGGAGATTTTACTGCTCTCTTTCAGTTGCCCGTCTGTGCTTCTCGACAGACGGGTGTGGTAAACTTTCTTATACAGTTGCGATACCAGTCCGGAGCAGTCCGTTCCACGTTTGCTGTCGCCACCTGCGCGATAGGGGGTGCCTATCCATTCGGAGGCATGGATGTACAGCTTGTGGTTGTCCTGCAGTTCAATATCCACCCCCAAACGGACGGATGCTTGCGCCAGGGCTTTGTAGTCCAGGCGTGGCGCGGAAGTATGGCAGGAACTTAGACCTATCAATATGATGGTAAGAGCTACTATATAAGAAAGATATTTTTTCATGCTTCCGCGTTTTTTTCTTCTACCGTTTTTTCTTCTTTTTCCGTTATTTCTTCTACGGCTTCTTCTACTACTGTTTCTTCTACCACGGCTTCTTCCTCCACACCGACGTTGAAGTAAGCTTCCAATTCCTGCTCGGCAGAGTTGTTCTCATTTCGTATATCGCGGATAATAACACCGTTTTCTAACAATGCAATACGTGGACAAACGTCCACTGTGTGATTCAGGTTATGGCTGGAAATGATGACGGTGGCTCCGTGCTCTTCATTGTATCTTTTCAGCAAGTGTTTGATTACAGACTGTGAACTGGGGTCAAGGAAGTTGAACGGTTCATCCAGAATCAACAGTTGCGGGTGATGTAGCATAGCGGAGATGATGCCGATTTTCTGCTTGTTTCCGGCAGAATAGTTGCGGATGAATTTTTTCTGCCCCATCACTTCGCCGTTCATGAAGCGTTCGAAGGGAAGCAGGCGTTCGTCTACCTCCTCTTTCTTCAGACCGTACATCTTGCCGATGAAATAGAAGTATTCTTCGGGGGTGAGGTAGTCTATCAGGAAACCGTCGTCTATAAAGGCTCCCGTGAAGTTCTTCCAGTCCTCGCTTTTGCTGACGTCAATGTCATTGATGGTTACATTGCCCCGGTCTGCCTGCAGCAAGTCAAGAATAAGGCGGAAGAGGGTGGTCTTGCCTGCACCGTTGTTGCCTACCAGTCCCAGCATATCGCCTTGCCCGATGGTGTAGTTCTCTATATCTACGGCTTTTTTTGTGCCGAAATTCTTTTGTAAATTGTTGATGCGTATCATGTTAGTGATTGATGTTTAATGATTTCTATTTCTGTCTACTGTCCCTGAAGCCTTCCATATTCTTGTAGCGGCGTTTCATGAGCCGGTGATATACATTCATCAGCCAGAATTTGGAAGTGGCGATGAATGTCACGCCGATGCCGATAAGTATCCAGGGGGTGACCTCTTTGCCAAAGATGGCATTCAGTGCAAAAAGCAGCAGTAAAGGTATGCCGAAAGCACCTCCTGAAATCAGATTCTGCAGACCGGTGCCTATATTCTGCCGGCTGGTCATCTTTGAATTCAGGTCGGTAGTCTTGTTGTTGTAGACTGCCAGTTGGAACAGACAGCAGTATACGGCTCCCGGAATGAATATCAGCCATGCGATGCAACCGAGTACGGATACCTTCCCGGTAACCATACCGGGAATCATCAGAATCGTAGGAATGAGCAATGCAATGCTGTACAGTATGTATTTGGCACGCAGCAGCGAGTAGATAGATTCCTTGCGGCTCATCAGTCCGTCAATGTAATTGCCTTCGTAACCCATCAGTGTGCTGAGGAACATGATGCCGAAGATAATGTAATTATAAAGGACGAAGAAATCTCTCAGACCTCCGTCATACACATCGGAAAAGCTAATGATACTACTGAACATTATCACTACACCGGTGATGGAATAGAGCGAACGCTTACAAATCTTGTTGCGTAGCAATAACTTGAGTTCCAGTCTCATGTATTCGCCTATTTCGCTGTAGCGGTCGAGGAATTTGTATTCGGATACATGTTTTATCCGTGTATCTTCCACTTTGTTCAGTTCATTGTAGATGAGTTTCTGCATCAAGGTGCGGTTGATGAACCACATGAGGGCGATGGCAGCCAGTACACCGATGAATGACAGTATATTGCCGGTGATGAACCCTTCTCCCAGATTGACAAAACAGTCGAAAAGCGGACTGTTGTCCGGAATGAATAGCGCGGCGGCAATGCCACCATATACTACTACCGGTAATGCCAGCCACCAGATGCGCTCACCCATCAGTGTGCGGCACAACAAGAACCAGTAGTTATTGAATACCATCAGCAGCCAGATGCCAATGCAATAGGTCAGCACACCACTGATTCCATAGAATTTGGTGACGGTGATGATGGAAAACGGAACAAACAGAAACAGCCAGAACAGATTGAAGCCATCCAGTCCGGAACGGATCAGCAGGAAGTCGATAAGACGGTTCCGCTTGATGGGAAGCAGCAGGTAGGGCTTCACTTCCTGGGTGGGTGTTTTTTGGAAAGGCAGGCGTATCAGGAAATCCAGCACAAGGACAAATATCAATCCGGAATTCATTACGTGATAGGCTTCTGTGGCACCGCCGTCAAAGGCGAATGCAAAGGTCGTACCGAAGAATATCAGGTAACCGGCCCAGAAGACAAACATGAAGTACATCCAGAATTTTCCGAATTTACTTTTTTCGTACATCGGATTTCGTTTTTCTGCCAGTTTTCCGTGCTTGCGCAAATCTAAGAAAAGACTCATAGTATTTGTATATATAGAGTTTGTATAAAAAAAGCTGCGCTGCCTTTCATCGAACAACGCAGCCTTCTGTGTGTATGGCTCTCTTATTCTTTGTCAGGAGTTTCAGGACTGATCATTGATACCTCAATCTCATTCTTCTGCTTGAACAAGTCGTCGGTGAACTTTTGGATGTCCTTCACGGTGATGCTGTTGACAATCTGTTCGTAATCCTTTATCGGATTCATACCGGTGAACAGGTATTCGTCAATGCTGCCCAGCCAGTAGCTGTTTTCCTTCAAGTCTTCGGCGTGTTTTTTCAGCATGAACTCCTTCACTTTATTCAGGTCTCCTTCCGACGGACCTGCTTTGGCGATGTTGTCGAGTTCTGTAAAGATAATCTGCATCAACTTTTCTCTTTTTGCCGGAGCGGTTTCGAATATAATTTGCAGAAGGGCCTTTTCTTTCGGATATTTGCTTAATTGGCCGCCTACATATACACCGTAAGTGCCCCCTTCGTCTTCACGTACCTTGGCTGTATAAACCAAGTCGAGAATCTGGCTGGTCATACTCAGCAGGATGTCATTTTTCAGGTCGTACTTGCAGTCACCGTTCAGCAGGACAAAGTTCGACGCTTTGGCAGTTTCCTGCTTCCGTACGAATTCGTTCTTATAAACTCCCTGGCGCATGTCCACTTTATTGTCCTTGAATGTTTCCTTGCGGTTGATGGCAGGCAGTGAACCCAGGTACTCGGCGATGAGTGGTTTCATTTCCTCCACATTCACATTTCCTACAAAGATAAAGGTAAAATCGCTGGCATCTTTGTAGCGGTCTTGATACATGGACAGAATCTTGTCATAATCCATCTTGTCAATCATGTCCGCCTTTATTCTGGCTCTTCTGGGATGGTGCATGTAAATACCGGCCGAGACAGAGTCACTGAACGCTACCTGGGGATTCATTTCCATATTCTGCAAAGCAGCTTTGTTGCGGTTCTTGTAGGATGCGAAGGCATCGTCGTCACGGCGTGGAGCGGTGAACGTCAAGTAAGTGAGCTGCATCATTGTTTCGAAGTCTTTCGGTGAACAGCTGCCATTGACGGTTTCTGTCTTGTCACCGATACCATAGCTGACGGAAGCTTTCTTGCCGGCCAGAACTTTTTCCAGGTCTACGGCACTGAAATTACCCAGACCACCGACACTCACTGCATCCAGTCCGTTGATGTTGATGATTTCCGAGTCGGGGAACAAGGAACTACCGCCTAGGCTGACTCCCTTCATGCGGATTTCGTCTGCCTTGAAATCTGTCTTCTTGATAATGACCTTGACTCCGTTGGAGAGTGTCAGCGTTGTAGTGCCGAATGTATCATCTGTCTGCTCGGATACAATCTTTCCGCCTTTCGGGGCTTCGGCCATCAAAGGTTCATCCGACACCTTGTCTACGTAGGCAGTCAGTTTTTCAGCTTTAATATCTTTCAGAATCTTCTTGATTGCATCTTCTGTCGGCATTTTCAATCCTTCCTTATCCGGACCGAGAATTGCGACTACCTGGTTACTGTCTGTCACGAGGGCTTGCATCATCTGGTTCAGTGCGGCAACCGGAATGGCGGGAGCTATCTGATTGATGATGGCGTATTCGTTTTCGATGCCCGGAATCGGTTCGTTATCGAGGAAATGACGGACATATTCATCCACGTACTCTTCATTCTTGCGTTTGTCACGCTCGTTATAAGCAGATTCCAGTTGGCGCAGATATTCGGCACGGGCACGGTTGTATTCCGTTTCCGTAAAGCCGAATTGGCGGGCGCGTTCTGTTTCGCGCAGGAGAGTGGCTATTCCATTTTCTATGGCATCTTCCTTGCAGACAACGACACCGGTGAAGGCATCTTTGGTTTTGGCAACAAAGAAATCATCGTCATAAGTGGCGGCATATATATAAGGAGGATTGGCGGTCTGTACCAATTCGTTCAGACGCGCATTCAGCATATTGTTGATGAGCGTGGTTGCATAATTCTGTACCAGATAGCCCATGTCGCCTTTCTGCTCGTCAGGAGTGGCTTCGTGCTTGTTGAAGATGAGGGCTTGTACATTGGACTGTTCCTTGTCCTGATAAACCAATACAATAGGCTCCTTGTTGTCGTTTACCGGATAGTACTCGCGTTTGGCAGCATTGGGCTGGGCGGGAATATCAGAAAACATTTTCTTGATTTGGGCTTCGATGGCGTCCACATCTATATCGCCAACTACCACAATACCCTGAAGGTCCGGACGGTACCACTTTTCATAGTAGTCTCTCAAAGTTTGCGGTTTGAAGTTCATAACGACCTCCATCGTTCCGATAGGGAAACAAGTGGCATACTTCGTTCCTTCGAACATGACTGGAAGCATCTTCTCCTGGAAGCGTTGTATGGCGCTCATACGGGTGCGCCATTCTTCGTTGATGACTCCGCGTTCTTTGTCTATTTCCTTCGGGTCCAGAGTCAAATCGTTACTCCAATCGTGCAGAATCAGCAGGCAGGAGTCGATGGCTCCCGGAGTAGTGACCGGCACATTGGAAATGTTGTATACGGTTTCGTCTACGGAAGTATAGGCGTTCAAGTTCTCACCGAATTTCACCCCGATACGCTCCAGGTATTGTTTCAGTGCATCACCGGGGAAGTGGGTCGTTCCATTGAAACACATGTGTTCCAGGAAATGGGCAAGGCCGCGTTGGTCGGCTTCTTCTTGAATGGAGCCTACCTTTTGGGCAATGTAAAAGTCGGCCCGGTTTGCAGGCTGGCTGTTCTTGCGGATATAATAGGTCAATCCGTTGTCCAACTTTCCGATACGGACATTTTTGTCGACCGGGATAGGCGGCATTTGCTGTGCAAATACCTGCTGAAAATTGCAGCAAAGAATTAACGCTACAATCCATAAACCACGTAATAGATGTTTCATATTATTATGAATTTAAATTGTTCTTGAACTATCTGTCGGACAGCCCTTAGATAAATCACAACTTCTGTTGTTTTTTTCGGATTCCATTCCGGATAAATGGAATTTATCTGACTGCTTTCCGGATGCGGACCAATTTGGTCAGCAGGTCTTCCAGCAGGTCGAGTTTCAGCATGTTGGCGCCGTCACTCTTGGCTACGGCGGGATTTTCGTGGGTTTCGATGAACAGTCCGTCTACACCTACGGCAACACCGGCTTTGGCTACGGTCTCGATAAGTTGCGGCATACCTCCCGTGACACCACTGGTCTGGTTGGGCTGTTGCAGGGAGTGGGTTACATCCAGGATGACGGGGAAACCGAAGGTCTGCATTTCGGGGATGCCGCGATAGTCGATGACTAAATCCTGATAACCGAAAGTAGTTCCGCGTTCCGTCAGCATGACGTTCCTATTGCCTGCTTCCACTACTTTATCAGCCGCAAAGCGCATGGCAAGCGGAGAGAGGAACTGCCCTTTCTTGATGTTGATGGTTTTTCCGGTTTTGGCGGCGGCTACAAGCAGGTCTGTCTGCCGGCAGAGGAAGGCGGGAATTTGCAGAATATCCACATATTCGGCAGCCATGGTGGCTTCTTCGGCAGCATGAATATCGGTTACGGTAGGTACTCCGAAAGTGGTGTGCACTTTTTGCAGTATCTTCAGCGCCTTTTCGTCACCGATACCCATAAAGGAATCCAGACGCGAACGGTTGGCTTTACGGTACGACCCTTTGAATACGTATGGGATTTGCAGTTTTTCTGTGATGGTCACGATACGTTCGGCAATGCGCATTGCCATTTCTTCTCCTTCAATGACACAAGGACCTGCCAGTAGGAAGAAGTTTCCGGTAGGATTATTCTTTAATTCAATCATAGGTTGTTACTGATTAAGTATTTTCAATTGGGTATAATCAATGTTATCGCTTCGTGCAGTACGCTGATGTCCAGTGGAAAATGACGGTCGAGAATACGTCCGTCCAAATCGACAGAGGCATTTTGCGCACGCAGCACTTTTACTTTTTGCGTACGGTAGGGCATCACTACCTTATGGTTCAGAATCCGCCCTTGGATAAGCATCCACAATCCCGACCATAGTTGCAGCAATTCGGGACGGTAAATGACGGAAACATCCAGCCAGCCATTATAGGGCACTGCACTAGGCACTTGTCCGTATCCCCACGCACTGCCTATGCAGACAGTCATGATGCGTCCGCGTATGTGCTCGCCGTTTATCTTGAGATGCATGCGGTACAGCTTCCGTTCGAAGATAATGGATAGCAGTGCCATGAAGTAAGAGAGGAACTTCACTCCCCAGAAACGCTTGCACTGGTCGGTGATTTTCACGATACGGGCTCCCAGGCCTATGTTGATGGCATTGAGAAAGTAGCGTGTCAGATGCTTTTCACCGTCGTAATAATAGCAGGTACCCACGTCTATTTTCCGGCGGCGGTTGTTGATGATGCAATCCACCGCTTTCTTATAGTCCGAACTCATTTCCCAATAGTCGGCAAAGTCATTTCCTATACCATTGGGGATGATGCCGATGGCTATATTCTCCTTGTCCGGTGCATTGGAAAGCATGATGCCGTTAATGACGTCATTCAGTGCGCCGTCACCGCCTACTACAACAATGGTGCGGTAGCCGTTGTTGGCAAGGATACCTGCCAGACGCTCTACCGAACCGAACCCTTCGGACTGCACATAGTCGTAAGGCACACCTTTGCTGTCCATGTATTCTTTGATTTCTTTCCACCGTTTCTGCACTTTCCGTGTTCCGGCTTTGGGGTTGTATATTACTCCCAACTTTTCGGGTTCTGCACTCATGATTCTATTTACAATTTAACTATTTACTATTTACGATTTAAATCACCCGGTCACTTTATCATTTCATCATCCTTCCAACTTCTTCTTTACAAAAGCTATCTTTTCTTCCATCGGCCACCGGGCATTCATCCAATGGATGGTAAATCCACGCCGTTCCATACCGCGGAACCAGGTCATCTGGCGTTTGGCAAACTGGTGGATGGCTGTTTCCAGTTGCGTGAACATCTCTTCATAGGTCAACTTGCCGATGACATAAAGTGTCAGATACTTGTATTCCAGTCCGTAATAGATGAGGTCATCCGGTTGGATGCCTTGCTCTATCAGACGTCGCACTTCGTCTATCATTCCTTCTTCCAGGCGCTGGTGCAGGCGGCGGGTGATTTTCTCCCGACGCAATTTCCGGTCGATGTCCACACCTATGATGAGACTGTTCAGCTGGGGGAAGGAACGTTCGTCTACTGGGGTATGGGCATAATACTCTTCGATTTCGATGGCTCGTATGGCACGTTTGGCTGTGTCCACGTCCGTGGTATTGTGCAGGCTTTTGTAACCTTTCAGTATGTCGGTCAGTTCCTCCAGCGATTTGTCCGCCAGACGGGTGCGCAACTCGGGATTCTCGGGTACGGGCAGCAGACGGTAGCCTTTCAGCACTGATTCGAGATACATTCCGGTTCCTCCACATACAACGGGCAGGCAACCTTTTTGTTTAATAGTCTCGTAAGCATTCAAGAAATCACGCTGATACTCGAAAACATTGTACTTATAGCCCGGGGCGGCTATGTCGATGAGGTGATGAGGAATCTGTTTCCCGTCGACGGTATAGTCGGCAAGGTCTTTGCCGGTGCCCAGGTCCATCCCCCGGTAGATTTGCCGTGAATCGGCACTGATGATTTCCGTATGGAGTTCGGCGGCCAAGGCGGCTGCAAATGGAGTCTTTCCTGAAGCGGTAGGCCCTAATATGGCGATTAAATCATAGTCTGGCATATATAAGTTCTTGTTAATCTCACTACAAAGATAGTGCAAACCGAATGCAGAATAAAATGAACTCGTTCATTTTTTATGCTGAGGTGCAGCTTATCTTCGTGTTAGTGCAAAGATAATGCAAACTGGGAGTATAATGGAAAGAACTTGCTCATTTTTTTACGTGATGCTATACCTTCTTTTCTACTTTGAAGTAGAAAAAGTGAAAAAGGACGTGAAAACGAGCATTAATCTTATTAAAATGTGTTATGAAACATGCTTTTTTTCTTGGAAAGTTTGTCAATGTCCCAAAAGTCCGTACATTTGCAATGTGTTTTTCATAGTATTAGATTTAAGGTTAACAAAGGTTGGAGTACAGCGGTACTCCTTTTTTTATGCCCTAAACTGAACTTTGGCACATTTTTTCTGTACTTTTGCACTATATCTTGAATGAACAAACATATTCACCTTTTATGAAGCTCTGTATATAGCTACGCTCAACGAATAGCCCTGCTTGATAAAGCTATTCAGCTATCTGGCAAGCGATGACCCGTTTGCCATAGAGATTGTATATCCTTTTATTCATGAATTTGCAGGATAGCATGCTGTACTTGTACAGTGTGTTGTTTTGTGCTATTTTATTGTTGAACAATGCATTATACATATAAACAGATATGGCTTATCAACTTTCCGGTAATGATGAGCATTTTGATGGAGCAGCTGATAAATATAACCGATGCTGTTTTCTTAGGTCACGTTGGCGAGGTGGAATTGGGAGCATCTGCCATTGCGGGGATTTATTATTTGGCGGTCTACATGCTTGGGGTTGGGTTTAGTATCGGATTGCAGGTGATGATTGCCCGAAGGAATGGAGAATGTGACTATGGTAAGGCTGGGAAGATATTCTTTCAAGGTTTCTTCTTTTTATCGGGATTGGCCATTTTGCTTTGTCTGCTGATGCAGGCAAGTTTTCCTTTCATATTGGGAAGGTTGATTTCCTCACCGGAGATTTATCGGGCTGTAATTCAATATCTGGACTGGCGCAGTTTCGGTTTGCTGTTTTCGTTTCCGTTTTTGGCTATCCGTTCTTTTCTTGTGGGAATAACATGCACTCGGGCATTATCGTGGGCTGCAGCCGTTGCAGTAGTGATTAATATTCCTTTGAATTATATTCTGATAATTGTTGGAGGACTGGGAATATCGGGAGCTGCCATTGCTTCTTCTCTGGCAGAGATGGGTTCTTTGGCGATGCTTCTTTTCTATGTATGGCTGAAAATAGATAAAGGGAAATATGGATTGAAACCGGTATATGACGGAAAGCTGTTGGTAGATGTGCTGAGCTTGTCGGTATGGAGCATGCTTCATGCCTTTATCAGCGTAGCTCCGTGGCTCTTGTTTTTTGTGGCGGTGGAACATTTGGGTAAAACGGAATTAGCCATTTCCAATATTACGCGAAGTGTATCTGCTGTCTTTTTTGTAATAGTCAATTCTTTTGCGGTCACTACGGGTTCGCTGGTCAGTAATGCGATTGGGGCTGGAGAAAGGAGGGCTGTTTTCATTATCTGCCGTAAGATACTGAGGTTGGGCTATTCTGTTGGATTTCCACTGATAGGGGTAGCTGTATGCTGTAATCGCTTGATAATAGGAATCTATACAGATAACGAACTGTTGACGGAGCAGGCTTTCATCCCTTTTGTTGTGACGTTGCTGAATTATACCTTTGCCTTGCCAGGCTATGTATATCTCAACGCAGTTGGAGGGACCGGTAAAACCCGGATTACTTTTCTTTTCCAAGTGACTACCACTGTCGTGTATTTGGGGTATCTTTATTGGTTAAGCGCTTGCACTCATGCATCCTTGGCTATTTACTTAACGGCAGAATACCTTTTTGTGATTTTGCTGGCACTGCAATCGGTTTTCTATTTAAGAAGTAAACAATAAACCGTTGGCGGAATTGACTTGGCATATCTTTCATGTTACCGATGTGATGATTGTTTTAACTTGTTGTCAATCAGAGAGTAATTTTGCCAACCTATTGCCGTGCTTTTGGCAAACTTTTGCCAAGCCGATGGCAAAGTTTTGCCAATGCGGTGGCAAAGTCTTGCCAAGAAGGAGGCAAAACCTTGCCAACTTGTCGGCAAGAAAAGATACACTATTGATGAGATACGCCGTTGCTTGCCGCATCTTGTACAAGGCTGTTGGGATAGATTTCCTTAATAATCCATCATCAGTGAGTTGCCGGTCTTGCCTCGTGAAATGTCAAGGTTAGGCGGTGCATAGCTCTGGTTACAGCTACATAAAGCATACTCTTGTCAATCTCCGAACGGTAATTTCTCTCATCCGTCTGTGGAATAATGACTTCGTCAAACTCAAGCCCTTTTGCCATGTGGGCAGAGGTGATGACGATGCCTTGCACAAATGCGGAGCTTTGACTTGATAGGAAGCTGATATCATTGGCATATGATTTCAGCATGTCTGCCATCTTCCTGGCTTGCTGCTCCGTCTTGCATATGATGCCAAGAGACTTATATCCGGATTTCCGGTAAGTGGAGATTAGCCCCATAATGCCGGACAGTTCTTCTACGGCACTGCCGAACTGCAGGATTTGTGGCTTTTCTCCATGCCGGGCAACCGGTTCCAGCTCTGCGTTAGGATGAATCTTTTGCGCAAAATCCGTAATCTCGAAGGTGGAACGATAACTCTTACACAATTTCATGATTTCACTTGCAGTAAGTGACTTTTGGATAGTTTCTGCTGTGGATGAGCCATAAGGATTCACGGACTGTCCTGCATCGCCCAACACGGTTTTCCGGCATGGAAAGAGTTTCTGTATTACCTTGTACTGTATGGGCGAATAGTCCTGCATCTCATCTATCAACAGATGTTTGACTCTGAATGGCTGGTTCCCGTTTCCCTCCAATGCCAAGTGTAGGTATGCCAGCGGTGCCAAGTCTGAGTATTCGAGTGTATGTCCCTTTCGCATTTTGAACATTCCGGGATTATTTGTCCATTTAAAGAAATCTTTGTAGACTTGAATGTCGTTATTGCCTGCAAACATTAGTCTGATTTCTTTTTTCAAAAGGTTTCTGCCGGCGGTGGTTACCGTAAAGGCGTATTGTATTTTCAACATATCCAGCATATAATCAGCCATAGCATCAAATCGTCGGCGTATGGGATAACGGTTGAAACGTAGGTACTGTTCTTCAATAAACGGGGCAGGTATGGTGATGTATTTGGTCAGCTTCACGTCTGCTGCCTTGAAGTAGGTGTTCTCTATGTGGAGGATAAACTTGTCAAGCTCTGAAATGAAGCCGAAAGAGGCTTTATAGGCTATTCTGTCGATGAGGCTTGAGGATGGCTTTTCTAACAGTTCATTCACTAGCCCGAAGTATGTTTGGTACTTATATTTGTGTTCCAACACTCCGGAGAGTATTTGTTCCATACTGGTTTCGGGCACGGTTTCTTCCCCAAGTTCGGGGAGGACGTTGGAGATGTAATCGGAAAACACTTTGTTGGGGGAGACAATCAGAATATCTTTTGACGAGATGCTGTCTCTGAAGGTATAGAGCAGGTAGGCTATGCGGTGCAGGGCTATGGATGTTTTTCCAGAGCCGGCCACTCCTTGAATAATAAGCGTGCGGATATCTTCGTTGCGGATAATCTGGTTCTGTTCCCGTTGGATGGTGGCAACGATATTTTTCATCTTGTCATCTACATTGGAACTTAACTCTTTTTGCAGAATGTCGTCATGGACGGTCAGGGCACTTTCAATCATAAATTCCATTTTGCCGCCCCGAATTCTGTATTGGCGTTTTAGGGAAATTTCTCCTTTAATCTCTCCCGATGGAGACCGATAGCCTGCTTCTCCTAATTCATGGTCATAGAACATGCTCGAAACGGGTGCTCGCCAGTCATGGATAAGGGTAGCTCGACTTTCCGGGTCATAGAAGGTATGGATGCCTATATAGATAGGCATCACTTTGCTGTTTTCTTTCTTTTCCAAAAAATCAATTCGTCCGAAGTAAGGAATGGCAAGTATCTTGGTGAGCCGCTTACGCTTGTTGATTACACTTTCCCCCAAGGCAAAATGGTTTAGGATGCTTTCGCGCATGGAGCGTATCTCGTGTGGGTCGATGTCTTTGTTGGACCAGATATAGTCTTTGTATTCTGCCAAGGTGTCGACGTGGTCTTTCACTGATGCGTCGGTATTACCGATAACCTTTTTCAGAAAACTGATTATTTGCTTTAAATATTCTTTCTCTTGTTTCTCTGTTTGATTGAATGCCATAATTAGTTGTTGCTAAAAGATAAGACAGTGTGCAAAATTAGTGTATTGTATCAAGAAGGGAAATGGCTATTTATAGCTATATACTGGGAAGTTTTATATCTTTGCACATTCAAAAAAGTGGAGGTAAATGGACATTCATGAGCTTGCAAGGCAGAATCAGCAATCTGCATGGAAAGTATTGGAAGATACCCGTATTATTGAAGCATGGGAGCGCATTGGAGCAACCGTTCATTTGGTGGGCTCACTCCGTACCGGGCTGTTGGCGAAAAGTAGGGATATAGATATCCATATTTATACCGATAGGTTGGATGTAGGAGAGAGCTTTTCGGTCATCCGGGAACTTGCGGAACGGTTGCCTTTGCAGGAAATACAATATAGGAACCTTATCCATACGGAGGAAGAGTGCATGGAGTGGCATGCTTTATATAAGGATAGAGAACAGAATACTTGGAAGTTTGATATGATTCACATCCGGAAAGGTTCCAGGTATGATGGTGTTGTAGAAAAGGTGACTGCCGCTATTGCGGAGCGCCTTACTCCTGAAATTAGGAAAACGATATTGCAAATCAAATTCGATGTGCCGGATGGTGTAACGATTCCAGGTATAGAGATTTATCATGCTGTCTTTACGGGAGGTATCGGCACTTATAAGGAGCTTGAAGAGTGGCGCAAAACAAATCAGTTGGCGGACAGTCTCGGTTGGCTTCCGTAATCTTAGAGGTAAATACCAAGATTTTCTACTATATGGATGGCTTCCATTATATTGTTGGCATCTAACTTGCTTAGGATGTTTTTCCGGTGATTGTTCACAGTATAGATGCTCACTCCCAGCTGGTAAGCGATTTCCTTGCTTAGAAAACCTTGTCGGATGAGTCGTAATATTTCTTTCTCCCGGTTGGATAATTGTTTGTCGGGAGAAACAGTGCATGTTGGAAGCATCTCTCCCGTTTTTCTGTTCACCACCGTCCGTTTGATTCTTTCGATAGGGGTCTGGTCGGGAAGTATGTCCATTACTCCCATGATTATCCAGGCTTTACCATTCCGGTCTGTTTCTATGACTTGTTGCCGGCTACTTACATTGATATACTGTTGCCGTGCATTCAACATACGGAATTGAAATATTTGCCGGTAGTCATTTCTTTCTTCCGGTGGGAGTGAGTAGATGAACTGTCCATGCTCGATTTGGCATTCTGTGAGTTGAATTCTGTCATCAGGGTGTATTCTCTCTTCCAGTAAATCGCCTTGTTGCTTGATTGTCTTTATCCAAGTGGGATTGTATCCGAAAAGATGGGCAAAACTGTCGGATGCAAAATCGTATCTCTCTTTAAATACGTCAACTGTAAAAATACAGCTCTGACTCATTTGTGAGAACGCTTGCACGGATATTCTTTTCTTGTTCCATAAATCATAGTCCACATCGGGACCGCTAATCTGCTGTCTTGCCCATAATTCTTTGGGAGTTGTCTTGTTGGTAGTCATGGAACAAAGATAACTGATAATTTTCTTTTGAGCTTTATCTTTTACGGGATAATATTATTTCTAAGAATATGTTGTAGGGTTGGATTAAGTGGCTACCTTTGTAGGCCGTGTCATTGGGGACGCCGTGAATGAAAAGCAAACGAGTAATAAATTCAATATGTGATAAGATGAAAGATATACCGGCAGACAGCTTAATAAAGAATTATTTTCCTGTAGATTATATGGATTCTTTTTCTAAAGTGATGGTCACTGGGCAGGCTTTGACACCGGAAGATTTTCGCAATCTTGCCTTCAGCCGATTTCCTAAGTGGATTGGTTGGCTCATGAATTTCAGGAATGCGATTGTAAAGCCATTAGGACTGGATACAGCAACCAGATTTACAGATATGGTCTTGGATAAAAATCTGCATGAAGAAATTCTCGGAATGCCGGATAAGCATCTTGATTTCCATGTGTCCATGTGGTGCGGGGAATATCACGAAGGAAAACAAGAACTTCGGATTACTACTGTTGTGAAGTACAATAATTGGCTGGGAAGGGCATATTTCTTTATTATCAGACCTTTTCATGGGATAATAGTAAAGTCTATCTTAAAGCATGTTGCTGGGGATAGGGGGAGTGGGTGTAAATAAATACTCCCATTGAAATATTATCATTTCAATGGGAGTATTTATTTGAGTGGTGCCACCAGAACTCAATTTTCTTTATTTTATTTAATCACGAAAATTAAAAGAAATAAGGAATATATTGAAATATAATGCTTTACAAAATTCTTTTAAAAAGTCAATATTAAGCTAATTTTGAAAATGTGGTGACAATGTGGTGACAAATCTCAAAATCTTTCCATATCTTTGTAGAGGATTTATAAAGAAAAATACTATGGGCAACTATTTTCTGAGAAAAGGCACAAGTAAAGAGGCTACATTATTCGTTCGTATAAGAAAGCGCGTTCCTAAAATTGACAAGAATGTCAATACGAGAATTGTGATTGACCGTAATGTGTGGGAGAGAGCAAATAAGGATGCTGCAAGCTTGGAGAAATTCTACCGAACCAAAGATGGGCAGACTATCTATCGTAAGATGTGTGCCATCGACCAGGCATTGGAAGAATTGTTGAGTCAGGGTAAATTTGAAGATACACACATAGATCGTGCGGTTGAGTCTATTGTCTTTGCCGAAATCAGAGAACAGCAACGCAAAGAGGAAGAAGAAAGCAAGCAGAAGAAACAAGCTGCAGAGGAAGCCCGTAAAAAAGATGTACGAACTTTCCTCAATGACTTCATTGCAGGAATCAGAGAGGGTTCCATAAAGCACAATGGCAATACCTATAGTGCCAACACTTGCAAAGTTTGGGAGTCTTTCAGACTTATTCTTGAACGCTTTCATAAAAAGCACCCATTTACTTGGGAGAGCATCGACCAACGATTGGTGGATAAGTTTCTCTTTATGTTGGAGAAGGAAGGCTATATGCCCAAGAGTATTAACAAATACCTTGTCTGTTTTCGTGCAATGGTTGGCTATGCCCATAAAGCCAGATTTCACAACAATTCTGTTGCCGAAAAGTGTTTCTCGAAAATCCGTGTGCGCGAATGTGATAAAGCAAAGGAAATCTATTTGAACGATGCAGAACTTCAAGCCTTGTACGAAATGCCGTTAGAAGGCTTGGATGCACAAGTGCGCGATGTATTCTTGGTAGGCTGTTATACTTGTCAAAGATACAGCGACTATTCTGCTCTTACAGCCAATAATTTTACCACCACAGCAAGAGGAAACAAGGTCGTGCGCTTGATACAAAAGAAAACCAGCACTCCGGTTGTTGTTCCCATTATGAACGATAACCTTTTGCGCATTGCTGAGCGTTACGACTTTAATATCCCCGAAATATCGGATGTCATTCTCAACAGATATATAAAGGATATACTCAAACGGCTATCCGAAGAGGTTCCGTCCTTGCAAAAGACAGAGATTACCAAACTCACCATGCGCGAGCGCGAAATGGAAGAACGTGACGATGTGGAATTTATGCGTAACGAGGATGGAGATGTCATCAAATACCGCTATGACTTGGTTACTTCGCACACCGCTCGCAGAAGTGGAATTACCAATCTTTATCTTACCGGACTATTCGACACCGTACAGATGATGTCAATCAGTGGCCATAAAGACCAACGTACATTCTTTGACTATATCAAACTGTCATCCGATGAGATTGCCGACAAGATTATGGAGAAACTTCGTCAGAGTGAGAATGTCGGAAACGAGGGATTGTTCTGATTGGAGAAGTAGTTAAAGTGCTGAAAATCTCAATACAAACTGATTAGTTGAATAATTGATTCCATTTGCGCGAACTGTTTTATTACCAGCTATCACTTTAAACTCTCCACCATTTAGCAATGCTGCTTTTCTTATGTATCCGAGTCCAAGTCCATGCCCGTTTAATTTATGTTCAACAGCTTGGATTCCAGAATAATGGTCGTTGAAAATTTTATCTCTTTCACCTGGTTGAATGTGCATGCTTGTCATAGAAAAGACAACATCTACACAATCTTCGCCAATACTTGAGACGACCTCAAGATTGGTATTAGGCTTCATGTATTTTATTGCATTAGAAAAAATATGATATAAAGCTACCCTAATTGTATCAAAGTCAAAGTTTACAACAACACCATTATCTTCTATTACGAGGTTTATCCCCTTATCCTTAAACTCCATATCAAATGAATGGTATACATTTAGTATTACTGTAGCGATATTGTGGAGCTGCTTGAATAAAACTGGGTTTTCAAACGAAAGTTTCTCATGTGTTGAAAATTCAGTTTTTATGTGGTTGTTATTCTTTGCTAGTTTAAGTAATGTTATTGTTGCCTCTCTTGGATTTGACTTAACCTTTTCTTCTACAATAGAAAATAAATCACGGTAGGTATTATGCCTTAAATCTTGTGGTATAAATAAACTTTGAGTTGATATACTTTGTGCATTTAACGATTTGAGATTGTGTACTATTTGAGAGTATTTTTCTCGTTCAATTTGTGCATATTTCTGTTCCATTTCTTTCATAAAAGTCACAAGGAAAGGTATCTCAGACTTAATCAAAGAAAATTTTTCCACAAATCTTTTATTGTTTTTACATTCTGCTGCTGAACAACATATACATATGTTCTTTTTATGGGCAATGGATTTCCCTATTCTATGCAACTCTCCTGTGCATGAACAGATACGTTGCTCTAATTCTGAATTTATTTCATTAAAGCATATTTCGCATGGCAATTCAATATTGTCATACCATATTTTGTTCTCGTCCCAAATTTTACAATGCATAGTTATTGTTTTGAATGTCTAATATTATCAATCAAGTTTATAAATTCATAGGGATCCGCATTTTTAGGCAATACACCATCAAGGATATTGAAATCTAAACTAAGTTCTTGGTGTGAAGCCGAATACAAATATACATTCTTGGTATTGCCAAAGCGAGTCTTAATAGCCTTTGCCACTCCTAATCCTTGCTCTTTAGGAAATAAATTGGTTCCCACCCCATTTACGTCTACAAAAATTACATTTGCATTTATTATTTCCGGACAGTCTATTTGTTTTACATTGCGAATCCTCCTCACATTTATATAGCCGGCATTTTTAAGATTGTTGATGTAATCAAAAGTCTGATCATCTATAAAAAGAATTGAAATAGATTCTTTGTCAATGCTTTTGGTATTAAGGGCCTTTGTCGATGCCTCTTTTTCGCTGTTTACATTTACTGTGACATTTTGTGATACAGTTTGTGTTTGCGTCTTTTCGGGATCTTGTTTCGTTTTAAAAATATACGCCACACTACCTATTATGGCACTTGCCCCTACACCGCTAAACAGCCATTCTTTATTGCTTGATAAAAAATTTAAAAACGTCTCCATAAATTTTGGTATAAAATTATACTTTATTAAAGCAAAGGTATATAAAAAAAGGTAATTATCGAATATTATTCGCTATATTTGTAGCATCTAATAAAGAATTTGTATGAAATTGAATAGAATAAAGGCTGTTTTAACCGAAAAAGGGATATCGCAAACATGGCTTGCTAAACAGATAGATAAAAGCTTTAGTATGGTTAATGCCTATGCTTGTAATAGGATTCAGCCGAACCTTGAGACTCTTCAACGAATAGCAGAAGTTCTTCATGTAGACTTGAAGGACTTGATAACAGATAAAGAAGATAGATAAGATGAAAGCATTCAGTGAAGCAACACGGGTGCAGATGCCAGCAATGGTTCATCTGACTAGAATTGGGTATTCATATTTCGGTAAACTCAATGAGGATATGAATGGCACTATCTATGATGGTGACACAAATATTCTTTTGCAAGTTTTTGAAGAGCAGTTCAAGAAATTGAATCCTGGTCATGAGGGTGAATATCTACAAGTGTTCAAGGATATAAAGAAGGAACTGAACGATGATGATTTAGGACGTGGTTTCTACAATCGTCTTAAATCGGTTTCTCCTGTAAAGTTGATTGACTTTGAGAATATCAAAAACAATGTCTTCCACTTCACTGCTGAATTCACTTGCAAGAATGGGCAAGATGAATTTCGCCCTGATATAACTTTATTCGTGAATGGTCTACCTCTTTGTTTTGTGGAGGTAAAGAAACCTAATAATCATGGCGGTATGGTTGCGGAAAGTTCACGAATGAATCGTGAGCGTTTCCCCAATAAAAAGTTCCGCAGATTTATCAACATTACGCAGTTGATGATATTCTCCAACAATATGGAATATGATGCATTAGGTGGTATTGTTCCTATTCAGGGTGCATTCTATTGTACTGGCGCACGTTCGTCCGCTCCATTCAATTGTTTCAGAGAGGATAATATCAGCCAACAAATGATTGCTCCATTCCATCGAGATTATGTATATAAGGATATTAACCCTGCCGAGGAAAAGAAAATATTGAGTGATTATAACTGTCAGGTTATTCACACAAGCCCAGAATATCAGACAAACCTTGATTTCAATACTCCAACGAATAGAATATTGACTTCAATGTGTTCACCTGAACGCTTCTTATACATCTTGAAATATGGTATTGCATATGTCAAGATGGAACGAGAAGTGGATGGGAAAATAGAATCTACCGACCAAAAACATATTATGCGCTATCAGCAGTTGTTCGCCTCATTGGCAATTCGACAAAAATTGTCCGAAGGTGTAACATCAGGTGTAGTATGGCATACACAAGGTAGTGGAAAAACTGCATTGTCTTACCACTTGACATATATGCTCAATGACTATTTTGCAAAGCAGAATAAGGTTGCCAAGTTTTATTTTATTGTTGACCGCCTTGATTTGTTGGAACAAGCAACGCAAGAATTTGAAGCACGTGGGCTTGTTGTATCCACGGCTAATTCAAGAGCAGAGTTAATGGAGCAATTCCGCAATAATCAGGCACAGCAAGGAGTTAGTGGACAAGCTGAAATTACGGTTGTAAACATACAACGCTTTGCAGAAGATAAAGAAAAGGTACGCATTAACGATTATGCAACTAATCTGCAACGTGTGTTTATTATGGACGAGGCACACCGTGGTTACAAGCCAGGCGGTTGTTTCCTTGCAAATTTATTTGAAGCCGATACCGATGCTATTAAAATTGCCCTTACAGGTACTCCATTGCTGAAAGAAGAACGTGCTTCATGCAAAGTGTTTGGAGATTATCTTCATACATATTATTATGATAAGTCCATTGCAGATGGTTATACCTTGAAGATTATCAGAGAGGATATTGAGACCTCGTACAAGGAAAAATTATCGGATGTTTACGACAAGTTAGATACATTGGTGCAGAAAAAGGATATCCGAAAGTCTGAAATCATTGAACACCCTAACTACGTCAATGAATTAGCGCAATATATCAGTTCCGACCTTAGAGAATTCAGAAAAATACAAGGTGATGAAACATTGGGTGGAATGGTGATATGCGAAACCAGTGAGCAAGCTCGCAGACTTTACGAAGTGTTCCAGGAAGAATGGGAGAAGCATCAACCTAAGCCTCAAATGTTCAGATTACCTGATGGAACAATGCTTGCTGCAGAACCTGTGATTACATATCAAAGCAAATATCGTCCACTGAAAGCAGGTATCATTCTGCATGATACGGATGATAAGGAAACTCGTAAGCAAATTGTGAAGGATTTCAAGAAGAATATGACAATTGATATTCTGATTGTATTCAACATGTTGCTTACAGGCTTTGATGCCCCACGCTTGAAACGTTTGTATTTTGGTCGAAAATTGAAAGATCACAACCTACTTCAAGCGATTACACGTGTAAATCGTCCGTATAAAGATATGCGATATGGTTTCTTGATAGACTTTGCAGATATTAAGCGTAATTTCCAAGAAACAAACGAGGCATATTTGCAAGAGTTGAATCGTTTTAACGATATAGATGAAACTGGGGAAGGAAACTCGACAGATACATTTACTCAGGTAATTGAGGACAAAGAGGAGATTCTCGAACAGATGAAGCAGATTCGCCAGACTCTGTTTGATTACTCTTATAATAATGCGGAAGAGTTCTCATCTGAAATATCAACAGAAGAGGACAAGGCTGTACTGCTTGACTTGAAGCATGCACTCACTGCTGCCAAGAATATGGCTAATATTGTCCGTACATTTGGTGATGATGACATGAAAGAAAAGTTTGCCAAATTGGAAATCTCCAAACTTCCGGAACTTCTTTCTGAGGTACAACACCGTATTGACATTATCAACCAAAAAGAAGCCTTTGGTTTGGGAGAAGAGACTAAAACTCTCATCAACGAAGCTATGATGGATATTGAGTTCAATTTCTCAAAAATTGGCTCTGAGGAGATGAAACTCATAGCAGGTGGTGTTGAACTGAAAGAAAAATGGCAACGTACCATTACATCGTTTACTCAGAACTTTGACCAAGAAGACCCCGAGTTCATTTCTCTTCGTGAGGCCTTTATGGAACGCTTCAAAGAACATGGTTTTGTGGTAGACACCATAGCCAAATTTAATGAAGAAACCAAAGCTCTCGATGAGATAATTCAACGTTTACAGGATTTACAGAAACGCAATAATGCATTGATAAAGAAATATAAAGGGGATGCAAAATTTGCACGAGTTCATAAACGTATTCGTGAAGTGAATCAAGAGCGAAAAGAACAAGGTAAGCAACCTATGTTCTCATTCCTTGATGATGAAATTATGGTAATCCTTAATATCATAAAGGACGATATAGATTCAAAAGTGTACGACAGAAATGACATTTTAAAAAGAGATGCTTATTTTAGTCGAACAGTAATGAGCCTTATTGCCGGGTGCTTGTATCAATTTCCTCAAATTAAACCAGATATGGAAGATTACAAGTTCATACAGTCGAGGATATCACAACAATATATTAACCAGTATAACGCAACATACGCAATATCATAAAGAATATGTCAAATATAAAAGAAAAGACTTTACAGCTCATTGATGCTCTCAAAAGCACTTGTCAAGCTTATGGAATGGGTAACGACGGTAACGAGTATAAGATTATTACTCAGGTGTTCTTATACAAGTTCCTCAATGATAAGTTTGGTTATGAAATAAAGAACGCCAAGAGTGATATTGCGAAGAAAGTTCGTGATGCAGTGAAGTGGGAAACGGCATATGCAGAGCTATCGGATAACGAACGTATGTTGTTGCAAAGTGCTATTTCCCCTGATGTACCTATGCTAGAACCATATCATCTGATTTCCAATCTTTGGAATCAGCAAGGTAAGGGTGATTTTGATACGATATTCGACTCTACAATGACGGATATTGCAGAACAAAATGCTGACATATTCTCAACACAGACTACGGCAAACACCAAGATCCCTTTGTTTGAGCCACTGACACAGTTTGTTACTGATAGTGCTCAGCGTGCACCGTTTGCACGTGCGTTGGTTGATAAACTAGCAAACTTCTCATTTGAAGAGGCTTTTGTGGAGAATTACGATTTCTTCTCAAATATCTTTGAATATCTGATTAAGGACTACAATACTGCAGGTGGCGGTAAGTATGCCGAATATTACACTCCACATGCTATTGCAACCATTATGGCCCGTTTACTTGTTGGTGATAATACAGACCTGCATAGTATTGAGTGTTACGACCCATCAGCAGGAACCGGAACATTGCTCATGGCATTGAGCCATCAGATTGGAGAGGATAAGTGTACCATCTTTGCGCAAGATATATCACAGCGTTCCAACAAAATGCTGAAATTAAATCTGCTCCTCAATGGGCTTGTATCATCATTAGATCATGCCATTCAGGGCGACACATTGGTGGCGCCGTATCACAAGAGCGACGATAACCAACAGCTTCGCCAGTTTGATTTTGTGGTAAGTAACCCTCCTTTCAAAATGGATTTCTCCGATACTCGCGAGAAGATAGCAGCTATGCCGGCTCGTTTCTGGGCTGGAGTACCCAATGTTCCTGCAAAGAAAAAGGAATCGATGGCTATCTACACTTGTTTCATACAGCACGTTATCAATTCATTGAAGAAAACGGGTAAAGGTGCTATCGTTATTCCAACAGGATTTATCACAGCTAAGAGTGGCATTGAAAAGAATATCCTACAAAAGATTATAGAGGATAAGATTGTGTACGGTTGTGTGTCTATGCCAAGCAACGTTTTTGCCAATACCGGTACCAACGTAAGTGTTCTTTTCTTTGATAAATCAGCATCTGCAGACAAAGTTATCCTGATTGATGCAAGTAAATTAGGCGAGGAATACAAAGATGCCAACGGACTTAAAAAAGTGCGCCTCAGCAATGATGAAATAGAACGAATCGTTACTACATTCTTGAATAAAGAAGCTGTTGATGATTTCTCTGTTGCTGTAACCTACGATGAGATAAAGGAGAAAGGCTATTCTCTTTCTGCCGGTCAATACTTTGATATCAAGATTGACTATGTAGATATAACAGAGGAAGAGTTCAACCAGAGAATGACAGGTTACAAGCAGACTCTCACTCAACAATTTGAGGAAAGCCATCGCTTGGAGGCTGAGATAATGAAGCAATTGGATAGTTTAGGTTTTAATAACGTAACTCGCTAATTTTGTATTGATATGGAAAATAACAAATCACTGACCAACCAATATAATCAAGCCGCCGAAGCAATTAAGACTGCCATATTACAAAGCCAATATGAAGCTGCTAAGGGTGTGAATCGTGTACAACTGGCATTATATTATGGTATAGGTAAATTTATATCTGTCAAAACCCGTAAAGGTGTATGGGGAACAAGCGCCTTGCAGACCATTAGCGATAAGTTACGTAAAGATCTTCCTGGACTTCGTGGCTTTTCCGCAAATAGTTTGAAGAACATGCGTAAGTTCTACGAAAATTGGACGATGCTTGATGCTGCTAATACTACTGCAGATTCTAATTCGACAATCGTAAATGTCGATTCTGAAGAAGAAACTAATTCGACAATTGCAATTGTCGAATTGGGAGGAGGTGAAAATGTTATAGAAGTTGGTGCTATGCACATTCAAGAACTTAATGATTTTCCCGTAGAAGACTTTTTCAGAGTACCGTTTACTCATCATATACGAATTATTGAAGGAACAAAGGATATTAAGGCTCGTTATTATTATATCCATAAAACTGCAGAAGAACACTTGCAAGTTGATAAATTGACATCTCTTATCAAAACTGGGGATTATATGCATTGTGATAAGATGCCGAGTAACTTCCCCAAGACAATATCAGATGCAACCTTGGCTCGCAAAGCAGTAATGATGTTCAAAGATGAGTACTTACTTGACTTTATAAATGTTGAAGAAATAGGGGAACGTGACATTGCGGATGTTGACGAGAAGGTGGTTGAACAGAAAATCGTGGAAAACATCAAGAAGTTTATTATGACTTTTGGTAATGATTTCGCCTTTATTGGTAATCAATATCACTTAGAGATACATGGTGTAGAGCATTTCCCTGATTTACTTTTCTTCAACAGAGAATTGAACGCAATGGTTGTTGTTGAACTGAAAACAGGAGAGTTTAAGACTTCTTATCTTGGCCAACTGATGGGTTACTTATCAATTCTTGATGCGAAAGTGAAGAAACCGCACGAAAATCCATCTATTGGCATTGTACTATGTAAGTCTGCCAATAAAGACTATGTTGAGTTTGTCATTCAAGACTACAATAAACCTATGGGTGTTGCAACCTATACTACATCCGAAGAAATGCCAGAGAAACTAAGAAATGCTCTGCCGGATATTGAGGAGTTAAAAAAGCTTTTGTAGTATATTTGCTTCGTATGGATATGCGGAATAGCAGAGAATTAGAAGATAAAATCACTAAGTTAGCTGAGACTTTGGCGGGTATTCAAGAACGTGCAGTGATTGAATACACTCCACTAGTTAATGACATTTGCAACAGAAAGGCT